>Ga0160419_100391_pt1 | contig 28519 bp, 24 predicted proteins | sample CelAP2metagpilot_2_FD_108196 | JGI IMG/M metagenome (GOLD analysis project Ga0160419, IMG submission 108196) | Phycosphere-associated microbial communities from Cellana algal ponds in Kailua-Kona, Hawaii, USA - Cellana AP2-4-25 metagenome pilot ... | reverse complement strand
GGCCTCTTAATTGTCTTCTTTTAGTTGTTGACGAAGACGAAAGTCAAATCAAATGCATCAACTAAATCACTTATTTTCAATATATTACCTTAAAACAGCAACCTAAAAAATGTTGACGATTTGTGAACTCTAAAAGCCAAAATCAAAGGAATTCAATTAAAATCAAAAAATATGAAGAAGTCAAAAAGTAGCCCCGGCAAGAATCGAACTTTTCTTCCAGACCCCTTGTATTACAGGGGGTTCCTCTTTTTGATTTCAAAATGTTGACGATTTGTGAACTTTTATGATTGATTTGTCTTTCGTCATTTCAAAGATAAACAAACAGCTGTAAATGATTGAATTATAAATGAAAGTCTATCTCTTTATAAACCTTTATCAAACGAAAAATATTCAACCAATAGTGGACTGGACTTGGACTAAAGTTAAGTAATGATTAACAAAGAAAGTACAGTCTGAACTTATCTTTGAATAAATTGGAAAAACTTTAAAGTCAAATATCCTTTTAAAAACCTTTCCTAATAACCATTTTTTTACCCGAATAGGAAAGTGCACATTAATTAAAAATATAGGGTTCTAGTCAACCCTTACTTTGTCTGGAATAGAACTTTCGGCGATAGGTGTGTTGAAAAGATAATTATGTTATTCCAAAATGACACAACTTGATTAGAAGTAAAACTATTCTAATCCACATTCATAACCCAAACATCATTTAATCTAGAGTCACTATCCCTGCCCCCTATAATGTAAACAGTGCCATTATGTAATACTGTTGTAAACAAATCCCTTGGAGAAAAAGGAGGATTAGAGTCAATCTCTTCCCAATTTAATCCATCATCACTGACCCATATGTCATTAAGTAACGTGTTTCCTTCACCTATTCCTCCAATAACCCACAATTTATTGTCAAATACAATGGTTTGATGATAATATCGCGGGGGGAATGGAGCCGAAGAAGTGACTTGAGTCCACTGAATTCCGTCACTACTACTCCAGACATCGTTAGTTTGCCCATTTTCCCCCAAACCACCTATAAGCCATATTTTATCAATAAAAATTGTGGCTGTGTGACGGGCCCGTTTAGGGGCTTGGTTGGTTATTTCTATCCAATTGTCCCCATCTTCACTATTCCAAACATCTCCCATTACATCCAAAGGATTATCAGACCCACCAATTATCCATAGTTTATCTTGAAATACTATAGAAGTATGCAATGACCTTGGTTTGAATTCTGCCATAGCGGTTCTTTGAAACCAAGTAATACCATCACTACTTGACCACACATCATTTTTATTACCTCCTGAATATCCACCAATAACCCAAAGACTATCCCTAAAAACACATGTTGTATGACCGCTTCGAGCACTAAAATCGATATTGCCATTCATTCTTTGCCAATTATTCCCATCGACGCTAGACCATATATCGCTGTTGAGTCTGTTTGAAGATGCACCACTAATAACCCATATTCTATTGTCATGACTTACCGAAGTATGTCCAAGCCTCTGGGAAAAATCGGCATTTGCAGTAACCAATGAAAATAAGTCCTTTGTTGTAAAGTTGAAAATATCACTTTCAGAAAAATTTCCCACATCATCTTTTGCAATAACTTTCCAAAAATAAATTTCATCAAATCCAAGGTTATCTTGGGCTGTAAATGTCGTTTCCTGAATTTCAGAAGCAACTACAATACTCGGATTGCTACTGGTGTCCAATAACAAATCATAAGTGATTTGACCATTTTCAGGATCAATTGAGCTATTCCAAGAAAATGTCGGCTTAAAACCAACATCTGTTGCACCATCTGGCACATTCAACAGGGAAAAGCTGCTTGGGGGGTTATTTATCGGTGGAGGTGTACTTTTCTCTGGGCTATTATCAATAGGAGGAGAATCATCCATAACTGAATCGTCATTTTTTCCACAGGCGACAACGAAAATCATAAAGAATAATTGTAAATATTGATGTTTTCTCATAATAAATCAGGTTCTTTAAAAAATACGGCTTTTGTTCCAATGGTTGTAGTTGTTTTTTCCAAGAAAAACTTTATTCAAAAACTGTATTAATAGTTGGGCCCAATCTCCTTATTGGATTTGGACCATATAGTGTTATGGTCTTTTCCTCCTGTGGTCTTCCGTAATAGGAAGGGAAAAGACGATAATTATCCAAGGTAAGCGTCAACTCGGTACGGTCTGAATTTACTTCGATATCATAATTATATGTATTCCAAATCATATATGTTGAACCGTTAGAGGGAATTGAAATAACACCATTTAAGTTTTCCCCTGTTAATACTAAAATATCATTCCAACGATAAACATCTTGATTGAAAGAAATCGGAAGAGGCATATCTTCAGCCAATACATCAATTTCAAATGCAGATTCTGTTTTTACTTCATCCCCTATCTTAAATTTTAATTTATAGTCCGTAGCCGTCTGAACATTTGGTGGAAAAGTAAATTTAAATCCGCTGAATGGCATACCGTTGGTATAGGTGCTTGATGAATAATTCGAAGGGACAAGATTGTATGAGTTAATACCGTTTTCAAGAACCAGAGAAGAATTTGGAATAGTAATATCGATACCTGATCCACTTATAATCCCTTCGGCATTAGCATAGTAATAGGCTTTCCTATATAAAAAAATAGAGTATGCTCGTGCCTTAACCGTATAAATATTTGAAGAACCATCTTCAGCCGTTACCTTATATTCAACATCCTCGTAAAAATTTTGAAACCCCTCTTTAACTGGTTCAAAAGTTGCCAAATCCGAAATCGTAAGATTTGCCACAGCATTATCAATTAAGGTGTCCGCTTCTATTATAATCTGCCTTGTTGCTTCATCAATTACCCCATCAAAAGATTTGTCAGCAACTTGTAACTGAAAACTCAAAATCTTCTTTTCAGATGAAAAAGGTGTGTTTTCTGCCAAAGTTGTATAAACAGACTGTTCTCCGTTTTTGGCTGTTACAGTATATTCCACAGGAAAATTAAAATCCTGGGGGGCACTGGGAAGTGGGGAAATACTTGAATTGTTGGAGAATTCTATGTCCGGAGCAATTTCCGTGTTGGTTTCTAATCCTTTGGCATCAAAAGTAATTGTCTTTGAGGTCTCATCTATTTCCCCATTTATTTGTTCTCCATTATGCATCAAACCAAATGAGAATATTTGGTTGGACGAGCTTGTTGCATTCACATTATATATCGTCTTGTCCCCATTCTCTGCCCTTACCTCATAACTTACAGTTTGACCAAAGTCTTGAGGGGTGTTGGGGGAAGGAGAGATTGTGGCTCTATCAGATAATGTGATCGTAGGAGACAATGGTTCGGACAAATCAATTTCTTTAACATCAATAACTATTTCATTCAAAGATTCTTTGATGACTCCTTCATAGGTAAAGTTTGCTTTGCTAATCCTGAAGGACAGTATTTTGTTTTCTGAGCTTTTAGGTGGTTCACCAGGATCATCTCCTTTTGAGCAAGACAGTAAAAAGAAAAAACTGCTTAAGATAAATATTACATTTTTCATTAAAACCTTGTTATTTATATAATCTAATTTTAAATGTTCCTTAAAGTTAAAATACCATCTTTGGTACTCTACTTAATGTTAAGGTATAAATTCATAAAAGTCATATCCCGTGATACCTCCTGACGCATAAATTCCTCCTCCTCCAACGTATGCTTTTCCATTTAAAGAAAATGAAAAATGGCCTCCTCTTTGGATATGTCCAATATCATCTACTTGAATCCAATTGTCCGATGTAGGGTCATATCTCCAACAATCGTTTCTGTTACTTCCACCTGTAGGTGTTCCTCCTGTTACATAACCAAATCCATTAAGCTCAAATGAACTTGTATATCTTCTAGAATCATTAAAGTCAGATATCCTTATCCATTCATCAGTATTAGGGTGATAACTCCAACAATCTACATCACCTGTATTGAATGCTCCACCAGTAAAATAACCTATCCCATCAATTACAAATGTTCCCGTCTCAGTTCTTTTTATTCCTCCCCAAATACCTAGAGGAACATCTGCAACTTGCACCCACGCATCACTCAAAGGATTATACTTATAAAAGTCTGTATATCCTACAGATGTATAAGGCTCGAAATCTACACCAAGCCCAATGTAGATTTCACCATCAATAGAAAAATGAGTCGGATAATCCCTTCTTTTACCAGGAAATGAAGCTCTTGAACTCCATTGATTTGAAACAGTGTCGAATTCGTAGAATTCGTTGTTCTGGTTCGCATTATACAAATAAATTTTATCTCCGTTAGAAACCCAAGTGGCAGAACCAACTGTGCTATAGCCAACCTGAAAGGGAATTTTCTCTATTTTATCCCATGTATAATCCGGAGGGTTAAATTTCCAAATATATACTTCTCCGTCCCTAATTTTTGGGGTTGCAACTACATATACATTTCCGTTTACAAGCATAGCTCCTGTGCCTCTATAATAGTTGAAAGGCAGACTATTGGAAACCATGACCCATTTATCCACAATATTTAATTCGACTTCATACTCAACTAATAGATCAAGCAGAGCTAATCTGACTATTGCCTTCCTTCTTGGGAAAGGACCTAAAGGTATTTTAGTATTTAAATTTTCTGTACTTCCAGAGGAAAGATTTACTTCTATATTCTCGATTGTGATAATATTTCTATCCAAAACAGGATGGAAATAAGAACCTTGGATAGTAATATCTTGGTTTACGTTGACATCTTCTTGAATAAAAGATATTTCAGGTATTTTTATTTGAAAGTTTTCACCATAAACTACTTCTTGAAGTTGAGCCACAACTTTTATCGGCTCTGAACTGCTTTCCAAATCATCTGGCACAATAACTTTTAAGGTGTTTTTATCGGCATATGTGATAGTTGCTTCTATATTCCCAAAAAACACCTTATTTCTTGTTTTTTTAAAATCAAAATTATCTCCTGTAATCGTTATCTCGTCTCTAAATGTAGCATTAAGAGGAGAAACAGCGTTAATTTTCGGTGCAGCCAATTGAAATGCTACATCATATGTTACATCCTGTAATTGCGCATTAAGTTGTATTTGCTCTGTTGGGCTTTCGATATTCTCGGGGACAACAACTTTAATGTTTTCCCTGTTTGATTCTATTACTATGGATTGAACATTGCCAAAAAACACTTTGTTTCTAACATTGACAATATCAAAATGATTCCCAATAAGCGATAAAGTATCGCCAATTACCCCTATAATAGGGTCTACTGTTTCAATTGTTGGTTCAAACAGAGAAAAAGAAGAATAGGCATCTACTCGATTATCTATTCTTACCCTTAAATCACTAATTACGTTTTTAATATTTGTGGGAACTTTACATTTAATGACCGAGTCATTTAAAGAAATGATTTGGCCATTTGTATTGGAAAAATCAACAAACGTTTGATAGTTATTATCTTTAAAATATTTTCCATAAATCTCCAGAGTATCAGCAATATGTCCGAAGTCATGGGAAATTGAGTCTATTCTGGGGGAAACACTACCATCTGAGATGAAACTTTTGGTCAAACCATAAAAGGTATCCCCAGAAGATTTTAAAAAAGCTTTATAAAAATATTTGACATTCTCTTCAATGCCATTCGCAAGAAAATAACTTATTTCATCATTCGAATTCAACTCAGAAATAAGTTGGGTCTTGGTATTAAAAAGACTGTCGACCGATAATTCAAATCCTACTTCGGTTATGCCATTTCCGTTCGATATATAATTTCCCGACAGATATACACCGCCGTTGGTTCCCGTCACCGCGTCCAAAGTAGACACCTCCGGTTGAACATATTCGGGCATTAACTCCTTGTTTTCTTCAGAGCTACAGGATAAAAAAAGAATGGTTAGGATTGAAATGGCAAGTAATTTTTTTATATTCATTTTAGTTTGTTATCAGATAGCTATTAGTTTGTTTTACCAATAAGTCAATAACCGATAGCATTTGAGCGGTAAAGTGTTATTTCACATTTCACCGAACACTGGCTTGCCAACGTCAATATTTATTGTATTTTGATAAATGTAGGAAAATTCATTTGTTAAAAATTGGGTTTTCGGTGAAAGGAGGGAAAAATAGTCTATCTGTTCTTATAAATCGAACTTCAATATAGGGGTAATTAAAGGTCTAAATGGTAAACCATTCAAGTTTACCGAAAAATTAAACTACACATAATCAATAACTTGTATTAGGTTAAAGATTCAATAAAACGCTGGTTAAAAAAACCTTTCATGAATCAGAAATTGATATAAGGGCAAACGCAACGAAGTGGAGTGCTGCAAGCCCCCAGATCTTACCTTAACTAATTTACTGAGCGAGGTAACTTTTTCTATTTACCGGATATATTCTACTTATCGCGTTTGGGAATCCAAAGATCTATTGCCTTCAAGTTTATATCTTTTCAACCTCCCTTCCGTTATTTTAAACTTTAGATTGCTTTTCCATAGGCCCAATTTTGTTTTTTCGTCAAATTGCGTCAATTTTTTCGTCAAAAATTTCCAGTGTTTATATGGCTTCCCGAAGGGTTTACTGTAGATTTCCGAAAAGTCTACTGTAGACCCTGATTTTGTACAGTATTCCAAAAATGACTCAATTAATTGGTTTTCAATGAATTGAAAACCCGAGAACAACCGTGATGACGCAATTTGCGCATCACCCTCTTGCTTTTCCACTTAGTGTCGCCAAGGCGACGCTAAAAAGAAAACTTTTACCAAAGCACATTGTAGGTTGCACACTATCCGGTTTTTGCTTTACGCTTATCTTCCCGAACACTTCAAAAACCCGATAGGAACCAAGTGCAAAAGTTGGAGGTAAGAATTGAGACTTACAGCACTCCACTATGCTCCGTTCGTTTTCTTACTTAAACTTGATTCCATTGGTATTTCCAATTTGTTTCTCAGAATCTCCATGTCCTCGCCCACTTTTCTTTCCAAAACCTTTGCATAAATCTGCGTAGTGGTAAGTTTTCTATGACCCAACATTTTTGAGATGGTTTCAATAGGTACACCATTGGTCAAGGTAACTGTTGTGGCAAAAGTGTGTCTTGCCATGTGAAATGTCAGGTTCTTTTTAATTTTTGCTTCACTTGCAATCTCTTTCAAATAAGCATTCATCTTTTGATTTGAAATTCTCGGAAACAAAGTATTGTTTATGACTGACCTAGAATCTTCCTTATATTGTCCGATCAAGTCCAAAGCTTTTTTTAATAGAGGTATTTTAACAGGATTATGGGTTTTCTGCCTCTTAGTGATTATCCAATATTTCTTGTCCAGCCCCATAACAACATTATCCTCGGTTAGAAGCATTAAATCAGTATAGCATACACCTGTGTAGCAACTGAAGACAAAAAGATCTCTGACAGTTTTTAATCGCTTACTTTGAAGTTCCAGTTCTTCAATCGCTTGAAGTTCCTCGGCACCTAAATACTCTCTATTGGTTGGGGTCAATCTTTGCTTAAACTGTCGAAATGGGTCTTTATCTATCCACTCAAGTCGATAAGCTAAGGAAACCATTTTGCGTAATCTTTGGATATGCTTCATTACGGCATTGTTACCAATTTGTTTTTGGTAGTGATTGGGTTTATGCTTGCGAAGAAAATTTTCAAAGTCAAGAATGAACTTATAGTTCAATTCATCAAGTCTGATGTCTTCCAGTTTTAATTTCTTTTTCAAGAACAAAAAGATATATTTCTGGCTTGTCAGGTATAGTCTTGAGGTATTACCGTGCAGCTTGGGAAACATATTGCGATTATGGTAGGATACCAAGTCCCTCAAGGTAAAATGTTGATTTTCTACTTCCTCATCCATAAATCTGGCCTTTACACTATGAGGGGTGATGTGCTTGCCCTCTATGCGTAATTGTTGGAATGACTGAAACAACCCGGAGTAGAACTCATCAAGATATTGGTTGGTTGATTTAGCATGCATGGAAGAATTTTTTACACGCTGTTTATTTGAATCCCATTCATTGATTTGAATCCTTCGCTTTAAACTGATGTTGAGCTTTTTTCCATTTACAGAAATCCTAGCATAAATGGGAGCTTTGCCATTTTTAGACCTACTGGAATAAAGCCAAAACAGGACGGAAAATGTAGAATTTGACCTCATAATTGTCTTCTTTTAGTTAAATGTTGACGAAGACGAAAGTCAAATCAAATCGAGTATGTCAACTAAATTACTGAATTTTAATCACTTATCTTAAAACAGCAACCTGAAAAATGTTGACGATTTGTGAACTCTAAAAGCCAAAATCAAAGGAATTCAATTAAAATCAAAAAATATTAAATACTTGATTTTCATTTATTTAATGATTCATTAAATCATTTGGAAGTCAAAAAGTAGCCCCGGCAAGAATCGAACTTGCATCTAAAGTTTAGGAAACTTCTATTCTATCCATTGAACTACGGGGCCATCCTTGAAAAGGGATAGCAAAAATATGCTTTTTCAGAAAAACTTTGTACTAGTTGAGAGTCAATTTTAAGATGTTCGGTGTTCGCCCGTTTTTTTGAATCAACTTCTCCTTTTCTCCTCTTCTTTCAAAATTTTCTCCAGATAAGATCGTGATAAGGGTTTGTCCACATAGCCCGCAATCAACCCATGATCTTTGGCTATGGTTCGGTCTTTGGCATTTGTAAAGGCAGATAACACATAAACACTGGGCAGTTTATGTTCTTTGAACAAATTTTTCAGGTTTTCCAGAAAATCCCATCCACTCATCCCGTCCATAACAAGGTCTAAAAAAATAATATCGGGCAACCTATTGCTCTTTTCCACAAAGTTAAAACAGGCTTGAACACCTTCTTCTCCACTGGAACAGGTTACGATATCAAACTCTCTTTGAGATTGTTGTATACAGTACCTTGTCGCAAATTGCGACACCAGATCATCATCAATGATAAATGTGGTCAGCTTCATTAATCGGGACTATTAAGTAGGTTTGCATCGAACAAAGCTATAGGCCAGCACCCAAGCTGCCATTCATATTCGTTAATCGACCCAAATATCCCGTTAAGGCAACACTAATGTGGTAATTTCCCTCTTAAAACCCCATATACAAAGGCACCCAGCAATGCACCAAACAAAACAATGACCATGGGCCAATATCCTGCTCCGACCAAAATATAAATTGGTCCCGGGCACGAACCTGCCAGGGCCCATCCCAATCCAAAAAGCGTACCTCCCCATATATATCTTGCAAAGGATTTTTCCTTATCCGGTATTTGGATGATTTCCCCTGAAAATGATTTGACCTTGGATTTTTTGATCAAAAAGACCAAAACAACACCAATGGTCAAAGCTGATCCGATAATACCGTACATGTGGAATGCATCGAACTGGAACATTTCATAGATCCTAAACCATGATGCTGCTTCGGATTTATACAAGACCACTCCTAAAAACGAACCTAAAAGGATATACACTAAACGCTTCATACCGCAAAAATTAAAGGGAACAGTAAATGAACCATGATCAATCCCCCTACAAAAAATCCTATTACGGCAATCAGGGATGGTCGTTGTAAATTACTCAGACCAGAAATGGCATGCCCAGAGGTACAGCCGCCAGCGTAGCGAGTTCCAAAGCCTACCAAAAAGCCCGCCACCAAAAGTATGGCCCAAACTTTAGGATCGGACAAGGATTCTAGTGCAAACAGTTCTGTGGGCAAATAGGATTTACCTGCGCTTTCAAAACCCAGTTCGTTGAGCTTGGCTACCGTATCGTCCGAAATATCCACGGCAGGGTTCGGTGAAAGTACGTTTGCACCAACAAATCCGCCAATTACAGACCCCAGAACCACCAAGAGGTTCCATCGTTTTGATTTTATGTCAACTTTGAAATAATCCGAGTATTTCCCCGCTCCTCCGATAGAACATAGGGTTTCGAGGTTGGAGGACATTCCAAAACGTTTGCCCATTAATATGAGCAGTGCCATGATAATGGCAATAAGTGGGCCGGCCACATACCATGGCCAAGGTTGATACAGCATTTTCGTGAGGTTTTTAAACAAAGATCACGAAAATGCTTTAGATATCAAATATGGATGGACTAGCAACAATCCTTATCGGAATCGGGGACCCCGAACTTCTTCAGGATATCTTCCAGTAAACACCATTTGGTCAACGATGACTGTAACAGGTTGGCCCCTACAAAAGCCGTAAACCACAGCCAATTTTGACTTACATAAATGGCCAAAAGCAAACTGATCAATATAAAGCTTCCTGCTACTCCTCTTACAATTCTATTTTTCATGTTCGATGTTTTAAACGGTTCTTTCAATTGGGACTTCTACAGCCCTGATCGGGTTCGTTGTTTCACTTTCGGTATTGAATTGCTCGATCATTTTGAACAATTCGGTTACTTTTTCCTCTTCGGTAAAAGAAAAATACATGTTCGATGCTGCACCGCCTCTTTCGCTAGGAAACCAACTACTGGTGTACATTAAGGGCGCCGCTTTTTTAAAACCATCGATATCCGATCCACTAAAGCTTTCCACTCCGGCCTTTTTAAATAATTTGAATACTTCGTTCTTATATTCTTCGACCGTGGTAACAATAATCATTTTCATGTGCTTATTTTTATAGTTTTTTCAATGGTAACATGGAACCTTTGACGACTAAAATAATCTTTGCAGTGTGTCTAAAGATTATTTTAGTCATGTCGGTTTCATCTTAGTTGTAATTTTTACGTTCAATCATATAATACACCAATGGCACCACCAAGAGGGTCAGTACGGTAGACACTATGGTTCCTCCCATAAGTGATATGGCCAATCCCTGAAAAATAGGGTCGAACAAAATCACAAAAGCTCCAATGACCACGGTTCCTGCGGTCAATAAAATAGGAGTTGTACGTACGGCTCCTGCTTCTATAACAGCCTGCTTTAATGGAACATCTTCTTTGAGCCTTAAGTTGACGAAGTCAATAAGCAATACCGAGTTCCGTACCATAATACCAGCCAAGGCAATCATCCCGATGAAGGAGGTTGCCGTAAAAAAGGCGCCCAACATCCAATGTCCGAGCACAATCCCGATCAAGGAAAGCGGAATGGCCACCATCATCACCATGGGTGCTTTAAAATTTTGGAACCATCCCACGATCAACATGTAAATGATCACAATTACACCGAGGAACGCGATTCCTAAATCCCGGAATACCTCCAAGGTGATCTGCCATTCCCCATCCCATTTAACAGTATAATCATCCTCAAATTGCGGTTGTTCCATATAAAGTTCGTTGATGGAATATCCTTTGGGCAACTCCAATTGATTCAATTTGTCCGTCATGCCTAAAATGGCATAGACCGGGCTTTCCAATTCCCCTGCCATATCCGACATAACATATACTACTCTCTTTTGATTCTTCCGGTAGATGCTCTTGGCCTTTGTTCCCTCTTTAATGGAAACCAAATCACCCACGGACACCATGTTGCCCTGTTGGGATTTTATTTTCAATTGTTTGATTTTATCCAAACTGGACTTATCCTTTTCACTTACGGACAAAACAATTCCGATTTGACCAAAGGAATCTTCACGATACATATGGGATACCGGCTGCTCACGGAAAGCCATGGCCATCACCTGAACAATTTGTTGAGGGGTAACCCCGTACAACATGGCTTTTTCCTTATCAATCACAAAATCATACTCCACTTGGTCATCCTCTACCATCCAATCCACATCAACAACGTCAGTAGTATTGTTCAAAATGCCCTTTACCTTATCGGCCAAAGCAATCTGTTTGTCATAATCAGGACCATACACCTCAGCCACAATGGTGGAAAGTACAGGAGGTCCCGGCGGCACCTCAACTATTTTGATATTGGCATGGTATTTTTTGCCCAACTCTTGGATTTTTGGGCGCAACAATTTGGCAATATCATGGCTTTGTTCGCTCCTGTCGTGCTTATCCACCAGATTGACCTGAATATCGGCCATATTGCTTCCCCCGCGTAGGTCGTAGTGCCGTACCAAACCGTTGAAGGTTATCGGAGCTGATGTGCCCACATATGTTTGATAATTCACCACTTCGGGTCGGGTGGATAAGTAAGCTCCGATTTCCTTAGTTACGGCAGCCGTTCTTTCCAACGTGGTTCCTTCGGGAAGATCTATCACCACCTGGAACTCGTTCTTGTTATCAAAAGGCAACATTTTTACCGCTACCGATTTGGTAAAGAACATGGCCACGGAGGCAATCAACAAGAGAAAGGTAATGCCCAAGAATAGCCATCTTTTTTTACCACTCTCGATCAAGGGCCTTTCAAATCGAGCATACGCCTTATAGATGAAGGTATCTTGAATTTCTACAGGCTCTTTTTCCTTTTTCTTCTTTTTATCTTTTTCCCTTAGGAAGATGTATCCCAAATACGGGGTTATGGTCAATGCCACAAACAATGATAGCAACATTGCAATGGATGCTCCAATGGGCATTGGTGACATGTAAGGGCCCATCAAACCAGAAACAAATGCCATTGGCAATACAGATGCAATAACCGTAAAGGTGGCCAAGATGGTGGGGTTACCTACCTCGTTGATGGCATACAGAGCGGCATCCTTGAACGGCAAGCGTTTCATTTTAAAGTGACGGTGCATGTTCTCCGCGATAATAATGGAGTCGTCCACCACGATACCGGTTACGAACACCAAGGCAAACAAAGTAATTCGGTTCAACGTATAATCGAGCATGTAATAGCTCAACAAAGTCAAAGCGAAGGTAATGGGCACGGAAAGGAACACGACCAATCCACCTCGCCAACCCATTGCCAACATCACCACAAAGGTCACGGCGATAATGGCACCGATCAAGTGCATCAACAATTCGGATACCTTTTGCGAAGCGGTTTGACCATAATTACGGGTCACTTCGACTTTCACTTCTTCCGGAATCAGGGTTGTTTTTAGGTGCTCCACTTTCTCCAACACCACGTCGGCAATCTTCATGGCATCCGCACCTTTTCTTTTGGCAATCGAAATGGTTACCGCTGGGTATTCCGATTTAAATTCTTCTGACTTTTCACTAGCGGCCCCAAATCCAAGGGAAACATAGTTTTTGGGCAGCTCGGGACCATCCAAAACGGTGGCTACCTGCTTTAAATAGATGGGCTGACCTTGTTTTGTGCCTACAATCAGGTTTTTGAGATCTTCTTTTGTTTCCAAAAAATTTCCCGTGCTAATGTGGAACTCGGTATCGTTGGAAAGGAAATTCCCAGCATCCATTTGCTGGTTATTGGCTTTAATCATTTGGGCCACGGCCAACATATCGATGCCCGATTCGGCCATTTTATCCTTATCCACCACCACACGAAGTTGGGGACTACGTCCGCCTATCTTCTTGGTGATGGAAACCCCGTTAACTTTTTCAACCTCATTGACCAATTCCCCAGAAATCTCTCGTAACTGAAAATCATCATATTCATCGCTCCACAGAGTAAGTGCGAGCATGGGTACATCATCGATCGCACGGGTTTTTACCAATGGCATGGTTACTCCGGCGGGCATTTGGTCCATGTGCTTGTTGATCTCGTCGTACAAACGCACCAACGATCTTTCAATATCTTCCCCTACATAGAACTGTACAATGGCCATCCCCTGCTCTTGCATAGATGTTGTGTACACGTACTCTACACCTTTAATGTTCGATATAATTTTCTCCAGGGGTTTGGTAATCCTGGATTCCACTTCTGTTGGGCTAGCCCCGGGATATCCCACAAATATGTCCGCCATGGGCACGTCTATCTGTGGCTCTTCTTCCCTTGGGATAAGGAAGGAACTGTACACCCCAATGACCATGAACACGATCATTAGGAGCACCGTTAATTTGGAGCTGATAAACCCTTTAGCTATTTTTCCTGCAAGTCCGTCTTTCATTATTAACTTTTTTTGGGCTATTGAATACTTACTTTAGCTCCGTTGTACAACTTTCCTTCGGCCGACACGATATACTGATCTCCTTGGGACAAACCAGATAATACTTCCACCTCATCTCCATAACTCTCTCCCAATCGCAACCAGCGTAAAAGCGCTACATTATCCTGCCCTAGCGTATAAACACCTGTTAGTTGGCCTTTGTGCACCAAGGCTTCGGACGGAACGGTAACAACTGTTTTACCATCGCTCTCCATTTCCGCCTCGAGCCTAACAGTGGCATACATACCTGACAAAATCTTGGCATCCGTATCGTCCAAGCTTACTTTCATTACATATTGTCCGCCTGTATTTTGTGCCGAGGCACTCAACTCGGACACTTTTCCAGCAATTGTGGTATTCAATGCTTTAACCAAAATGTGGGCTTTGGTTCCAACTTCGATGGCTGAAATGCTGTTCTCCGCAACTTTGGCCTCTACTTCAAACCCTGTTGTTGGGGATTCCACAGAAACCAACGGCACCCCTGGGTTGGCCATATCGCCTTCGTCAATATAGGTGTTGGTGACCACGCCATTGAATGGGGCCCTGATGTTGGCATAAGCAAACTGGGAGTTTACCTCGTTCTTCATTTGGTTTGCGGCTTCCAATCTGGCTTTTGCCATTTCATAACGGGCGGTCATATCATCCAACTCCTTTTGTGAAGCACTGCTTTCGTTAAAAAGGTTCTGGAACCTTTCATAATCTTTCTTGGCATTGTTAAATGCCACCTGTGCTTCGGTAATGGATGCCTCCACTTGTGCTTTTTTGGCGCGTAGGTCAACATTGTTGATAGAGATCAGCAAATCTCCTTTATTTACCTTCTGACCTATTTTCACAGGAATGGATTCCACATGGCCCATCATTCGGGTGCTCAAATTGGCACTATTCACGGCTTTAATCTGACCACTTCCTGCCAATATGGTGGAGCTATCGCCTATGGTTACTTCGCCGATGGTTACTGGTACTGCTGCGGTTGTATCCGCAGTTTGTTTATTATCACTTCCACAGCCCATTAGGATCAATCCCAAGGAGACGGTCAGCATAAAACTTTTATATATCGTAGTGTTTTTCATCTTGCAATTATTCTTTGGTTAAAAATGTTAATAAGGATTGTGCTTGATTGTATTCAAATATGGTTTGATAATAAGCCAATTGCTTTTCGGCATAAGTGGCTTCGGCCATTAATAAATCGGTTGTTTTTTCCAATCCTTCTTTGAATCTGTTGGTGCGTATCCTTAATGATTCTTCGGATTGCTCCATAGCCAATTTTGAGGTCTGGAGCCTGCTCTCGGCATTTTCGACCATCCGCTTGGTGCGTTGTAGCTCCATAGAACTTTTGGCGACGTACTGCTCATATTCTTGTTTTGCTTTTTCATAATTGGTTTTGCTCTTTCCTGCTTTGGAAAAGCGTTGAGACCCTTTAAACACATCCCAACTTAAACTTGCCCCTATAATATATCCGTTCGCATCGGCCCGGAATATTTCGTCATCGTACATTTCATAACTGGCGAAAGCATTCAATCTTGGTAAAAAGGTCATTTTATCGGCTTTCATATTGGCTTTGTAAGCTTCGGACACTAGATCCATTGCCTTAACATCGGCCCTATTTTCCAGTGAGCCTTCTAAAGGTCCTCCTGGTCTGACTGGCACTAATTCTTCTGATGGTTCATAAATAACACCCCCATGTTCGTTCATTAGAAATGCCAAGTAATCCGAAGCATTTTGCACGTTGCTCTTGGCTGTTTTCAATTGGTCCGATACTTCCGTTACCCTCACTTTCACCTCCAACAAATCGGCTTTTTGAAGCAGACCTTGGTCATAACTGTTCTGTGCCGTGTTCAAATTGGCATTTGCAGCTTCAAAAGCTTTCTGCAACACGGCTACGGCTTGGTGAGCCAGTTGTAATTGACCATAGGCCTTTTGGGCTTCAAAATTGAGATAGTCCCTGGTCCGCATGGCTTGAAGCTCCTTGGCCTCCATGGTGGTCTTGGCCGCTTTACGCTGATAGAAACCATCCAGGTTGATCAAGGGTTGTTCCACTGAAATTTTTGTGGCATAGTTCTCAATCTGATCGGGGTCGTTCAACAAATCAGGGTTAAAATCGGCCTGGGTCAAAATCTCTTGATTGAGTTTGGAGCCAAACGCCATTAAAGGATTTGTGGTCGCCAATCCAGTATGTGAAACCGATATCTGCGGCAAAAAAATGGAATTGGAAAACCTATAATCATATTTGGCCATCTTGGCCTCATATTCGGATACCTTGATACTGGCATTGGACTCCTGTACCTTGATCAGGACGTCTTCCAAGGAGATTCCGACATGCTCTTGGGCAAAAAATTGACCCTGAGCAAAAAAGAATATCATTAAAACTAATAATCGCTTCATATACCTAATTGATTTGAAGCAAAATTAGATTTGCAGCCAGACTTACACAGTAACATGAGTTACCGAGAATATCGCATAAAAAACCTCAATACTGGGTCCGTTAAGAGGTGTACTCCTGTATTGAGGCAATTTTAGTTCTGAGACCTATTTATTATTATGCGTCTCGGGTTCCACCGTGACCTCCTGCCACTACGACCAATACTTTGATGCTCAAATAAATGAACTTGAAGAATTGGATTATAGGGTTCATCATTGTAAATCGTTTGTATTTGGATATTCTGCGTGTCATAACTAATCTATTCAGGAATTAACCACCAAAAAGGTTTCATTTTTGCTTTATAAATAAAGGCATAGTGCAATGCCAGTTTCAACCAGTGGCCTGCCAAACCAATGGTACCAAAAGTCTTGCCCAATTTTCTGCCCTGTGTATCGGGATATTTGTTGTAATCGGGAACAATCGGAAAGGTAGTAATGCTCACACCGCTACCCTTGGTCATTCCAAAACCTGCGGATGCAATACAAGCGGCACCCATATTGCCCATAGATCCTTTGTGATGCATTTTATTGCTCGAGTGTTTGATCATATCTATAATGTTATCGGCCACCAACTTTGCGGTTATCCCCGAAGGCATACCTGTTCTGGGAGGCGCCGGTGTAATATCCGTACCGTTCTTGCTCTTTCTTGGTTTGGATATACTGTGTGGCGGGGCAAAGGCAATTCCCGGCGCAAAAATATTGGGGTAAGACGGATTTTGATAGGTTTCGGGCCAGTCCTGAACACTCCATTCCTCGTACGGTTTTGGTGTGTAATCGGCATCAACGATCATAAATCCCCTAAAAAGTTTATCCGTAATATCCGCCCCTTCTTTATTGTAGGCTTTAAATCCATGACCGGAAAAAGCAGGTATGAGCATGGCGAAATCGTAGGTTTTTTGTTTGTGATCACCGTCCAAGTTCTCGTAATGGACCAATCCGTCCTCTACCTTGTTTACGGCTGCTCCCAAAATCCAATTGATACCACGATCCTCAAAGATCATTTCCACCATTTCATTCGACTTCATAATGTTGCTTCCATAGCTCATTAGCATGCCGTCCATTCCAAAGTCTCCAAGATGGTATTCGTTGGAAATCCAAGTAATTTCGGCCATATCCCTGACCTTATGTCTTCTGAGTTCTTGTTCTACATTTAAAATGTACTCAAAAGCAGCTCCTTGACAGGTTGATTTGGCATGGCCCGTTCCGATCAATATTTTAATCTTTTTACCTTCCTTCATTTGTTTAATGAGGCCTTCCAAGGCAATCCAAGCTTCTTGTGCATGGGTGTAGGTACAAACGGAATGTGCTTTGTTCTTACCCGGTGAGAGTCCTTCGGTTCCTTCAAAGTTGAGTTTTGGTCCTGTGGCATTGATCAAGTAATCGTAGGTAACCTTTTCAGTCGTTCCTTTTTCATCACCATCGACATATTCCGCCAAAACATAGGGTCTTGGTTCGTTATTATCACCTTCTGGATGAAAACTTATCGCTTTGGCCTGTTTATAATCAATTTGCTTTTTTTTGTAAAGAGGTGCTAATGGGAACAGAATTTCCTTTGGTTTCATTCTCCCTATCCCTACCCAAATATTGGATGGGATCCATTGATAATTACTGTTTGGTGAAACTACCACAACCTCATGCTCCTTGGAGAGCTTTCTTCTAAGATGGGAGGCAGCAACATGGCCTGCAATACCAGCTCCCAAAACAACTATTTTGGACATTTTTTCTATGATTTACCCAAATGTAATGGTACCCAAGGAGATATAAAGTGACTTAAGTCACACACAAAAAAGAGCACTGTGCTTGATGCTTTTTTTTAATTGGAACAAAAAATCCAAAATCAATAACTGGTCTCGTCCAATTTTACTTTTCCCCAAAAGGTCTTGTACACAAAAATGGTATAGAACAGCACCAATGGAGTTCCAATGGCCACTATTACCATCATAATCTGTAAGGATTTTGTTGAAGATGCTGCATTGTAGATGTCAATATTATATTGTGGGTCTATCGAAGAACGCAACAGTACCGGATATAGTTCCACTGCTACCAAAACCAATAAAAAGGCAATGGTCAACGAGGAAAACAAAAACGCGGATTTATACCTGCGCTTTTCGGCCAACCTGGGTACGTTGGCAATACTGAGAAAGGTAAGCAGGGGTATAACAAAAAGTGCAGGATTACTTTTAAAATCGTCCGACAAATGGGGAATATAGATCAAGGTATAAAGGGTGGTCACCGCAAAACTGACCATAAAAAATATCATTCCTCTTTTTAAAAGGCGTGTTAACTTGGCGAACAACCTGCCCTCGGTCTTTAAGAGCAAAAAAATGGCGCCGTGTGCCATAAAAAGTGACAACGTGGTAAATCCCGTCATTAGAGCATATGGGTTTAAAAACTCGAACAGCACACCCCCTTGGTATTGGTAATTCTCCCCTATTGCAATTCCTTGTAGCACATTGCCCAGCACAACTCCCAACAAAAAAGCCAGCATAATACTGGACACACTGTAGCTAACATCCCATAGATTTCGCCACCACAACATCGGCTCTTTGCCCCTAAACTCTATGGATATGGCCCGGAATATAATAAATACCAAAAACAGCATAAAAGGAACGTAAAGGGACGAAAACATGGTGGCATACATTACAGGGAACCCCGCAAAAAGAGCTCCACCACCAATCACCAGCCAAACTTCGTTACCATCCCACACCGGTCCAACGGCATTTAAAGCGATCCTGCGACTGTTCTCTTTCTTTAGAAAGAGATGCCATGCCCCGGCACCAAAATCAAAGCCGTCCAGTATGGCATAGCCGGAAAAAAGACCTCCTACCACCAAAAACCACCATGTGGGATAATCCAATCCTAAAAAAGTTTCCATAATCTTATTTCATCATATGTGTTAGTGTTCCCCCGAAAGGTGGATCATCGTTTTCCGATTCATCGTATGGCCCATGTTTTATTTTTTTGTGCAACAAATAAATAAATAGCACGAACAAAAGGCTATATACAAAGAAGAACAGAATGAGGGAAAACAAAATTTGATTGTCGGACACTGCTTGCGAAAATGCCTGATCTGTTCTTAAAAGACCGTAGACCACCCAGGGTTGTCTACCCATTTCAGCAGCAAACCAACCGACCTGATTGGCAATTTGAGGCAGAAAAACTGCAAATACAAAAATCCACAACAGCCATTTTTTATTAAACAATTTACCTCTCCACCATAAAAAAGTGGCATAGAGAGTCAAAAATATCAACACCATACCAATGGCCACCATTATATGATAAAACTGAAAAACGGCATTCACTTGGGAAGGTCGCTCATCTTCGGGAAATGCATTGAGACCGGTTACCGGAGCATCAAAATCATATTCCAATAAAAAAGATAAACCTCCGGGTACCTTTAACCCTGTTACTTCCTGCTTATCTTTATCCACCCATCCCAAAATATACATGTCGGCAGGGGCGGAGGCTTCAAAATGTCCTTCCAGTGCGGCCAGTTTAGCAGGCTGGTTTTTTGCCACACCATCTGCTGACCGGTGCCCTGTGAACAACTGTCCCAGGGAAAATACGGTGGCAACTACCAGGGCTATTTTGAAGGCTTTTTTGGAAATTTCAACATATTTCCCTTTGATAAGATAATAGGCATGAACGCTCATGACCAAAAAGGCTCCGGCCAAAAAGGCTCCGAGCCAAACATGCGTCAATCGGTCTACACTGGACGGATTGAACACCATGGCCCAAAAATCTGTGATTTCTGCCCTAGCATCGAACCCCTCACCAACTATATGAAATCCGGCAGGAGTCTGCTGCCAGCTATTGGCAACTACGATCCAAATCGCGGAAAACATGGACCCCAAAAATACGCCGATGGTCGAAACCAAATGTACCCAAGGCTTGACCCTGTTCCATCCGAAGAGCAAGATGCCCAAAAATCCACTTTCCAAGGCAAAGGCAAAAATTCCCTCCGCTGCCAGCGCACTTCCAAAAACATCGCCAACAAATCTGGAATATACGGCCCAGTTGGTTCCGAATTCAAATTCCATAACAATACCTGTAACCACACCTATACCAAAGGTCAAGGCGAATATTTTGGTCCAAAATCGCGCTAGTTTATGGTAAATTTCCTTTTTGGTCCTTATGTAGGAACTTTCAAAAATTACAAGCAGCAGACCGATCCCAATACTTAAGGGCGGATAGATGTAATGAAAAGCAACAGTGAAGGCAAATTGAATCCGGGCGAGAATTTCGGTTTCCATGGGCAACTATTTATAGTCCAAAAATACACTAGACCGTGGTATTCTTAGGTGACCCATGTTACAAACGAAATGGATTTAACATAAAAGTAATTTAACCTATGCCAAATCCATTTCAAAGTATGTGGTTAGTATTTATTTTTTACCACTGTTCATCATGGCCAAAACTGCAACTATCAACACGACGACCACTAGGGCAAACAGACCTATCATCCAGATACCGTTTTCCCAAACTACCAGAGGAATATTTGTAAGTGCTTTCACAATGTATTGGTTTTAATTTTAAATCAAATTTAATTGCTCCGATCTGTTCAAAACATGATATTACTCATAAATGCTGGTTCCAACAGGTTTCCAATTATACATTTTTACCTTTCATCAATATATTCCGATACAAATAAAATAGTCATATTCTTTAGGCCAATCCCAATGATCCTTCCCTCAAACACCGTTATTCTCAAAATAAAAAAGCCGTTCGAAATCGAACGGCCTTCCTATATCAACCAACCAAAAAACCTAATTTTTGACCTTACATGTACGTATTCCAAAAAGGGTATACAAAGGACAAAAACTAACTAAGCTTGTTAAAACAAATATGGTAGCCAAAGCTAGCAACACATATGCCAATGTTCCTGTTATCATATTAAAGTAATATAATGCACCAACTATAAGTGCAAGTACAATTCGGATTGCGCGGTCTGCTCCGCCCATGTTTTTTTTCATAATCGTTAGTTTATGATTTGCTCCTTACAATGCATCAAAAAAATAAAATGATTTATATCCGAAGCATGTATTTTTGATTTACAGGGCACTATTCCAAAAATATGGTCTCTTTAAATGTTTTAGCGTAACATGGGTTACATAACCGTTATTTTTTTAAAAGTATTTTTAAGTTTGAATCAGTTTTGCCCTTTGCAAACGACTAAATACACCTATGTTGGAATATTTTGAAGCTTTGATCAATGGTTTTTTGGGTACGGTCCGTTGGACATGGAAATCCATCCTTTTTGATGTTCCTTGGTACACCAATTATTTTTGGGGACTTATCTTGATCTCTTTGTTGGTATGGGCTTTGGAAATCCTTTTCCCTTGGCGCAAAGAACAATCCATTTTTAGGAAGGACTTTTGGCTGGATGCTTTCTATATGTTTTTCAACTTTTTCATTTTTGCCATAGTCATCAGTGGAGTTTACAAATTCCTTGGTGTGCTTTTTAAGGACGTGGGAATCAGTAGTACCTCGCTGACCATAATCGACATCGGTCATTGGTCCCAATGGGCCCAACTGCTCGTATTCTTTGTGGTATTGGACTTTGTCCAGTGGTTTACCCATGTGCTTTTGCACAAATACCCTGTGCTTTGGCAGTTCCATAAAGTACACCATAGTGTAAAAGAAATGGGGTTTGCCGCTCACTTAAGGTTTCATTGGATGGAAAATATTTTATACAAACCTTTAAAAACATTGGGGGTAATGGTCTTGGGCGGGTTTGAACCTGAACAAGCCTATATTGTTCATTTTGCGGCAATTACCATTGGACATTTTAATCACTCCAATATAAAACTGACCTACGGCCCTTTAAAATATATTCTTAATAATCCGGTAATGCACCTGTACCATCATGCCTATACCATTCCAAAAGACTCCTACGGTGTAAATTTCGGAATAAGTCTAAGCATTTGGGACTACATCTTCAAGACACATTATATCCCCGAAAGTGGCGGAAAAATAAAACTTGGTTTTCCTGGTGATGAAAACCTGCCCAAAGGATTTTGGGGACAATTGGTATATGGCTTTAAAAAGCCAAAAAAATAAACGGATTGTTTTAGTCTGTGTTTTTTGGGGCATCAAAAACAATACTCCAGATGCCACGGACCTCATCGGGACCGTATCCAACGGCCATATCCTTTGGATATAGCTCCAATAAATTCCGATATACTTTCGGAAGTATATCCTTTTTCGGCGTTCCATGGCAGTTTAAGCACATGGTATTGGTAACTATGGGGTAGTAAAAATACACCTTGCCGTTTTCCTCCCTTAAAATTGGTTCAACCGAATCCCCGGAGGCCACTTTGCCTTTAAACGTATCAATATGTTCCAATTCTATAGCATTTGCCCTGTTGTTCGGATTTCTGGGCTTATCCGATACTCTTCTTATACGGGCATTAAAGTGGGTGGACATACTATCGGTGAGTGGGTAGGCCCGTTCGTTGCAAAATACAACGGCCTCCTCTACCCCTTTGTTCTGTATGGTACCCATAAGGTTTTGGCCCAACACTTTTTTGGTTCCCAACGCATATTGCATCCCGAGCTCCTTCGGCGTTGGTTTTGTCTTTATCGGCGTCAACCTTTTGCCTTTATTGTACAAAGAGTCGTTATGCCTAGCCAACCAATGTTCTTTAAACCAATCCGGCTCTTCAATTTGATAATCGAACATGTACTTCGCTATTTTTTTGACTTCTGTTTCGGGAAATTGCTGTGCCGGCATTACTCCAAATCTACGGACCGCTCCACGCATTAAGGTATTTCCCTCGGTTGGAGAATTTACAAACTGCATGATGTTTTTTATAAAGGCATCTTTATTTTTATTGGCTGCTAAATAATGAGCTTTGATGGCGACCATTGGCGGCCCGATTCGAGAACCCTTTTCTGGAGCGGATGGGTTATGGCATAGATAGCATTTGGTTTCCATCAACTTTTGGGCGTCCTCCGGTGAGAACACTTCCGCTTGCACTACTGGCCCAGGATCTACATCGGTGGTTTTTGGCCCCTTTTTGCAGGATGCGATTCCAATTATAAGTGTTATGAAAACAAAAAGATTCTTCATTATTTGGACATTCTGCCGCTGGCACAGCTCATAAAGGATTTTGCCTTGTCCACAAAACCATTTTCATCATCGACTGTGGGATACCCCATCTTTTTGAGGGCCTCTTTAACTAAGGAAGCATCATCGGCGCTCTGATGATCAAAGCTAACCGATGAGCTATCCTTCTCCACAATCACATTTTTGATTTCTTTTATTTCCGAAAGTTTATTGGAAATTGTTTTTACACAACCTTCACACTTAAGGTTTTGTACTTGAACTGTTGTTTTCATGTTGTATAGTCTTCAAATTAGTAGGTCCAGGTCCGGTATCCTCCTCGGAGGTCGTACACCTTATCGAACCCCATTTTTACCAGTTTTCTAGCTGCTTTTTGACTCCTGTTCCCGGACTGGCAATACAGATAGACCGGCTGATCTTTCTTTAATTTTGAAAAATTACTTTCAAAACTCGACCCTTGAAAAAAATCTATGTTCTTGGCCCCTTTAATATGGCCCGACATAAATTCTCTTTTTGTTCTGACATCTACGAGTTGAACCTTTCCTTTGGAAATCGCGCTTTTGTAGTCCTTCCTATCCAAAATGGCTATGGCATCCGGCAGGTTTTGTTCTTTGAACAAGAAACTAAATATTGACATGGTATCTTTATTTTGAGACACTAAAGTATCTCAAACAGCCTGTCCCGTCAGTAACGATGGTTACATAACCTGAACTTTTTTGAAACTATTTCCGAAGTTTCTCCCTTATTTCAAGGTAGTGGGGCACACATAGTCCGTAACAGGTATGCCAGCTTTCTTGATCTGTGCAAATCCGCCGGCAACGTCCACTAGGTTGTGGATTCCCCTACTCTTCAATATAGAGGAAGCGATCATACTCCTGTACCCCCCTGCGCAATGAATGTAAAATTTTTCGTTATCCGGAAACTCGGCCAAGTGGTCATTAATGTAGTCCAAGGGTGTCAAGTTTGCATCCACAACGTGTTCGGCCTGGTACTCGCTTTCTTTTCTCACATCGAAAACGGGTACTTTCTTTTCGGCCATTTTTTTGAACTCTTCCGCATTTACACTATCCACGGTATCGATTTCCTTGCCGGATTGTTTCCAGGCCTCAACTCCGCCTTGTAGGAAACCCAAGGTGTTATCGAAACCTACTCTCGACAATCGTGTAACGGTTTCTTCTTCCCTTCCTTCTGGAGTGATCAACAATATGGGTTGTTCCACATCGGCGATCAAGGCGCCCACCCATGGTGCAAAACTGCCGTCCAGACCTATAAAAATAGATCGTGGCACATGTGCTTTGGCGAAGTCATCTTGATGGCGTACATCCAAAACAATGGCTCCAGTTTCATTGGCCGCCACCTCAAATGCATTGGGATCGAGTGCTTGTGTGCCCCTTTTTAATACCTTGTCGATATCCTCGTATCCCTCTTTGTTCATTTTTACGTTCAGAGGGAAGTATTGTGGCGGTGGCAATAAGTCATCGGTTACTTCTTCAATGAATTTGTCACGCGTCATGTCCGCCCTTAGTGCATAATTCATTTTTTTCTGATTGCCCAGGGTATCCACGGTTTCCTTCATCATATTTTTTCCACAGGCCGAACCTGCTCCATGCGCCGGATACACGATTACATCATCGGCCAAGGGCATGATCTTATTGCGAAGACTATCGAACAGGGTTCCTGCCAATTCTTCCTGTGTCATGTGTGCAGCTTTTTGCGCCAGGTCCGGGCGGCCTACGTCTCCAAGGAACAGTGTATCGCCACTAAAAATTGCGTGGTCCTTTCCGTTTTCATCTATCAACAGAAAGGTGGAGCTCTCCATCGTATGTCCGGGTGTATGTAGTACTTTAATGGTAATTTTTCCTAGTTTAAACTCCTGTCCGTCCTCTGCAATCAACGCTTCGAAGGATGGATTTGCCGTTGGACCATACACGATGTCGGCCCCAGTTTCTTTGGAAAGGGTTACGTGTCCACTTACAAAATCGGCATGGAAATGGGTTTCAAAAATGTACTTGATCTTGGCCCCATCTTCCTCAGCTTTTTTAATATATGGTTTTACTTCTCTTAAAGGGTCCACAATGGCCGCTTCTCCTTCACTCTCTATATAATATGCCCCTTGGGCCAAACATCCTGTGTAAATTTGTTCAATCTTCATGTGATAATGGTTTTTATCAAAATTAGTATTGTGCTCCCTAATTTTCTGTGACCAAAGTTACAAACGTTTGGTCTTATATTGTTGGGATACTTTTTTCTGTATGGTACTCAATGTCTCTGGATTACGGCAGCATTCCACGGCATCAAAGGTTTGTGCAAAAAGATTTTCCTCTCCCAGTACATCTATAATTCCACTGGTGTACAATATATCACGTGTTGGGCCAATTGCCCCGGCTATTAAAAACTGGATACCGTTTTCCCGTTGTTCCCGAATAATTCGTTCCAACATAACTGCTGCACTGCTATCGATATAATTAATAGGCTCGGCATTTAAGATTATGTATTTTAAGCTCGGTCCTTTTTTTGCAATTTGTTGGTACAATTGTTTTTTGAAGTAATCCTTGTTCCCAAAATAGAGTTGAGCATCGAATCGTAGAATGAGCTTATCCCCGGACACCTCAACATCTTCCGAAAAACGATCTATGTTTTTAAAATAGTTGGTTCCTTTGATTCTTCCCAAAACCGCAATATGTGGGTTTGATATCCTATAGACCAACAGCAGCAAAGAAAGCAGAACACCCAAAAGAATACCTTCTATCAGTCCGATGGACATGGTCATTATAAAAGTGGCCAACAAAAGAACGAATTCATCTTTTCGGTTTTTCCACAATTGTAGGGGATACTTCAAATCAATCAGTCCAAATACCGAAACAATTATAATGGCACCGAGTACAACTGTGGGCAGGTTATAGAAAAGTGGGGTCAAAAACAACAATACTCCCGCTACCAACATGGCGCTAAATACCAATGCCATTCCTGTGCGCGCTCCCGAGTGATCATTGATCGCTGTTCTGGAAAAACTTCCCGAAACGGAAAAAGATTGAAAAAACGACCCTAAAATATTGGAGATACCCAAAGCTCTGAGTTCTTGATTGGGGTCAAGGTCGTATTCAGGATGCCTCTCTTCTACGGTTTTGGCAATGGAAATGGATTCCATAAAACCAAAAAGGGCAACGGTAAGTGCTATTGGTATAAACTGCCCTATTTTATCCCATTGAAATCTTGGCAATTGAAAACTTGGCAATCCTTTTGGAATTTCGCCAACCACTTTGATTCCTTTTGATTCCAATCCCAATATAACTACGGACATTATACCCAACACCACGACAAGTAAGGGAATCGGTAGCTTTTTATTGATTTTTTTCAACCCAATGATCAATGCGATCACCAAAATTCCCATGCCCAAAGTAAGCAGTTGGACTTCTCCAAGGTTACCAAAAATATTTCCTAGCAACACATAGATCTTGCCCGACTGCGGCAAATCCACGCCGAGTACGTGCTTTAGTTGACCCAGACCAATTAAAATGGCCGCTGCGGATGTAAATCCACTAATTACCGGTTTGGACAAGAAGTTTACAAAAAGACCCATTTTTAAAACGCCGAGCAATAATTGAAATACGCCAATAAGCAAGGTCAAAAAGAGTACTGCAGCAATATAGTCTTCGGTATTTCCCAATTGCATAGCGCCAATTCCGGCCGCCACCAAAAGTGAATCCATGGCTACGGGGCCAACGGCCAATTGCCTTGATGTTCCTGTTATTGCATAGACCAATTGTGGCACCAATGCCGCGTACAGCCCATATATGGGTGGCATACCCGCAATCATAGCGTAGGCCATCCCCTGCGGGATCAACATTATACCTACGGTAATGCCGGCAACTAAATCGCCATAGAGCAAAGAGCGATTGTAAGAGCCTATCCAAGTTAAAAAAGGAAAAATCCTTTTGAGCATTCGATTGATTTTATGCAAAAATAGAATGGCCAATTACTACAGACAGTAACAAAGGGCACATATTTTAAAGGTCTATTACAAGAATGTGGTTTCTGTGGAGCTCCAGCTTCTTCATTTTCTCCAGTTTTTTCAACAATCTGGAAACTACCACCCTTGAGGTGTGCAAGTCATAAGCGATCTCTTGATGTGTGTTATTTATCCGGTTGTCATTGGTTACCTCGACTTTCTTTTTCAGATAATCCATTAAACGTTGATCTAAATTTTTAAAGGCGATACTGTCCACGGTCAGCAACAACTCATTCAGACGGTTTTGGTAACTATCAAAAACATAATTGCGCCAACCTTTATATTTTGCCATCCATTCCTCCATTTTCTGCACCGGTACCATCACAATTTTGGTATCGGTTTCGGTTATGGCCTTAATTTCGCTTTTGGTATGTCCCATACAGCAGGTCATGGTCACCGAACAGGTTTCGCCCTGTTCCAAATAATATAAAAGCAGTTCATCGCCTTCTTCGTCTTCCCTGAGAACTTTTATGGCCCCGGACAACAACAGTGGCATACTTCTTATATATTGGCCAATATCCATAATGGTTTCTCCTGCTGGAATCTCCTTATACTTGCCCTCTTTAAGGATCTCTTGGATAAGAGCAGGTTCGAAATAGTTGCTGAATGTTCCTAAAAGTTCTTCTTCCATTTGGCAAAAATACACTGCTCTAAGGTAACCATTTTAACAAAACCTAGCACATAGCTTCAGGGTACAAAGAGAAAGACCCGCACTGATCATACGGGTCTTTTCACAAACATGAACTAATAAACTGAATTAAACGTACTTAAACTTATAGTTTTAGGAATTTTCTTGTTCCGGACAGGTAGTAACCAGGGAAAACTGAATCGATCACTTCGGACAAAATTTGTCTCTACTTGCTTTTTATTTCTGCCGTTTTAAATGACACCGTTGGGGACCAATCGCTCCAATTTAAGTTTTGGTCTCTATATCTGACTCTCCAATAGTAATTTGTATTGGGTTTTAATCGTTTTGTTTTTTCGTCCGTCAAATCATCGTTCTCTTGACGATTTTCTTTGTAGTACCAGTTCTCAAATTGTTTCCAACTGTCCAAAGCCAATTTTTCAAAATCTTGGCTTTCGGAAACCTGCCAATGCGAAGCGGCATGAAAT
>Ga0160419_100387_pt1:0-27500 | contig 28692 bp, 36 predicted proteins | sample CelAP2metagpilot_2_FD_108196 | JGI IMG/M metagenome (GOLD analysis project Ga0160419, IMG submission 108196) | Phycosphere-associated microbial communities from Cellana algal ponds in Kailua-Kona, Hawaii, USA - Cellana AP2-4-25 metagenome pilot ... | reverse complement strand
CTGGCTTTGCACGCCCTGTGCTTGCTCTTCCTCTTGCTCCTTCCTTTCCATACCAGGGGGGAGGACGTGTACCTTTCCACTGAGTGCCTGCCAAAAGAGGGATTTCCCCGCCCCATTTTCCCCAATAACACACAACTGGTCACCCAACCGCAACACATAATCCTCGATTTTCCCCGCTGCAAACGCCACCACCGCCTCTTTCCCCTCTAGAGCATCAGAAACAACTATTCCTTTGGTGGCGTCCAGGCGGGCTAACACGGCGGGTGGTGAGGTCTTTTTCCCGGTGTCGCCAGGAGGTTTTTTCGCGTAAATTGCCCTCCATTTGGCCGCCTCTGCCTTGCTGGTCGTGAATCTCCGGCCGCCACCACCGCCGCTGCTGCAGGCCACCACTGTCATCGCCGCGGCCCGTCGTGGCAGGACCCCTGGCATGGGGCTCTGGCGTGTTCTGTGCGCTGTGAGGTGTCCGAATCCGATAGTAGGCAGGGGCGGGAGGCTAGCTGGCTACTAAAAAAATGTGAGACCGCAGCGACACTTTGAGGGGCGGCGGAAAGAAATAGGTTTTTGTGCCTGGCGAAACTACTTCGAGGCGCTTGAGCGTCTCTGCTCTCAACTTGAGAGGGTGTTAGGGGGTGCGTAAGCATGGGTAGCAATCCCCGCTCGGAGCTGAAGCAGGTGGAGCTCTGTTGCCCTTCGGCGAGGTGAGGGTCGTCGGGCCTCTTCTTCTTCGACTCACTCTGCATAATCGGGCCCTCTCACCACTCACCGACACGACATATTCAACACAGGCACTGGGGCACCAAGCACACAGCTGCAATTGAGAGGACTATGGCGTCCCGAGGGTACCGGCGCATCGGGTAAGTCTCTCCTCCTTTTCATTCCCCTCCACGCATCTACCTGTGTTGTAGGGTGAAACCTCATTGATCCTAGTCTGGCATGCCATGCTATTGTCCCATCACATTATTATACTTAAGGTTCTGTCGCTCTCGCCCTTTTTTCATCTCTATCTCTCTCCCAATCTGCCATCACCTACTTCAAAGACTTATAGATCTCTCAGATCGTCTATTTATTTTACTTTTTGTAAATCCCGCCGCGCCCCATAACCTTCCCTTCCTTTGGCCATCACAGTGAGGCAAGAGGAAACCTGCCGGAAGTGCCCGAGGACGAGGAGGATGCGATGTCCATAGGGCCGGCGGCTGCCGCAGCGACGACGACGGGCATCAGTAAGAGGGGAGGGCTGGACAAAACTAGACGGGACTTGTGGTATGAGACATAGCGAATCGACCATACCACCACAGAATATCATGCGTAAATCTTTGGTCACTGTGCACTCCCTCTTCTCTCAACAGCCGCACAACGGGGAGGCGTCATGAATGCCATCCTCGAGCACCGACCTTTCATCTATGGTTACAGCTTACTCCTCGTCGGGTTTGCCGCTCTCGCCTTCACCTACATTATGCAAGGGCAGCCTTCTGCCCGTTCTTCCTCGCCCTCTTCCTCCAGGCCTTTTGATGAGAGGTACGTATTCTTCTCCGCTGGTTCTATCCTCAGTCCTCGGCAGCCAGCGTCGTCGATGATTTGTCCTACGTCGCAACCCCGATTTTGTCTCGCCTTTCCTCCCTCGGCTCCTCTCTAGCAGCGCCTCCATCAGCCCGTGTCATCGAAATGTGTAAGTCTCATATCATCGTCCTCTCTCCCATCATTCTTTCTTTCCTGCACCGCAGTGCCTCAGTTGCGACCGCCGGACGAAACGGCTTGCGTCCCACTCCCACACTGCGTTTAGAGGGGTACGACTTTATCATCGTTGGCGGTGGACCAGCGGGAAGCCTCTTAGCGAACAAGCTAAGCGAGGATCCTGACATAGCAGTCCTTCTTTTGGAGGCGGGTGGAGAGAGTCAGCATTGCTTGGGTGGGAAGGACTACACGGCCTCGCCGCTCACTATGTTTGATATCCCCTTGTTGTGGTCGACCGTGGCGCACCAAGCTGATTATCACTGGGATGTTGAAGGGGCCATGATTGCCAAGACTTTGGGAGGGTGTGGGGCGCATAATGCTATGCTATATGTGCGCGCGTTGCCCAAAGATTTTGATGCGTGGAATCTGACGGACAGTGGATGGACGTGGGAGAAGGCTTTAGAGCAGTATAAAGCATTAGAGGACTTTGATGGTCCCCCGTCGCCATATCATGGTCAAGGGGGCCCGATTAAGACGGCACCGCCTTTGTATGTTGATCAGGTAGCACCCTACTTCCTGGAGGCTTGTCGCGTGATGGGTTTGCCGATCACGGACGATTTCAATGCGCCAAACCGGAGGCTCGGTGCCGCGTATTACCACTTCTCCATCAAGAACGGTGTTAGGATGAGTGCGGCGCGCGCGTTTTTGGCACCTATCATAGACACGCGTGCGAATCTCGACGTTGTCTTGCGGGCGGAAGTACAGAAAGTGTTATTTGTAGGAAGCAAAGATGGCATTTTTACTGCGACGGGTGTGGTCTTCACGAGTCCTGAAGGCGATTCACGCGAAGCACGTTTGATCAATCCGGGTAGCGGGAAGGGGAGTGGGAATGTAATTTTAACAGCGGGTGCGATTCATACACCTAAGATTTTGATGAAATCTGGCGTCGGTCCAAAAGATAAATTGAGTAAAGCTGGTATTCCTGTGATCGTGGACGTGCCGGGAGTAGGAGAGAACTTGCAGGATCACCCTGCGATCCCTATGGCGTTTACTCTGACCACACCATTGGCGGCGAGGGTCGGAAGTGCGGTGGGCTCGTTTGAGGAGTTGACGCAGTATCGAGATTGGGTCGTGGAGGGAGGCGAGGTGCTCAAGACGACGATGGCACAGGGGAGCAGTAGTTGCGGTTTGGCATGCAAGACCGGTTCAGAGTCGGGAGGAGGTTGGAGCGAAGGGAGATTTTTCCCGGGGGAGCAACCGGGGAGCCAGCAGAAGGATTATGCTGTGTTTGCGAGCACTGGATTTACGGCGGGCGCGTTTTTAAAGTCGGACAAGGGGAGTAAGAACGCCAAGCTACAAGAGGACTACCCCGACATTCAATTGACTGTCTTCCCTCGTGTGACAGAGCCTCATCTTGTGGCAGCGCAGCAGCAGCAAGAAAACGCGGACATAGCTGTTGCGGCGGGGAACACGTCTTCGGCTGCCGATACCTCTTTCTCTACTTCCTCTCAAAAAGGAACCATGCTCGTAACCATCGGCCTTCTTGATCCTCAAGCTCGGTACACAGTCGAACTTAGCGAGACCGATCCTTTGCACGGCGCGGTAAGTTTGCGCGAAGTGAATATCTCGGCCTCGGAAGGTCGGGGTTTTCTGTCTGATTTGGATATTTCGAAATTGATTTGGGGGATTAGGAATGTGCGCGTGATCGCGCGGACGACTCCTATGACGGAGGCGATCCAAGAAGAAAGTCTGCCGGGGCCTGACTTGTTAGATGAAGGCATGTTGGTGGATTGGGTGAGGGAGAACAAGTACGTGAACTCACATTGGTGTGGAAGTTGTAAGATGACTCGGGAGGATGATCCTTCAGGAGTGGTCGATCCGCGGCTACAGGTGATGGGGGTGGTGGGGCTTAGGGTGTGTGACGCTAGTGTATTTCCGACGATCCCGAGTGGCAACACCCATAGTACGGTGTTGATGGTCGCAGCGAGAGGGGCCGAATTTATTTTGGAGGATTTTCGTGGGTGAGGAGATAAGTGAAGAGATTGGAAAGAGGAAGGGAGAAGATGGCGAAGACACAACATTTTTGTATAGAAGATCAAAGAATTTAACAAGGGCAAGACGAGACTGTTATTTGAGACGGACAAGGACCATTCGTATTGTCGAGCAACATAGCTTGGACGACGTCGTCTTTGTGGATTACCGCGCGAAAGCTTTCTATTTCCTCTCCCTTCTTTGGTTCCCTGCTTATCACTTTTATTTGTTCTGTACTCGCACATATACAGCTTTCTCTGCATCTTCTCTTATCTCTATCCTAATAACACAACAACAGAGGACATGACAGTTGCCAAAGCAATCATCGGAGTATCTTTCTGTTATCCAAGTGTTTATTCCCTTCCCTTCTTCACCCGAGACACTTTTCCACTGTACTTCCTCTGCTTCCCCCTCCCTCCCTCCCTCCCTCCCCTCACTCACTCGCAACACGCTCCTCCCTTCCCCCGCATCACCATACCCCCAACTCCAACCAAATCAAATGTAGTCGAAAAACAAAGCTCCCCTACAATGTATCCCACCCCTAGAGCCAAAAAGAGCCCAGGATTGTAAGTCATGGCTGCCAACATCAAAAGCAAGGCATACAGGTATAACAACCCGGAAAACGCGGCATGCATCAACCGCTTACTGAAAGGCACGCTCTTGACCACCGCCCCATGAAGACGGGTCCGACCGGCGCCCGTTCCACCTCCGCCCATCAAGAGAGACTCCCCGAGCTCCATATTAGCAGTGGTGGTAGTGTTGATGCCCAGTCCTCCTACAAACCCACCACCGCCGCCTCCACGACCAGCGCCACCACCCTCCGTCGCCTGAACCAGGGTCTTCTTCACGTAAGCGACTTCGAGCTTGACGAGCCACCGGTGCACCACCACGGCTGCGGCCAAGGCAAGGAGGGTAGCAACGTACTGCCCCTTCGTTTTGACGTCCCACCAGCCCCACACCACTTGCATCTTGTAGGTTGAGAATGAGGCAAAGGTCATGCTCATAGAACCCATCATATCCATACCGCCACCATCGTCCATCTTGCTTGGTGGCGTGCGCAAGTAGACTGCTGTGGTGTGGTACCGATGAGTTTGGCAGATGGCGCATGCGAAAGTGAAACAGGGCGTGTGCCAAGCAAGCCCAAGAATGGGACTGGCAAAATTAAAAGCTAATCGCATGGCTCTAACACGAGCTTGTGCATGAAGAGGCTGGAACCCAAAGGGTGAGATGTTGCAAACTTTTGCGCCAGCTGAGAAGAGCAAGAAAAGGCAGGCGTCTCTTCGGAGATTGGCACACACCACACGGCGGTGGCCCATCGTCAAGTTTCTTTCTTTATGTCTCTCGCTCTGTCCCTTTTCTTGTCGGCTCTGAATCATGGATCATGCTTTCGATTGATGCATTTTGTACATTTTTGGTCTTGCGTTTCTTCGTTTTGAGGAAGGGGGGGAGTGTGGGTGGGTGGGAGGGGTAGGTTAGAGATTCTCTACACATATATTCCTTTCTCAGACTCTCCCCTTCGAAGCCCCATTGATCGTGATTCGCATTTCTTATCGTGAAGCAGCTGCTGACTTAGGTGTATTGGTCTGGCAAAATGGTCGAGTTGGTCAAGCCCGAGCGCATGAAGAGAGTGCCGGTCAAAGGCATGTGGTCCCAGACCAGCCGAAGTGTGATGTTCTTGTTGCTTATCATGATAATGATGGGGAGGGAAGAAGAGAAGGATAAGAAAGGTGCACGACACACAAAGATCACTATGATCATGCAAGTATCACCGTGCCCTTCCTTCTCTTCCCTTCTCCCTCCCCTTCCTTACTCCCCCTCACCGTAGCTCCACCGCCGGGTCCCGAAGGGGATAGTCCAGGAACTCCGCTTCTAGGTCAAGGATGGCGTCCTCTTTACTTTCCACGATCCTGTCCCAGACCACCACTTGGCTAAGCACCTAGAAGACGACAAGAAAGCGGGAAAGAGGAAGGGAGAAGGAAGGGAGGGAAGGAGGGTGAGGAACGCTGCTTCTAGGTCTAGGATCTCATCTTGGTTTCTTTAGATGGGTCGCTTTACGAGCACCGCTGAGCTTTGTCCAAGAAAATGATTGAGTGATGAAAAAGGGGCGGGACCGAGAGCCGGGTACAAGGGAGGGAAAAGAGGAGCAAGGGAGGGATACGTACGTTCTTTTTGCTCTCGTACTCGACGACGAGGAAGACGAAGAGCTGCTTGATGTTCCAGTCGAAGGCCGGGGTGAGGTCTTTGTAAGGGAGATGTGGGGGAGATAGGGAGGAATGGAGAAGAATGGAAAGAGATTGAATAAGTTCGCTGAATGCATGAATACAAGGGAGGCATGAAGATTACGACTTCCCTCCTCCTTCCTCCCTCCTTCCCTCCTTTTTTCCCACCCTCCTTCCCTCTCCACAAACGTACCGGCTTTGAGGTCGAAGTTAAAGAGGGCTTGGTCGTAGTGATAGCCCGTTTGTCCGTTGTCTCGGACCCGTCGCCTGGCGGAAGATACGAAGAGCGATAAAATGGGAGGGGGCAGGATGGTGAGGGAGGGAGAGAGGTGAAATTTTAGTCGTGACACACATAACACATACGCAGAGTCGTCGCCACATTCGCATTTCTAACGGCGTTCCCCCCAAAATGCACTGCTTCATGACCTCCCTCTTCCGCGCGCGTGACTTACAGCTGGATAAGTTTGTTGATGCTCAGTTGCTTTACAGTCCCATAATCTCTATGCCCGTACGTGCTGTATATACGTGTGTTTGAATATATATTTGTGTGAGAACGTGTGTGAAAGTAGATTATTTGAGACGCTTTTATATCTCCTCCTGCTGTAGTACGAAAGTGAATCAACAACTCTTCGTCCTTATTCCCTCCCTCCCTTCCTCTCTCCCTGTCTCCCTCCCTTCAAGCTCCACGCACCTAAAAGCCGTGAGCAACGATAAGCACAGCAACACTGTGAAGCCAAAGAAGACCACTGCATTCAGCCGCACCCAAAACGTGTGCATCTTTCCCTATGCTGCAAATTGTTGGTTGGGTGTACATATTTGTGTAGGGATAATAAGGCTGAGCATGCACTCAGCAGTGTCCAGGCAGCTTTGATTATCGCCTCTATCTAACCGAAGAAATTCACATGTACACCCCATGCGCGTCCATTTGGACCGCACAATCGGAATATCTACCTCCGTTCCCCCTTCCTCATCCCACGACATGGCATACACAGGCATCTCTAACTGCCAAGTCCTTCATCCTCTTTCGCCTTAACGCCTCACTACGCACCTCCTCCTGTTGTTGTTGCTGCTGCTGCTGCTGCTCTGTTAGTCCTGCTTCGGCTGCTATTCTGGCTGCCCCGCAGCTGCTATTGCTATGCGCAAATTAATACTCTCTCAGCGTTGCGAGACCTGCTCTGAGTGTACTGGAGGGAGCAAGAGGAGGGGATGAGCATGAGGCTTTTCCAGTATGTGGTTGTGGTTGGTGATGGTGGTAGAGACTTGCGCTGCAAATAGGCAAATTACGACCACCAAAAAAAGTGCCCGGGGCCAAGCCACTGTCCTAAGTCGTGAGTTGGGTGTTGTGCACGTCATATTCTGGTTAGGATTGGTGTCGGAGACAATGCTGAGGGCGTAGTCGGTGCCCCAGCTTCGTAGCTTCCTGTACGGATAATGGTGATGCTCGCCGTCCAGCTGCCTTGAAAACGAGGCCGCGTCAGCTCAGACACGGTCACAGTCACCGTATTTATAGTCACGGCGACACGGCATACACATGCACAGGTCAACCGCAGATCTCTTGTCCCACAAAATTTTGTGGCCTCCAGGTTGGCTTGCTTCACTGATCTGCCTTGCGTCTTCCCGCTCGCCACTGCCTCAACTTGCTCAACGGAGCTTCCCCGTGTGCCAATTGCATGCACCACCATAACATCACATGCTACAGCTCCAGTGAGGGGAAAAGGAGAAAGTCGAGAAGGCAATGCTTCCGCAATCAAACTGCCATGTATCATGTTCGAGAGCGCTCGTGGCAGCTCTCGATCAACGGCACTAGCACTCTCGTCGCCGCCTGCTTCTGCTACAACTACACCTATGCTTACCCATTTCTCAAACCAACTCCTCACGCACAAACCAAACAGGTCCAATGGTCAACAATGATCCAACAGGACCAGGGCCGGGAAGGAGACCAAGATCCGCCTCTACATCCCTTCTTTTGAGGTCATCTGACCCTCCAAGAGCACCAGCACCACGATGCCACAGCAGCTGCAGCAGCAGCTGCAGGCCCCGGCTTGCCAGCAGTGTCACCATCGCTTCATGCGTTTTTCTCCTTCTAGTTTCTTGGATGCCTGTTGTGTTTACGTTCACTGCACCAGGTCACTCCTTCTCGTGGAAACGACGACAGGTGCTTTCTACTCCTCCGATTCCTGCAACGGCCCTCTCGGAACGAGGCTCGCGTCCCGTCGTTCTTCCCTCCCTCTTGATGGCATCTCAGTATATTGATGAAGAAGGGCACCATCATCACGAGCGAAGAACCAGCAGGAAAAGCAAGGATAAGAGCAAGGACGAAGCGGCCGCCAACGCATTGCTGCAGCAGTTTCGGCGTGCCAGCAGCTCCTCTTCCTCCTCGCCCTCCTCCATAACCGGCCGACTCAATCTTGGCTTTCATGGCCTCAAGGACACGTTTTTCTCCTCCACCACCAGTGGCATACCCGTACAGCAGTCCTCCTCCTCCTCTTCTTCCTCCTCTTCCTCACCCCCGCCCTCCCCCAAAATCAACACGGCGAACATCGTCCTCATGGCCGGCTTCGAGGCCTTCAACATCCAGCTCTACAGACAAGCTGCCCGCACCCTCTCCTCCCTCCATCCTTCCCTCACTTTGACAGTGTTCACCGATCGAGATATATCGACTCAACCGGAGGTGGTATCAGCAGCGCTTGCCGAGGCTGACGTCTTTTTCGGCTCATTAATCTTTGATTATGACCAGGTGAACTGGCTGAGGACGCGGATAGAGAATATTAAGACAAGGCTCGTGTTTGAGAGTGCCTTGGAGTTAATGTCATTCACCCGGGTGGGGTCGTTCACGATGGGAGGCGAGGGAGGGAAGGAGGGAGGACCTGGAGCACAGAAAGGCGGACCACCGCCTGTCGTGAAGGCGTTGTTGAGTAAGTTTGGAAGTAAGAAGGAGGAGGATCGATTGAAAGGATATCTGAGTTTTTTAAAAATCGGGCCGACGATATTGAAATTGGTGCCTGGGAAGAAGGCCATGGATGTGAGGACATGGCTTGAGGTATACAGTTACTGGAATCAGGGCGGAGTTTCCAACGTCGTATCGTTATTTTTGCTCCTCGCGCAACGGTTTTCGCTGCTTGGGGAGGAGGCAGTGGCGCCTTTGGAGGTAGTGGAGACGCCGGGACAAGGGTTGATTCATCCCTTGACGAGCGAGATATTCCAGAGTCCTCGGTTGTACCTCCAGTGGTATCTGCGGAGGGCGGCCTTGGGGCAAAAAGAGGATGGGATGGTCCCTCCGTCTCTGTTGGAAACAGCGCCCCGGGTGGCGGTGCTTCTGTACCGGAAACACGTGATCACCAACCAATTTTATATCAACCAATTAATAAGGATCTTCGAGAAGGAGGGTTTGGTGCCCATCCCAGTTTTTATCAATGGCGTTGAAGGTACGTCCTCCTTTCCTCCTGTCCTCCCTCCCGCCCTCCCACCTTTTCTTGTCCTTGCTGCATTTTTTGAAACTACTTCCCCTGCGTCCATTCCTCCCTTTCAAGTGTAGTCTATCGTACACATTTATCTACAACCACCTCTTCCTCCCTCCCTTCCTCCCTCCCGCCCTCCCTAGGGCACACCATTGTCCGCGACCTCCTCACCACCCAATACGAGCAAGCGCAACGACGACAAGGCATCTGCCTGATTGACTCCCTCTCCAGCGAAGCCGTCGAAGTTGACGCCGTTGTCAATACCATTGGCTTTCCCCTTGTGGGGGGTCCGGCCGGAAGCATGGAAGGAGGACGACGCATCGATGTCGCGACCCGCCTGCTCGCTGCTAAGAACATTCCCTTGCTCGTGGCCGCGCCGTTGTTGCTCCAAGAGATTAGGAGTTGGCGGGAAAAGGGGGTGCTGGGATTGCAAAGCGCGGTACTGTACTCACTGCCTGAGCTCGATGGAGCGGTGGACACAGTGGTGCTCGGGGGATTGGTCGGGGATAAAATCGCGTTGGTGCCCGAGAGGGTGCGGAAACTCGCCCGGAGGATTAAGGGGTGGCATGCTTTGAGGGTGACGCCGAAAAAGGAGAAGAGGATTGGTATATTGTGTTACGGCTTCCCGCCAAATGTGGGGGCGATAGGCACGGCCGCGTTATTAAATGTGCCCAAGTCGTTGGAAAAACTGTTGGTGGCTTTGCAAGAGGAGGTGCGTATTTTCCCCCTCCTATCCTCCTATTTCACTTCCTCTTCCTTCCTTCCTTCCATCCTTCCTTCCCTCCCTCTTTTCGTCCCCGATGAGGCTACGGTGCTCATCTTTCCCCTTCCTCCCTCCCTCCCTCCCTCCCTCCCTCCCTCCCTCCCTCCCCCTTAGGGCTACGACACGGGCCTGGACGCCCGTAAAATAGACGGAGAGAGCGTGATCGCCATTCTAACAGCGATTAATCAAGAAGCCGTCGTGGCCGGGGGACCTAGTAAGATGCACGCCATGGTGGACACGGGGACGTTTGGAAAAGCCGAGGACAGGGAAGGGACGAAGGGCGGAGGGGGGTTCCTCAAAGCACGGGTTACCGCAGAGGGGATGACACCGGGAGTACTTCGGCAGGCAGTGGGGGAAAGGACGACTCGAAGGATCGAAAAAATGTGGGGCGAGTTGGAGGGTTATATAGGATTATTCACGAGCCAGGCGGGCGAGCTGGTGGTGGGAGGCGTCCAGTTGGGGAATGTGTGGATCGGGATACAACCGTTGCTGGGTATTGAGGGCGACCCCATGCGGCTGCTGTTTGAGAGGGATCTCACGCCCCACCCTCAGTATGTGGCGTTCTACGAGTGGATGAAGCGGGAGTTCAAGGCCCAGGCGGTGGTGCATTTTGGGATGCATGGCACGGTGGAATGGCTGCCGGGCTCGCCCTTAGGGAATACAGCCACCACGTGGCCCGACATGTGAGCAAGCCCTCCCTCTCTCCCTCGCTTCCTCCCTCCCTCCTTCATTCTTTCTTTCCTACCCATCGGGTGATTCTCGGATAATAGGCATCGGAATCCCTCCACCATGCTCACCCCTCCCTCCCTCCCTCCCTCCCTCCCTACTTCTCCAGTCTCCTGGGCGAGATTCCCAACCTGTACCTCTACGCCTGCAATAATCCTTCCGAGTCCATCCTAGCCAAGCGCCGGGGCTATGGTAAGCCAGTTATTTGCTTCCCCCCCCTCCCTCCCTCCCTCCCTCCCCCACTCCCTTCCCCCCTCTCACCTCCCCTCCCCTCCCTACCACCCTCCCTCCCGCCCTAGGCACCATCGTCAGCCACAACGTCCCTCCCTACTCTCGGGCTGGCCTCTATAAAGATCTCGCCGAACTCCGCGAGCTCTTGAGTGAATACAGAGAAAACAGCCAAGGGAATGCTGGCCTGCGCCCCGTCATTGTGGGGGTGCTGGAACGCACGGGTCTGTGGGGAGATTGTCCGTGGCCATCCTCCTTCCCTTCCTCCTCCTCCTCCTCCCTCCCGTCCTCCTCGGAGAAACAGGCAGGACGGCAGCAGGTAGAAAGGGAAGGAAGTCTCACCGTCGAAGAAGCCGAAGTTGTGGACCCGGATCTCTTTGATGCCTACACGGGGATACTAAGCAGCTACCTAGGGGTGTTGGAGCAACGGTTGTTCTCCGAAGGCCTCCACGTGCTTGGCCAGCGCCCCACTCCATCTCAACTACTGCAATACCTCGACGCGTACTTTGAAGGCGACCCCTCCCTCCCTCCCTCGCTGCTGCGGGCCGTGGTGGGAATGGAGACACCTTTGGAGGTGGAGGGGAAGGTGTTGTTGGGGAGGTTGCTGCAGCGACTGCGGAGCTCCTCCTCGTCCTCCCTCTTTTCCTTATCCTCCTCCTCCTCCTCGAGCACATATGGAGGGGAGGAGGAGGAGGAGGACTGGGGGGAGGGAGGGAAGGAGGGCGTTCTCCGTGCACTGGAGGGAGGGGAGAGGGCGCCAGCGAGGCACTGGTACAACAGCTTGTCCAAAGAGGAACAGTATGCCCTGACTCTCTTCCGGCCCGTGGACTTGATTCGATTCTATTCGTTACAGATAAAGAGGGCGTTGGGCGACGCCGAGGCAAGGAAGCGATTGGAAGAAGAGGTGGCAGTGGCATGGGGAACGCTGGAGGAAACCGAGCGGAAGGAGGAGGGAGCGAAGGAGGGAGGGGTGAAGGACAAGGTTGTCGAAGCTCTGGAAATCAAGCGGTTGCTAGAACAGAACACCGACGAGCTGTCGTCCCTCCTCAAGGGCTTGAGCGGCCAGTACATCCTCCCGGGCGTCGGGGGTGATTTACTCAGGGACGGACGAGGCGTCCTTCCCACAGGGAGGAACATCCATGCCCTTGATCCTTACCGCCTTCCCTCCCCCGGGGCCTGGGCTAGAGGTCAGGAGGCTGTCCGGAAGATACTGGAGCAGCATAAGGAGGGAAGGGGGGAGGGAGGGGCGGAGTGGCCCGAGACCGTGGCGGTTATGCTGTGGGGGTTGGATGTGATTAAGACGAGAGGCGAGAGTGTGGCCATCTTGCTGGCGCTGGTAGGAGCTCGACCCGTGAAGGAGGCGACCGGGAGGGTGGTGAGGTACGAGCTTGTTCCACTTAAGGAGCTGGGAAGGCCGAGGATCGACGTCCTGGCCTCGCTGTCGGGGATATTCCGGGACTCGTTTTCGAACGTCGTTGACTTATTGGACGATTTATTTGAGCGCGCCGCGGAGGCAGAGGGGGAGAGCGAGGAGGAGAATTACATTAAGAAGCACGCCAGGAAACTACAGGCGCAGGGGGAGGAGAGGCCGACGGCGAGGTTATTCTCGAATCCGGCGGGGGATTTCGGGAGCTTGGTGAATGAACGCGTGGGGAGTGGAGAATGGGAGCAGGAGGAGGAGCTGGGGGAAACCTGGGCGGGTCGCAACAGTTTTTCGTTCGGGAAGGGGGAAAGGGAGAGGGGGGTGCGGAGGGAGGGGGTATTGAGGGAGCTGCTGGCGACGACTGGGCGGATCGTACAGGAGATCGATTCGGTGGAGTATGGCATGACGGACATTCAAGAGTATTATGCGAACACGGGTGAGGAGCTGGACGAGGGAGGGGAGGAGGGAGGGAGGGAGGCAGAGAGGGATTGAAAGAGGGGAAAAGGCCAGTTGTTTGTCCATCAGTTTTCTGGAACAAGCCATGGCTGCATCTTCACTTTTGTTTTGCCTCGCTTTGAGTGTATTCCCTGAATCATACATCACTTAATTCACCCTTTTTCCCTCCCAATCCAGGCGCTCTCAAGAAAGCGGCCGAAAACGTGGCCAACTCGCCGGAGCGTATCGCAGAGGAGGAAGCTGAAGAGAAAGAAAAGTCACGCAGGGAGGATGCACAATCCTTCAGCAGCAGCACCACCACCACGCAGGCACAACCACATCCTCCTTTCCCCAGCACCACCTCCACCTTGGGAGGAAAACGGCCGAAAAGGGTCGTTCCCGTCAGTATAATTGAAGCCTTTACCAAAGAAGTTGCCCCGCAGTCCCTCGAATCCGTCCTTCGCCTCGAGTACCGCTCCAAGCTCCTCAATCCGAAATGGGCCAAGGCCATGGCCGCCCAAGGCTCCGGTGGTGCCTACGAGATCTCCCAGAGAATGACGGCGCTGGTCGGCTGGAGCAGCACGGCGGGTTTCAAGGATAAATTTGTATACGACGGTGTGTGTGAGAGGTACGTCCAGGACGAAGAGATGGCGAAAACCTTGATGGAAAACAACCCCGAGGCGTTCCGGAACGTGGTCAAGAGGATGTTGGAGGCGAATGGGAGGGGGTATTGGGAGGCGGGGCCTGAGGTATTGGAGCTATTGAAGGAATTATATGCAGAGGCGGAGGATGAGATTGAGTTGAGTGGGGGGAAAGGGGTCAGGAAGAAAGTGCTGAGGGAACAGGAAAGTGAGAAGGAAGGAGGGGTAGTGAAACGTCTAGCGGCAGAGAAAACGCCAGTGTCGATGTGATGAAGCACGAGGAGAGGGATGGAAGTAGGGAGGATGGATGGGAGGAAATGTTGACAAGAGAGAAGAAGGAAGAAGGAGGATGGAAGATGCACATAGCATAGGATTTTGATGAGCGAGCGGTTGAGAGCAGGCAAAAACGCCGCAGCAGAAGGTTAGTAATGGCAGAGCAGAGCAAAGCCGGGTCGTAAAGGATGTAAGTTTATTATAATGTGTTTTTCGGATCCTTCATTTTTGTCAGGAGCGATGAGGAGTCTGTGAATCTATCAGTTTGAAAGTGTTGGATCATCCAGATTTCAAGTACATTGGGAAATAAGGCGCGAATGAGAAGGTAGTGGCCGCAGGCAACAGTAGACGAGTAAAATAAGAAATTATGAGGCGACGAGGTATGCTCGCGATTCATAACTTTGTCTGGTGTAATTTCACTCGTTTCGTTTTGTTTCTTTTTGTCTTTCTCTGCTCCTGGCTCCCAAATCATCACCATCAACCTCGCAACGAAGAAATACTCCCAACCTTTAAACACGCACGTTCGAAAGACTTCTACTTTTCGCTTTTTCTTTCTCTCTTACGCCCAACCATCCTCCGCACCCATCCCCAGTGCCATCTAACTATGTCCTCCTCCTACCCCTCCCCCTCTACCTCCCATCCCCCCCGCTTTTCCCGTGACCTGACCACTTCCTCCCCCTCCGCCTTTGCCTCCCCCTCCGCTTCCTGCACCCTTCTCCCCCCCCTCCCCTCCATCCCTTCCCCTCTTACCTCCCTTGTTCAAAAAATCCGCCCTCTTCCCTTCAAAGCCGGCGCGGCGCCTCCCCCCTCCTGACTTCTCATCCTTCCCCTTATCTTTATCCATATTCTGACCCGCCGCACATCCTTCCACTCCCCCCAACTTCCTCTTCTTCAAGTTCGCCTCCCGTTTTCCTTGCTTCTCCCTCTCTGCCGCCGAGAGCTTGGCAGTACGATCGCCCCACTTTTCTTTGCTCTTCGCCTTGGCCTTCTCCTTCGACTTGATCGCCTTTTTGAGTAACTTGGGGTTATCCAGAACCTTCCCACCATGCGCACTCTTCAAGGCATCCTTCCACAAAATCGCGTTCCGTTCCTCCTTTCCTCCTTCCCCTCCTTCCCCGGCCTGGAGCTCCTTCAACCTCCTCTCCTTCTCCTCTGCCTTCTTCAGAAGACCTACCAAATTCTTCCCTCCCTTCTTCGGCAGCGCCCCCGAAGCAAAAGAAGTTGGGACGGTAATCTTACTAAACTGAAGGTCCATCTCCTGCTTGGGAGCAGCAGCAGTAGCAGTGGCAGCCGCAACGGCTGCCGCAGCGGCAGGGGAAGAAGGAGGGAAAGAAGTAGAAGGAGAGAAGGAGGAAGAGGGGACATGTTGCATCTTCTTCCGCCTGTTTTGTGCATTGGCAGCAGCAGCAGCAGCAGCAGCAGCAGCAGCAGCGGCGGCAGCTTTGCTATCCTTGGCACTGCGGCGGTTGCCGCCTTCACTGACTCCTCCACGCTTAGCTCGTGCCACCTCAATTTTAATCTGTGTTGGTCACGAAGAAGGATGGTATGAAAGAGGGAAAAAAGGCATGCATGTTAGCGCAATCTCATGTGGCTATAGCTTATAGCTCGACGTATGGTTCGATCCTCTCTCCTTCTTCCCTCCACACCTACCCGTAGTCGCTCCCTCAACTCTTCGATTGACTTCGCCCGCGGCGTCGTTCCCACCAGCGACAGAGGTCCTAGTGGAGGCTGCTGCTTCTTCTGCTGCTGCCCTCCATTTTTTCCTCTCCCTTTTCTTCCTCCTTCTGAAACGTCTTCCGCATCTCCTGCTGGCCCTGTCGCAGCACTTGCTGCCCCTCCCTCCTCCTCCGCTTCCTCCTCCGCCTCCGCCGCCGCCTCCTCCTCCTCCTCCCCCGCATCGTCTTCGACCTCCATCCCATCCTCCTCTCCCTTATCATCATCATCGCTCTCCTCCATGTCTTCGTCATTTTCACTATCCTCCTCCTCCTCCTCCTCTTCCTCCCGCTTCCTCTTCCTCTCCTCCTTCTCGCCCTTCTCATTCTCCGCTCTCTCTTTCTGAAGCTCTGTGACAGTCTTCATATTGGCCGGGTCAAATTTAATTTTCTTACCGCGCTTGGACTCTTCCTTCTTGACTTGCTTGGGCGCGGCTAGACGTTTGTTCTGTATTTCAGAGGGAGGGAGGATGAGCGATGCGACGCAAAATGAGCGTGAGAGGATGTCGCCTCCACGTCTACAGCGTGTGTAAGCGACTACTTATTTCAAAGTGCATAGGTATTGTCCTCATGAAACAAAGAGCGCGAGCGTAGCTGCGCTTCTTATCCGCCGCCGCCACCCTCTCTGCTATCCTGCTGTCTACCTAAGTCTTCATCCCACCCTCCCCGCTAAATTCTCCAAATCAACCTCTTCGATTACTCTATTCATATATCTTTTTAAATACACATAGTACGAACCTTAAAATATTTGGCATTCGCATCCGCTGCACTGTTATCGTCCTTGGGCAAATACAGGTCGGCCGGCACCAAATTGACCATGCGGCAAAAGAAAGCATCCTTCTCCGCCAGCCGTCGTCTTAGCACGGCCTCGTCTTGCACCGCCATGCTTCCCCAAATTGCACTCTACGGAATGGAAAAAGGTAGCCGTGTGTATGTGCTATTGGTGGGAAGCGTTAGGTAGGATAGATGGTGCGTCGTGGGTTAGAAGGAGGGTGGGGAGGCTGAATGGTAGATACACTTTTGTGATATGTTTCTACGGACACGAAGTCTGGCCAAACCGCTGCACACGCCTGTGCAGCCAATGATTAGTTTGTCATTCTCGTATTTGTGGCAGATCGTGGGTGAAAGTGTGGAGAGACAAAAAAGAGACGCCCATATGAAATGGAGGGCAAGCATGGTCCGCGGCAAGCCGTTCACGCTGTTTAGCTGGCCCAACGCTGGCTGGCCGAATCGCTGTCTTGCCCTCATTCCCGTTGTCGCTTTAACTTCTGGTCCGACCCGAACGATCTCAACCCACTCAACCCGAACGAAGACAGGCCTTTCGTCTATCAATGGAGGGTGTGACGGTGCATGAGGCCGCTGTCCGGCGTTTTCTTCAGCTCCAACTCCAACTCCAACCCACGCAGCAACCCAACTTTTGGCAGCGGCCCTTTCGTGACACCAGACCCTTTGCGCGTTGCAACCATCCCTACTCTGACAACCCTTTTGAGCTTGAGTGCAAGACGCTGGCATTTATTTAAACCTAAAACGAGACAATATCACCCTTCTTTTCACAACGTACCATCTTAGCACAGGAAGGGTGAGGACACAGCCGAGCCGAGCTTGTCGTTGTAGTTGTCGTCTCGCCCGCCAAAGGGAGACGAGGGGTGCGTTGGCGACAAGTAGCAGCAGCGGGTGGCACGTCCAGTCTACCAGGACTCTCCTTCGATCAGTAAAAAAGAAAAGGAAAGGAGGAACTAGTGGTGAAGCCAAAGGAATCGATAGCGTTGATCCAACGGGTTGAAGGCATAGGCTTAAGACAACCGAGCCAGTCGAGCATTTACCCCCGGGGTTGACCGCACGAGAACGATGGCGTACGTAATCAAAACTGAAGACCATACCGTCCCGGGCTTCCGGTGGGTAAGCCTTAAAAGGCTACAGTACTGTGATGCGAAGGGCCATAAACGCACGTGGGAAATGGCAGAGAGAATCACGAGACGGACGCCGAGTGAAGGACCGCCGCCCGCCAATGGAGTAGGGGTTGTCGCTATTATCTCGACGGCACTGGAAAAAGACAATGATCACATTGTATTAGGTGAGGAGGGAGGGAGGGACGGAGGGAGGGAGGAGGGGCTGTGGGAGGGAGACATATACACGCCAAAGCAGACACATTTTCCCATCTTGACCATTTCCTTTCCTCCCTTCCTCCTCCTTCCCTCCCCTCCCCTCATGTGAACAGTGTCTCAGTTCAGACCGCCGGTGGGGAAAGAGGTATTAGAACTGCCGGCAGGTCTAGTAGATGATGGAGAGGTATGTATTTGTATGAGGAGAGAGGGGAGGGAGGGTAAGGTAGAGTGACTGCAAGAAAACAATAATAGATTGTTCATTTCATTTGGCTTTGCGTACATACGTAAACCAAGCGTATCCATGATTTCCTCTCTCCCGCACGTCGCTTCGGTGTTCATAAAATATAAACGTAGGATGAAGCCACCGCCGCCATCCGCGAGCTCCGAGAAGAGACCGGCTTTGAAGGCATTGTCACGCACGTCTCGCCTGTCATCTACTCCGACCCGGGGCTCAGCAACGCCTCCATACGCTATGTCTTTATGAAGATAGACGGTGATTTAGGGAGTAACCAGCAGCCTGTCGCCATTCCGGATGACGGCGAGATAATTACCGTCCATCGCATCCCTGTCAAAAGGTATGTACGTCACACCTTCTCCTTTTCTTCCTTTCCTCCTTCCCTCCCTCCCCAGGCAAGCATCAATGCTTCGATGCGATGGTTGTTTATCAAACAAAATGGGGATAAAGGAAGGAACGAGCAGCGCTCCGCTGTTTCTAATTATGGCGATGTTATTATTACCATCACGCGGAGGGGGCTTCTAAAGAGTTATTTCAGTCTTTTCTATGTTCCTTCTTCCATTTCTAAGCTCTCTTCTTTTTTGGTTTACCATGTTATTGACGGATGGATTGACTTATATATCTGATTGTTTTTCCTTCTTATACATTGTGTATTGATATATTCGAAAATGATAATTATATGTTTATTCATTTTACCTTCTTTATCTTACTTTAATTTATTTTTATTCATTTATTATTTTCCATTTTATTAATTCTCCTATTTTTCCTTTTATTCAATTACATTATGTATTTTTATTCATTAATAAGCATTCACTCATTCATCCATCTACATATTTATTAACTCGGCTGTTCAAACAGATTACTTAGCGAGGTAGAGACGTTCCGAGACAAGGGTTTGGAGATTGATGCCCGTCTCTACGGTCTTGCTCTCGGCCTGCAATACGGCGATGTAAAGCAGTATAACCCTCCGGGCAGCCATTCCTCCTCCTGGACCTGGACTTTCGCTTCTGGAGTTGCCGCGTTGTTGCTTTACCGGTATATGAAAGGAGCGGGTGGGTAGAGCCCCTTCTTCCTCCTCTCCCTTCCATTTCCCCTCCATTTATCCCACCCTCTTCGAATAAAAGGGAGGGAGAGGGGAAGGGATGGGTGGAAGGTAAGAGGGTAGCAGGGTCCGTCGCGGTCATGGAGGGATGGCAGATGTAGGGATGGAAATCGAGGCGTGCCAATGTCATATACAAATATTATCAAATGAACGAGTGAGGGAGAGGACAAAAGGCAAGAACGAAGGGGGGCTAAGATGAAACAGGGATTGAGACTAGAGGGAGAAAAGAAACAACAAATGATGAATCTCCTCTGCCCCCCTCTGAGTTGCCACTGCGGTCAGTGTTGCCGATATTTTCCAAATCTTTCTAAGTTTTTTTCTTCGGCTCTAATGTTGGCTTTCAGGGAGGGACCGCGTTCCACCTTCACGACGACTCTCAGGAGGGAAAAGGGGGGGAGGGGGGAGGAGGGAGAGAGGGAGGAGGTTTTGGTGTTTGCCTCTTGTATGACTGTTTCCTATTTCTCTTGCTTTTTTGTCTCTGCGGAAGCAATTTTACTTTTTCTATTGCCTTAGCTCCTATTTCCTCCTCTCTTTTTTGTTGATTTGTTCCTTCCCAACTATTCATTGGGTCACATTCTTTCCTTCTCTATCTCGTGGCCTTCTTCGACCTTTGTTGCGCCATGCGCGACAACATGTCATCCTCCTCTTCTGCCGCCGCCGCCCGTGCCGCCGCTGCCGCCTGCTTTTTATTCTTTTTCCCCCCAGTGGCAGTTGCTGCTGCTGCTGCTGCTGCTGCTGCTGCTGCGACCTGTACTGGCTGCGAAACGCTCTGTTGCTTCTTCTTCTGTTGCTTGCTCTCGGCCTAGAGGAGAGAAATTACATGTCAGAACGCGAGACGCAAATCCAGGAAATTGACAACCCAACTCACGTCTTCCTTCGATTATCTCTTTTCTCCATTCCTCTTTCTTACCTTCCTCCTCTCCCTCTCCTCCGCCTCTTCCTCCTTTGTGAGCTCCTCAAGCATTTGGTCTGCTTGCCGAAGCTTCTTGTTCAACTCATCCGCAGCTTCTACGGGAGACAAATCCTTTGTAATGCGGTACAAGTAAATGGCAGGGATGATCAAGCAGACGGCAAAGGCCGGGAAGGGAAGGTACTCGTACAGCATCTGTGGACGAAGGAGGGAGGGGGAAAAGGGAGAGAGGAGGGAGGGTGAGATCGGGCGGCCGGATTGAGGGAATGGAGTAGCAACGCAGTTAAATGACAATATAAAGGACGTATTTTTCGTTTTCAAAGGATAGGGCGTAAGCAGGTGTGGTGGGGGTGGTACGAGGAGCAGACAGGAAGGGACACGGCAAGGAGGGAGGGGAGGCTCTATCGGACAGGTTCTGGGCCAAAGCGTACCTTGTAGACGAACAGGAGGAGGGGACCCAGCCACAGGAACATGTTTTCCACCCATACCTTCCCGACGGGATTGGTGCTGATGCTCATGGTTACCTCGGTATAGAGTGGTTGCCTTCGCGGGAATGGGCGGGAAGAATGCTGAGCGAATGATGAGAGTGAAGTGGAAAGCGAGGCAAAGAAGGGAGGAAGGACAGCGTGCCATGTCAGGCACTAAAAAATCCTGATAGATGGAAGGGGCGTGGGACTTCTGCATCGTGAATACTACCGGTGACTGGTCCAGAAGAGGGATTTTCTATGATTCCATCAAGGCTTTGTAATTATCTGGCTTCACACTCGTCATCACCGAAAACCAACACCACAAGTTTGCTTCGACCGTTGAGCTCAGCCTCCAACACGACGACACAAAAACATATTTCTTGCACCACACCTCGAGCATGTGCACCTCATCCCTCATACGCCACCATAGAAATGCACCAGCTGCTCTGCGTGGACAAGCTATGCGCGCGAGTGGCCTTGTAACAAGTGCTCTTCGCCTCCAACGACGGCCCATCTTCCCTTCTACGCAACCACCCTAACCGCCAGCGATGGGCTTGTCTTTCTCCCATCTTGTGGTCCCCTGTGCATGTCTGCAGTAGCTAGCTAAGACGTCAATGGACTAGCCCAACGCACCCCCTCTCAAATCAACGACGTCGCTCTGGCGTCCGTTGACTTGATGCACCAACGTCGCCGCAGACTAACTGTCTAGGTGGCCCTACCCAGCACTCGTTGGTAAACCAACAAAGTTAGAACAAAATGAGTATATTTCTGCTTGCCAGTATGCGACACCATGATGCGACTGCGTTTTCAATCGAAAGAGGCTCCTTTGCCTGACCACGAATACCACCACCACACGAGCCCCACTAACAAACCTTTCTTTCCCACCACAAACCCTCGCACCACAGGCTGAATAGAGAAAAAGGAAATGAAAAAGATCACATATTTCGCCTCGCCCCGCACTGACAGCATCGGCGGGGACAGCGCCAAGAAGCAGAAGAAACCATCCTTCTCTCTCGCCCCTACCTCCGGTACCACCCCCAGAGGCGATGAAAGCTTGGACTTAACGGCCGACGTCCGTGAAGTCCTCTACGACGGAGGCAACAGCCATAGCAACCACAATATCAACAGTAGCATCAGTCCCCGCAGCATCAATAGCCCCCGCAAGCTCCCTCCTGCCTTGACCAGCATTGCCTCCCCTCCTTCCCCCCCCTCTCCTAAGGAAAAACGCGGCAAGATCGACTTCTCTCTGCTCAGCTCCTTGTCACCCGGTCGGAAGAAAAGCAGCACTAGCTGCTGCAGCCGTAGCAGCAGTAATAGCAGCCCAACCATTACCCTCCAGGCTGCCACTTCTAGCGCTCCCGCTGGTGCGGGGAATCTGACCGACCAAATGCCTTCCTCCCCTGTCTCCTTCCTCCCCACTTTCAACAGTATTACACACCCCTCCTCCTCCTTTGTACCCGCTGGAGGCACCCCACCCAATACTGCCCGCTCTCCTCGCACTCACAGTAATACCGCTGCCACCATCCTTTCCTCCCCTCCCTCCTCCTCCTCCTCCACCCGCTCTCCACACCGCCAGCGCGCAGAGGGTCTCAGGGGACTTCTTGGTTACTCCTCCCCCTCCCCCCCCTCCGACTCCCCCATCCACCTCGCTGCCCGTCAAGGCGATATCTCTCTCCTTCAGACTCTTCTTGCCTCCAACCCCTCCTTAGCTGCTGCCTTGGGACATGCCTCAGTGACACCCTTAATGCTCGCCGCTGGAGCAGGAGAGGAAGAGACCGTGAAATTCTTGCTAGATCTAGGGAGGGAAGGAGAGAAGAGTGGACGGGTGCTAGTGGATGTTCTCAAGAGTGATGCAGGAAAGAAGACAGCACTGCATCATGCGGCCATGGGAAACTTAGATTCGCCTGGAGTGGCACTGCTGCTCCTTGGGAAGCAGCAGCAGCATCAACAGTTGTTAGAAGCTGTGGACGTCGAGGGGAGGACGGCGTTGCACTACGCTGCTGTCAACGGACATTTAAAAATGCTACGTGTGTTGTTAAGTGGAGAGAAGGGGGGAGTAAGTCCTCTTTCCTTGGTGATGGATAATGAGGGTTTGGACCCGCTACAATTTTTGTTGTCCAAAGTGGGAGGAGAGGGTGGCAAGATGTCGGCGGCGCATCGCACGGAAGTGGTCCGTACATTGCAGGACGCACAGGAGCGGGCGAAAAAGAAGAGCAACAGTAACAGCAGTGGGGATGGGAATGAGATGGAGGGCAGGAGTCCGGGGTGGGGGGGTGCGACGACGTGTGTATGGGATTGTGTGGCCCGCTTGTGTGGGGAGGCAGTGGCAGACGCGGAGGACGAGGAAGAGGAAGAAATCGTGCAGCGTAAGTTTCTGTGTATTATGTGGTCTGTGAGCGATGTATATTTTCTCTTCTATTTTTCTGCTGTCGCTATCTCGTCTTCCATATCAACTCATCCGCCCTCCCTCCCTTCCTCCCTCCCTCTCTTCCTCCTCACAGCGATTGAACACCAGCTCCTCCGAATTTTCCGCGCTGCAGATATCTCTCAAGAAGCCAGTGACGTGTATCTAGATAACCTTCGCCGTCACGGCTACGATAACTTAATTTGCCTTCATGCCATCGCCGCCGATCGCTTCAAAATGACCTTAGGGAAATACGTCCCCGACCGGCAAGACCGCAAAAGAATCCTCAAAGCCCTTCATGATGATGACGGGAATGGAAGTGGTCACATTTGTTCCAACCTCAAGCACTTACCTGTTGGAGAGTATCTAAAGCATCTATTAAGTGTGCCTGATGAGATGGCGGGGCGTTACGCAGAGGGCTTGGGAGGGATGAACGTGCACACGGGCGCTCAGTTGTGTCAGGCATCCTACGATGAAGTAGAGTTGAATTTGGCTGGGATCTTATTGCAAGGGCACAAAAAGGCGTTGAAGATTTTATTGAAGACAAGCGCAGCAGCGTCGCCGCTAGCATAGGGGGTGGCATTTGGTGGGGTGGTATGAGATATAAATGTGTGTGTGTACGTGTGTGTGGGTGTGGGTGGGTGGATGTGTGGGTGTGGGTGTGTGGGTGTGGATGTGTGGGTGTGTCAAGTGAATGACGAAAATGGATACGTGCAAGAGATGTCCGAGTATAAGTCTGATTATTGGAAAAGAATCGTTATTTCGTGTTTGCTGTGCGTGTTTGTTCCGACATGGACGACCCGAGGCCGAGTGAGATGGGTGGGGAGGTTTTGGGGGAGGGAGGAGGGAATGTTCCCCCTATTTGTGTTCTATATTCATGGTACGTGAATCTAAAGTCCAAGAGAGAGGAAAGTTTATATAAATATATATAATATTATCGAAGAAATCAATGCGCGAGGAATGTCGCCTATATGAATGCGATTGATTTTGGTCGGAAAATGAGCTCGTACAGCAAAGCACAAACGCGCTCGCCAATCCGTTGGTATCGCCCGTGAAAAGGAAGAAAAGCACGAGCACACATACACAACACACACACACCCACTCGCACGCCTGCCCCACAGCCTTGTCATCCATTTCTTCATCCTACACCCACTCCGCGAAATCTCGGTTGGGAGAGGCAAGGCAGACGCGCGAAGCAAGGCGCAAGGAAGAAGGGAAAAGACGACGCTGCAGCCAACACCACACACCGATACCACCACGGTATGAGTGCCCGCTCCCGCCGTCCCAGCACCTCGGCTAGGGGCCGCGGGGCAGGCCCACCCCAGACCGGCCTCGAAGAGCTGGTGCATGGGCAGTTTTCCCACCTTCACCCTTACCGCGCCGGAGATCTGATCACCTACCCGCGTTGCATTTCCTCGGACCACCCGCAAGGCAGTGGTAATTGTGCCAAGAATCCACATTGTCTGTATGGGCTGGGGGAAAAAAAGGAGGGAATATGGCACACAAGTGGAAAGAATTCGTTGGTGCAGGCCTTGGGGGAGGACCCGGCCGCGCTGATGAGGGGATGGAAGGCTCATCCTTCCGCTGCAGCTAGCAAAGGCATGAAAAAAGGAGGAGGAAATGGTGGAGTAGGAAGGAAGGGGGGAAGTAAGAAAAAAGCGGGGACTGTGGCTGTGCCGACAACGACATCTGACGTGGCGAAAGGTGAAGGAGGAGGAGAAGGAGGGAAGAGGAAGAAGCGGGGACGGCCTTCGGGTGCGGGAGCGGCCGGAGTGAAGAAGAGAAGGAGTAGCAAGGGCGCCGAAGATGACGAGGATGCGGACAGGAAAGAGGAGGACGGGGGTGGAGCAACGGCCATGGCGGTCGTTCCTTTCCTCCCTCCCCCTCCTTCCTCATCCGCAGCAACAGCAGCAGCAGCAGCAGCAACAGATTACCGCGCCACCCCCACGGGCCTGACAAATCTAGGAGCCACCTGTTACTTGAATGTCCTCCTCCAAGCCATGTTCTTCAACAAGAGTTTTCGGAAGGCTGTTTACGAATTCCGCCCTCCGTCCTCCTCCTCCTCTTCCGCGGGAGGCAGCAAGGGGGAAAGGATGGTAGTGATCTTGCAGGAGCTACAGCGGGTGTTTGCACATATGCATTTGGGGATGGCCCGGAACTACAATCCTCACGAGTTTGTGAGACTGCTGCATCTGGACAGGGGGGAGCAGCAGGATCCTCAGGAGTTCCATCGGCTTTTCATGAACAAGATTGAAGAGTGCTTCGGTGCCTTATCGCCGTCTTCTATAGGTACCACCTCGCTCGCTTCCTCGACCTCGGGGGAGGGAGGGTCAAGGGGATTGGCAGGAACGGTGAGGGGGCTGCACAGGGGGAGATTAAAGTATGTGACCACGTGTCAGTGCTGTCAGACAGCCTCAAGACGGGAGGAAAGCTTCGATGAACTTGAATTGAGCCTGTCATCCCTCCCGCCCTCCTCCTCGTCCTGGACGATTGCTGGGTGTATAGCGCGGTACTTGGCGCCCGAGCGCTTGGAGGGGGAGAATCAATACATGTGCGGTCAATGCCATGATAAACGGGATGCTGAGCGAAGAATTGATTTGACGGAGCTCCCGCCGGTGTTGAACGTGCATCTTCTTCGATACGTGTATGTGGGGGGGGAGAAGAAAAAGGTCAGGGAGCTGGTACAGCTGGACGACACCCTGGATATGGGCGCTATTGCTGCTGCTGCTGCTACTGCTGCTGCTGCTGGTGGTGGGGCTGCAGAAGGAGGAGGGGGAGGCGAAGGAGAAGCCGAAGGTACGCATTATTTCTTTTTTTTCTGCACTGAATGTGCATGTTGCGATGCGTTTATGGGGGCGTTTGGGGGGGGAAGGCACTCGGTAGTTAGGGAGCTGGTGATTATTTCTTGAAGTAATCATGCGTCAATATTCATAGTGTATCCGTTTTTGTCTAATTCTTACTCCTCTGTCGTGTATTTATACATTTCATTACTTCGATGCATCTATTCATTCATTCATTTGTTTATCACTATGTATACACAGGGCTCTACGACCTGATGGGCATCATGTATCACAAGGGCAGCTCGGCCTCTCACGGTCACTACACGGCCGAGTACCGCGACAGCTCCACCGGACGATGGTGGCATTTTGATGACACGGAAGTGAAGGAGGGAGGACGAGGAGGGGGAAGGGAAAGAGGGCAAGGGGGAGGACGAGGAGGAGAAGAAAAGAATGAAGTTAGGGGGAGGATGTCTGTGGAGAAGAAGGGGGAGAGGGAGGGTAGGAATGAGGCGAGGGAGGATGTTATTCATTTGGTGTCAGAGGATGAGGGGGGAGATGACAGGGATAGAGAGAAGAAGGAGGAGGAGGAGGAGGAGGAGGAGGAGGGAAAGGAAGAGAGAGACGAGTACGATTATGATGACGGCAGGGAAGGGATGAAGGAGACCCTCATCAACAAGGCTAACGGTACAGCAGCAGCAGCGGCAGCAACAGCACGAGGAGGAGAAGTGGGAGGAAGGGGAGGGGGAGTTAGGAAAGCGGGATCTGCGGATGCATACTGTCTTATCTATGTGAGGAGAGGATGGGAGGGACCGGGGGAGGACGTGTTGGAGTCGTTGCTGCCCCAAGAAGTAGTTGCGGAGGTGGAGGAGGCGAATCAGAAACTGGTGAGAATGCGGGAGAGGTACCAAGAGAGGAAGACTAGAATGGAGGAGGAGATGAAGGCTCGGAGGAAGGTGTATGAGGAGTTGTTCTTGGAGGGCGGAAAGGAGGGCGGAAAGGAGGGCGGGAAGGAAGGGCCGGTGTCGTTGACGGGGGAAGAGGGGGAGGCCTTTCATTGGGTCCCAACGGAGTGGCTGAAAGGATGGGTGACGGGTGTGGGGCAGGAGGAGGAGGAGGGAGAGCGGGGGGAGGCTTGGAGGGAGGGAAGGAAGGAAGGAGGAGGGGAGAGGGAGATAATGCCGGTGGATATAAGTAGAGAAGTGGGGGAGGGGAAGGGAGGGAGAGAGGAGGGGGAAGGGGGGTTAGAGGAAGGAAGGAAGACAGAGAATGGAGTCGCTAATTCCTCCAACTCCTCCTCCTCCCTCCTCAAGGCAAATCTCAAAGACGAGGAAGAGGAGGCCGACCCCTCCCTGCCTTTCTCATCCCCTCCCTCCCTCGTTCCCTTCCTATGTCCTCACTCCTTCCTCGATGCAGAAGAGGAAGAAGAAAGAGAGGGGAAAGGAGAAGAAAGAAGAGGAAGTGACCAACAACGACAGCTAGAAGAAGGAGGAGGAAGAGACAGAAGAGGAAGAGGAGCGAGGCAGGGGAGGGAGGGAGGGAGGGAGGGAAGGAGGGCCTGGATGCTCGACCCCCAGAAAGTTCCTCACTTGAAGGTCATCCGTCAGCCCGTCTATGACGCCATCCTCTCTTCACTCCCTCCCTCGTCCTCCATCCTTTCTTCCTCCTCCTTTCCTCCCACACCCTTTATCTCTGGAGGGAGAGGAGAGGAAAATGGGGAGGGAGGGAGGGGGGAGGGGTACGAGTGCTGGAGGTGTGTGAGGGAGTATGGAAAGGCGCAAGAGGAGATGGTGAGCAAGGCGAGACTTATAGATCAAGCCTGGACGGCGTTAAGCTGGGGAGAGGGAGGGAAGCAGGGGGGGGGGGGGGGTGGAGGGGCGGAGGGGGGGGAGATCTTTAGGTCAAGAAGGGGGGAAGGGA
>Ga0160419_100386_pt1 | contig 28741 bp, 28 predicted proteins | sample CelAP2metagpilot_2_FD_108196 | JGI IMG/M metagenome (GOLD analysis project Ga0160419, IMG submission 108196) | Phycosphere-associated microbial communities from Cellana algal ponds in Kailua-Kona, Hawaii, USA - Cellana AP2-4-25 metagenome pilot ... | reverse complement strand
CGGCTGGATGAACACAAGCGCCGCAAATAAATCGGGCGCTGTGCGACGGAAAACTGTATGTCATCCGTACCATAACGTGATTTGGTATTTCTGGCGCGCCCCTTACCTTATGCGTCAGTGATACGGGGTGAACTGAGGGTCCGACCTTTATGCGGTTTTTGCGGCAGACGATGATTGGCTTGTTTCTGGCCTCCGTGGCGGTGGGGCTGCTGGTCTATGCGGCATCGCTGGTGGGGGGGGCGGTGCAGGAGCGGCTGGCCGATGATGCCAGCGCACCGCCTGCGCGGGAGCGGGTCTTTGCGGTGAATGTGATCACGGCACAGGCCGAGGACATCGTGCCCACGCTGGAAACCTATGGTGAGGTGCAAAGCCGGCGTTTGCTGGAGTTGCGCGCGGCTGTTGGCGGGCGGGTGATTGAGCTGTCGGATGCCTTTCAGGACGGTGGCGCGGTGACTGCCGGGCAGGTGTTGGTCCGTCTGGACCCGGCGAATGCGCAGGATGCGGTGGACCGGGCCAAGAACGATCTGGCCGATGCCGCAGCCGAGGAACGCGATGCCAAGCGGGGATTGATCCTGGCGCAGGATGAACTGGCCGCAGCGGTGGAGCAATCCGACCTGCGGGCACGGGCGTTTGACCGTCAGGTTGATCTGGCGGCACGCGGGGTCGGCACGGCCACTGCGACGGAGACGGCTGAACTGGCTGCTGCGGCGGCGCGCCAGTCAGTGTTGTCGCGCAGGCAGGCCGAAGCGCAGGCCGAAGTGCGCGTTGATCTGGCCGCCACACGTCTGTCGCGCACCCGCATTGCGCTGGCGGAGGCGGAGCGGCGGCTGGCGGACACGACGATCACCGCACCCTTTGACGGCACGTTGTCGGCCACGGATGTGGTGGTGGGGCGGCTGGTGTCTGCCAATGAGCGGCTGGCGGAGTTGATTGATCCTGATGATCTGGAAGTGTCTTTTCGTGTCTCCACCGCGCAATACGCGCGGCTGTTGGGGGCAGACAGCAGTCTTCTGAAGGCCGAGATCCGGGCGACACTCGACGTGGCAGGCCTTGATCTGGATGCCCGCGGGCAGATCACCCGCGCCAGTGCAGCGGCGGGTGCGGGGGCGACGGGGCGGTTGATCTTTGCCACCCTGCGGGAGGCTGCCGGGTTCAAGCAGGGTGATTTTGTGACCGTGCGCGTGCAGGAACCGCTGCTGGTTGATGTGGTGCGTTTGCCCGCTTCCGCGCTGGATGCGCGGGACGACGTGCTGGTGCTGGACAGTGAGGATCGTCTGGAGGCTGTCAGCGTCGAACTGATGCGCCGTCAGGGCGATGACGTGCTGGTGCGCGGCCCCATCGAAGGGCGCTCGGTGGTGCGCGAACGTTCTCCGTTGTTGGGCGCGGGGATCGCGGTGAAACCGATCCAGCCCGGCGATGCGCAGGCCGCGGTTGAGGCCGGACCGGAGATGCTGGAGTTGAGCGATGAGCGCCGCGCGCGGCTGGTGGCGTTTGTGGAAAGCAACAACCGCATGCCGAAGGAAGCCAAGGCGCGTGTCTTGGCCCGGTTGGCGGAACCCAAGGTGCCTGCGCAGATGGTTGCGCGCATCGAGAGCCGGATGGGGGGCTAGGGCATGGCGCGCCAGATCCCCGGTGCGGCGGGTGGTGTCCTGTCCTATTTTGTGCGGCACCGCACCGCGGCGAACCTGTTGCTGGTCATGCTGCTGGTCGCGGGTGCTGCTGCAATCCCCAACATGCGGGCGCAGTTCTTTCCTGATGTGATCCTCGACAACGTATCGGTCACCACGGTTTGGGAAGGGGCCGGGGCCGAGGATGTCGACAGCGCCATCGTGCAGGTATTGGAACCCGCACTGCTGAGCGTTGAGGGCGTGGAAAGCACCGAAAGCACCTCACGGGAGGGGCGTGCCGTGATCCGGCTGGAGTTTGACCCCGGCTGGGACATGGGGCGTGCAGCCAATGACGTGCAAACGGCGGTGGATGCCGTCACGACCTTGCCGTCGGAGGCCGAAGACCCGGAAGTCAAACGCGGCGCCTGGCGGGACCGGGTGACGGATGTGGTGATCACCGGGCCGGTTGCCCCTGATCAGTTGGGCCGCTTTGCCGATGAATTCGTCACCCGCCTGTTTGCCGCCGGGGTGACGCGCACGACCATTCAGGGTGTCGCCGCGCCCCAGACATTGGTGGAGGTCTCCTCCACCAGTCTGATCGCCTATGACATCACCATGGCTGAGATCGCGGCAGCCATCGCCGAAGAGGTCGATGCAGACCCGGCAGGGGATGTGTCGGGCGCCAATGCACGGGTGCGCACGGGCACGGCCAAACGCTCCCCCCAGCAGATCGCCGAAGTGGTGTTGCGGTCCAACCCGGATGGATCAAAGCTGGTGGTGGGCGATATCGCTAGGGTTATCGACGAAGGGGTCGACCGGGAGCGCAGCTTTTTCGTGGGCGATGAGCCTGCGATGTCGGTACGTGTGGACCGCTCCAACGGCGGGGATGCGATTGGCATTCAGGAGACGGTTGAAACGGTCGCGGCAGAACTGGAGGCGAGCCTGCCTGCCACCGTGACGCTTGAGCTGATCCGCACCCGGGCGGCGGCGATCACCGGGCGTCTGGATCTGCTGATCGACAACGGGCTGACCGGTCTGGCTTTGGTGGTCTGCCTGCTGTTCCTGTTCCTCAATGCGCGCACGGCCTTCTGGGTGGCTGCGGGCATTCCGGTCGCAATGGGGGCTGCAATTGCACTGATGTATGCGGGCGGGCTGACGCTGAACATGATCTCCCTTTTCGGGCTGATCATCACGCTGGGCATCGTGGTGGATGACGCGATTGTGGTGGGCGAACACGCCGATCACCGCTTCCGCAACGGCGACACCCCGATGCAGGCGGCAGAGAACGCCGCGCGGCGCATGGCGATGCCGGTCTTTGCCGCGACGCTGACGACCGTGATTGCGTTCTTCGGGCTGGTCGCCGTGGGGGGCCGCTTTGGCGATCTGATCCGTGACATTCCTTTCACCGTGATTGCTGTTCTGGTTGCCAGTCTGGTCGAATGCTTCCTGATCCTGCCCAACCACATGGCCCATGCGATGAAGGCACAGGCCAGGGAACACTGGTACGACATGCCCAGCCGCGTGGTGAACAAGGGCTTCGTCTGGGTGCGGGAGACGCTGTTCCGCCCCTTCATGGCCGGCGTGATTGCCGCGCGCTATGCGGTGCTGGCGGGTGTGGTTGCGATCCTTGCCAGTCAGGTGGCGCTGTTCATCTCGGGCGAGGTGCAGTGGCGGTTCTTCAACGCGCCGGAACGTGGATCGGTCACCGGCAACTTCGCCATGGCCGAAGGAGCCACCCGCGCCGATACGCTTGAGATGATGCGCAACATGCAGCGCGCCACCGAAGAACTGGGCGCGCAGTATGAAGCGGAATATGGCCGCAATCCGCTCGATTACGTCATCGCGCAGGTCGGCGGCAATGCGGGCTGGGGCCTGTCGGGGGCGGATACCAAGGACGCCGATCTGCTGGGTGGCATTTCTATCGAACTGATCGACGCGGACTTGCGGCCTTACTCCAGCTTCGCCTTTGTCGCAGCCCTTCAGGACGAGGTGATCAACCATCCGCTGGCCGAAACGGTCAGCTTCCGCGGATGGCGGTCCGGGCCCGGTGGGGATGCGCTCGATGTGCAGTTCTACGGGGCGGATACCGATACGCTCAAAGCTGCCTCCGAAGACCTGCAAGCGGCGATGCGCCAATATCCCGAAGTCAGCGCGGTGCAGGACAATCTGGCCTACGACAAGGAAGAGCTGATCCTTGATCTGACCCCGCAGGGGCAGGCGCTGGGCTTTACCATCGACACGCTGGGCCGCGCGTTGCGCAACCGTCTGGGCGGGATCGAAGCGGCGACCTATCCTGACGGACCCCGGTCCGCCGCGATCCGGGTGGAACTGCCGGAGGGGGAGTTGACGGCCGATTTCCTTGACCGGACCCAGATGCGCAGCCCGGACGGGATCTACGTGCCGCTGGCCGACATCGTCAGCGTGGAGCGGCGCACGGGGTTTTCCACGGTACGGCGGGAGAACGGCGTGCGGCTGATCTCCGTCACCGGCGACATCTCGGAAGATGATCCGGGACGGGCGACGTTGATTGGCGCGGCGTTGCAGGAGGAGATCCTGCCGCGCATCGCCTCTGAGCGTCAGGTGGAATTCCGGCTGGCGGGGCTGAGTGAGCAGGAAGACCGGTTCCTGCAGGATTCGCTGACCGGGCTGATCCTGTGCCTGACGGGCATCTTCCTTGTGCTGGCCTGGGTTTTTGGCAGCTGGACGCGGCCTTTCGTGGTGATGGCGATCATTCCCTTCGGGCTGGTGGGCACGATCTATGGCCATGCGCTGTGGGAGGTGCCGCTGAGCATGTTCACGGTGGTGGGCTTGCTGGGCATGACGGGGATCATCATCAACGATTCCATCGTGCTGGTGACCACGATTGACGAACATGCGGAAACGCGCGGGCTGATCCCCTCGATCATCGAAGGGGCAGTGGACCGGCTGCGCCCGGTGATGCTGACGACACTGACCACGGTGCTGGGCATGGCGCCGCTGCTCTATGAGCAAAGCCAGCAGGCGCAGTTCCTGAAACCGACGGTGATCACGCTGGTTTACGGTCTGGGTTTCGGCATGGTGCTGGTGCTGCTGGTCGTGCCCGCGTTGGTTGCGGTGCAGCACGACATGGCGCGACAGGTCGCGGCGATGCGGCGCGGGCTGCGCGCGCCGGTGGGTCGGCTCCGCTGGGGGCTGATGGCGCTTTGGGCGGTGGTTGCGGGCTGGGGCGTGCTGACGCTGGGCTGGGCCCTGTGGCAGGGGGCGTTGCACCCCGCGCTGACACAAATGATCCCGGCCCTTGCTGAGCGGGGAGCCGGTTCAACGGCGCTGCTGCTCTTTATCGTCGGAGCGGCTGTGGTGGCGTTTGTGGGGTATGTCCTTGGCGTGCTGGCTTTTGTGCTCAGCGCCAGAGGGCGGCAGGCCTGAGGATCAGTTCGAACAGATCAGCCTGGCGTGCAGCCGTTGATCTCAACCGCGTGGTTCTTGCCCAGGACGGTGATCCTGATCTCTGACCGGTCAAGGACGATGCTGCCCCCTTCGTAAGCGGCCATATCCCCCGTCGCCACCAATTGGTTGCCTTGACGGGTGGTGTCCGTCTCGCTCATCCACAGGTTTGGAGGGCCGGGTTCGATCACCACCACCTCGCGCCCGCCTGCGTGGGGCAGGGTGAGGGTGGCTTCAATCTCCATCCCCAAGGCGCTGGGGCGCAGGGCGCAGCGGGCTTGGCTCACACCTGCTTCTTTCGCCGAATAGGGGCGCGCGGCAAGGGCGGCGGCAATGGCCGGTGTAGGGTTTGGGTTGCTGCCTGCCAGTGTTGCAGAGACGGAAAGCTGCGCGGGAATGCAGATGTCGCGACAGACGCCAAGGTCCAGATCGAGGTTCAGTTCAATCGGTTTGTCCGCCTGTCTTGGGGCCAGCGTCAAAGGCAGGACCAGCCTGTCCTTGTAGCCAATCGTGCGAATGCCGCCTTCACGGTAGACCTGTGGCGCGGGCCAACTGATCCCGACGCCTGCAAGGTTGCGCGACCCTGACCAGTTGAACTGCGGCGGGATGCCGGTATCGCCCGGCGCGCGCCAATAGGTCTTCCACCCCGGCGCAAGGGTAAGCTGAAGCGCTGCAACGCGGGTGCCATCTGCGCGCAGCCAACCGGGCACGATTGTGGCCTGCACGGCATTCTCGGGCACGCCCTGCGCCTGAACGGGCGCAGCAAGGGCAAGGGCAAACAGGGCGGCAGAGAGTGTGGCTTTAATCATGATCCCTAGATGGGCCATCCCCGCGGCGCTGCCAAGTCACGATTGGTTCAGCCATGTTTCGCGGATCCTCTTACGGGGGCCTTGTCAGGCGCGGCTGCGCTGTGCATCTTGAAAGGCAAGCCAGCCATTGCCGAAGGGGGCATCTGTCCGTGAACCTCACTGGAAAACTGCTGATCGCGATGCCGGGGATGAGTGATCCGCGCTTTGGTCATGCGGTGATCTTCATGGCCGATCATTCGGACAAGGGGGCGATGGGCCTGATCGTCAACAAACCGGCAGAGGATCTGCGCCTGTCGGATGTGCTGGATCAACTCGACAGTGACATCATTCCGCAACCCGGCACCTTGGGCGTGCACATCGGCGGCCCGGTTGAAACGGGGCGCGGCTTTGTGCTGCATTCGGATGAATACACCTCTGCCATGCAGACAATGAAAGTCTCCCCCGGTTTTGCGGTGACCGCGACGCTGGATATCCTCGAAGACCTTGCCGCAGGTGATGGCCCGCGCCGGGCGCAACTGATGCTGGGCTATGCCGGCTGGGGCCCGCAGCAACTGGAGGGAGAGATCGCGCGCAACGGCTGGCTGACCGTGGATGCGAGCGAGGATCTGGTTTTTGAATTGCCCGACGCCAAGAAATGGAGCGCCGCGCTGCATTCCATCGGCATAGACCCCTTGGGACTGTCCGCCGCCGCCGGCCGCGCCTGACACCACCCTCGCCGCAAACGCCCCGTCAGATCACAATCTCACCCCTTCTCCCCCGCATGCCTGCACCGCTCACATCCCCGCATCCATCCGCCACTATACCACTGCGCTGGCCCCTCTTTTTGGCCAAAAATATCCCGGCGCACCGCATCGGCAAAGAACAACGCCTGTTATGCGCGCGGCGCGGCTGCACGGGCCAGTCTGTCATTGATGGCAAGGCCCAGACCTGTGTTCGGGATCGGTCTGACCGCAATCGGCGCGCCGGTGGCATCCAACCGGTGCAGATGATCAAAGAGCCTGGCCGCTGCTTCGGCCAGATCACCCGTTGGCGACAGGTTCAGATCACATGCACCGGGTCCAAACCCCAAAAGCACCTCCCCCTCCTGTGCGTGCTGTGCATTCAGCCGCACCCGCGCGCGCGGCGCATAGTGAGAGGCCAATTGCCCCGGTGCGATGATCTCGGATACGGCCTGCACGGCCAGAGGGGTGCCAAGGACCGCTTCGATCTCCTCTCGCGCCAACCCGCCCGCGCGCAGCAGCCTCGGGATCTCGCCTGCAAGGCTGACAATGGTGCTTTCCAACCCGACAGGGCAGGGGCCGTCATCCACAACAGCGGCGATCCTGTCCCCCAGACCTGCCATGACATGCGCCGCCGTTGTCGCCGAAATCCGGCCGGACGGGTTTGCCGATGGCGCGGCGAGGGGGCCGCCGAAGGCCTTCAACAGATCTTGTGCGCAGGGATGTTTCGGCACCCGCAGGGCGACCGTGTCCAATCCCGCTGTCACCAGCGAGGACAGGCCGTGATCCCCGGCCAGCGGCAGAACCAGCGTGAGCGGTCCGGGCCAGAACGCGTGCGCCAGCCTCTCGGCCAGATCCGACCATTGGACATATGACCTTGCGGTCCGGGTATCGGCACAATGCACGATCAGCGGATTGAAACTGGGCCGCCCCTTGGCTGCGTAGATGGCGGCCACCGCCGCGCCCCTGCGCGCATCCGCGCCCAAACCGTAAACCGTCTCTGTCGGGAAAGACACCACTGCGCCTGTCGCCAGCAGCCGTGCCGCAGTCGCGATGCCATCCGCATCCGGGGAAAGGGTCAGGGCTGTCTGGGTCATCTTCATCTCGTGACGCCGCGTTCAGGTTGCGAGGATGCCGGGCGCGTTCCATGGTTGAGCTTGTTGCGTCACGCCCATATCAGGGTGCCGCGTGGCTTGCCAATACGCGATGCACGCCACCCCAGAAGGAGACCCCATGTCCTACCGCGCCCCTGTTGAGGATTTCAGCTTTCTCTTTAACCATGTCATTGATTTTGAGGCGCTGCGGGCAACCGACCGGTTTGCTGCTGCCTCCGCCGATGTCACGCAGGCGATCCTGCTTGAGGCGGGCAAAATGTGTGACGAAGTGCTCGCTCCCTTGCAGCGCAACGGGGATCTGACCCCTGCACGGCTGGAGAACGGCGTGGTGCGGACCTCTCCGGGCTATGACCAGGGCTACAGGGCCATTGCAGAAGGCGGCTGGATCGGGACAACCGCGTCGGAAGAGGCAGGCGGCATGGCCCTGCCGATGACGCTGATGACAGCGGTGAACGAAATGATGAGCGGCGCTTGTGTGGCGTTGCAACTGGCCCCTTTGATGACCGCAGGTCAGATCGAAGCGCTGGAGCATCACGCGAGCGATGCGCTCAAGGCGCTCTACCTGCCCAAGCTGGTCAGCGGCGAATGGACCGGTACGATGAATCTGACGGAGCCGCAGGCGGGCTCGGACGTGGGGGCGCTGTCCTCCAAGGCGGAGCTGCAGGCCGATGGCACCTATGCGATCACCGGGCAGAAGATCTACATCAGCTGGGGCGACCATGATCTGGCCAGCAACGTCTGCCATCTGGTGCTGGCGCGCATTCCGGGGGCGCCCGCAGGCACCAAGGGGATCAGCCTGTTTCTGGTGCCCAAGTTCATTCCCGACGCGGATGGCAATCCCGGCAAGCGCAACGGGGTGAGTGTTGTGAGCCTTGAGCACAAGATGGGCCTGCACGGCTCTCCCACGGCGGTGATGCAGTATGACGCCGCAACAGGCTGGCTTGTGGGGCCGGAGCAGGGCGGGATGGCGGCGATGTTCACCATGATGAACAACGCCCGGCTGGGTGTCGGCACCCAGGGCGTGGGCGTGGCGCAGGCGGCCTATGAACATGCGCTCGATTACGCGCTGGACCGTCGGCAGGGCAAGACGGGCCGCGAGGGCAAGGGCACCATCGTCGATCATGCCGATGTGCGGCGGATGCTGATCACCATGAAGGCGGATATCTTTGCCGCCCGTGCGATTGCCCTGTCCTGCGCGCAGGCGATTGATATGACGACCGCCACCGATGACCCGCAGTGGCGCGCGCGGGCGGCACTGCTGACGCCCATCGCCAAGGCTTTTGGCACCGACACCGGCATTGCAGTCAGCGAGATGGGTCTGCAAGTGCACGGCGGCATGGGATTTATCGAGGAAACCGGGGCCGCGCAGTTCAGCCGCGATGTGCGGGTGACCGCGATTTACGAAGGCACCAACGGCATTCAGGCCATGGATCTGGTGGCGCGCAAGATGATGGACGGGGGCGAAGCTGCCTCGCGCTTGCTGGATGAGATCCAAGCCGATGCAGAAGCTGCGCGTGCTATCTATCCCAACATGGCCGACGCCGTCTGGCAGGCAGCAGAGACCATGCGGGAGGCGACCGAATGGCTGGTGGCCCAGTCGGAACTGAACACCCGATTTGCCGGGGCGGTGCCCTATCTGCATGCGTTTGCGCGAATCTTGGGTGGCGATCTGCACCTCAAAGCGGCCCTTGCGGACAAGGGCGGCACCCGCGAAGTGGTCGCGCGGTTCTACATCCAGCGCCTGTTGCCCGAACATGGCAGCCTGCTGGCCCACGCCCGCGCGGGCGAAGCGGATCTCTTCGCACTCACACCAGAAGAATTGGCAAGCTGATGAAAGATGTAGCACCCGAAGGGCTGCGCTATCCCTGGGATACCCCTCCGGCCCATGGGTCCGAGGCGATCGAAGTGGCCCCCGGCGTGCTGTGGCTGCGCTTGCCGCTGCCGATGAAGCTGGATCATGTGAACATCTATGCGCTGGATGACGGCGACAGCTGGACCGTGATCGACACCGGGTTTGCGTCAAAGAAATCCAAGGCGATCTGGGCAGAGGCGATGGCAGGCCCCTTGGGCGGCAAACCCGTGGGCCGCGTTGTTGTGACCCACCATCACCCCGATCACGTGGGTCTTGCGGGGTGGTTTCAGACCGCGCATGGGGCAGAGCTGGTCACGACCCGCACCGCATGGCTGACCGCCCGGATGCTGACACTGGATGTGCAGGAGGTCTCCGCCCCCGAGGCGCTGACGTTCTACCAGCGCGCGGGCATGGACCCGGCGTTGCTGGAAAAGCGCCGCGCCGACCGGCCGTTCAATTTCGCCGATGTGGTGGCGCCGTTGCCTGTGGGGTACACCCGCATCGGGCAGGGGGATCAGATCACCATGGGCGGGCGCACCTGGGATATCCACATTGGCAACGGACACGCGCCTGAGCATGCAACCTTCTGGAGCCGTGATGACAATCTGGTGATCGCGGGGGATCAGATCCTGTCTTCCATCAGCCCCAACATCGGCGTCTATCCGACCGAACCCATGGCCGATCCGATTGCCGAATGGCTGGAAGCCTGTGAGCGGCTGGCCGGGCTGGCACGGGCCGATCATCTGGTGCTGGGCGGGCACAAATTGCCCTTCACCGGCTTGCCCAAACGCATGGACCAGCTGATTGAGAACCACCATGGCGGGTTGAAACGCTTGCTTGATTTCATCGACACGCCCAAGTCCGCCTCCGAGTGTTTTCCGCCGCTGTTCAAGCGCAAGATCGGCGAAGGGGAATACGGGCTGGCCCTTGTGGAAGCTGTTGCCCATCTCAGCCACCTTTACCAGACAGGTCTTGCCACCCGCACCCTGCGCGCCGAAGATGGCGCATGGGTATTCCAGCGCAAGGGGTAACGGGTGATGAGTGAGCCGATCAAGACGGCCGCAGAAGCTGCGGAAGCAGAGGTGCTGCCGCGTATCTATGAGGTGCATTGCGACCCTGACCAGCGCAGCGCCTGTGATCAGGAAGTGCCCGAAGCGGTGACGGCCAAACCGACGGACCAGAAATCTCCGGCGCAGTGGGCGTATGAGCGGGTGGTGCTCTACCTCAAGAATTTTGAGGAACAACTGGACAACGATCATGAGATTGCCATGGGTTTTACCGGTGGCGATGCGGGTGTGTTGCGGATCGAAGGGATGGGGTATTTCGATCCCGACATCGTGACATTCTACGGCAGTGACCCTGCGGGCGGCAGAACCCAGCTGGTCCAGCACGTCAGCCAGTTGAACGTGATGCTGCGCGCCCTGCCCAAACAGGTCAGCGCCGCCGCGCCGCGGCGCATCGGTTTCAGGCTGGTTGAGGATATGGAAAAAGCGCAGCAGAAATCGTGATCAGGTAGCGCGTTTTGACCGGGTGACAGGGTTCAAAGCATGGTGTAAGCAACGCGGACAGACAAATCAGGGACGATGATATGGCCGACCACGAACATGGCAGCATGGACTATAAAGATCAGCAGAAGACCTTTGACGGCTTCATGAGCTGGGTGACAAAATCAGTGATTGTGATCCTCGTATTGCTGGTCGCAATGGCGATCTTCATCCGCTGACCACGTCCTTCCGGAGACAATTGAGTTGAAACGTTTGGTAATCGGTTTGGCCGTTGCGGCCATTGTTGCAGGGTGTTCGGTTGACGAGAACCCGGACAGTTCAGATCAGGCTGTGGCCGCAGCAGCGTTCCGTGCCGGGGGGCCAACCTCTCTTACGCTGGTCACTGTGGTGAACAACCGGACCGGGGCAGGTGGGCACACCGCTTTGATCGTGAATGGTTCCCAACAGGTGATCTTTGATCCCGCAGGCTCGTTCCGCGACGAACGTGTGGTTGAGAAGGGTGATGTGCTCTACGGGATGACACCGGGGTGGGTGAAGGCTTTCAAATCCGCCCATGCGCGCGTCACACATCATGTGGTCAGCCAGACTGTGGATGTGACACCTGAACAGGCGGAACGTGCGCTGAACCTTGTGCGCTCAAACGGGTCTGTGGCCGGTGCCTATTGCGCCAATTCCACCTCCGGTATTCTGGCTCAGATTGATGGGTTTCAGGGGATCAACCGGACCTTCTATCCGGTCAAGCTGATGGATCAGTTTGCGCTGGTGCCCAATGTGCGGACCGACACATACTATGAAAACGACGAAGGTGATGTGATCGATGCGGTCACGGCTGTAAAGCTGGCCACGTCGCAGAGCTGAGAACGCTATCCCAAGAGATAGAGCAAGCCATAGAGCGTGAATCCGCCTGACAGCATTGCGGCAATCACGTTCTTGGTAAGCAACCCAACTGTCAAAGCCGCCACTGCCGCAGCCAGGCGGGCCGGGTCCGTTTCGCCCCCCGTTGCCGCAGGCCACAGCACTTGCGGTGCGACCAAAGCAGGCAGGATCGCCACCGCCGTGTAACGCAGGTGCCGCAACAGCCAGTCGGGCATGGCGCGGTTCCCCACCAGTCCGGTGAAGACAAAGCGCAGGAAAAAACTGCCCAATCCAAGGCCGATGATCACGGTCCAGAGGGTGACGGGATCAATCATACACTGTCCTCTGCCGCGCGTCGCGCCGTCCACAACTCAACCTGCGCGCCCGCCATCATGCCGGCAACACCGGCAATGATCAGGCCCAGCGAATAGGGCACCCCGGCGCAAAGCAGGCTCACAACCACAGCCACCAAGGCAGCGACCACATGGGCCAGCGTGCGGAACATCGGAGCGATCATCGCCAGAAAGGTGATCGGAATGGCGAAATCCAGTGCCCAACTGTCCGGCACCTGCGCACCCAGCAGCGCGCCGACCAGCGTGAACATATACCACAGCGGCACAATCGGTGTGACCGCGCCAAAGAAGTATCCCATCCGCTCCGGCAGGGTCATGTCCGGGCTGCGTTCATACTTCGCCACCGCCACAACATAGGATTGATCCACCGTCAGATAGGCCGCGCAGGCGCGCTGCCACAAAGGTGCTGAACCGATGTAAGGGGTCAGGGAGGCCGAATACATCGCCATGCGCAGGTTCACCGCGAGGGCGGAGGCAAGGACGACAAGCGTCGGCGCGTCTTCGACCATCAGCTGCAACGCGGTGAATTGTGCAGCCCCTGCAATCACTACAACCGAAAAGCTCAGCGTCTGCACCACACTCAGCCCGGCTTCGGTGGCCAACAGCCCAAAAAGGCTGGCAAAAGGGATGATGACCAGAATAAAGGGCGCGCCGGCGGCGACGCCTGAGAAATATGCGGATTTCACGGTGGTGATGGCCATGGGATGCCCCTAGATTACCAAGACGTCCTAGCGCCAAGTGGGGGAGGATACAATTGGCCCAAGACCCTGATCAAAGCGATTTCCTGATCGCTCCGGACCCCAAGGCACCACGATTGACGCGGGTGGTGGAAGGTGTGGATCATACCGGCGCGCGCACCGCGATTTCCGTGGTCGAAGAACGCCCGCTGACCATCTTCCTCAACGCGCAGGAGGTTGTGACGGCGATGACCATCGGGGACTACCCGCAGTATCTGGCACTGGGTTTCCTGCGCAATCAGCACATGCTGCGCGATGATGATGAGATCACCGGCGTTGATTACGACGAAGAGCTGGAAACCGTGGTTGTGCGCACCGCCCGCGCCACGGATTATGAGGACAAGATGCGCCGCAAGACCCGCACCTCCGGCTGTGCGGTGGGCACGGTGTTTGGCGATATGATGGAAGGGCTGGAGGACGTGGTGCTGCCCGACCACCGCGTTCGCACCTCTGATCTCTATGCCTTGGCCGCGCGTATCAACCGCACGCCGAGCCTCTATCTGGAAGCGGGTGCGATTCATGGCACGGTCCTGTGCCAGGGTGCGCAACCTCTTGTTTACATGGAAGATGTCGGGCGGCATAACGCGGTCGACAAGATCGCAGGCTGGATGCTCTCCGAAGGGGTCGGGCCTGCGGATAAGGTGCTCTATACCACCGGGCGTCTGACCTCCGAGATGGTGATCAAGACCGCGATGATGGGGATCCCGGTGCTGGCCTCGCGCTCTGGCTTTACTGCCTGGGGGGTGGAGATCGCCCAGCAGATCGGGCTGACCCTGATCGGCCGGATGAAGGGCCAGCGGTTTGTGTGTCTGAGTGGGGAGGACCGTCTGATCCGCGATGCGGACCCCGCACAGGTGGCCGAAGAGCCGCGCAAATCGGGGCGCAAGGGGGCGGTATGAGCGACATAAATTTCTTCAAGGAGATTTGCCCGGAATTTTCGAAAATTCCGACACCCGTTGAGAGGGCGACATGAAACAACCGCTCGGCGTGATCCTTGCAGGCGGGCAGGCGACCCGTATGGGCGGCGGCGACAAGGGGCTGTTGTCCTTGGGAGGGCAAACCCTGCTGACCCGTGTCATCGACCGACTGGCCCCGCAGGTCGATCAGCTCGCCCTGAACGCCAACGGCGATCCCGCGCGGTTTGCGTGCTATGATCTGCCTGTGCTCCCTGACAGCATCGACGGCTTTGTTGGCCCGCTTGCCGGGGTGCTTGCCGGGCTCGACTGGGCCGCAGCCCAAGGGGCGGACACCATCGTCACCGCCGCCGCTGATACGCCCTTCTTTCCCTCCGATCTGGTGCCGCAGCTTCTGCTCGCCAGCGAAGGGATGACCCATCCGCTGGTGCTGGCTGCCACGCCGGACCCCGACCGTGGCAAAGCCCGCCATCCCACCTTCGGCCTCTGGCCTGTCGCCTTGCGCGACGACCTGCGTGCAGCCCTCACAGGAGGCCTGCGCAAAGTCGTGATGTGGACCGACAAACACGACGGACGCATGGCGATGTTCCCGCAGGAAGATGCCTTTTTCAACGTGAATACCCCGGAGGATCTGGTCCGGGCAGAAGGAATGCTATGAGACTCTACGGTGTGACGGGCTGGAAAAACGCGGGCAAAACCGGGCTGATGGAACGGCTGGTGGCCGAGATCACGGCGCGGGGGCATTCCGTGTCTACGGTGAAACACGCCCATCACACTTTTGACGTCGACCACGCCGGCAAGGACAGCTACCGCCACCGTCAGGCCGGCGCGCATGAGGTGCTGCTCGCGTCGCGCAACCGCGTGGCCTTGATGCAGGAATTGCGCGATCAGGAGGAGCCGACATTGGCGGACCTGCTGACCCGCCTCAAGCCCGTCGATCTGGTGCTGATCGAAGGCTACAAACGCGACAGCCATCCCAAGGTCGAAGCCCACCGGGCAGAGCCGGGCAATCCGCTGATCGCGCCGGGCGATCCGACCATCCGCGCCGTGGCCAGCGATGTGCCGCTCGATCTGGACCGACCGGTGTTCGATCTGGATGACACCGTTGCGGTTGCGGATTTCATCCTGGCCGAGGTTGGGCTGTGAAGCCATTTGACACCATCGTGGTGGCGGATTGGTCCGCTGCCAAACGCGCGCCTGCCAGGCCGTCAAAGGATGCAATCTGGCTGGGTATAACGCGGAGCGGTGTGTCTGAGGACCCCGTCTATTGCCGGACCCGGCAAGAGGCGGAGGCGTGGATCGTGGCGTTGATCACGCAGGAAACCGCAGCGGGGCGGCGTCTGCTTGTGACGTTTGACTTCCCCTTCGGCTATCCCGTCGGCTTTGTCCGCCATGTGACCGGATCCGACGATCCCTTTGCCCTGTGGGCGTGGTTTGCCGACCGGATCGAAGACCGGCCTGATGGGGCGAACAACCGCTTTGACGTGGCAGAGACCCTGAATGCGATGTTTGAGGGGCCGGGCCCGTTCTGGGGCAAGCTGGACCGCGACAAATGGCCAGGTGTGCCCTACCGGAAAGAGGGGATTGCCTTTGATGTCGTGGCCGAAAAACGGGCCTGCGACCGGGTGGCGCGCGCCTCCTCCTCCTGTTTTCAATTGGCCTTTCCGCCCACCGTTGGGGGGCAGGTCATGATGGGCCTGCCGATGCTGTCGCGGCTGCGCAAGCTGGACGGGGTTCGGGTCTGGCCGTTTGAAGACTGGCAGCAGGCACCTGTTGTGTTGGCGGAAATCTGGCCGGGGGTGATTGAACCTGCGGTGAAAGCCGCGCTTGCCACACAGGGTCCGGATGCCATCCGGGATCGGGAGCAAGTGCGGCTTCTGGCGATGGCCCTGTCGCGCCTTCCAGTGGATGATCTGTACCGGGTGATGGCCGAGGTCCCCGCTGCGGCGCGGGAGGAAGCTTGGATCCTGGCAGCGGAGCTGAAAGAAGACCTGATTGTTCATGCTATGGAAACAGTGACGCCCTTGCGGAATGATTGTTTCGCTTTGCCTCCGGGTGTGCACTGGACCCCGGTGGCAGAGGCGCTGGACCTGCTGCAAAGCCGCCTCTCCCCTGTTGCAGGTGCGGAAACACTGCCCCTGGATGCCGCGCTCAACCGCATCTCCGCGGCGCCGGTCACGGCTGTCCGCGCCAACCCACCGCTGCCCAACACGGCGGTGGACGGCTACGGGTTTGCCGGGGGCAGGGGGGCGGGCACGCATCGGCTGCCGCTGGTGGCGGGCCGCGCGGCGGCAGGGGACGCGCCGGGCGCGGTGCCCCACGGGGCCGCGATCCGCGTCCTGACGGGGGCTGCACTGCCAGACGGCGTGGACACGGTGATCCTGCAGGAAGACGTGGTGGTTGATGTCGACCACATCCGCTTTTCCGGACCGCTCAAAGCGGGAGCCAACACGCGTCAGGCAGGCGAAGACAAACACGCAGGCGACGCGGTACTGGCACAGGGAGAAGTGATCACGCCCGCCACACTGGCGCTCCTCGCCGCCACGGGGGTGCGGGAGGTCAAGGTACACAAACCCCTGCGCGTTGGGGTTTTGTCGACCGGGGATGAGCTGGTGCCTGTGGGGGCCGACGCCGGGGCAGGGCAGATCTATGATGCCAACAGGCCGATGCTGCTGGGTCTGATTGCGCGCTTCGGGTTTGAACCTGTTGATCTGGGCGCTGTTGCGGATGACCGCACAGCCCTGCGCGCGCGGCTGGACACCTCAGCGCAGGAGGTCGATGTGGTGCTGACCAGCGGCGGGGCGTCCGCCGGGGACGAGGATCACGTCTCAGCCCTACTGGCAGAAGCAGGCGCGATGGCGCTGTGGCGCATTGCGATCAAACCGGGCCGCCCGCTGGCGCTGGGACTGTGGAACGGCGTGCCGGTCTTTGGCCTGCCCGGCAATCCGGTGGCCGCCATGGTCTGCACGCTGATCTTCGCGCGCCCCGCGATGGGGCTGCTGGCCGGCAAAGGATGGGCACACGCACAAGGTTTCACCGTGCCTGCGGCGTTCTCCAAACGCAAGAAAGCAGGCCGGCGCGAATACCTGCGCGCGCGTATCTGGGAGGGGCAGGCGGAGGTTTTTGCCTCCGAAGGGTCCGGCCGGATCTCAGGATTGTCCTGGGCAGACGGTCTGGTGGAATTGCCAGAACCTGCTGCCGACATCTCGCCCGGTGATCCGGTGACATACATCCCCTACGGCAGCTTCGGGATCTAGGCGAAGATCATTCCACCCGTTCAGGCAATGCGCCCGGCCCCCCTTCCAAATGGTTCCAAAAACCCTGCCAGAGGCCTGAAATCTCTTTTGGACCGCCAGAAGAGATTTTAACGCTCCGCGGGGGTTTTTAGAACCATTTGGAAGGAGAGACCCCAGCGACCTGGTCCTTGTTTGACAGGTCAGTCGAACGTCCCTGCACAGCGCCCGAGCAGCATGAAAGCCCGTGCGGCACGGGTGTCGGCGAGGGCGGAGATTTCCTCATCCGTGGCGTCTTTCTCGAAAGCGGCAAAGGTCCGGTCAAAGCGGCGCAGGAAGTGGTGTGCGGCGTCGCGGAAGATCGGGTCCTGCTTCATTCGTGCATTGCTGAGCGCAAGGGACGAGCGGTCACGGATGCCACCAAGAGGGGCAATGGCGCGGCCGCGCGCGCCGCCAGCAAACTGCCGCCAGATGTCGGGCCGGGCGCGGTCGGGCAGCAGGTCATCCATGTAGATACCGTCCTGCGAAAGCAAGGTCAGCACGTCCTGTGCTGCGGTGACCAGTTGTGAGGCTTCGCGGTCCTTCAAGGCCCGGCGGAGGGCGGCGAAGCCCGCCTCGTCCTCGGCGGTTTCGGGGAAGTTCAGGGCACAGATGAAGTCGTCGTTCGACAGGCGCGGGGCCATGTCTTCGGCCTGGGTACCAAGGGCGAGCGCCGGTTGATCGTCGGCGCTGGTGATGGGGGCCGCCGCATCTCTTTGCTGTTGTTCGCGGCGTGTGCTCTGGAAGGTCGCAAGGGCGGTTTCGGTCTTGCGGGTGGCCGCGGCGATTTCATCCAGTTTGCGCGCCACTGAAGGTTCGGTGCGCAGGTGCTGGCCCTGCTGCTGCGCGATATAGGCCTGACGGATCGCATCGATGGCCGCCTGCAACCGCTGGCTTTCCTCGCGCATCACGCGGCTGGCGCGGGCGGCGGTCGCTGCCACCCAGATCATCGCCACGGGCATGAAGATCGCCAGCATCGTCATCAGAAAACGCAGGCTGCCGGTGCCGTCGGGTGCGGGCTCGGGACGCGGCGTGAACAGGAAAAAGATCGCCGAGCCCAGCAGCCAGATCACGCTGAGGCTGATCGCGATCACTTCGATGGAGGTGACCATTTCATGACGCGGCTTGTCATAGATGCCAAGCGCCGTGGGCCGCGATGCCGCATCCCCCTGCGGGCGGGCAGAGGCACTGGTGGTGTTCCGGTTGCCCGGTTCCGAATGTGATGTGGCGTCGGTCATCTGGTTCTCTTTCCATGCAGCCTAGGCATAGACGATCTTGAGGACCTCGTAAGACTTGTCTCCGCCCGGTGTGCGGACTTCCACCGAATCCCCCTCTTCCTTGCCGATGAGGGCGCGGGCGATGGGGGATTTGATGTTGAGCAGGCCGTCCTCGATCCGGGCCTCGTATTCACCAACGATCTGATAGGTTTTCTCTTCGTCCGTGTCTTCATCCACAAGCGTGACCTTAGCACCAAACTTGATGGCACCCGACAGCTTTGACGGATCAATGACCTCCGCCAGCGAAATCGCGCCTTCCAGTTCCTTGATGCGGCCTTCGATGAAGGACTGCTTTTCCTTGGCGGAATGGTATTCCGCGTTCTCTGAAAGGTCGCCATGTTCGCGCGCTTCGGCAATCGCCTTGATGATCGCAGGGCGCTCGATTGTTTTGAGCTCTTTAAGCTCGGTCTCAAGCGCACTGTGACCGGCGCGGGTCATTGGTATCTTTTCCATGGGCTCCGTCCGGAAAAAGGGCAGCCCGCAGGGGCACATCTGGGCACTGCGTGCAGTTGGTTGCAAAGTAAGTGACCTAAATCGGGAAGGGATTGCAAGGAAAATGGCGGCAAGCGGGGGATGTGGGCGCAGGGTGCTGTCAAAAGGCGCGCTGCGCGCATGACATTCCTGGTCTGTGCGGCGGCTCTGAGCCCTTCCCGTCAGGGTTGGACGTGGGTGAGGGGGGAGTGATCCTGCCGAGAGGTGCTTGAGGACGCGGTCTGCGCCTCAAGACACCTGCGCAAGGGTGGGTGCGATTCTCTGCCGCCTCAAGGACAAGCCGCGCAAAGGGCGCGGGGCCTGCGGCCTTCTTGAGCCGGCAGAGAATCACGTCGTTTACCTGTAGCTGACAACTTCGAATTCGATGCCTTCGTTGTCGTGGAAGTAGAAGCGGCGGCCCGGTTCATAGTCGCCGTGGTTGCTGGTTTCAAACCCATGGGCCTTGATGGCGGCTTCTGTCGCGTCAAGGTCATCGACGGTCACGGCCAAATGGTTCAGGCCCGCCACCCGCGAATAGCTGGAGGTGGCATCGACGATCGCGGTGCCGGGATTGTAGAGCGCGATGTAGCGCTGGTCGTTGCCCACATGGATTGTGTAGCCGCCTGAAATCGCATCTCCCTGCCAGCGGATATGCCAGCCGAACAGCTTTTCCATCCAGGCGGCGGTGGCCGCAGGGTCGCGGACGGTGATATTGGCGTGTTCAAGTTGTGCAGTGGTATCGGGCATTGGGTTGGCCTTTCGTATTGTGGTTCGTGTCTTCGTACCGTAATTTCTAAACCTAACTTTAGGTCAAGCTTTTTTTTGGAGGTGCAGCGATGAATGATGGGTTGTCGATTGGGGCGCTGGCGCGGCGGACGGGCCTGGCGGTGTCCGCCATCCGCTATTACGAGGCGCAGGGGCTGATCAAACCCTGGCGCAACGCAGGCGGGCAGCGGCGGTTCGAGCGGGCGGACTTGCGGCGGCTCAGCTTTGTGATGATCGCGCAGCAGTTCGGCTTCACCCTGCCGCAGATCCGGGCAGAGCTGGACCGGCTGCCGGGCGGGCGCACGCCCACCAAGGCCGATTGGGCGCGGATTTCCGAAGGGTTCCGCGCCGCATTGGATGCACGGATCACCACGTTGACCAAGCTGCGCGACAATCTGGATGGCTGTATCGGCTGCGGCTGTCTGAGCCTTGAGGTCTGTGCGCTTTACAACCCGCGGGACACAGCGGCACAGATGGGGCAGGGCCCACGCTACCTGATGGGAGACGCGCCAGAGGCGCAAAAGCGCTGAAACACGCAGCAATTGCCACAATCTGCGGCGTTTTTACGCGCCGTTCCGATTGCATTGGGTTTCGGCGTGGCTTAGCTACGTCAAAACCGATTTTTGCCCAAGGGAGTGGTGCCAGTCATGGCTGAGATTGAACGCGAAGCGATGGAGTATGATGTGGTGATCGTCGGCGCGGGGCCTGCGGGCCTGTCTGCGGCGATCCGGCTGAAACAGATGGACCCGGAGTGCAACGTGGTTGTGCTGGAGAAGGGGTCCGAAGTGGGCGCGCATATTCTGTCCGGCGCGGTTCTTGATCCCTGCGGTCTGGATGCGTTGATCCCGGATTGGAAAGAGAAGGGCGCGCCGCTGAACGTGCCGGTCACGGATGACAAGTTCTATATGCTGGGCGAAGCAGGCGCGCTGCGGGTGCCGAATTTCCCCATGCCACCGCTGATGAACAACCACGGCAATTACATCGTGTCGATGGGCAACGTCTGCCGCTGGATGGCAGAGCAGGCCGAAGAGCTGGGTGTTGAGATTTTTCCCGGCATGGCTTGTTCTGAACTGGTCTATGGCGACAAGGGTGAAGTCAAAGGCGTGGTTGCCGGTGTCTTCGGCCTCGAAGCCGATGGAAGCTATGGCCCGGATACAGAGCCGGGGATGGAGCTGCACGGCAAATACGTGTTCCTGTCCGAGGGCGTGCGCGGCAGCCTCTCCAAGCAGGTGATCGCGAGATACGACCTGGACAAGGGTGTTGAGCCGCAGAAATACGGCCTTGGCATGAAAGAGATCTGGGAAGTGGATCCCGCCAAGCACAAGGAAGGCTCTGTCACCCATACGATGGGCTGGCCGCTGAACAAGAATGCCGGGGGCGGGTCCTTTATCTATCACCTTGAGAACAATCAGGTTTACGTGGGTTTCGTGGTGCACCTTGGCTACAAGAACCCGCATGTTTTTCCTTACATGGAATTCCAGCGGTTCAAGCATCACCCGATGGTGGCGGAACTGCTGAAGGGCGGCAAACGTGTGGCCTATGGCGCGCGGGCGATCACCGAAGGCGGGTATCAGTCGATGCCCAAGATGGTTGCCCCCGGCGTGGCGCTGCTGGGCTGTTCGGTGGGCATGGTCAACCTGCCGCGCATCAAGGGCAATCACAACGCGATGTTGTCGGGCAAGGCTGCGGCCGAAGCGGCGATGGCGGCGATCAAGGCCGACCGTTCCGGCGATGAGCTGAGCGATTATGAAGCTGAAGTGCGCGGTGGTGCGATTGGCGCGGACCTGAAGAAAGTGCGCAACGTCAAACCGCTGTGGTCGAAGTATGGCCTCACGGCCTCTCTCGCGATTGGCGGGTTTGACATGTGGTGCAACACGCTTTTTGGCACCTCGCTGCTGGGCACGATGCACCATGGCAAATCCGATGCGGAAGCCACCGAAAAGGCCTCCAAACACACTCCCATCGACTACCCAAAACCCGATGGCACGCTCAGCTTCGACCGCCTCACCAACGTGGCGTTTTCCTTCACCAACCATGAGGAAAGCCAGCCTGCGCATCTGACCCTGAAAGACGCGGATGTACCTGTGAAGGTGAACCTTGCGGAATACGCGGGCCCCTCGGCGCGCTATTGCCCGGCGGGTGTCTATGAATTCGTCGGCGAAGGGGCGGAGACGAAGTTCCAGATCAACTTCCAGAACTGCGTGCACTGCAAGACCTGTGACATCAAGGACCCCAGCCAGAATATCGTCTGGACCACGCCTCAGGGCGGGGATGGGCCGAATTATCCGAACATGTGAGGCATATCACTTCTCAGGTGAAGGGCGGGCAAAGTCTCGCCCTTTTGCGTCTTTGCAAGGCATGTTGCTGTCACGTGCCTGTCATCGGCCTGCTCCTGCATTGCGATTGCACACAGACCTGCTAGCCTTTGCCAAAATGATAACGGGGTAAATTGCGCATGTTTCGCATTGTCTTAAGCACTATCGCTGCGGCGGCTGTGGCCGGGTCTCTGGCCTATCCGGTGGTGGCGCAGTCTGTGGCGGGGTCCTATCTGGCCGGCCGACAAGCCGCGCTGCGCAGTGATTACAACGAGGCGGCGCGCTACTATACGCAGGCGCTCGCACGGGATCCGCAGAATGTGGAGTTGATCGAAAGCTCGACACTGTCGTTGCTGTCACTGGGCGAGATCGGCAAAGCCTACCCGCTGGCCCGCCAACTTGCGGAGAAGAACGCCAGCAGTCAGGTGGCGCGCATCGTGATCACCGCGGCATTGGCGCGGGAGGAAGACTACGCGGCCCTGCTGGCGCAGGAAGATGACAAAAGCGGGATTGGCCCTTGGGTCGATGGTCTGGTCAAGGCATGGGCGCATATGGGGCAGGGCGATGTGAGCACTGCACTGGCGGCGTTCGATACGTTGAGCGAACAACCGGGGATGCGCGGATTTGTGATGTATCACAAGGCCTTGGCGCTTGCCTCTGTCGGGGATTTCGAAGGCGCGGAAGCGATACTCTCAAGCGATCAGGCGGGCACTGCCGGGCAAACCCGGCGCGGCGTTGTGGCCCATGCAGAGGTTCTGGCACAGCTTGACCGCCGGGAAGATGCAGTGACCCTGATCCGTGAAGCCTTTGGCAATGGCACTGATCCCGAACTCGACGGGTTGATCACCGCGTTGGAGAACGGGGATGAGGTCTCCTACAGCCATGTGCGCAACGCGCGGCAAGGCATTGCAGAGGTGTTCTTTACCTTTGGCGCGGTGCTCAAATCCGAGGATGCGGGTGACTACTACGTGCTGCTCTATACCCGTGTGGCGCGCTATCTGCGGCCCACACATATCGACGCATTGCTGCTGACGGCTGGCTTGCTGGAAGCGCTGGGGCAATACGATCTGGCGATTGAGGAATACCGCGATGTCCCCGATCAGGACCCCGCCTTTCATGCCGCTGAACTGGGCCGGGCGGATGCGCTGCGCCGCTCAGGCAAGGTGGATCAAGCGATTGAAGTGCTTGAACAATTGGCCCGGACCCACAACCAGCTTGCAGTGGTCCATTCCACGCTGGGCGATGTCCTGCGCCGTCAGGAGAAATTCGCGGAAGCCATCGAAGCCTATGACCGCGCTGTTGAACGGGTGCCCGACAACCGCCGCGCCCGTTGGGTGCTGTTCTACTCACGCGGCATCGCCCATGAACGCTCCGGCAATGATGCCGCATCCGAGGCGGATTTCCGTGCCGCGCTCAGCATCAACCCCGAACAGCCGCAGGTGCTGAACTACCTTGGCTATTCGATGGTGGAACAGAAACGCAATCTGGACGAAGCGCTCGACATGATCGAACGCGCGGTCGCCGCCAGCCCGGACAGCGGCTATATCGTGGATTCGCTGGGTTGGGTGCTCTTCCGCCTCGGCCGCTACGAAGAAGCCGTGGGCCAGATGGAACGCGCGGTTGAGCTGATCCCGGTGGATCCGGTGGTCAACGATCATCTGGGCGATGTCTATTGGGCTGTGGGCCGTTACCGCGAAGCGGAATTCCAGTGGCGCCGTGCCCTGTCTTTCATTGACCCTGAAGACACCGATGGGGAAGCAGACCCCGAGCGCATCCGCCGCAAGCTGGATGTGGGTCTTGATCAGGTGCTGGAAGAGGAAGGCGCAGCCCCCCTCGGGGCCAGCCAGGACATTTGAGCCCGGTGATGAGGGTGAACGACGAATTGCTGCGCGTCACGGTGTTTGCCCCGGCCAAGGTCAATCTGACCCTGCATGTGACGGGACAGCGCGATGATGGCTACCACACGCTGGATTCCCTTATCGCCTTCGCCACGCGCGGGGACACGGTCACGGTGACCCCCGGCGATGTCCTGTCGCTGCGCTGTGTCGGGCCGGAAGGGGACAACGTGCCCGATGACGCGGACAACCTTATCCTGAAGGTCGCGCGCCAGTTTCAGGACATGCCCGGTGCGGCGTTCCTGCTGGAAAAACACCTGCCGATTGCCTCTGGCATTGGCGGCGGGTCGGCGGATGCCGCAGCCGCCTTTCGCGCGCTCATGTGCATCTGGAGCGGGGGAGAGACAGGCGATGATGCCTACGACCCCGGCCAGACCCCCTTTGCCGAACGTCTGTTGACGCTGGGTGCGGACATTCCTGTGTGCCTGTCGTGCAAGGCCGCGCGGATGCAGGGCGTCGGAGAGATGTTGAGCCTTGTGGACAATCTGCCGGGGATGGACGCGGTGCTGGTCAACCCACGGGTCGGCGTCTCCACCCCGCGGATCTTCAAAGCACTGGATGACAAGAACAACGCGCCCATGCCCGCGCGCCTGCCGCGCTTTGCCGGGGTGTATGAACTGGCCCTGTGGCTCAAGGAGCAGCGCAACGATTTGCAGGCCCCTGCGATGGCGCTTGTCCCGGAAATCCGCGATGTGATCGATGCGCTGGAACATGACAAGGACTGCATGTTCGCGCGCATGTCCGGATCGGGGGCCACCTGTTTCGGGATCTTTCCGAACAAGGAACGCGCAAGGGACGCGGCGGAGCGTATCGCCAAAGCCAATCCGGCGTGGTGGGTCCGCAACACGCGCCTGACCTCGATGAGCAATGCCGCAAAACCGCGCCTGGAATGGGCATCGGACGCCGAAGCAGCTGAAGCCGAACAGGCCGAGGCAAAGACCGAAGGGTCTAGCTCACCCGGCTGACGACATAGTCACTCAGATCCAGCAGCATGGTTTTGAGGTCGTGATCGGGCAGGGGGGCGAGCGCCGCGTTGGCTTTCTGCGCCCATCCCAGGGCATCGGCCTTGGTGGCCTCCAGCGTGCCATGCTTCACCATCAGCGCCATTGCCTGTTCCAGATCGCCGTCTTCCTGACGTCCCTTTTCAATGGTGCGCTCCCAAAACGCCCGCTCTTCCGCGTCGGCTTTGGCCACGGCTTTGATCAGCGGCAGGGTCAGCTTGCGCTCCCTGAAATCATCGCCGACGTTCTTGCCGGTGGTGTCTGCCTGCCCCTGATAATCCAGCAGGTCATCGACAATCTGGAACGCAATCCCCAGCGCATCGCCATAGTCAAACAGCGCCTTCACCGTCGCATCCTCCGCGCCCGCAATCACGCCGCCCACTTCGGTGGCGGCAGAGAACAACGCCGCCGTCTTGCCGCGCACCACTTGCAGGTAAATGCCTTCATCCGTCTTGAGGTTCTGCGCGGCCGTCAGCTGCAACACCTCGCCTTCGGCAATGGTCGCGGCTGAATTCGACAGGATCTTCATCACCCGCATGGAGCCGGGTTCGGTCATCAGCTGGAAACTGCGGGCAAAGAGGTAATCCCCCACCAGCACGGAAGACTGGTTGTCCCACAGCAGGTTCGCCGTGGGCCGCCCACGCCGCTGCTGACTTTCGTCGACCACATCGTCATGCAGCAAGGTCGCGGTGTGAATGAACTCCACCGTGGCGGCCAGATGCACGTGATAGGGGCCGTCATAGCCACACATCCGCGCCGCCGCCAACACCAGCATCGGGCGCAGCCGTTTGCCGCCTGCCTCCACCAGATGCGCGGTCACTTCCGGGATGCGCGGCGCATGTTCCGAGGCCATCCGCGCGCGGATCAACGTGCCCACTTCGGCCATGTCGCTTTCAAGATAGGCGGCCAACCGGTCATGCGGTTTTGCCTGCGTGGCGTTTTTCATCAACATGACCCTATCCAAGGCTCGACAAATCGGCCTCAGGGGCCCACATAAAAAGGTATGAAGGAACTCTTGCGCAGCACCGATATCACCGTCATCGCCTTTGCCATGGCCCTTCTTGAGGGCGAGGATATAGCCTGCTTCGAGCAGGACGTAAACATGAGCGTGCTCGAAGGGGGGATCGGGATTTTCCCCCGGCGTCTGATGGTGCACCCCAATGACCATGACGCCGCAGTGCGGGTGCTGCTGGACAACGACATTCCGTTGGGGATGTGAGCGGTTTTGCGTCTCAGGATCTGACAGTGGACGCCTTTTTGGGCGGAAAAGTGCAACTTTTACAGCCACGTGAGGGATACCGTGCGGGTGTGGACGCGGTATTGCTCGCCGCAAGCCTTCCCGCGACGCCGGGACAGCGTGTGCTGGAACTGGGCTGCGGGGCGGGGGCTGCGATACTTTGTCTCGCCGCGCGGGTGCCCGGCCTGGTGCTGACCGGGGTGGAGCGGCAGCCGGACATGGCGGCACTGGCGCAGCAGAACGGGCAGGGCGCGCTGGAGGTGGTCTGTGCCGATCTGGCCGACCTGCCCCTCACCGTGCGGGACCGGCAGTTTGACCATGTCCTTGCCAACCCGCCTTACTATGACCGCGCCGCTTCCGTCTCCTCGGACGATCCCGCGCGGGAGGCCGCCCATGGGGAGCAAACCCCGCTGGCCAAATGGATGCAGGTTGCGGGCAAACGCCTGGCCCCCAAAGGGGTGGCGACTTTTATCCACCGGACGGCACGTCTGCCGGACCTGATCCGGGCCCTGCCGCATGACCTTGGCTCTGTCGAAGTGCTGCCGCTGGCCGCCCGCGCCGGGCGCGCAGCAGACCGGGTGATCCTGCGGGCGCGCAAGAACGGGCGCGCGGCCTTTCGCCTGCATCCGCCGCTGGTTCTGCATCAGGGGGCGGCGCATACCCACGACGGGGACAGCTATGTGCCGATGATCCGCGATGTGCTGCGCCGGGGCGCTGCGCTGAATTTCTAGCCCATCTTAACCGGATGTTAGCACAACCGGCGGTTATGCTGCAGGGCGGCGTGACAGACGCCGTTTTCTGTGGTCCTATCAAGACCTGACGTTTCACAAATGGAGGAATATATGGCTCTCAACGCGCATCTGGAGACGCTGAAAAAGAAACACCGGGAAATGAGCGAAGCAGTCGAATCCGCACAACGTGCACCCGGGATTGACGATCTGGAAGTTGCGACGATGAAAAAGGAAAAGCTGCGCTTGAAAGAGGAGATTATGCGCCTTTCCAGTTAGCCCTAAGACCAACTGGCGCGTGCCGCGGCCAGCGCGCCGCCAGTAATCAACAGCGCCGCCCATAGCAACACCATGCTGGGGGCGGCCACTCCGGCGATGACCAGCACCAGTGTGGACAACAGCGGTGCTGCGTAAGAGGACGTGCCGAGCAGTTGGATGTCCCCGTGTTTGACGCCGATATCCCAGACAAAGAACGCCAGTCCCACCGGGCCGATGCCAAGACCCGCAATCGCCGCCCACCCAAGGGGTGTCGTGGGCAGAACCGTCTCTTCAAACATCAGATGTAATGGCAGGGACAGCGCCGCCGTCGCCAGACAGAACACCGCGACCGATGCCGTTGGCGCATCGCCCACACGCCGTGACAGCACCGAATAGCCGGACCACGTCAGCGCACACAGAAGCGCCAGACCGTAGCCCGCCAGATATTGTCCCTCAAACCCCGCGCCGCGCCCCGTGATGATCAGCGCCGCCCCGGCAAACCCCATGACTGCTCCGATGATATGCCCCCGGCGCAGCTGCTCTCCGGGCAGCAGGCCGGAAAAGACCACGATCAGCAGCGGCCAGAGGTAGGCAATCAACCCGGCCTGTGCCGCAGGCGCCAGCCTGAGGGCTGAGAAATAGAGCGCGTGATAGCCAAAGAGACCAAGTGTGCCGAAGACATAGACCCGCAGCGGCACCTGCCTCAACCCCCGCAGCGCGCCCGTGCGCGCCGCCCAGATCAGCCCCAACGTGCCGCCAAGCGCAAAACACAACGTGTTGAGCAGAAACGGCGGCGTTGGTGCGCTGCCCACGGTAAACAGCGCCAGCAAAGCCCAAAGCAGCACAGCGACAAATCCAATGGTGGTGGCGCGGTGTCGTGTCATGGTTCTGCCCTGCCGATCATTTCAAACGCATCTGCGATATGGGCGGTTTTGTCGATCTCCCGCAAGATCCATTCCTGAAACGCGGCGATCTGCGGGCGCGTTTCTGCGCCTTCGGGACACAGAAACCGGAACCTTGCCCCGGTTTGCAGCGCCTTGCCGTAAGGGGCGACCAGCCGCCCCTCCGCCAGATCCTTGATCACCAGCGCGCGCCGTCCCAGCGCCACGCCAATGCCGGCCAGTGCGGCATCCATGGCGTGATCGGCCTGTGAAAACCGGGGGCCAGCGGGGACAAGCGGCGCAATCCCGATGCCCCGCGCCCACGCCGCCCAATCCGTGGGCGGATCCAGAAAATCAATGGATTCGTCGATGATCAGAACCGCGTCCACCAGACTTTCGGGTGTCGGAAACCGTGCGGCCATCTCCGGCAACATCACCGGGGTGACCCATTCCTTCGCCAATGGCAGGGAATAGAGCCCCGGATCAGGCCCGTAGCCAAAGCGGATCGCCACATCAATGTCGTCACGCATGAAATCCATCCGTCTGAGCGAGGCAGAAAAGCGCAGCTCGATCTCCGGGTGTTCCTGCGCGAAATCATACAGACGCGGGGCCAGCCACTTGGCAGTAAACGCCGGGCCTGCGGTGACGGTGAGCGACTGATGGTCCTGCGTGCGTTGGGCCGCACGCCAGCCATTGGTCAGGGTTTCAAATCCGGCCTGCGCATCCGGCGCCAGCGCGCGGCCCGCATCCGT
>Ga0160419_100385_pt1 | contig 28787 bp, 23 predicted proteins | sample CelAP2metagpilot_2_FD_108196 | JGI IMG/M metagenome (GOLD analysis project Ga0160419, IMG submission 108196) | Phycosphere-associated microbial communities from Cellana algal ponds in Kailua-Kona, Hawaii, USA - Cellana AP2-4-25 metagenome pilot ... | reverse complement strand
TGCCCCCCCCCTTTTTTGTTGTTTTTTTCTTAGAGGAAGCCCCGCCGGTCGAGATGGGCCGTATCGCTGCCCAGTCCGCCAAGCAGGTGATCCTGCAGAAGGTGCGCGAAGCCGAGCGTGACCGCCAGTACGAAGAGTTCAAGGACCGTGCCGGCACCATCATCAATGGTCTGGTCAAGCGCGAAGAATATGGCAACGTGATCGTTGATGTGGGCGCTGGCGAAGCGATCCTGCGCCGCAACGAGAAAATCGGCCGCGAAAGCTATCGCCCGAATGATCGTATCCGCTGCTTTATCAAGGACGTACGTCGTGAACCGCGTGGCCCGCAGATCTTCCTGTCGCGTACAGCACCTGAGTTCATGGCCGAGCTCTTCAAAATGGAAGTGCCCGAAATCTATGACGGCGTGATTGAAATCAAAGCCGTCGCCCGTGATCCCGGCTCGCGCGCCAAAATCGCTGTTATCAGCTATGATGGTTCCATCGATCCGGTTGGCGCCTGTGTCGGTATGCGTGGTTCGCGCGTGCAGGCCGTCGTCAACGAACTGCAGGGTGAAAAGATCGACATCATCCCGTGGAACGAAGATCAGCCGACCTTCCTTGTGAACGCCCTTCAGCCTGCCGAAGTGTCCAAGGTTGTTCTGGACGAAGAAGCGGGCAAGATCGAAGTTGTGGTTCCCGAAGAGCAGCTGTCGCTGGCGATCGGCCGTCGTGGTCAGAACGTCCGCCTGGCATCGCAGCTCACCAACCTCGACATCGATATCATGACCGAGGAAGAAGAATCCGCACGCCGCCAGAAGGAATTCGAGGCCCGCACTCAGCTCTTCATGGAAACGCTGGATCTGGACGAGTTCTTTGCGCAGCTGCTGGTTTCCGAAGGTTTCACCAACCTTGAAGAGGTTGCCTATGTCGAGCTGGACGAACTTCTGGTCATCGACGGTGTTGACGAAGGCACCGCACAAGAGCTGCAGGCGCGCGCTGCTGACTACCTTGAAGCGCAGGCCAAAGCGGCGATTGACGCGGCTCGCGCACTGGGAGTTGAGGACAGCCTGATTGACTTTGACGGTCTGACACCCCAAATGATTGAGGCGTTGGCCAAGGATGGCATCAAGACGCTGGAAGATTTCGCAACCTGCGCTGACTGGGAACTGGCCGGTGGCTGGACGTCCAACAAAGGCGAGCGCGTCAAAGACGACGGTATCCTGGAGCCCTTCGACGTGTCTTTGGAAGATGCGCAGAACCTCGTTATGACCGCACGCGTCCTGCTGGGCTGGGTCGACCCCGCTGAGCTGGAAGCCGAGGCCGAAGACGACGCCGACATCGAAGATAACGGCGAAGCGGAGGCCGAGGCCTGATTTCAGGCCTCGCGGAGAGGACGACAATGGCACGCGGTGGCATCGACAAAGACCGGTCTGACGGGCCGGAGAGAAAATGTCTGGCAACAGGCGAGGTTCAGCCCAAACAGGGGCTGATCCGTTTTGTCGTTGGACCCGATGGTCAGGTTGTCCCTGACGTCTTGGGGAAACTTCCCGGACGCGGCGTATATGTGACCGCGTCCCGCTCTGCGATTGCAACGGCGGTGAAGAAAAAGCTCTTCGCTCGCGGTTTCAAGGCGCAGGTGTCCGTGCCGGAAGGCATGGAAGACGAAATCGAAGGTCAGGTGCTGCGGCGCCTGGTCGAGCTGATCAGCCTGGCGCGCAAGTCAGGCGATGCAGTGGCCGGTTATGAAAAGGTCAAGGACTGGCTGGCCAAAGAACACGCCCGTGTGCTGATCCAGGCGATAGATGGATCGGGGCGCGGTAAATCAAAACTGAGCACGCCGCACCGTGGGAAATTCATCGGATGCCTCACTGCGGATGAGCTGGGCATGGCATTTGGACGCCAAACTGTGATACATGCGGCGCTGGCCTCTGGTGGACTCGGCAAACGTGTTGTAGAGGAAGCGCAACGACTACAAGGTTTGCGCGAAATGGTGGGCGGCAAGGGCCGCACGGAAGGATAAAGAGCTTTATGAGCGATAGTGACGGCAAAAAGACGTTGGGTCTTCGTGGTGGGTCCCGGCCCGGGAATGTGAAACAGAGCTTCAGCCACGGTCGGACCAAGAATGTCGTGGTGGAAACCAAGCGCAAGCGCGTTGTGGTCCCCAAGCCGACTGCGGCCAAGGGGGGCTCCGGTGCGACGCCGTCCGGGGACGCATCGCGTCGGCCGGCTGGTATCAGTGATGCGGAAATGGCGCGCCGCCTGAAGGCGCTGCAGGCCGCCAAGGCACGCGAGGCCGAAGAGGCCGCACAGCGCGAAGCCGAGGAAAAGGCCCGCGCCGAAGAGCGTGAGCGCCGCCGCGCGGAACAGGAAGCCAAGGAACGCGAACAGCGCGAAGCTGAAGAACGCGCCCGTCAGAAGGCTGAAGACGAAGAGCGCAAGCGCGTTGAAGCAGAAGCCGCAGCCAAACGTGCTGCAGCAGATGCCGAAAAGAAAAAGACCGAAGCCGCGTCCCGTCCGTCGGCTGCACCGACTTCGCAGGCACGTAAGGGCGACCGCGACCGCGATGATCGCCAGAACCGTGGCGGCAAGGGCCGCAACGACGGTGGCGGCCGCCGCTCCGGCAAGCTGACTCTCGGCCAGGCAACTGGTGGTGAAGGTGGTCGTCAGCGGTCCATGGCGTCCATGAAGCGCAAGCAGGAACGTGCCCGTCAGAAAGCAATGGGTGGTTCTGTCGAGCGTGAAAAGGTCATTCGTGATGTTCAGCTGCCCGAAGCCATTCTGGTTTCTGAACTTGCCAACCGTATGGCAGAGCGCGTTTCCGACGTTGTGAAATCGCTGATGCAGATGGGCATGATGGTCACGCAGAACCAGACCATTGACGCTGACACTGCTGAGCTGATCATCGAAGAATTCGGCCACAAGGTCACTCGTGTTTCCGACTCTGACGTCGAAGACGTGATCAAGGAAGTCGAAGACAAGGACGAAGATCTGCAGCCGCGTCCGCCGGTCATTACCATCATGGGTCACGTCGACCACGGTAAGACCTCTATTCTGGATGCGATCCGCAACGCCCGCGTTGTGGCAGGTGAAGCCGGTGGCATCACCCAGCACATCGGTGCGTATCAGGTGAAAACCGAAAGCGGCACTGTCTTGAGCTTCCTGGATACTCCGGGTCACGCGGCCTTTACCTCCATGCGTTCGCGTGGTGCACAGGTCACGGACATCGTTGTTCTGGTTGTCGCGGCAGATGATGCGGTGATGCCGCAGACCGTTGAAGCGATCAACCACGCCAAGGCTGCCAACGTTCCGATGATTGTTGCGATCAACAAGATGGACAAACCGGCTGCCGATCCGATGAAGGTGCGCACAGACCTGCTGCAGCACGAAGTCATCGTGGAAGCCATGTCTGGTGAAGTTCAGGACGTCGAAGTCTCTGCACACACCGGTCAGGGTCTGGAAGAACTGCTGGAAGCCATCGCGCTGCAGGCCGAAATTCTGGAACTGAAAGCCAACCCTGATCGCGCTGCACAAGGTGCTGTGATCGAGGCTCAGCTGGATGTGGGTCGTGGCCCGGTCGCGACGGTTCTGGTTCAGAACGGTACTCTGCGTCAGGGTGATATCTTTGTTGTGGGTGAGCAGTACGGTAAGGTCCGTGCGCTGATCAACGACAAGGGCGAGCGCGTCAAGGAAGCCGGTCCGTCCGTTCCTGTCGAGGTTCTGGGCCTCAACGGCACACCCGAAGCGGGCGACGTTCTGAACGTGACCGAGACCGAAGCGCAGGCGCGCGAGATTGCGGAATACCGTGAGCAAGCCGCCAAGGACAAGCGCGCCGCGGCTGGTGCTGCCACCACGCTGGAACAGCTGATGCAGAAGGCCAAGGAAGACGAAAACGTCTCCGAGCTGCCGATCCTGGTCAAAGCTGACGTGCAGGGTTCTGCCGAGGCGATCGTTCAGGCGATGGAAAAGATCGGCAACAACGAAGTGCGCGTTCGCGTTCTGCACTCTGGCGTTGGTGCGATCACCGAGACCGATATCGGTCTGGCCGAAGCGTCTGGTGCGCCGGTCATGGGCTTCAACGTCCGTGCCAACACATCTGCGCGTAACTCTGCCAACCAGAAGGGTGTGGAGATCCGCTACTACTCGGTCATCTATGACCTGGTTGACGACGTGAAAGCAGCGGCCTCCGGTCTGCTGTCCGCCGAGATCCGCGAGAACTTCATCGGCTACGCTGAAATCAAGGACGTCTTCAAAGTGTCCAATGTTGGCAAGGTTGCGGGCTGTCTCGTTACCGAAGGTGTGGCACGCCGCTCTGCCGGTGTTCGTCTGCTGCGCGACAACGTCGTGATCCACGAAGGTACGCTGAAGACCCTCAAGCGCTTCAAGGACGAAGTGGCAGAGGTTCAGTCCGGTCAGGAATGCGGTATGGCGTTCGAGAACTACGATGATGTCCGCAAGGGCGACGTGATCGAGATCTTTGAGCGTGAGGAAGTCACCCGCACCCTCGACTGATCCCTGGGATCCCATGATACAGAAAAACCCCGGTCCGCGCGGCCGGGGTTTTTTCTTTGGACTGGGCTCATTTATGGGGCCGTCTTTTCCTGTGTTAGGTCAGGCCGCCTGTTGGGCGTCTGTGCCGACCGGTGTGCCCAAGTGAATTTTCTGACCCACGCGAACAGCGACCCGGCCATCTGGAAGAGTGCGAACATATGTCCCTTGGATCAGGATGAACGCGCCTTGTCTGATCGTGCATAGCTTCATCGTTACCATCTCTCGTTACTCCACAGCCGGTGGTGTTGACACCGATTGTGGTTCAGAATTCAGGGAATTGGTTAATGAAGTGTATATGGTGCATCTTTGGCACCAGACAAGCCACCCCGCCGCACCGTCACAGCGGGCGGAGTGGAAAGGAGAGCTGACGAGATTACAGCCAGTCGCGCAGGATCGGAATCAGGGGAATATCAGCTGCGGGCATAGGGTAATCCCGCAGATCCTGCGCCCGGACCCATTTCAAGGTTTGACCTTCGCGGGCTTGCGGAATGCCTTCCCATTTGCGGCATGCAAACATCGGCATCAGCAGGTGAAAATCTTCATAGCTGTGGCTCGCAAATGTCAGCGGTGCGAGGCAGGATTCCCAAGTGTTGATGCCGAGTTCTTCTTCCAGCTCGCGGATCAGGGCCGCCTCTGGTGTTTCACCCGGTTCAACCTTGCCGCCCGGAAACTCCCACAAACCGGCCATCGACTTGCCTTCCGGACGTTGCGCCAACAGCACGCGTCCTTCGACATCGATCAGGGCGACAGCTGAAACAAGCACCATCTTCATGACCGGTAGTCCGCGTTGATGGTGATGTACTGATGGGTCAGATCGCAGGTCCAGACAGTTGCCGTGCCGTCGCCAAGGCCAAGATCGACCTTGATGGTGATCTCTTGCTTCTTCATCTCTGCTGCGCCGAACTCTTCCTTGTAGGAAGGGGCAACCCAGCCCTTTTCGGCCACCAAAACATCGCCAAAGGAAATCGACAGGAGATCGCGATCAGCAGCGGCACCAGATTTTCCGATGGCCATCACGACGCGGCCCCAATTCGGATCTTCGCCCGCGATGGCGGTCTTGACCAGCGGAGAGTTTGCGATGGCCAGGCCGTGCACCTTGGCGTCGGTGTCGCTTGCTGCGCCGGATATTTGGATTTCGACAAATTTCGTCGCGCCTTCACCGTCCCGGACAACTTGGTGAGACAGATCCAGCATGACCTCCTCCAGCGCCGCGGCAAAGGCCGTGTTGCCGGTTGCGTCCACACCTGATGCCCCCGTTGCACAGAGCATCAGACTGTCAGAGGTCGAAGTGTCGCTATCCACCGTGATGCAGTTGAACGTCCGGTCGCAGATCTCGGACAGCATTTCCTGTAGGTTCGATCGTGCCACTTTTGCATCGGTGAAAATGTAGACCAGCATGGTCGCCATATCAGGCGCAACCATTCCAGACCCCTTTGCAATGCCCGCAATAGAGACTGTTTTGCCGTCGATCTCCACCTCTGCCTTGGCCCCCTTGGGGAAGGTGTCGGTGGTCATGATCGCTTCTGCCGCGTCGGCGATTGCGTCCCCGCTCAGCCCGCTGTTCAGAGCGTCGATCTTTGCGATGATGCGGTCGTGGGGCAGGGGTTCGCCAATCACACCGGTCGAGGCGGTAAACACCCGATCTGCGGTGATCCCTGTCGCCGCTGCTACGGCGCTGGTGATTTCAGCGACAGAGGTTTGGCCGTGATGCCCGGTAAAGGCATTGGAATTGCCCGAGTTCACGAGGATTGCCGCACCAGTGTCCGAGGCTGCATCTGTCGCCGCGGCAAGCTTGTCCTGGCAATCCCGCACAGGGGCCGAACGGGTGGCAGAGCGGGTAAACACCCCGGCAACGGTGGTGCCGGGATCCATCACCGCCAGCATCACGTCGGTCCGGTCTTTGTACTTCACGCCGGCAGCAGCCGAAGCAAAGCGCAGACCGTCAATCTGCGGCAGTTGCGGGAATTCGGCTGGGGCGAGAGGGGAACGAGGAAGCGCCATGAGTTAGTTCCTTACCAGATCGAGATCTTTCAGGATCGCAGGATCCAGATCTTCGATTTCGGGGCGTTCAATTTCTGCTTCGGTGGTGAGGGTGCGCACGCTTTCTTCGACCGCTTCCTCGCGGATTTGGGCGGCCAGTTGGTCACGGATTTCTGCAAACTCCGGTGCGGCAGACTTGCGGCGTTCATTGAGCTTGATCACGTGCCATCCAAATTGGGTCTGCACAGGAGCCGAAATTTCGCCTGCACTCAGCGCGATGACGGCTTCCTCGAACTCGGGCACCATACGGCCCTTGGTGAACCAGCCGAGTTCGCCACCGTTCGGGCCGGACGGGCCAGTGGAGCGTTCACGTGCGGTTGTCGCGAAATCGGCGCCTTCTTCCAGCTCAGCGCGGATTTCTTCGGCGTCTTCTTCGCTCTCCACGAGAATGTGAGATGCGTTGAACTCATCCCCGCCATTGCCGTCGGAATATTGTTCCTCATAGGCGGCACGGACCTCTTCCTCTGTTGCTGCGTTTTCCATGACCTTTTCGATCACATCAGCCGCCAGAAGAGAGCGGCTTTCGTTCTCCAGGGAAAGCTCAACGTATTTGGGGACCTCTCCGTTCAGCTGTTGTTTCAACGCTGTTTGCTGGATCAGCTGGTCCAGAATGGCGTCAAACAGCACGTCGTCGGGCAACTGCTGATACTGCTGGGGCAGGGTGGCGCGGGCGATGATCATGTGGCCGATGGTGATTTCTTCACCATTTACGGTTGCAACGATCGTATCGGCATGAGGGGCTGCAGTTGCCTGCAGAGGCAGTGTCAAAGCAGTGGCAAGAGCCAGCCCCGACAAAAAAGTGAGACCTTTGCGCATTGAATTCTTCCTATTAGCTGGCCGCAGGAGGGCGCGGCGTTGACACTGTATTTGCGGGCCCTTACATCCCATGAGGCCTTTGGCAGGACCGCTGTTCCATCATTGTTTATGGGTTGCGGGCGGGGCGGGCAAGCCTGCCGACGCCAGGGGCCAGTGATAGGACGGTTGGAGAAGACATGCTGGGTATCGGAACACTCGCCAAAAAGGTTTTCGGCACGCCGAATGACCGCAAGATCAAGGCGACACGGCCGCTGATCGCACAGATCAACGCGCTGGAGCCCGAGTTCGAGAAGCTCAGCGATGAAGGGCTGATTGAAAAGACCGAGGAGCTGCGCAAGCGCGCCTTGGACGGCACCAGTCTTGACGACCTCCTGCCAGAAGCCTTTGCCAACGTGCGCGAAGCCGCCAAACGGGCGCTGGGTCTGCGGGCGTTCGACACCCAGTTGATGGGCGGCGTGTTCCTGCATCAGGGCAATATCTCAGAGATGAAGACCGGTGAGGGCAAGACCCTTGTTGCGACCTTCCCGGCGTATCTCAACGCGCTGACGGGCAGAGGTGTGCACGTGGTGACGGTGAACGAATACCTGGCCAAGCGCGATAGCGAGTGGATGGGCAAGGTGTTTGCGCAGCTGGGGATGACCACCGGTGTCATCTGGTCCGGTCAGCCGGATGCAGAAAAGATGGCCGCTTATCAGAGCGACGTCACCTATGCGACGAACAACGAACTGGGCTTTGACTATCTGCGCGACAACATGAAGCCGTCGTTGGACCAGGTGTTCCAGAAGCAGCACAACTTTGCGATCGTGGATGAGGTCGACTCTATCCTGATCGACGAGGCGCGTACGCCGCTGATCATTTCTGGCCCTGCCGAAGACCGGTCCGATCTCTATGTGACCATCGACAAACTGATCCCGTCGCTGAGCGAAGAACACTACGAGATCGATGAAAAGACCCGCGGTGTGACTTTCACCGAAGAGGGCAACGAATTCCTTGAACAGCAACTGATCGCTCATGATCTGCTGGAAGAGGGCGCATCCCTTTACGATCCGGAAAGCACCACAGTCGTTCACCACGTGAACCAGGCGCTGCGGGCGCACAAGCTGTTCCAGCGCGACAAGGATTATATCGTCCGCGATGGCGACGTTGTGCTGATCGACGAATTTACCGGCCGTATGATGGCGGGCCGTCGTTTGTCCGAAGGCCTGCATCAGGCGATCGAAGCCAAGGAAGAGGTAAAGATCCAGCCGGAAAACACCACGCTGGCTTCGGTGACCTTCCAGAACTACTTCCGCCTTTATGACAAACTGTCGGGCATGACCGGCACCGCGATGACCGAAGCAGAGGAATTTGCGGAAATCTACGGTCTTGGCGTTGTCGAAGTTCCGACAAACCGCCCCATCGCCCGGAAAGACGAGGACGATCAGGTCTATCGTACCGCGATGGAAAAATACCAGGCGATGATCAACGAGACCAAGAAGGCTCATGAAAAGGGTCAGCCGGTTCTCCTTGGCACCACCTCGATCGAGAAATCCGAACTCCTGAGCCAGCTTCTTGAGAAGGAAGGCATCAAGCACAACGTGCTGAACGCCCGCCATCACGAGCAGGAAGCACAGATCGTTGCAGATGCCGGGCGTCTTGGCGCAGTCACCATCGCAACCAACATGGCGGGCCGTGGTACCGACATCAAACTGGGCGGCAACGTTGAGTTCAAAGTGCTTGAAGCGATCGCTCAGGAACCTGATGGCGACCACGCAGCCATCCGGGCCCGCATCGAAGAGGCGCATGCCGCTGACGAAGAAGCCGTGAAACAGGCAGGTGGTCTGTTCGTCATGGCGTCTGAGCGTCACGAAAGCCGTCGCATCGACAACCAGCTGCGCGGTCGTTCCGGTCGTCAGGGGGATCCGGGCCGCACCGTTTTCTACCTCAGCCTTGAGGATGATCTGATGCGGATCTTCGGCTCTGAGCGGCTCGACAAACTGCTGTCGACCCTTGGCATGAAGGAAGGCGAGGCGATCATCCACCCGTGGGTGAACAAGTCGCTGGAACGTGCACAGGCGAAGGTCGAAGGTCGAAACTTTGACATGCGCAAGAACGTGCTGAAGTTCGACGATGTGATGAATGACCAGCGCAAGGTGATCTTTAATCAGCGCCGCGAAATCATGGCGGCTGAAGATCTGTCCGAAATCGTCGCTGACATGCGTCACGAGGTGATCGACGATCTGCTTGACGTCCACATGCCTGCAAAGACCTATGCAGATCAGTGGGACAGCGAAGGTCTGCAACAGCAGGTTCGCGAGAAATTGGGAATGGACCTGCCTGTTGTCGAATGGACCGCCGAGGAAGGCGTCGACGACGAACAGATCCGCGAGCGGCTGGTCGATGCCTCTGATGCGATGATGGCAGAAAAGGCCGAGGCCTTTGGCCCCGAAACCATGCGCAACATCGAAAAGCAGGTGCTGCTGCAAACCATCGACAGCAAATGGCGCGAGCATCTTCTGACACTGGAACATCTGCGTTCGGTCGTGGGGTTCCGTGGGTACGCGCAGCGTGACCCGTTGAACGAATACAAAAACGAGAGCTTCCAGCTGTTTGAAAACATGCTCGACTCGCTGCGCGAGACAGTGACTCAGCAGCTCGCTCTGGTGCGTCCGATCAGCGAGGAAGAGCAGCGCCAAATGCTGATGCAGATGGCTGCGCAGCAGGCGGAGATGCAGAAAGCTGCGGCTGGTGCAACTGCTGCTGCCGCACCTGTCGAGGAACCTGCTCCCGGCTTTGTGGAAGACGATCCATCGACCTGGGGGAACCCGTCGCGCAACGACAAATGCCCCTGCGGTTCTGGCAAAAAGTTCAAGCATTGCCACGGAAGCCACGCATAAGCTGCGGATTTCATAGATGAGCCTGACCAAAACGGTGAAAAATGCACGGTTTTGCCAGATTCTCAGCAAGGGGCGGCCATCAATTGGCCGCCTTTTTGCGTCAGGTTTCATTAACCTTTTCTGGGTGAGGAGCCTGAGATGATCAACAAACGCACGGCAATGATGGGCGCAGCTACCCTGTGCAGCGCGCTTGCGATTGGTCTTTTCATGCGAAAGACCGCAGAGCACCCCCAGCGCGGCGCATCTGCGTCAGCCGCTGTTTCCGTGGCAGCTGATGAGGCACCCCTAGAGATCGAAGCGATCAGCCTGACGGCCGCAACGCCGGATACAACCGTTCCCGAGCCCGCGCGCCAGGATCCGGCTGCGCCCTGCGATATGTCCGTCGAAGCGATCGCCACGCCAATGGCGGAAGTGCGGTTGACGGTCCTGTCCCTGTGCCGCCCGGAAGAGCGGCTGACGATTCACCACAACGGAATGATGTTCTCCACCCGGCTTGATGCGACGGGCGCGCTGACAGTGCAGGTTCCTGCGTTGTCTGAAACAGCGGTCTTTATCGTTGAGCCGCAAAATGGACGAGGGGCGGTTGCCACAGCGTCGGTGCCTGACTTGGATCTGGTGAACCGTGTCGTATTGCAGTGGGGCGGCAACAGCGGATTTGAGCTGCACGCACGCGAATTTGGTGCCGCTTACGGGTCGGCAGGCCACGTTTGGCGCGGGTCTGATCTCACGTCGGGGCGTGGGTCAGTTGTGCAGCTGGGCGATGAAAATCAACTCGCCCCGCGACTTGCCGAGGTCTACAGCGTGCCGCGTCTCGGTGGTCCCAAGACGGGTGCAATTGATCTGACGGTTGAGACCGAAGTGACGGCGATCAATTGTGGGCGCGATATCTCGGCGCAGACGCTTGAGCTGCGTGATGGGACGTTGCGAACCCGTGACCTGACGCTGGCGATGCCGGATTGTGCGGCGACTGGCGATTTTCTTGTGTTGAATAATCTGCTCGAAACCCTGAAAATCGCGGGAAATTAATCTGCGGCTTTTTCAGGACTAATCATGGCTTTGTTTCGTGTGGCGATCTGCGCCGCACTTCTTCTTGTCACCGGAACCTTGGCGCTCCGGGCGCAGGATGTGACACTCTCCTCTCCCGATGGCACTGTCGAAATCACCGGAAATATCCTGGGGTTTGACGGGGAGTACTACCGTGTCGATACCAAGTTCGGAGAGCTGACTGTCGACGGGTCTGGCGTGACTTGTGAGGGGCCGGGATGCCCGAGTCTGTCCGACTACGTGGCTGAGGTGGCTTTGTCCGGTTCTTCAACAATGGCCGAGGTTCTGTTGCCGGCCCTGATCGAAGGCTTTGCCTTGCGCAATGGGTTCCAGACCCGTCGTGATTCTCTGCCGGACGAGAACTTTGATTACGTTCTGCTGCGCGAGAACGGCCGGACCGCCGCACGTTTCAGCTTTTTCGTGAGCAATACGGATGAGGGTTTTGCCGATCTTCTCGCAAATGAGGCAGATATCGTCATGGCCCTGCGAGAAATACGCCCCGAAGAACGCGCTCGTGCGCGGGACGCGGGCATGGGGGATATGACAGGCCCGCAGCGAAGCCGTGTTCTGGCGCTGGATGCCCTTGTTCCTGTCGTTGCGCCCTCCAACCCTGTTCAATCGATTTCGGTTCAGGATTTGGCGCAGGTCCTGACCGGCGAATTGGACAATTGGACCAGTCTTGGTGGGCCGGATGCGCCGATCTCGTTGCATTTGCCTGTGGCCGGGTCAGGGTTGGCGCAGGCGATTGACGATGGGCTGGCTGAACCCGATGTCGAACGTCTGGGCAGTCGTCTTCGTCGCCACGACCGTGGCAGCACGTTGGTGCGCGTTGTCGCCACTGATCCCTTTGCCATTGGATTGGCCAGCTTTGCAGAGACATCGACAGCGCGTGTCCTGACGCTTCAGGGGGCTTGCGGGTTTTCCCTGCGCGCCAATCGCCGCTCGATCAAGACGGAAGACTATCCGCTGACTGCGCCGATGTTTCTCTATCTTCCGTCGCGCCGTCTGCCAAAAGTGGCGCGGGATTTCCTGTCTTATGTCCGCGGGCCCGGGGCGCAGATCGTGATTCGCAGGGCGGGTTTTGTCGATCAGGCGCCAGAGCGGATTTCGATGAATGCACAAGGTGACCGTCTGGCCAATGCGATTGCAGCAGCGGGAACCGAGGTTCCGCTGGAAGAGCTGCAACGCTTGGTCAACCGATTGGCAGGGCTGCAACGCCTGACCACCTCTTTCCGGTTTGAGCCGGGATCCACCCGTCCCGACGCACAGTCTCGCAGCAATATCCAGCAGCTGGCGCGTGCGTTGGAGGCTGGTGCCTACGATGCGAGAGAGCTTTTGTTCGTGGGGTTTTCCGACGGGGATGGTGGTGCCGCAGCCAATCAAAGCATCGCCATGAAGCGGGCCGAAGCTGTGCGCGATGCTGTAATTGCGGCGGCGGAGACGGCCAATATCGACCGGACAGAGATCGCAGTTGAAGCTTTTGGAGAAGCTCTGCCGATGGCCTGTGATGATCAGCGCTGGGGCCGACAGGTTAATCGCCGGGTCGAGGTCTGGGTCCGCTAGCTCAAAGGTACCCGGAAGAGCGAAAGCTCAGCTCGCTGGATTTCCCGATGATGAGATGATCATGCAGCGTGATCCCCAAGGCATCCAGCGCCTGCAGGATACGGTCGGTCATCGCAATGTCGCTTGCCGAGGGGCTTGGATCTCCTGATGGATGATTGTGCACCAGAATGAGCGCGGACGCGTTGAGCTCCAGCGCCCGTTTCGCGATCTCGCGGGGGTAGACAGGGACGTGGTCGACCGTCCCCTTTGCCTGTTCTTCGTCCGCGATGAGGCAGTTTTTGCGGTCCAGAAACAAAACCCGAAACTGTTCGGTCTCGCGATGGGCCATCACCGTATGGCAATAGTCCAGCAAGGCGTCCCAAGATGACAGAACATGGCGTTGCATCACCTTGGCACGGGCCATCCGATGGGCGGCGGCCTCCAGCACCTTGAGATCGGTAATGACCGCCTCCCCGATACCAGGAACTTGCGCCAGCCGCTCTGGTGGGGCGGTGATGACCCTGTTGAAGTCACCGAACCGATCCAACAACATGCGGGCAATGGGTTTGACGTCCCGGCGCGGGATGGAGCGGAACAGGATCAGTTCCAAGAGTTCATAGTCCGGAACTGCAGTTGCCCCACCATCCATGAAGCGTTGCCGGAGACGGGCGCGATGATCGCGTATGTAAGAGGGTTGTTTTCCCCGCACAGCTGCCTTCGCTGAGCTTTGGGAGAACAGCGGCAGCGAAACCTCCTCAAATGCGGGATCTTTTGCCATGATCCATGCTCCGCCATCATGGTTGACAGAAACTTAATCGACGCGCGGCTCTACTCGTTCAGCGCGTAAAACCTACAAAAAAAGCGCCCCGATCTGGGGCGCTTTCTCGTTTCTGTCGATCTGAGCAGGATCAACCTTTCATCCCGTCCCAGAAGCTTTTGACCGAAGAAAAGAAGCTTCGGCTTTCCGGGTTGGTGTTGTCCTCTGACAGCTCTTCGAATTCGCGCAAGATCTCTTTCTGGCGCGATGTAAGGTTGACGGGCGTCTCTACGGCCAGCTCGATGAACATGTCGCCGGTTGCACCGCCGCGCAGGGCTGGCATGCCCTTGCCACGCAGACGCATCTGGCGGCCTGACTGGCTGCCCTCGGGGATTTGAACGCGACCGCGCCCACCGTCGATTGTCGGCACCTCAATGGCTCCGCCAAGTGCAGCTTTGGCCATCGACACAGGCACACGGCAGTAGAGGTTGTTGCCGTCACGCTCAAACAGGTCGTGCGCTGCCACTTCCACAAAGATGTAGAGATCACCCGGAGGACCGCCGCGCATGCCTGCTTCGCCTTCGCCTGCGAGGCGAATGCGGGTGCCGGTTTCCACACCTGCCGGGATGTTCACAGAAAGAGACCGCTCTTTCTCAACGCGGCCGTGGCCCTGGCAGGATTTACATGGGTTCTTGATGATCTGGCCGAGACCAGAACACGTCGGACAGGTGCGTTCGACGGTAAAGAAGCCCTGCTGCGCGCGCACCTTGCCCATGCCAGAGCATGTTGGACACGTCGTCGGCTCTACGCCACCCTCTGCACCGGTGCCCTCACAGGAGCCACAGGCCACTGCGGTGGGCACGTTGATGGTTTTGTGAAGGCCCGAGAATGCCTCTTCCAGGTTGATCCGCAGATTGTATCGCAGATCAGACCCGCGCGCGGCGCGTTGACGGCCACCGGCCCCGCCGCGACCGCCCATGAAGTCGCCGAAAAGGTCGTCGAATACATCGGAGAAGGCCGAGGAGAAATCTCCACCGCCAAAGCCCTGACCGCCACCCGGACGTTGCCCCCCGCCCATGCCGTTTTCAAAGGCGGCATGACCGTAGCGGTCGTAGGCTGCTTTTTTCTCTGGGTCTTTCAGGACGTCGTAGGCCTCATTGGCCTCTTTAAACTGCGCCTCTGCGTCCGGATTGTCGGAGTTCCGGTCGGGGTGCAGTTCTTTGGCCTTCTTGCGAAAGCCCTTTTTGATTTCGTCGGCGGACGCCCCTTTGGCCACCCCGAGAATGTCGTAATAATCACGTTTGGACATCGGAATACCCCTCTTGCCGCAACGAAAGCGGGCCGGCCCGGAGTACGGACCGGCCCGCTTTGGCCAAATCAGACCTTAACGCTTGTTGTCGTCCAGGTCTTCGAATTCGGCATCGACAATGTCATCGTCACCGGGGCCCGCCGAGTCGTCAGCAGCAGCAGGTTCATCTGCGGCTTCTTCCTGGCTTGCCTTGTAGATCGCCTCACCCAGCTTCATGGCTGCTTCGGTCACGTTCTGAACACCGGCTTTGATCTTCTCGGCGTTGGACTTCTCGTTTTCGAGATCGTCTTTCAGCGCTGCGATCGCCAGTTCAATTGCCTCGATGGTGGTCGGGTCAACCTTGTCGCCATGCTCTTCCATCGATTTCTCGGTGGAGTGGATCAGGCTTTCGGCCTGGTTCTTGGCTTCGATCAGCTCGCGACGTTCCTTGTCCGCCTCGGCGTTGTCCTCGGCGTCCTTGACCATCTTTTCGATGTCCTCGTCGGACAGACCGCCAGATGCCTGGATGGTGATGTTCTGTTCTTTGCCAGTCGCCTTGTCCTTGGCGCCAACGGACACGATGCCGTTTGCGTCAATGTCGAAGGTCACTTCGATCTGCGGCATGCCGCGCGGTGCGGGCGGGATGTCTTCAAGGTTGAACTGGCCGAGCATCTTGTTGTCTGCGGCCATCTCACGCTCGCCCTGGAACACACGAATGGTCACGGCGTTCTGGTTGTCTTCCGCGGTCGAGAACACCTGCGACTTCTTGGTCGGGATGGTGGTGTTGCGGTCGATCAGACGGGTGAAGACACCGCCCAGAGTTTCGATGCCGAGGGACAGCGGGGTAACGTCCAGAAGAACCACGTCCTTCACGTCGCCCTGCAGAACGCCGGCCTGAATGGCCGCGCCCATGGCAACAACCTCATCCGGGTTCACACCCTTGTGCGGTTCTTTACCGAAGAATTTGGTGACCTCTTCGATGACTTTCGGCATGCGGGTCATACCGCCAACCAGAACGACTTCGTCCACGTCGGATGCGGAGAGGCCAGCGTCTTTCAGAGCGGCAGCGCAAGGCTTCAGCGAGTTCTTGATCAGATCACCCACCAGGCTTTCCAGCTTGGCACGGGTCAGTTTCATGACCATGTGCAGCGGCTGGCCAGAGGACGGATCCATCGAGATGAACGGCTGGTTGATCTCGGTCTGGCTGGAGGAGGACAGCTCGATCTTGGCTTTCTCGGCAGCTTCTTTCAGACGCTGCAGGGCCATCTTGTCTTTGGTCAGATCGACGCCGTGCTCTTTTTTGAACTCGTCCGCCAGGTAGGAGACGATGCGCATGTCAAAGTCTTCACCACCCAGGAAGGTGTCACCGTTGGTGGATTTTACCTCAAACAGGCCATCGTCGATTTCCAGGATGGTCACGTCGAAGGTACCGCCGCCAAGGTCATAGACCGCGATGGTTTGGGTGTTTTCCTTGTCCAGACCGTAGGCCAGAGCAGCCGCGGTCGGTTCGTTGATGATGCGCAGCACTTCCAGACCGGCGATTTTACCGGCGTCTTTGGTCGCCTGACGCTGAGCGTCGTTGAAGTAGGCAGGCACGGTGATAACGGCCTGGGTTACTTCTTCGCCGAGATAGGATTCGGCGGTCTCTTTCATTTTGCCCAGGATGAACGCGGAGATCTGCGACGGGGAGTACTTCTCGCCCTTCGCTTCGACCCATGCGTCACCGTTGCCGCCATTTACCACGGCGAAGGGCAGGTTTTTCTTGTCTTTGGCCAGGTCCGCGTCGTCGAACCGGCGGCCGATCAGGCGCTTTACACCGAAGACGGTGTTGTCGGGGTTGGTTACAGCCTGGCGTTTTGCCGGCTGACCTACCAGACGCTCTTCGTCGGTGAAGGCCACGATGGAGGGGGTGGTACGTGCGCCCTCGGCGTTTTCGATAACGCGGGGCTGCGAGCCGTCCATGATGGCAACACAGGAGTTTGTGGTGCCGAGGTCGATGCCGATAACTTTGCTCATTTTCGATCCCTTATTTTCTATCAAGGCGATTACCCGAGGCCTGAACCCATTTTGGCATTCGGGCCCCGATTCATTTGCGGTTCGGTCTGCACTTCACCGCTTCCCGGCGTATATAGGGAGCAGAAAAGGCCCCTGCAACCGCCTGATCGCGTCCTGTTTCGCGAATTGCTGCGCTTTTTGGCAGGGGATTGGTTAAGAACGGACTAAAGCCATGACCAAGCTGCGGTTGCGCGGGTTTGAACTGCAAAAGCCCTATCTGGACGGAGCTGCACAGCAACAGCTGATTGAATGCCTGCGTCCGGTTCTGCGCGCTGCGCCATTGTTCTCGCCTGAAGTGCCGGGGGGTGGAAAGATGTCGGTCCGGATGACCTCCGCAGGGGCGTTTGGCTGGATCAGTGACCAAGACGGCTATCGCTACGAAGACCGTCACCCTTCAGGAAGGACCTGGCCCGAGATTCCGCAGGAGATCCTGAAAATCTGGTCTGACGTGACTGGACTGGAGCGTGAACCGGATTGCTGTCTCATCAACTATTACGGAGAAGGCGCACGGATGGGGCTGCATCAGGACAAAGATGAAGCTGATTTTTCTTTTCCGGTGGTGTCGATCTCTCTGGGTGATGACGGGCTATTGCGGATCGGTAATCAAAGCCGGGGTGGCAAGACCGATACGGTTTGGCTCAACTCAGGTGACGTGGTGCTGATGGGCGGTGAGGCGCGGCTCACCTACCATGGGGTCGATCGGATCCGGTTCAAATCTTCCCGGCTGTTGCCGAAGGGGGGACGCATCAATCTGACCTTGCGGGTGGTCACGTAAAGGCAGGCTATCAGCGTTTTGCGTTCCAGCTGATCGAGGCACGGCGACGGGTGTAGAATTCCCCCATCAGGCCAAGCATGATAAGCACCAGGGCAACCCACGCGGCATATTCCCAGTTGCTGTAGTGGGGGTTGTAGTTGATGAACACGAACCCCCGTGCCTGATCGATGCAGTGAAACAGGGGATTCCAGTCAAACATGGCCAGCATGAAGCTGGGCAATGTATTAGCCAGAAACATCTTGCCCGATGCGATCATGTTGGCGCGCTGGTAGATCGTCGAGATGATGCCGACAATGCCGGGTGCCCAGGGTTTCATCACCAGCAGCACAAGGCCCACGGCAGCGCCCGTGATCCAGGACAACAGCACCATGCCAAAGGCCGCGATAGGTTGTTCTATCTCGATCGGGGTAAAGGCCACATGGTAAACAAACAGGATAATCACGAGCGACATGATCTGAATGTAAAGCGATCCAAGCGCCGCAGAGAGAATCGCCACGATGGTATTCATCGGCGCATGTTGCATCATCGGGCTGCTTGGCCCCTCGGCGCCGGCGACGGCGCCCACCGCCTTGGCGTGGGTGAGGAACAGGAAAATGCCAGACATCACGTAGAGCAGAAAATCACCCCGGATGGCCGAGCCGCGCATGCCGAGAATCGCAAACATCGCATAGAAAACCAGCACGAACATCACAGCCTGCATCAGGTTCAGGCCCAAGGCGATAAAGGCGTTGTTGTGTTTTGATCGCACGCTGCGCCCAACCGAATGGTAGACGACCTCGCTCATCGCGAGAAAGCCGCCGAACCGGGATCTGTGAAGGCGCTGTTGGAACATGTTTGCTGCTTTGCCGGGCCTGCTTCGGTGAAACTCTGCTTACTGATCTTATCGTTATCACGGAAATCTTGCTGTTCCGTTGTCGCCCGATCATAAGGGGGGCAACAGCTGTAATCAACTAAACCCATATGGGGGGAGATCTTTCGTGACCTATGATGACCTTATTCCGGTGATGCGTCGCCTGGCGATCGAAGCCGGTGCCAAGATCATGGAGATCTACAACTCGGACGAGTTCGAGGTTAAGGTCAAATCCGACGAAAGCCCCGTCACCGAAGCCGATGAGGCCGCAGACGCCCTGATCTCTGCCGGTCTGCGCGCGGCATTTCCCGATGTCATGCTGGTGACCGAAGAGCAGGCTGACTCTCACAGCACGTCTGGGGACACTTTCCTGATTGTTGACCCGCTGGACGGCACCAAGGAATTCATCCACCGTCGGGGCGATTTTACCGTCAATATCGCGCTGGTGGAAAAAGGTGTGCCGACCCGTGGTGTGGTCTATGCACCCGCGCGCGAGCGGATGTTCTTTACCCTCGCGGATGGCTCGGCGGTTGAGGAAACCGGCGCGTTTGATCCGGATACCATTGGCGAGACCAAGGCGATCCGCGTGGCAGACAGCGACAACAGCGCCCTGATGGTGGTTGCGTCAAAATCCCACCGGGATCAGGCAACGGATGATTACATCAACAAATATGCCGTGAAAGACAGCAAGAGCGCGGGATCGTCGCTCAAGTTCTGTCTGGTCGCCACCGGTGAGGCAGATCTCTACCCGCGGGTTGGCCGCACGATGGAGTGGGACACAGCTGCCGGTCATGCCGTTCTTGGCGGTGCAGGCGGCAAAGTCGTGCGTTTTGACGACCACAGCCCGCTCCCCTATGGCAAAGACCGCTATGCCAAACCGTTCTTCATCGCCTATGCCCCCGGTGTGGAGTTGAAAAAAGCCTGATGTCTGTCCTGATCGTTATTCCCGCCCGCTACGCTTCGACCCGGTATCCCGGCAAGCCGCTTGTTTCGCTGACCGGCGCTGATGGTGACAGTCTGACGCTGATCGAACGATCCTGGCGTGCGGCGATGGCTGTCACTGGTGTCGACCGTGTTGTCGTTGCGACGGATGACGACCGGATCCGCACCGCAGCGGAAGGGTTCGGCGCTGAGGTGGTCATGACCTCTGAAAGCTGCGCGAACGGTACAGAACGCTGTGCAGAGGCCCTGGCGAACCTGGGGGGCGGCTATGATATCGTGGTCAACCTGCAGGGGGATGCCCCGTTGACGCCGCATTGGTTTGTCGAAGATCTGGTCAGTGGTCTGCGAGGTGCCCCGGACAAGGGGCTGGCCACGCCGGTTCTGCGCTGTGAGGGCGCAATGCTGAACAGCCTTCTTGCTGACCGCAAAGCAGGCCGGGTTGGGGGAACGACAGCAGTCTTTGGTCGCGACAACAATGCGCTGTATTTCTCCAAGGAGGTGGTTCCATTCACCTCAGCGACGTATGGCGATGACGAGCCGACACCTGTGTTTCACCATGTGGGCGTCTATGCCTATCGCCCTGACGCGCTGGCAGCGTATCCCGGCTGGCCGGTTGGCCCATTGGAAACGCTGGAAGGTCTGGAGCAGCTTCGTTTCCTGGAAAACGGCCGCAAGATTCTCTGCGTGGAAGTCGAAGCGAAAGGGCGGGAGTTCTGGGAGCTGAACAACCCCGAAGATGTCCCGGTGATTGAGGCGATGATGCGGAAGATGGGCCACAAATAAGCCAAAAGCCGCAATTAATATACAAAAGAGCAGCGTTAGAACCAAACGAACCATGTCCGAGGCGTTGACGACACGCGGGTATATTCGGTTGACTGATCTCAACACAGATTTGTCACGGTAGTTGGTTCTAAAGGACGGCGGTTTCGATCGCGCAGCCTAAAAACAGATAAAGAGAGTGGTGCACTATGCGTAGAAAAGTAACGAAGGCGATTTTTCCTGTAGCGGGCCTTGGCACGCGGTTTCTCCCCGCGACGAAATCGGTCCCCAAGGAAATCATGACGCTGGTTGACCGTCCGCTGGTGCAATACGCGATCGACGAGGCCCGCGAGGCCGGTATCAAGGAGTTCATCTTTGTCACGTCCCGCGGCAAGGGTGCGCTGGAGGATTACTTTGACCACTCGCCGATCCTGGAGCAGGAGCTGCGTCGCAAAGGCAAGGATGATCTGCTTGAGATCCTGAAAGGCACGAACATGGATTCGGGCGCGATTGCCTACATCCGTCAGCATCAGGCGCTTGGTCTGGGTCACGCTGTCTGGTGTGCGCGACGCCTGATCGCAAACGAGCCCTTCGCCGTGATCCTGCCGGATGACGTCATTGCTGCTGAAACGCCCTGCCTGAAACAGATGGTCGAAGCCTACGAGGAAACGGGTGGCAACATGGTCGCCGCGATGGAAGTCCCACCCGAGAAGACGTCCTCTTATGGTGTGCTTGATGTCAAAGAGGACATGGGTTCTGTGGTTTCCGTGAACGGTATGGTCGAAAAGCCCAATGCGGACGAGGCGCCCTCCAATCTGGCTGTCATCGGTCGCTACATTCTGGCGCCATCGGTGCTGCGCAATCTGAACAAGAAAAAGCAGGGCGCGGGTGGAGAGATCCAGCTGACGGATGCTATTGCCGAGGACATCGCTGCGGATGTGCCGGTTTACGGTTACCGTTTCCGCGGTCAGCGTTTTGACTGTGGCTCCAAGGCTGGCTTTCTTCAGGCGACGGTTGCCTTTGCCCTTGCACGGGACGAGCTGCGGGACGATCTGATGAACTACATCACGGAGATCGCGCAGGTCAGCAAAGCCGCGCAGTAATCAGGTCTTCGCGCTGCGGCGCTGCTGATGTAGAAACATGATGAACAGGCCGGGCAGATGTGTCCGGCCTTTTGAGCAGGAAGAGATAGTTTTGACACATATTCTGGTAACTGGCGGTGCGGGTTATATCGGCTCCCATGCTTGCAAGGCTCTGCGCGCGGCTGGCTTTGTCCCGGTCACATACGACAACCTCGTCACCGGTTGGGAGGATGCGGTCAAATTCGGCCCCTTCGAGAAGGGCGATTTGAATGATCGTGCGCGTCTGGACGAAGTTTTTGCGACCTACCAACCAGTTGCCGTCATGCATTTTGCTGCGCTCAGTCAGGTGGGCGAAGCAATGAGCGAGCCGGGTCGTTACTGGTCGAACAACGTCGGTGGATCCCTGACACTGATCGAAGCCGCAGTCGCGGCGGGCTGCCTTGATTTCGTGTTCTCTTCGACCTGCGCGACCTACGGTGAACATGACAACGTCGTGCTGGATGAAAGCACACCGCAACATCCGCTGAACGCATATGGCGCGTCCAAGCGCGCGGTTGAGGATATCCTGCGCGATTTTGGGGCCTCTCACGGGCTGCGTTCAGTGATCTTCCGCTATTTCAACGTTGCGGGTGCCGATCCTGAAGCAGAGGTTGGCGAGTTCCACCGCCCTGAAACCCACCTTGTTCCGTTGGTGCTGGATGCAATTGACGGAAAACGCGATGCGCTGACGATCTTTGGCACGGACTATGATACGCCGGACGGTACATGTGTGCGGGACTATGTACATGTCTGTGATCTGGTTGATGCGCATGTTCTGGGGCTCAAGTGGTTGCAGGACGGCAAAGACAGTCAAGTGTTCAATCTGGGGACGGGCACAGGGTTTTCCGTGCGCGAAGTGATGGACAAGGCCGCAGAAGTGACCGCCAAGCCTGTTCCTCATACCGTTGGCCCACGCCGTGGTGGGGATTGCACCAAACTGGTTTCCGGTTCTGTTCGTGCGGCGACAATCCTTGGCTGGACACCTTCGCGTTCCGATCTGGAGACCATGATTGCGGACGCATGGCGCTGGCATAAGGCCGGCAACTACGAGCGCTAGGATGGTCGGGCCGTCGCCTGTACGGTCCCATGTCTCTGGTCTGCCACCGATTTCCTTGGTGGCGGCCTACCGGCTGCGCTGGCAGCGGCGGCGGTTGCTGTGGCGGTCATTTCGTGCGCGGCGCGACTTGCGGCAGGTCGTTGACAGAACCCACGACCTGCAGCCCGAGGCGATCCTTGCAATCACCGTGTTGCGCAACGAAATCACCCGGCTGCCCCATTTCTTGTCGTTCTACCGCGCGTTGGGGATCGATCATTTCCTGATGGTCGACAACAACAGCGATGATGGCAGCGCCGAGTTCTTGGCAGCGCAGTCTGATGTCTCTCTTTGGCAGACCGGGGCGAGCTATCGCGCGGCACGGTTCGGGCTGGATTGGGCGGGCTGGCTGCAGATCCGCTTTGGTCATGGCCGCTGGTGTCTCAGTGTTGATGCTGACGAACTGTTGGTGTTTCCCGGCGACACAGAGCATGGGCTGCGTGGATTGACCCGCCTTCTTGATCGGCAGGGCAAGCAGGGGTTTGGCGCATTGATGCTGGATCTGTTTCCCAAAGGGGCGCTTGCGGATGTGGCCCATGACCCGGCTGATGACCCGCGCCAGACGTTGCCATGGTTCGATCCCGGCCCCTATCGAGCAAAGCGGCAGAGGCCACGCGGAAACCTCTGGGTTCAGGGTGGGATACGTGAGCGGGTGTTTTTTGCCCAAGATCCGCGCCGGTCGCCCACGCTGAACAAGGTGCCATTGATCAAGTGGAACCGGCGGTTTGCCTACACCAACTCGACCCATGCGGCGCTGCCACGACGCCTGAACAGTCTGTATGACGGGCCGGGTGGGACAATGGTATCCGGGGCTCTTCTGCACACAAAATTCCTGCCCGAAGTGGTTCAGAAATCCCGGATTGAAAAACAGCGCCGCGAGCATTTTCACCAGCCTGAGCTGTTTGACGAATACTATGACAAGATCGTCACCTCTCCGGTTCTCTGGCACGAAGGGGCGGTTCGCTATGACGGGCCGGAGCAGCTGGCGCGTTTGGGACTGATACGATCACCTGAGTGGATATGAAAAGGAGCGCCTGATCAGGCGCTCCTTTGGCTCGAATTCACTGTGCTACGAACGTTCAGCGTTCTGTTCATCCCGGCGTTGACGCACCATTTGGCGCTTTGTCACCAAGGAGGCTGTCACGACCCCAACAGTCACGATCGCGATCATAATTGTCGAAAGTGCGTTGATCTCGGGGCTGACGCCCAGACGTACTGCCGAAAAGATCTTGATCGGGAGAGTGGTCGCCGATGGGCCGGCGGTAAACGATGCAATCACGAGATCGTCCAAGGACAGGGTAAAGGCCAAAAGCCAGCCCGATATTACTGCCGGGGCAATGATTGGGAGGGTCACAAGGCGAAACGCTTCTGCCTGCGAACAGCCAAGATCAAGCGCGGCCTCCTCCAGGGAGCGGTCAAACGTAATCAGCCTGGAGGAAACAACCACGGAGACATAGCACATCGCAAATGTGGTATGCGCTAGCACAATGGTCATCACGCCCCGATCCAGCCCGATGCCGATGAACAACAAGAGCAGCGACAGGCCGGTGATCACCTCGGGCATCACCAGCGGTGCGTAGATCATGCCGGAAAACAGGGTGCGGCCCAGAAAGCGACCGCCGCGTACAAGAACATAGGCCGCCATGGTGCCAAGGACGGTGGCGAGGGTAGAGGACAGCACCGCCACCTTCAGTGTGACCCATGCAGCCTGCAAAAAGGACTCGTTCTGAAGCAGCTCGCCATACCATTTGGCAGAGAAGCCACCCCAGACCGTGACCAATTTGCTTTCGTTGAAGCTGAAGATGATCAGGATCACCATCGGGATATAGAGGAACGCAAAGCCCAGTGTCAGTGATACGGTGTTGAACCAGCTCAATCTGTTCATTGTTCCGCCTCCTGCTGCTTTTGCTGGTTCCGCTGGAACAGAACGATGGGGACGATCAACAGCAGCAGCAGGACCACCGCCACCGCAGAGGCCACTGGCCAGTCACGGTTGGAGAAGAACTCTTCCCACAGCACTTTGCCGATCATCAACGTGTCAGAGCCGCCAAGCAGTGAAGGAATGACAAATTCACCCAATGTCGGAATGAAGACGAGGAAACACCCTGCGATGATCCCGGCGCGCGACAGCGGGATGGTTACCAGCCAAAAGGCTTGTAGCCGCGAACATCCCAGATCTTCTGCCGCTTCGATCAGCGAGCCATCCAACCGTTCCAGCGCGGAATAGATCGGCAGGATCATAAATGGCAAATAGGTGTAGACGATGCCGATATAGACTGCCGTGTTGGTATTCAAAATGGTCAGTGGGCTGTCGATCAGGCCGGTCCAGATCAGGAACTGGTTCAGCAGCCCCTCGTTCGACAGGATACCCATCCAGGCGTAGACGCGGATCAGGAACGATGTCCAAAACGGCAGGATCACCAGCATCATTAGAGTTGGGCGCCATTCCTCAGGCGCACGCGCCATGCCGTAGGCCATCGGATAGCCAACCAAAAGCGTCAGGAACGTGGAAATGACGGCGATCCGCAACGAGCTGAGATAGGCTTTCCAGTATAGATCATCCTCTGTCAGCCAGACGAAGTTCTCAAAGTCGAGCTCTGCCAGAAATGCGCCGATCCCTTCGACCCAGTCAAATTGAGGGAAGTAGGGAGGACGGGCAATCGCCGCGTCGGAAAGCGCGATTTTGAACACGATGGCAAATGGCACCAAAAACAGCGCCAGCAGCCAAAGATAGGGAATTGCGATAAGGACGAAGCGGTGCATCATTCAGCCAGCAGAACACCGGCGGTGGCTGTCCAGGACAGCCAGACCGGGTCTTCCCAGGTAAAGGCGCGGCGAGCGATACGACGTGTGTTTGCGGTCTGCGCTTTGATCACCGCACCGGTAGGCAACTCTACGTGGTAGGTAGAAATGTTGCCCAGATACGCGATGTCCAGAACGCGCCCCTGCACCGCATTGTCGGCATCTGCGGGTTTGTCTGCGCTGATGGTGACTTTCTCCGGGCGGATTGCCAGATGACAGGTCTGACCGTCAGAAAAGCTGTTCTGGCTTTTGACATTCAGCGGCTCGGCGCCCTCTTTCCAGGCGATGTCGTATTGATCGGGGCCGGTCGGTTTTGCCGTACCTTCTATGATGTTCACGTCACCGATGAAATCCGCCACATATACAGAGTTCGGGTTTTCATAGATCCGATCCGGGGTCGCGACCTGGACCAGTTTGCCGTTGTCCATCACCGCAACACGCGAGGCGACGGTCATCGCCTCTTCCTGGTCGTGGGTTACGATCACAAAGGTCGTTCCGGTCTTTTCTTGGATGTCCATCAGCTCAAACTGGGTATCCTGACGCAGCTTCTTGTCGAGCGCGCCAAGGGGTTCATCCAGGAGCAGAAGTTTTGGTGCTTTTGCCAGTGATCTGGCAAGTGCGACACGCTGGCGTTGCCCACCTGAAATCTGGTGCGGTTTGCGGCGGGCGAATTTCTCAAGCCGTGTCAGGCGCAGCATTTCCTGCACCCGTTCTTCGATGTCATGTTTGGGTTTGTTTTCCCGCTTGAGACCAAAGGCAATATTGTCCCAGATGCTAAGGTGGGGAAACAGCGCGTAGGACTGGAACATCATGTTGACCAGCCGCTTGTTCGGCGGGACGGGGGCGATGTCCTGACCTGAGAGATAGATCTTTCCGTCGGTTGGGGTTTCGAACCCCGCCAACATCCGCATCATGGTGGTTTTGCCACAGCCAGACGGGCCCAGAAGCGCAAAGAACTCCCGTTCGTAAATGCCGAGAGTGAGATCATCGATCGCGGTGAACTCACCAAAGCGCTTGGTCACATTCTGGAATTGGATCAGAGGCTTGGCCTCTGGATCGTTCCAGGGTTCGAATACGGGAATGGTCAAGATTGGCCCCCACGTCTGGTCTTGTGGTTGGGAGGAAACGGGCACAGTGCGTCAGCCGGGTGCCGCGCTCCCGCAAAGCGAAGGATGGGGCAGTCCGCAAGACCGCCCCAAACTATCTGCTGATCCGGATCAGGTGCCGGATTTCACCTTGGTCCACATCCGGGTTGCCTTGCGCTGTACCTTCGGCGGGTAGGCTTCCTTGATATAGAGGTTCTGCAGGGTCTCTTCGTTCGGGTAGATCGCCGGATCGCCGATCACATCCTCTTCGAGGAACTCCTGGCTCGCCTTGTTTCCGTTGGCGTAATAGACGTAGTTCGATGCCGCCGCCATGTTCTGCGCTTCCATGATGAAGTTCAGGAACTTATGAGCCGCTTCAGGGTTCGGGGCGTCCACAGGGATCGCCATCTGGTCAAACCACATCAACGCGCCTTCTTTTGGGGCGTTGTAGACGATTTCAACGCCATTGTCGGCTTCGGCGGCGCGGTCACGGGCCTGCAGGATGTCGCCGGACCAGCCAAAGGCCACACAGATGTCGCCGTTTGCCAATGCGTTGATGTATTCGGACGAGTGGAATTTCTTCACGTGCGGGCGCACGGCGGTCAGCACCGGCTCGGCCTTTGCCACCACGTTGGCGTCCATGCTGTTGGGGTCTTCGCCGATGTATTTCAGCGCCGCCGGAATCATCTCATCTGGGGCGTCCAGGAAATAGACGCCACATTCTGCCAACTTGGCCATGTTGTCCGGGTTGAACACCAGATCAAGAGAGTCGATCGGGGCGTCGTCCCCCAACACTTCCTTGACCTTGGCGAGGTTGGCGCCGATGCCCGTGGTGCCCCACATGTAGTTGATGGAATAGACGTTGTCCGGGTCATAGCGGGCGGTGCGGTCTTCGATCACGTCCCACATGTTGGCTGCGTTGCTCAGCTTGGATTTGTCCAGCGGCTGGAATGCGCCTGCCTGGATCTGGCGGGCCAGAAAGGACCCGGTCGGTACAACGACGTCATAGCCGGAGCCACCAGCCAGCATTTTCGTTTCCAGCAGTTCGTTGCTGTCGAACACGTCATAGATCAGGTCGATGCCGGTTTCTTCTTCGAACTTGGTCAGCAGGTCTTCGTCGATGTAGTCGGACCAGTTGTAAACGCGGACCTCTTCTGCGACGGCGGCCGCACTGCTGAGCGCCACGATGGCGGTCAATGTCATCGTCTTCAGTGTCATAAATGTCTCCCTGTGCGTGCCGGTTTCCGTGCCCGGCTGATAAGGATTTGATCAAGTTTTGCCTCATTCGGCAATACTGTTTATGTTTTCACCTAGGGAAACTTGGTGCAAGCTGCCCAAAATTTAGGAGGATTTCCGAAGGTGAACCCGACCCAGACAGACGCATCCAGCGACGCTCAGCCCGGTGCGAAATTGCCGGCGCATGAAACCGTCTACCAGACCTTGCGCGGCCAAATTCTATTTGGCGAACTGGCGCCGGGTCAGGCCGTTACGATCCAGGGGCTGGTGGAGTCGCTGGGCGCGGGCATGACACCTGTCCGCGAGGCAATCCGCAGATTGATCTCTGATGGGGCATTGGTGTTCCAGGGAAATCGCCGCGTTTCGGTTCCGCTGTTGCGGGACAGCGATCTGGATGAGCTAATTTATGCAAGGAAAACAATCGAATGTCAGCTTGCCCGCCTTGCAACAAACAAGGTGAGCGCTGAAGATATCGCTGAGTTGGAAGCCATTGATGCCGCGCTGGACAAGGCGATCTCTTCTGGTGACGTGGCAGGCTATCTGGTGCAGAACTATCGTTTCCACACCCGCCTCTATTCCCATGCTGATGCCCCTATCCTCAGCGACCTTGCTGATCGGCTATGGTTGCGGTTCGGTCCCTCCTTGCGCGTGGTGTGCGGGCGCCTTGGCACACAGAGCTTCCCTGACCGCCACAAGGACATCATCGAAGCGCTGACTCGCAAGGATGCGGAATTGGCGGCGTTGGCGATGGAGCGAGACGTGGCTCAGGGCATGGAACAGGTCAGTCAGGGGTTGGATCAGGGAAGCTGATTCGATTGACATGGTGAAATTTGATCATATTCTGGGCGCAATCTGTTTCTCAGGAGTCGTCACATGACTGCGATCACCAATCACCTGCCCACGGCAGAGCTTCAGGCCCTCGACGCGGCCCACCACATGCATCCGTTCACTGCCAATGGTGAACTGGCTGAAAAGGGCGCGCGCGTCATCACACGGGCCAGCGGCGTCACCCTTACTGACAGCGAGGGCCATGAAATTCTGGATGCGATGGCGGGCCTTTGGTGCGTCAACATCGGCTATGGTCGCGATGAGCTGGCAGATGTCGCCGCGCGCCAGATGCGGGAGCTGCCTTATTACAATACGTTCTTCCAGACGACCCACGCACCAGCCATCGCCTTG
>Ga0160419_100383_pt1 | contig 28869 bp, 28 predicted proteins | sample CelAP2metagpilot_2_FD_108196 | JGI IMG/M metagenome (GOLD analysis project Ga0160419, IMG submission 108196) | Phycosphere-associated microbial communities from Cellana algal ponds in Kailua-Kona, Hawaii, USA - Cellana AP2-4-25 metagenome pilot ... | reverse complement strand
TCAGAGTGAGGTTGGGCCGACGCAACGCAGGGGACAGACAAGCCCGGGCCGAGTGCATTCTGCGGCCCCCGCTTGTGTTGATCCGGTAAACGGCAGCGCCTTCACCGCCTGGTGCGTTGATATTGTCCGTTTGTGGCAGCCCAAGCTCTTTTACCGCGGCAAAAAAGTGGCGATTGGATACGTGGATCTGGTCTGAGACATCTTGCACATGGATCGGTCCCGCGCCGATCTTGGACCCATCCGGCGCGACCTGTGTTTCCAATGCGCTGTATGCCGCTTCGACCGTTCGCCAACCCCAGCCGACAGCGCCGTTCGCTTCCCAATCGTCAAAGTCCGATGGCAGGCCGCGGGCGTAGACCAGCGCATTGATGGCCCCTGATCCGCCGACACCTTTGCCGCGAGGCCAGTACCCGCTGCGCCCTGCAAGAGTGCTTTCTGTTTCTGTTTGGTATTTCCAGTTTACAGACCCATTGTAGAAGGTCTTGCCGTAGCCAAGCGGCAAGGAGATCCAGGGAGACCGCCCCCTGCCGCCCGCTTCCAGTAAAAGCACGCGATGGCGTCCTGATCTTGTCAGGCGTTCGGCCAAGACGCAGCCGGCAGAGCCCGCTCCGACAATAATGAAATCATAGTCCGCCATGTGGCATCCGCTCGCGATTGTTGTCATGCGAGCGTTACAGAGCGGGGTCTCTTTTCCAAAACGAAAAAAAATTTGTCACGACCTTGAAAAAATTCGTCCAACTGTCAGGCTTTGGGGATGTACCAAGATCTTCCTCCGCTCACATGGCTCCGCGCTTTTGATGCAAGCGCGCGCTTGCGCAGTTTCACCTTGGCGGCGGGGGAGCTGGGGCTCACCCCTTCCGCGGTCAGCTATCAGGTCCGCGGACTAGAGGCGCAGCTTGGCCACAAGCTGTTTCGCAGAAGCCGAAAGTCACTAGAGCTGACCCCCCTTGGTCATGCCTATCTACCGGTGGTGGCTAAGGCTTTTGTCGACATTGACGCGACCACCGCCTCGCTGTTCGGCAAGGACGTCAAGTCCGAGATCACAATTCGCTGCCTGGCCTCGTTGAACATCCTGTGGCTGGTTCCGCAATTGGAACGCTTCAAACGAGAGTTCCCGGACAGCAAACTGCGGGTCTTGTCCTCCTCTTGGGCGGAGAAAGTCGATGGTGACGCAATCGACATCGATATTCGCTACGGCGATGGTCGCTGGGCGGATGGCATGGCTGTGCCCCTTTTGCGCAACAAGGTGATCGCTGTCGCCGCGCCGAACCTTGTTGCGTCAGTTGGCTCAGAGGATCTGCAAGAGCTGCCATTGATCGAGCTGGGAGGGGTGGTGGACACCTGGCAGCATTTCTTTGCCGAGATGGGGTTGAGCGGCGGAGTTCCTGAACCGGTTTTGAAAGTAGATCAATCGCTGATCGCGTTGGAGTTTGCAGCAAAGGGCCTTGGGGCTGCGTTGGTCGCGGATATCTTTGCGCGTCCCTATCTACAAGAAGGACGTCTGCAACGCATTGGAGATACGGAGCTTTCGACGGATCAGGGGCATTATATCGTGCTCCCGTTTGATCGAAACCCACACCGAGCGGATGCTGCGGAACTGGCACGCTGGCTGCAAGCGGCGGCCAGGCAGGCTCCCCTGTCCGGTGTTGCAGATGTTCCTTGATCCAACCCCCTGGGGGGGATATGTCGACTATATGGAGCACCCTCACAAACACAGGACTCACCCCAAGCTCATCACTCGATTGAAAAGGGCGCAGGGCCATTTGCGCCACGTGATCGAGATGCTGGAGGACGAAAAACCCTGTTCCGATATCGCGGTCCAGATGCAGGCCGTCGAGAAAGCGGTGGGCAACGCCAAGCGGGTTCTGATCCACGATCATATTGACCACTGCATCGGCACCGAAAGCAGCGAAGCGGAGCTGGCAGAGCTGCGCGCGCTTGCAAAGCTGTTGTAGTTTTCATGCTGTCGATCCTTGCAAACCGGACCTATCGCCACCTGTTCGCGGCTCAGGTCATTGCCTTGTTGGGCACGGGGCTGGCAACCGTCGCGCTTGGCCTGTTGGCCTGGAACATTGCGGGTGATGACGCAGGTGTCGTTCTTGGCACAGCGCTCGCAATCAAGATGGTTGCCTATGTGACGCTTGCGCCGGTGGCGTCGGCGCTGGCTGTTCAGGTTCCGCGCCGAACCATGCTGGTGGGTTTGGACGTGCTGCGTGCGGTGGTTGCCGTTGCGTTGCCTTTTGTCACCGAGGTTTGGCAGATCTATGTCCTGATCTTCCTCATGCAGGCGGCGTCAGCTGGTTTTACCCCCACGTTTCAGGCGACAATTCCCGACGTTCTACCAGACGAGGCAGAGTATACCCGCGCCCTGTCGTTATCCCGATTGGCCTATGATCTTGAAAGTCTGCTGTCGCCAATGCTGGCGGCGGCTCTTTTGACAGTTGTCAGTTTCCCCGTGCTGTTCGGTGGCACGGTTCTGGGTTTCCTTGCGTCGGCAGTGTTGGTCTTGTCCGTGCCGGTCCCATCGCCGCGCCCCTCAAAACCTCGCGGTATCTGGGAGCGCACGACACGTGGGCTGCGCCTGTATCTTGCGACGCCGCGCCTGCGGGGGCTTCTGGCCCTGAATGTGACGGTCGCGGCCGCATCTTCGATGGTGATTGTGAACACTGTTGTTCTGGTGAAGGGGCGGTTTGAGTTGGGGGAACCCCAGGTCGCGATTGCCCTGTCAGCCTTTGGCGCAGGATCAATGGTTGCTGCTTTGCTGCTGCCTCGTGTTCTTGAGATCGTCGCAGATAAACCGATGATGCTGCTTGGCGGGGGCGCTCTGACCGGAGGGCTGTTCGCCGGTCCGTGGCTGGGCAGTTTCACTGCCATGGTTGTGCTTTGGGCCGTTCTTGGGTGTGGATTCAGCATCGCGCAGACGCCGACCGGCCGCCTTTTGCGAAGATCGGCCAGCGCAGAAGATCGGCCCGCTCTCTTTGCAGCCCAATTCGCCCTCAGCCATTCTTGCTGGCTCATCACCTATCCGCTTGCAGGCCAAATCGGAGCCCGGTTCAGTTTGTCTTCGGCATATTTGATCCTCGGAGGGATTGCGCTGTTTGGCCTTGGCGCGGCGATGGTACTGTGGCGCAGGTCGCCGGACCGTGAGATGCAACAGCGCCTTTGACAGCGCTAACTGTTCAAGGAATAACGGTGTCACAAACCCTCAGGAGATATGTGATGACCGCCCCGGACCCCCACACCTGCGGCGCTGCTGTCGATGCAGCTGGATTTTGGGTTGATGATCAGGGTCATCGCGCTTTCCTGCGCAGCGATGCTCTGCGTCAGTTGAAATTTTTTGAGGCAAGCCTGGGGGAAACGTCCGGTTTCCAGCAGCTCGACATGCAGGGAAACCACCGCCCTGACGACCTGCAGGAGCTGCACAGTACAACGCGTCTTGTTCACTGCTATGCGCTTGCTGAAATGATCGGGCTTGCAGGCGCGGGAAAGATGGTCGAGCAGGGGCTGGCCTACTTGCGGGATTATCACCATGACAAAGTCCACGGTGGCTATGTCTGGGGGCTGCGAGGTAATCAGATCGCTGATCCCCGCAAGCTCGCCTATGGGCATGTTTTTGTTCTGCTGGCGGCATCGACTGCAAAGATGGCCGGGCATGCGGCTGCAGATCCGCTCTTGTCCGATGTGGCAGATGTCCTGGCGGAACGTTTCTGGGAAGAAGAGGCAGGCCTTTTTGCGGATGAGTGGAGCAGGGATTGGTCGCCGTTTTCAACCTACCGCGGCATGAATGCCAACATGCACGGGGTTGAGGCGCTCCTTGCAGCTTATGAAGCAACTGGACAGGAGCTGTTCCTGCACCGTGCCGGGCGCATTCTTGATAGGTTCACCGTGCAAATCGCCCCGCAAGAGGGTTGGCGCTTGCCCGAACACTATACGGAGAACTGGCAGATTGATCGCGCATACTCCGGTGATCCGATGTTCCGCCCGGCAGGTACGACACCGGGTCATTCGCTGGAATTGGGGCGCCTGCTGCTTCACCATTGGGATTTGACGGATCGCAGGGATGCAACTGCTCCCAAACGGGCGCGCGCGTTTATCGAACAGGCTTTGACAGATGCCTGGATGGTGGGTGCAAAAGCCGAGGGGTATTCTATCGAGGGCGGTCTTGCCTACACGCTGAATTTTGATGGATCGATTGCGATGGAAAACCGGTTCTGGTGGCCTGTGACAGAGGCGATCGGCGCGTTAGCCACGCTGATCAAACTGGAGCGCAGGGACGAGGACGAACATTGGTATCGGAGATTGTGGCAGTTCGCGTCGGCGCGATTTGTGGATCACGAAAACGGTGGCTGGATCCCGGAAATCGATCCTTCGGGCAAGCCGAAGATGACGATCTTTGAAGGCAAACCAGACCTGTATCATTCATTCCAGGCGTGCCTGTTTCCGCTGGCCAAAACGCCGATTGCACATATCCGCAGTGTGCAGGCATTGGGGCGTGATTTTCTTGCAAGCCCGATCTGATCCGTGAAACGCAAACACCCCCCGCAGTGCTGCGAGGGGTGTTTGGGTTCCGGATATGAAAATCACTCCGCTGCCAAATCAAAGCTGGCACCGTCGTTTTTCGCTGCCGGTGTGATTGCGGACCATTTGAGATCTCCATCGTAGCGTGCGGCCAGCTGGCCGTCGCTGTCCATCGCAATCAGGTGCAGCCAGCGGTTGTCAAACAGGGCGCGAACCGCCGGGTGACGTTCCAGAATATCGGTCATCGCCTCCTGCGGCGCTTCGATGATTACCGAAAGGCGCAATGGGTCGTGCTGATACGCCTCGCCATCATGCACCGACTGCCAAGGCAGGCCCGGTTTTGGAGCGCCGCCGTTACCTTCCAGCACTCCAATGCCACCGACCACGTTGTGCAGCAGCTTGTTGCCACCCCCAAACAGCGTGGGCGACACGGTTGATCCGTAATACTGCAAGCTGATCCAGCTCGCGACAACGACCGGTGCAGTCATGATCAGCTCTAGCACGCCAAAACCGTCATCGGCCTGCCAGTCGTAGTTGTGCAGGAACGACTGACCATCCAGTACCGTCCCCTCAGTCCGCCCACGCGGGGCGGCGACGAAGGCGCGGCAGCCGGCCAGTCCCCATTCGGGGCGCAGCTCGGACCAATCCGTGGCACGGCCAAGGATATCCTCGCCATTGTCGGCCCGCGGCAGGCGGGCGGCCCGCTCTGTGCGGGTCAACGCGCCAGCAGCATCCAGCCATCCGCGGATCTTGGAAAGTTCAGCGGTCAGCCCGGCGGCGACTGTTGCGGGGATGTCCTGCTCAAACAAAGTCACTTTGTCAGTTGTCGTGTAGTGCAGCGCTGGCAGGAACACGGTGTCAGCAGGGATTTCGATCCCCTGCTCGTGCAGTCCGGCCCGGACTGCGCTGTCGTTCAACAGACCGGCAAGCAGCCGTGCGTTTACATCACCCGCGTATCCGCCGCAGGCGCCGCAATGCAGTGCACTGGCGTGGGGGTTGTTGGTCACATCCGCACCGTGGCCTGCAAGCATGACAACACGGGCAAATCCTTTGGTCAGGGACATGGCGGACAGGATCGTCTTGGCCGTCGTCACCTTTGTCGCCAGATCAACAGAGCTGTCCAGTTGGGGTGCGGGATCAGCCGGGGCGCTGTGGCCGGTGCCGAAGGCATCTTTCAGCAGCTTGCCGGCATAAACCGGGCCAGTCGCCTCGACAAAAGCAAAGGACGATACGGCGGCGAGTTTGAACCGTCCCCAGGCCCGTTTCGCACGTGCCGCATAACGCCGAGCCAGATCTGCATCGCTTGCTTCTACTGCCGAGGAGGTCACGCCCGGATTGAGCAGAACTGGCCCGCGCCCTTCGCAGACGTCCGAACCAGCCGCCTTGTGGGCTGCTGCCAGACCGAAGAACCCTGCAAACCCGATGGTTTTGATCGCACTGTCCTGTGCTTCCAGTGCCCGGCGGAATACTTCGGAGCGGACGTCGATGCAGAAGGCCGCTTGCAATGCAGGCCGCTGGCTTTCGTCTTCGGCTGCTGTTGTCTTGCGTGCGGCAAACGTCGCCCCGAGTTTACGCTGCTGGGCCCGGTCTCCTGCTTCCTGAAGGATCGCGTCAATGACAAGGTCCCGGCTTGGGGTGACCGGCGTCTCATGCTCGGCGATGATGTCGTGCCACCGATCGATGATCTGCTCGCGATACTGGTGGAACAGCGCCTCGTCAAAGACCATCCGGATCGCCAGCAGTTCAACGGTTGTGGTGTCGCTCTTGCCTGCCAGTTCTGCCTGCCACAGCAGGTAGCGGCCATACTGAGCCCAACCTTCGAGGGTGATGAGATAGCGGTGAAAGGCTGTTGCCGCAGCATCAAAGCCGATCCCCAGGGTTTCCGATGCCCGCCCGATGGCTCGCCACTGCGAGCGGTTGGTCGCCGATACAAAGGCGCCAAACCCCTTGAGGCCGTGAATTTCCGGGGTCAGATCGCGGCTCGCAAATTGGCGCCAAGCTGCAAAGGTGCCTCCGGTGCGATCCGGTTGCCACAACGCCTGCCCGTTATCAAAATGGCTTGCCGCAAAGGCGCCGATCCGTTCGCTTATAAGTCCCGGCCAATCAATGCCAGATACGTCTGCAGCCAGTTCCGCGACAGTTGGCAGCGGGTTCGGTTCGTCCGTGTCACCTGCGTCCAGTGCAGCCTGGATATCCTGGATGGATGGGGCATCAAACGGACCGGCCACAGCGGCCAGAGCTTCCGTCAGATCGTCGTCGATGATGTCGCCCGCTGCGATCTTGTTCCGCCAGTGGCTCCGAGCCGGAGTGACACGGCCACCCGCCACACGCGCCAGCCGCGCCGACGCGGTTGCGAGGGGTTCTTCGGTTTGGCCAAGGAACGGGTTCACGGCAACGCTTGAGGTCAGCGGAAAGAGCGGCGGAATCTGGCGGCTGGCTGAATTTGCCTTGCTGACAAGCTCCAGGAGCGCGGCGGGGTAGGTTTCATGCTTCATGAACATCGTGCAAATCTCCTGGGGTTAGGTTGTGGCCCGCTTTGACCAGCCATCAAGGACACGATCAAAGAGAGCGTTGGCGTAAAGCCCGTTGGACAGGTGAACGCGCAGGCCTGCCGCAGCCGGGTGGGTGGCCCACAGGGGGAATGTGGCCTGCGCAACCGCAACCAGGCCAAAGCTGATCAAGGCGAGGATGATGAGCGCCCATTCCAGCGGGCCGGGGGATGGAGTCGCGGGCAGGGTGCCTGCGGTCAGTTTCAGTGCCACAATCTGCAAAACGAAGTAGCTGATCGATGTCGCAGCGGCATAGATCACTGTCCGGCGGGTCAACGCCCCAGGGGCGGCGTCCGCAAATCCCTGAGCCAGCAGATAGGCCACACCAAAGATCAGTATGACGCCAAGGGCGATCGCCTGCACGGACTTGCCGTCAAAGCCGAAGACGCCCCCGACGACCGCATAGATCACGATCCCGATCCCGAAGGCTTGCATCACATTGCGCGCGCTGGGGACCGCGACGGGCCCAGGTCGGCGGATCGCCGCAACGCTGCTGACGGCTTCACCCGCACTGAGGAAGGCATGTGCCTTGTAAAGCGAGTGCGCCACGATGTGCAGAAGGGCGAGTGGGAACAGCGCGAGACCACATTGCATGACCATGAAGGCCATCTGAGCGATTGTTGACCACGCCAGAGAGGTTTTAACTGCGGGCTGGGTCAGCATCACAAGGCCGCCAAAGAGCGCGGTAAAGCCGCCGAGCATCACCAAAAGCGCCATGATGCCGGGTGCAGCGAGCATAACATCTGCAAAGCGGATGAGGAGAAAGCCACCAGCGTTGATCACGCCTGCATGGAGCAGCGCAGAAACGGGAGTGGGGGCTTCCATGACTTCGGTCAGCCAGCCGTGCACAGGAAACTGGGCCGAGGCCAGAACTGCGGCCAAAGCGATCCCAAGGGCTGCGAAAACCGTCAGGAGATCCGGTGCTGCGGTGGCCAAGATGGTGGCGATGTCCGTCGTTCCATATGCGCCGACCAGAACAGCGACCGAAACGGCCAAGGCGGCTTCACTGGCGCGGGCGACCACCGCCTTTTTGCGAGCCGCACGCTGCGCAGTGGTCCGTTCGGGATAAAACAAAAGCAGCTGATGCAGGCTCAGGCTGGTGGCTGTCCAAGCAAGAAGCAGCTGGATCAGATTGCCAGACATGACCAGAAGAAGAACCGAAGCAAGCGTCGCGCACATCCATCCGGTGAATGCGCCCTGCCGCGTCTCGCCATCCATATAGGTTGCGCTGTAGCGCAGGACGATCCAACCGATAAAGCTGACAAGGCAGAGCATTGTGACGCTCACCGCATCGAGGCGGGCGGAAAGGCCAACGCCAAACACCCCGATCAAGGGGGAGGTGGTGGGCCCCTGCAAGATCACTATCAATGCAGAGATGGCAGACACCGCGAATGCAGCCAATGCGCCCCATTCGGCCAGCCGGGGCAGGTTGCCGGGGCGTTGTCCTGGAAAATTGCGGGCGCGCAGGGCCAATCCGATCAGAATGGCGGGTGCCAGAAGCGGCAGCAGAGTGAGGAACATGTCGATCTCCCATCAGGCGTGGCAGCAGAGGAGCGCTGCGTTGCCGGACTAGGTAGAACAGTTCTAGGGTTAGGAAAAATTCATTGTTTTGATCTTTTCGTTCTAATAAAATGAACGAATGCCGCTCAATTATCATCACCTTCGCTACTTCTGGGCCGTCGCTCATGACGGGAATCTGACCCGCACGGCGCAGCGTCTCAATCTGTCGCAATCGGCACTGTCGGTGCAGATTAAACAGCTGGAGGAGCGTCTGGGTCACCCCCTGTTTGATCGCCGAGGTCGGCAGCTGCATTTGACCGAAGCAGGGCGCATAACGTTGGATCATGCAGATGCGATTTTCGCTACAGGCCAAGAGCTTATCGCGACGCTGCAGGAAACAGGGCGCAGTCGGCAGGCGTTGCGGGTTGGGGCCCTTGCGACATTGTCTCGCAACTTTCAGATCGGTTTCTTGCGGCCAATGCTGGCGCGCACAGATGTGGAGGTGATCGTCCGCTCTGGTAGTCCAACAGAGTTGTTGGAAGGGCTCGCGACCCTCAATCTCGATCTCGTATTGATGAACCGCGAACCCCCAAACGACAGTCTGACACCGTACGAGACGCACCAGATCGCAGATCAGGCGGTGAGCATTGTTGGTTCTCCGGATCGGTTTGATCCAGAACAGCCCATCCGCAATCTCATCGAAGACCATCCCTTTGTCCTGCCAACCACCGACACCACGATGCGCACAGCATTTGATGCCATGGCAAGTCGACTGTCCGTGGTGCCTCAGGTGGTGGCCGAGGTGGACGATATGGCAATGATGCGTCTGCTTGCCCGCGAGAACATCGGTCTTGCGCTGGTGGCGCCTATCGTCGTTCAGGACGAGCTGACCTCTGGGCGTCTGGTCGAAGCCCGAGAGCATCCTCGCATTCGAGAGACGTTCTATGCCATCACCTTGCGCCGCCGGTTCCCCAATCCACTGGTGCAGGAACTGCTGGCTGATCGCAGCGAGGTCTTGGGCACAGCGGGCTGATGTCACTTGAGGTTTCACCGAAGTGATTGGCCGCCCTATCGCAGTTGTGAGCAGATGTCACCGCTCGCAGCCACAACTCCTCTCAAACGGCGGGTATAACACCCTCATATGCGTCGCGGCATTTGAGTGGCTGATTTGGCCACCGTTTTCAGGAGATAGATATGTTACCTCGTTCTTTTGGTCTGGCCATCGGTCGCGGGTTTGCGGCTGTTGGCCTTATGGTACTGAGCACTGCCAGTGCAGCAGTGGCGCAGGACCTTGATGGCCGCGATACAGCTGGAAACTGGCGTGTAACGGAATACGAAACCCATGGGGTTTGGAAGACAATCTGTGATGAGAGAGAAGAGCCTTCAGGCCTGCACCAGCGCTGCTATGTGCGTTGGGTTGATGTCTATTCACAGACCCCGAAACTTGGCGCTTTGTTTGCCTTTGTTACACCTGATGGGGCAAGCGACCGGATCCAGTTTGGCCCTGAACCGGGCAGTGTTTTTCTGCCGGGTGGATTTCAGATCCGCAGAGGCGACGACATCGTCTGGGTTCAGGATGACCGCCAATGTCTGTTGTGGGCGCAGTGTGATTTCGATGCCGAGAGCTCAAGCGCTGTCCTGAGAGAGATGCGCGCAGGCGGTGTTCTGGAGCTGCGTTTTGAAGATCGCAGCGGCGCACGATACGCGCTGAGTTGGCCGCTGGATGGGTTTTCTGCCGCAATTGACAGCTACCGCGCCCATTGGGCAAAGCGACAATAGGATGGGGCGGCCAGGCCCAGCCTGCGTGTGCCTAGCGCTTGCGCGGGAAAAGTGAGCCCGCGCAAGCGTTGTCATCAGATCGGGGCGCCTGTGAATTGGGCCAGCTCTACACCGCTGTCTTTCAAAGCGCGGCGGACTTCTGCGGCAATGGCGACGGCCGTTGGGGTATCACCGTGCAGGCAAATCGTATCGATGCGTGTTTCGATCCGTTTTCCGCTTGCCGTGATGATTGCCCCTTCACGTACCATGTCCACCATACGTTGACCTGCCTCCTTGGGGTCGTGGATGACGGATCCTGGCAGTTTGCGGTCGACCAGTGTTGCGTCGTCATTGTAGGCGCGATCTGCAAAGATCTCGCAGGCGGCGGCGCATCCCAGCTCTGCGACAGCGGCTTGCTGGGCTGTCCCTGCCAGAACCATGACGATGATATCAGGATCAACAGACAGTGCCCCCTCGTAACAGGCTCGCGCCATGTCCTGATCTTCAGAGGCCATATTCGCCAATGCACCGTGCAGCTTCAGGTGGCGCACCTTGGTGCCGGCCGCAGTCGCCATCGCCTGCGCCGCACCAAGTTGGTAGCGCACAAGATTGGCAAGTGAGCCATGCGGGATGTCCATTCGGCGTCGCCCAAACCCGTGCAGATCGGGGAAACCCGGATGCGCGCCGATGCCGGTGCCCTTTTCGCGCGCATTTGCCATTGTCTTGGCCATCACGTCCCAATCACCTGCGTGAAAACCACAGGCGATATTGGCTGAGGTGACGATATCCAGAAGGGCTGCGTCATCCCCAAGGTTCCAGGCACCAAAACCTTCGCCCATATCGGCGTTCAGATCGACAGTTCGGGTCATGTCAGCTCCTTACAAGACATCTTCTTCGCCAGCGATCGCGCCGCTGATCAGTTGATAGGACAAGAGATCCGCAATGGTGTGGGGATCACGGATGAGCGGTTTGCACGCCGTGCGCAAACCGGATTGATGAGAACGGGCTTTCTCCTCTGCCTCCAACGCTGCCTCAAGAGTGACAAACTGAAAACGGAGGGGCGCACCTGCCGGGGCTTGGGCGAGGAGAGGTAGATCACAGGGGATGACCGTCCCAATGCGAGGATAGCCCCCTGTCGTCTGACATTCTGCCAACAGCAAATAAGGGGTTCCGTCACCGGTGATCTGGATGTCGCCGGGACTGATGACCTCTGACAGCACGGTCCGCCCCCCGTCAGGTGAAAACGCGGCACCGTCACTATCCAATGGCACCCCCATTCTGTTTCCACGTGTCCCGCGGCGGAACTGTGTTTGTTCAAAACGGGCGCGGTCATTTTCAGCGAACAGATGTGTTTGCAGGCTGGCCACCATTCTGACTTGTCCGCCCTCAAACCGGTTGGCCACCTTGAGCCCCAGCCCCGTCTGGAACTGGCCATCTTCGCCCACGGGGAGTGTGTCGCCAGATTGGCAGGCTGCACCGATCCCTGCTGAAAGGTGAACGGAACGTGCTCCCAGTTGTTCGGGCACCACAAGGCCGCCGCCGACGTGCAGGTAGCCGTATGTTCCGCGCAAGGCTGCGCCAATGCTGAGGCGAGCGCCCGCAGGAAGGACATGACTGGCGTTCCAAGCAATGGCGCTGCCGTCGATCGAGGCTTTCATCGGGGCACCGGTCAAGGCAATGCGGAGGTCTTCTGTGGCCTCGAACTCTCCACCCATGCCGACCATCTCAAGTGCTGCGAGGGTGTGGGATTGGGCAAGGAGCGCCGCACCTTCGGCAAGTGCCAGTCGATCCGCGGCGCCACCGCGGGACACGCCATATTCCAGCCAGCCGGGTCGGCCTGCGTCCTGAACGGTGCAGCCGGGGCCAATGCGCAGAACCTTGAGCGATCGGGTCATTTCAGCACCTCGGCCTTGGCGCCGCCCATCGGGTCGGCCCGCAGGTTGGTGATCTCCTCGGCGGTAGCGGGGGTAAATGCCACCTCGTCGCCGGGTCGGAGCACAAAGGGATTTGCGCTTTGCGGTTGAAACAATTGCACCGCTGTTTGACCAACGTGCATCCAGCCAGTTGGCGTTGCGACCGAAAACAGCACCATTTGGCGAATGGCTACCGCCAACGCACCCTCTGGGATACGGTTGGTGAGTTGGCTTTGACGGGGAATATCCCAGGCCTCCGGCAGTTCACCGAGATAAGGTTGGCCCGGAGCAAACCCGATGGTCTGGACACGAACGCGGGCGGCAGCAAGCTGTGCAATCGCGTCTTCCGGGCTCAGCCCGGCGGCGCTGGCTGCCTGCTCCAGTTGAGGGGCGAGTTCAGATCCAAAAACTGCCGGAATGCGCCACAGGCGTCGGTTTTCCGGCAACGGAGCCGCGTACCAATCCTTGGACGCTAGAAGCCCCTCAAGCTTGTCCCGTAGGGTCCTGTGTTCCAGATGGAGCGGATCAAAACGAATGTAGGTTGAGACAAGGGACGTTGAGACCTCTTCGATGCCATCCCAGGTCAACCGCCCAAGCTCAGCTCGCAGTGCAAGAGCCGCGCGGTTTGCTGGCTCGTTCAATCGTTCGCCAAAACTGATGAGCATGCCATCTATCCCGACCGTGCGGATCAGTGGCGTGAAATCAGCAGGTTGTGTGTGCAGGTCAGTCATCGGCTCACATCTGTTCGGGCAGGTAGGTCACGATAGACGGGAAAAGAACGATGAGGACAAGGGCTGCAACCATCAGGAAAAAGAATGGCAACGCCGCGCGGGCAACAGTCAGGATATCGCGACCGGTCAGCGACTGCAGCACAAAGAGATTGAAACCAACCGGTGGGGTAATCTGCGACATCTCAACCACGATCACCAGGAAAATACCGAACCAGAGCGGATCAATCCCCGCCTCAAGAACCATGGGCATGATGACAGACGCCGTGAGCACCACGACGGAAATTCCGTCAAGAAAACAGCCTAGCACGACAAAGAAGATCGTCAGTGCAGCCAGAAGCGTGAAGGTCGAGAGGTTGAGCGAGCCGATCCATTCCGCCAGCAAGCGGGGAATGCCGGTAAAGCCCATCGCAACGGTCAGAAAGGACGCGCCGGCAAGAATGAAGGCAATCATGCAGGACGTCACTGTAGCGCCCATGAGACCGTCGACAAAGGTACGGCGGGTTAGGGATCCCGACTGCCAGGACGGCAGCAGCGCAAGCACAACACCAACCGCCGCTGCATCAGTGGGAGAGGCAATGCCTGCGTAAATCGATCCGATGACACCGGCAATCAGCAACATGACAGGGATCAGGCGACGTGTTCTGTTGAGCTTTTCACCAAAGCTCAGGCTGCTTTCTTTAGCGTCGCTCTGGGGAAGGGACTTGCGGTTGAGAAAGGCCCAGATGACGACATATCCGACAAAGAGCGAAACCAGCAGGACACCCGGCAACACTCCGGCGACGAACAGGCGGGCGATGGATTGTTCGGTGGCAACGCCATAGACGATCAGAATAATTGACGGCGGGATCAAAAGACCAAGTGTCGCCGAGCCAGCAAGGGTGCCAATCACCACTTTTTCCGGATACCCGCGGCGCGCCAGCTCGGGGATTGACAGTTTGCCAATGGTGGCCGCCGTCGCGGCGGAGGAGCCGGAAACCGCAGCAAAGATCCCGCAGGCAAAGATATTCACATGCAGCAGTTGGCCGGGCAGGCGGTTCATCCACGGGGCCAGACCTGTAAACATGTCCTCTGACAGGCGTGAGCGAAACAGGATTTCTCCCATCCAGATAAACAAGGGCAATGCCGCCAGCGCCCAGGAATTGCTGTGGCCCCACATGGTGGTTGCCATCACCAGCCCCAAGGGCGCTTCGGTAAATAGGGCCATGGCGGCGACACCGACACCAAGCAGGGCAAAAGCCACCCAAAGGCCCGCACCCAAAAAGAGAAACAGGAGAAAGAGAAGGACGATGGAAAGCGCAGCAACCGACATCGGGAAATCCTATTCGTTGAGGAGGTTTTCGCCTTTGCCCTGCCAGCTGGGCTCAGCGCCGCGCAGGACGCAGATCAGCTCATCTGCTAGCGCAATCGTCAGAATAATGAGGCCAAACGCCACCGGCAGTTGCGGAATCCAAAGCGGGACAGACACCATTCCAGAGCTGCGGTCGCCAAATTCGTGGGATTCCAGCACCAGCAGCCCCATGTACCAGCTTGCATAGCCAGCCATCACGAGGGCCAGGCAGATAACCGCGATCTCGCTGAGGCGGGCCATCGCTGCGGGCATCTTGTTGGTCAGGAGGCTCACCCGGATATGTCCGCCGGCGCGCAGTGCATAGGCGAGCGCAAGAAAGCTTGATCCAGCAAGAAAGAACCCGGTGAAATCGGAATATGATGGGATCGTCAGGCCAACGCCCTGTCCCGTCATCGCAACCGAAATCTTGTCGGCGAGGTTCAGACAAACCTGTGCAAAAACGATGGCGACGATGGCAACGATGAAAGCTGCAGCCAAACCTCCGGCTGCTCTGTAGACGAAATCAAGCGCGGCGCGCATGGCAATCCCTCCCTGATAGATGACCGGGCGCCAAGGACGCCCGGTACACATGCTTATTGGTTGTAAGCTTCCATCAGAGCTTCGCCGGCATCACCTGCCTTGTTTTGCCAGCCTTCCAGCATATGCGCACCGATCGCTTTCAGGCCTTCGATCAGCTCCGGAGAGGGCTGGGAGACAGTGATGCCGTTTTCGGCCAGAACCTTCACCTTTTCGCTGGTTTCGGCGCGGCTCATGTCCCAGCCCCGTGCTTCTGCAGCGGCTGCAGCATCCAACACGGCTTTCTGGGTTGCGTCGTCAAGACGGCGAAAGGCACGTTTGTTCACCACCACGATGTTCTTGGGGATCCAGGCCTGGATATCGGTGTAGTGGCTGAGGAAGTCCCATGCCTTGGAATTCACACCGGTGGACGGAGAGGTGATCATTGCTTCCACGCGACCGGTGCTGAACGCCTGGGGGATATCCGGCACTTCAACCTGGGTGGGTGCTGCGCCTGCGAGATTTGCGAATTCTTCAAGCGTCGCATTGTAGGTGCGGAACTTCAGGCCAGCCAGATCTTCGATGCTGTTGATCTCTTTGGTGGTGTAGAGCCCCTGGGGCGGCCACGGTACAGCGTAAAGCGCCATCAAGCCCTGTTTGTCCAGAAGACCATCGATGACGTCTTTCTGCGCAGCCCAAAGACGTTCTGCATCATCATAGCTGGTGGCAAGGAAGGGCAGGGAGTCGACACCAAAGGCGGGATCGTCATTGGCCAAGAGGGACAGGAAGAATTCACCGATCGGAACCTGCCCGCTGCGCACTGCCTTGCTGATTTCGGGGTGTTTGAACAGCGAACCTGCAGAATGAACCTTGATCTCAAGTGCACCGTCAGTCGCCTTTGCGACATCCTCGGCGAAACCAGCGATGTTCACCGTGTGAAAGGTGGCGTCGGGGTAGGGCGTGGGCATGTCCCAAGTGGCGGCCTGAGCGGACATTGCCAGACCCGCGATTGCAGCGGTGGCCCCGCTGAACAAATGTGTAAGTTTCATAATGACCTCCATGTCAGTCAAATTTGTTGGTTCTTGTTTATTGACAGTTTGATTGCATAACGCTGACATTTTGTCAACGTTATGCAAGTGAGACGTTGGGCCGGTCCACAGGATCGCGCCGAATTGGTGAAAATCCGTGCTTGAACTTGGCCTTACACTCCCGTCCAATGGATACGAAAGTAAAACGCCAACGTTTTATTGGCGAAAAAGGAGCCAGATTTGCCTGATACACCGCCTGATGGCCGCAGAATCGTATCCTCCCGTCACTTGGCGGAAGGCGAAGGCTGGGAACTTTCTGAATTGGAGTTCGGTCTGATTGTTGCCTACAACGCGTTTTCTCGATGGATGATCCGCTGCATGGCAGCGGCCGGGCAGGCCGACCTCAGCCCTCTGGACATCCTGATCCTGCATAATGTGAACCATCGCGGCAAAGACAAACGGCTCACGGACATCTGTTTCCTCCTTAATATCGAGGATACCCACACGGTGAACTATGGCCTGCGAAAGCTGTTGAAAGCTGGGCTCCTGGATTCTGAGAAACGCGGAAAGGAGGTGTTCTATCGCACCTCGCAAACCGGTGCGGATCTTTGCGACGCCTACCGTGATATTCGGCGCCAATGCCTGTTGGATGGTGGAATGGGGCCGGAACTGCCGGGCAAGGAGTTGCGCGCGCTGGCCCGCAGTCTGAGGTCATTGTCGGGGCAATATGACCAGGCCAGCCGTGCGGCCGCGTCTCTCTGACATCGAAGATGTCTATCGCCCTTGGATCTTTACCGAAAAACTGCGCCGCGCGCCTGCGGGCGGTTTGGGGAAGGGGCCGGCCCTGCGCACAAGCTGAACTGCGGCCTTATCCAAGGCTGCCGACCCGGAGGCCCGGGAAAGACTGACTGACGTCAGCCCCCCGTTGGCCCCAATCGTAAATGAGATAAGAGCGACACCGCGGGATTTGACCCGCGGTTTTCCTGCCCGGGCCAGTTTGCGCATGACTTGCCCGGGATAGTTGCTGGCTGCGGCATTGCCCTGTGTCTGCGCGGCTGTGGCGTCGGGTTGACCTCGGCGGGTTGCCTTGGCTTCTGCCCGGCCGGATGTGTCGCCAGCCGTAGCAGACTGGGCACCTCCGCGTCGGCTCTGCTGTGGTTTGGTCGGGGCGGGTTGCGTCGCTGTTGGGGCCACCCTTGTCACGGCGGATTGCGGCGCGACTTTTTCTGCCGGCTTGGCCGTGTCTCGTTGGGGGGAGGGGCGCCGCGCCGAAACTGTTGGCGCTGTATCTGCAGACCGTGACGTGAGCCTTTGCACTGCGTGCGTGCGGTCGACAGTTGGCCTCGCGGATGGGTTTGCGATGGTGGGGCGGCGGGGCTGAACCAGCGACTTTTCCTGTGCCGCGACGACTTTCGCGTCTAGCTGAGGGGGCGATGCACTGGCTGTGCCGACCACCATATCCTTGAATGCGGTGCCAAGGCGTACATCGCTGCTGCCTTGCCCTGCTTCCATCAGAATTTCATCGTTCGCCGGGGCCAGCGTGTAGGCCAATACCCCATGTGCGGTCACGGCAAGGGCGACGGCAACTGTTTTTGCCGCACGTCTACGTCGCATCATCGCAGGCCCCTTTCGGAAACGATGAGGATTTTCCCGGCCCCCGCCTGACGCAATTTTTGGCCGATCCGGACCAGCTGGCTGGCAGCAAGATCGCGGTCCGGGACAATGCGGACAGTTGCCTGCATCTCAGCTGGCAGGCCAGTTAGGAAGCGGGCCGGGTCCGCAATGTTTTGCCCCATGTGGCTCAACCGGCCATCGGCATGGATCACGAGCGCATTTGGCGGCGGTGATGATGCTAAGTCTTCGGTATGGACCAGCTGCAGGTCTGCGTCCAAGGGGGGCGCAATACGGCCGGCCACAAGAAAGAAGATGAGCATGAGAAACACGACATTGATCAGCGCAATGGTCGGTTCCCGGTGTTTTTTCTGCCGTTTCTGGATCATGACGTTTCAAGGACCGTAACACTCAGCCCCGCAATACCGTTCACCACAGCAAGAAAATCTGTCAGCCTCTGCGCAGTGACCCTATTCCCGAGAGAGACAATTACGGAAAGCGTTTGTGCATTCTGTTGCTGCGGTTTCAACCGGTCCTTGAGGTCGCTTAACTCAGCATCGCGGCCATTTACCCGAAGCGTATCTGCCTGAAGCGAGACAAAAACTGGTCGGCGATCCTGCGGACTGTTGCCGCCCGCGGCAGCGGTCAGTTCGACTTCACCAAAGCGGGAAAAGGTTGATGACAGCATGAAAAACAGCAGAAGCAGAAAAATGACGTCAATCAACGAGGTCATCGAAAGCGGACGCCTGCGTTTGGCCCTACGCATGGGCGTGATGTCGGGTGTGGCCAGTCACGTGTCGGATGTCACTGCGGGGCGCCAGAAACATCTGGATCGCCTTTTGGGCAAATACGCGGTCGGCATCCATCCGGCTCTCAAGAACGCTGAGCAACACAGCTGTCGGCATCGCGACGGCAAGGCCAACAGCTGTTGTCAGAAGCGCAACCCAGATCCCACCTGCCAGGATAGACGGATCAACCTGCGCCCCGGCCTCCTGCAAGGACTGAAACGCTGTAATCATGCCCAAAACAGTTCCAAACAACCCTAAAAGCGGGGCTAGCTGTGCGACAGAATCCAACAGGCGAAAGCCCCGCTCAAGTCTTGCAAACCGGGTTTCAGCCTCGGCTTCCAGACGAGAAAACTCCGCTTCGCCGTCTACGGCCATTCCCATAACAGCTGCGAGATAGCTGGAGGATTTTTCAAGATGGCGGAGTGCGTCGTCACGCTTGCCCTGGTCCCAATCTGTTGCTGCAAGATGGAGGTGATGGTGTTTTCCCACCCCGGCAGCAGCAAACTGCCAGAGCTTGTAAAGAACCACTGAAAGGACAATCACCGACAAACCGCAGAGCAGCAGAACGACTGGCCCACCAAGATCGTAGAGCGCCAGCAGGGGCGACAGCACATCATCCATCATCCGAGCAGCTCCACATCAGTGCGAGAGGTCAGGGAAAGCCCGCCGGTGCACATCTGATTGGGCAAGACGGTCTCGTCCGAGCCAAGACACGTTTCGGCACCATTGATCAGGACAGCCCCAAGATGCGCGCAATTCAGATCCGGCAGCACAAACTGGCGCACCCGTGGCCGCCCCTTCGGAAGGTCGGCGAAATCAAACAGCATCAGGCGATCAACGTGTTGATCGTTGTCCAGCAAGACGGTTTCGAAAACCACTTGTCCGATATCTGCAGAATGCGTGTTTTCAGCCAGAAAGCTGATCCGGCAATTGGTTTCGATGGTTTCGACCGAGTTGAGCTCAATGGAAAGCCCGGCATCTTTCTGTTCCGCGGCGCCAAGGTCCGGGGCCAGAGTGATCAGAGAGAGGATGAGTATGTTCCAAGAATTTCGCATGCTGTCAGCCTGAGGTTTCATACAAACATCTGGCTGGGCAAAACCCATCGCTGGACGGCCAAACCCTATCAACGCCGGACCGTAGGTGCAATACCTTATCAAAACACTTTGTTTTCCAGTAGCGAACGAATTACCTTTCAGCAAGTTTGGTGGATTGTCGCAACTCGGTTTCGAACCCCCTCCGATCACATCGGTATCCAATAATTAGGATTATGTAAATTCAGGCCGAGGCCTGATTTACAACCGACATTCCTTTCATCGCATCACAAATGGGTTCGCCATCGGGGTGTCAGAGGTGTTGATCCAGGTGGTTTTGGTTCGGGTGTAGTCTTGAATGGCTTCAAGGCCTGCCTCTCTTCCGTAGCCAGATTGGCCATAGCCGCCAAATGGCGCGATGGGTGAGACTGCCCGATATGTGTTGACCCAGCAGATCCCCGCCTTCAGCCGAGATGACACGCGGTGAGCGCGCGCCAGGTTTTCGGTAAACACGCCGGAGCCGAGCCCAAACTCGGTCTCGTTCGCAAGAGCGATGGCCTCTTCTTCGGTGTCAAATGGCAAAAGCGACATGACAGGGCCGAACATTTCAACCTTCAAGGTTTCGGTGTTCGGATTGGGGCATTCAACCAATGTCGGCGCCATGTAGTTTCCCGGGCGGTCAAGGCGTTCACCGCCAAAGCGGATCTTTGCGCCTTGCTCTTTCGCTGCGGCAAGGGTCGTTTCGATCTTTGCGATCTGGGCCCCTGTGCACAGCGGGCCAATATGGGTTCCTGCATCCAACGGATCACCCACGACAACAGACTGCATTTTTTCTTCGATCTTGGCGATGAGCGCGTCGAGGATCGGGCGATGGATCAATCCACGAGACCCGGCAACACAGCTTTGGCCCGAAGCACCGAAATTACCCGCGATGAGCCCGTTGGCCGCGCCTTCCAGGTCAGCGTCATCAAAAACCAGGATGGGAGATTTGCCGCCCAGTTCCAGTGTCGTCACAGCAAAATTCTCGGCTGAGTTGCGAACCACATGGCGGGCTGTTTCTGGTCCGCCGGTAAAGGCGATCCGGTCGACATCGGGGTGCCGTGTCAGTGGGATGGCGCAATTTTCCGCGTCGCCAGTGATGACGGAGACCACACCGGGCGGAAAGCCCGCCTGTTCGATCAGGCGCGCAAACTCCAGCATTGGTGCGGGGGCAATTTCAGAGGCTTTGAGCACCACAGTACAGCCCGCTGCCAATGCAGGACCGAGTTTTGTCGCGGTCAAGAACATCTGGGCGTTCCACGGAACAACCGCCACAACCACCCCAATCGGTTCACGACGGGTAAAGACATGCATGTCCGGCTTGTCGATCGGCAATACGGCGCCTTCGATCTTGTCAGCAAGCCCTGCATAGTAGCGATAATAATCAGCCACATAGGCGGTTTGGCTGGCTGTTTCTGCAAGTAGCTTGCCGCTGTCCGTAGTTTCGATTTCTCCCAAACGGGCCGCGTTTTTCTCAACCAGATCAGCCAGACGGGACAGAAGTTTGCCACGGGCGGTCTGGCTGATGTCTCTCCATGCCGGATCAGACAACGCGCGCCGGGCCGCGGCAATTGCCCGGTCAACACCATCGGGCGCTGCGCAGGCGAAACTGGCCCAGTCCTCGCCCGTTGCGGGGTTCTGAGAGGTCATCACCTGACCTGCCGATCCCTCGGTCCAGATGCCATCAATGAACAGTTGAAAATGTGTCCGTTGGGTCATGGGGCGTCCTCACTGAAACTTGGGCATGACGGTGTCGATAAACCGGGCGAGAGACGCACGCTTGCGCTCAAAACTCATTCCGCTGTCGATCCAGTATGAAAATTCATCATAGCCCAGATCCTGATATCTCCGCAGCCGATCTGTGACCTGATCTGAGGTGCCAATGGTCAGATCTCTGGCAAGGTTCTTTGCAGCCATCAGGCCGTTCGCAGCAATATCGTCGTCGGTCAGTGGCTCTATCAATCCCTGACGCACGGGGCGTTTGTTTTGAAACCATGCGCCAAAGTAATTGTAGAAGCGAGACAGCTCATGTGCCGCACGCCCGACATCTGCATCGTCCGCGCCGACATAGGTATGGTGAAGCAACATGATTTTGGGGCGCTTGCCATCGTGTTTTGCACAGGCCGCATTGAAGCGCCCCATTAGGGTTTCTATCTCTTCCTGCCCCTGCCAAAGGGGTGTCACCTGAATATTGAACCCGTTTTCCACGCCAAATTCATGGCTGTTGGGGTCGCGTGCAGCAATCCAGATTGGGGGGCCGTCTGATTGGACAGGCTTGGGCGCTGCGGTTGTTGACGGGAACTGAAAAAACTCTCCCTGATGGCTGCAATCACCGGCCCACAGTTTGGGCAACAGAGGCGCGATTTCGCGCATTCTCTGCCCAGCTTCCCAAGGGTCCAGACCGGGATGCAGACGCTCGTATTCATAAGAATATGCACCACGCGCGATGCCAAGTTCGATCCGCCCGCCCGTCATAAGATCGGCAGCTGCGGCCTCTCCTGCCAGTTTGATCGGATGCCAGAACGGGGCGATCACCGTCCCGGTACCCAACCGCACGTTTTTGGTGTGATGAGACAGATCAACCAGTGACATCAAGGGGTTGGGCGCGATCGTAAAGTCCATCCCATGGTGTTCTCCGGTCCAGACAGCGCGCATTCCTGCGTCATCGGCCATCTTGCAGAGTTCGATGAACTCCTCATACAGGCGGTCCTGGGGTTGGTCGGCGCTGGTGCGCTCCATATGAGCAAAGAGAGAGAACTCCATCCATCAGGTCCTTTCTGAGAAACGGTGGACATCGCCGGTTTCGGCAGTGCCGAGATACAGGGAAAAATCCCCCTGACGGCTTTCTGTGGCAAAACGAGACATCATCGAGGTAATTGAGGGCGTCGGAAAGGTTGCATCGGCCAGAGCGTTGAGCGGCACTGCCGTCAGACGACCCGCACGCGAGGGAGGCTCTGACAGGGAGGCAAGGATGTAGACGAAATGGGCCTGCCCGCTGTCAAAGACGGAATAAGCGGCACCGAGTTGCGTGGCATACCCAGCCGTAGCGAGATGGCTGCGGAGCAAACCGCGAAGCTGCGACTGATCCTGTATTTCGATTTGTGGCGGTCGAAGACCTTCTGACGTGGCTTCGAGGTAAACCTTGCCCTCATGTTCGATGATGGCCCCGGCCAGCGTAGGCGCTTGGGTGGTTTCAAACGCCTTGCGCTCCAGTCCGATGCTGAAATAGCGACCGTTTGAATACCCCAATCCCGGCCCATCGCGGTGGTTGTAGGTTTCGACCTGCCCCAACAGAATCCCGTGATCGCCTGCATCGACAAGCTCGCGGGTTTTGCAGGAAAACTGAGCCACTGCACCATCAATCAGGGGCACGCCGTTGGCGGCTAACCGGTATGGGGATCGTGCAAATCGATCTCCCTTGAAGCTTGCAAAAGTATTGGAGATTTCCTCCTGCCCTTCTGCCAAAACGCTGACCCCGAAGTAGTCGCAGGATGCGAAGTGATCGAACGTTGATAGGAACTTTCCGGGGCAGACAAGCAACAATGGTGGGTCCAGGGACACCGAAGAAAAAGAGTTCGCAGTAAATCCGACGGGCGTGCCTTGGGGATCAACCGTGGTGACAATCGTGACACCAGTCATAAATCGGCCAAAAGCCTGCCGCAGGTCACGCGGATCAATGGTGGTCATTGCCAGACCTCCTTGAGGAACTGAAACAGGGCAGTGTTGACTTCGCCCGGATGGGTCATCGGCATCATATGTGCGGCGCCCGCGACGATCTGGGCCCGTCCGCCGGGGCAAATTTCCGCCATGGTTTCGGCCATCGCGGGGGTCGAGTTTGGTTCCAACTGCCCTGTCATGAAAACCGCCGGACACCGGATCCCGCTCAGATCGGATCGTGATGGTTTCTGGCTTTGTGCAAAAGCGGTGTAGGCCAGTTTATAGCCCATCGGCGACACCTCCGAGAGCCAGGTATGGCAGGCCTCGCGTTGAGGGGTCTGATCCGTTCCGAACCAGCGTTCCAGGGTCGGTGACGGATCTGCCGACGTTTCGCCATCCAGTGCGGAGGCTCGCGAACAAACAGCAGAAGACGCCTCGCTGCTGCGTTCAAACACCGCGTTAAGGGCAACGAGCGCATCGACCAGCTGGGGAAACCGCGTTGCCAGTTCGACAGCGATCATGGCCCCCATTGAATGGCCGACAATAACAGCGGGGCTATTCAGGCTTTGCAGAATATGACCCATGCGATCGGCATAATCCGAAAGTGTTTCGAGCCCCGCATCCAGCGGGCTTAGGCCGTGGCCGGGCATGTCTGGCGCTGTCAGCTGATAATGGGACGCCAGCGCATCAAGCTGCGCGCCCCAGGCCTCTGCCCGCAAGCCAACACCGTGCAGCAGCAAAACCGGTCGACCTGCGCCTGCCCGAACGGCCGCTAGCCCAGCGTGTTCAGACCGCGGCCGGGTTGTCCACGTCATGACCCAACTCCTTGAGATCCTGATAGCGATCACCGATGCGGTGATGGGGTCTGCCGGTGGTGGCGGCGCCCAGCACAACCACGACTTCATCGTCACGCGGAGCATCTGGGACAGAGAACTGTATGGTCAGGTAGTGTGACCGTCGACCGGCATCATTCTTGTCCATCAAGGGAACCATGATTGGTGCGTTGGCGGGCCCGCGCGTGTTGGTAAATGCCAGATAGGATTTTGCATCGACCGCCTGGCGGTAATGGTTTCCAAATCTCAGGGTATGGATGAGGCCAGAGGCGTGTTCTATTTCGCCATCCAAGCCTACAACAGCGGCTTTCCCGTAGGCTTCGATCGCTTGGCCGCTGCCAGCCAGGGCAATCATACGCTCGGTCATCAATTCACCGAGTACCGGCCCGTAGGCGTAGATCTCTGGGGTCAGATCCTCTACATACCTGCCAGCCCAAGGGTTTTTCAAAACAACCGCGACTGCGAACATGCGCCAGGGTGTTTTTGCCGGGCGAAAGCCCTCGATCAAGACTTCCTCGTCGTAGGTGACGATTTTTCGAATTTCCGGTTCCATGCTGCTTCTCCTGTCGCGCAAGAAGACGTTAGGAACAGGCGAATTTTTTGACAAACGAATGAATTATGTGCTTACCCATTAGCGATACTAATGGCTGAGTTGCGCAATGAGTAAATCTCTTCCTCCATTGACTTGGTTTCGCTCTTTCGAGGCGGCTGCCCGGACGCTCAGTTTTACTGCAGCGGCAGAAGAAATCGGGCTCACGCAATCTGCTGTCAGCCAACAGGTCAAATCCCTGGAAATGCGATTGGGGGTCGATTTGTTTGTCCGTCGAACACGTGGCCTTGCCTTGACAGACGCCGGGCGAAAACTGTTGCCAGAGGTCGGCAGCGCGCTTGAAATGCTATCGGGGGCTGCCGCCAGATTTGACATCGGCGCGGCGGGCGACCTCCTGACCGTCGCGACTTCTGTCAGTATTGCACAATGGGTCATCGCCCCTAACCTGGCGGCCTTCAAAACGCAGAACCCTGAGATCAGGTTGCGGATCCTCAGCGCAATCTGGCCTGATGATTTTCACGCCTCCCGTGCGGATGTACAAATTCGGTTCGGTTCAGAGAAGCAGGTAGGCGCGGGCTCTCAGCGCTTGTTGCCGGATCACCAGATTGCAGTGAAATCGCCTAGCCTAGAGACTGATTTCGGATCCTGCCCGTTGATCGAAACCGTGGGAACATCCAACGGCTGGGCGACTTGGGGCGAAGCAAACGGCCCTGTCCAAGAGCCGACGGTCTTTGCAGACACCTATGGGATGGCCCTGCAATTGGCCGTCCATGGCAACGGCGTCGCCTTGGTGAGTGAGCTTGTCGCCAAACACGCGATCACATCCGGGTTGGTGGTGCAGGCCCATCCCGGCCAGATCGAGAGCAAAGAGGGCTATTTCTTGTCTATCAATGAGGAGCTGCCTGCGGCTTGTGTCTTTCGCGATTGGCTAAGGACGCAGCTTGCTGCGGGGTGAAACCGGGACTGATGGCCCCGGTTTCCTTTTTATTCTTACGTCAGAATGATTTGGTCACAGACACCTTGAAGGTGCGGCCCGGTGCCTTGCGGCTGGCAGAGGACAAGTGGCCAATGTAATCCTCGTCCAACAGGTTTTCGATCCCTGCGCGGAACTCCGTCCCTGTCAGCACACCCTCTTGCGGGCGCCATGTCGCGCGGAGATTGTGAACGGTGACATCTGCCAGGTCGTTGCGCAGAGCATCCCGGCGATTTGCCGAGTGCACCATCTCCCAGCTCAGATCCAGCCAGTTGTCCCACTTCTTCCCAACGGTCAGCTGCAAGCGATCCGCTGCAGTGTTGCGCCAGACAGCGGATGTCCCGTCTGGATTGAACTCGGTTCCGTCAGCGCGGTGCCCTGCAAAATCAACATATGTTCCATTGGCCATCCCGTAGGAGGCCTCTAGTTCGAACCCCTTTGACTGAACGTCTCGCAGCTCGAGACTGGTTGATCCCGAAACCGTATAGCTGGTGATATCGTAAACATCCGTGTCGTAGTAGTTCCCCCGCACCGTCAGGCTGTCGCCAGCTGCAAAGACATCAGCCCCCGTGTATTCAGCGCCGATTTCGTAGGTGCGGGATTTCTCCGACTGGTTAATCCGACGTTGGGCCGTTGCACTGGTGCCCAGGTCATCAATAATCGGAAGACCTTCGGTGTAAGCCGCGCTGCCAAAGACCGACAGACCATTGCCAAAGTCGTAGGCCAAGGCAAGTCCACCCATGAGCGCATCACTGTCATATGAATTCGGAACACCGGCCAGCGCAGTCGCGCTGTCGATCTTGGAGCTTTCGTAACGAATGGCGGGGGTCACGGTGAATTGCCCTATCGACATTTCATCGATAACAAACAAGGCCACGCGGTCATTCGTGCCACCCGGCGCGCCGGCGGCTGTGTTGTCTGCCCGTTCCCGTCGTTGGATTTCGAAACCAGCGAGTAGATCATGGGATACGGTGCCGGTTTCAAAAATCGACCGGTTGGTGATCGTAAGCTTGGTCGTCTCATAGCGCTGGTCTGCATTCACGGTCCCCACGAGGAAGGGGAAACTGGGCGTGCCTTCCAGCGGTGAAGAGCCGGGGACATAGTCATACTCGATCTTTTGGTCTGCATAAGAGAGATTGGCGCGCAGATCGATCAGATCATTTCCAGGAGCAAAGCGATACTCGAGGACCGTTTGCTGGGTATCTGTCAGGCGGTCGACATTCCCAAAGCTGCCGCCGTCCGTCGCAAACTGATCGTAGGGAACATCCTTGTCGTCTGCCTCAGTTCGCGACTGGCTAAGGGTAATCGAATGGGCATCTGAATCACCAAAAGTGAACCTGCCTTTTGCCAGATAAGACGGCGTTCGAAACGCGCTGTTGCCGATGGTGGTGCCGTCACCTGCCTGTAGATCTCCCTGATCACGCAGCGAATAATTCAGCAAGAATTCCGTCTGCTCAGTCGGCATCCAGGCGAGATTGGTCGATGTGACCCACCCGCCGCCGTTGGAGCTGTACTCAAATGTCTGCGATCCACCGAAACCCGGCACCCCTCCGGTGAAGTCGGAGGCGTCTTTGGTTTCCAGCTTTACCACGCCGCCCACAATACCAGAGCCAAAGGCAAAACTGCCAATGGTCCCGCGCAGCACCTCGACCTCGCGGTAAAGCAGCGGATCCGTAAACAGCTGGGTTCCGATGCGATAGAGCTCTTCTGAACCGACGCTTGCACCATCGACCTGCACCGCGATTTTCTGGTCTGATCCAAAGGTCGTGTTGGCCCCGAAGCCACGAATGTTGATCCCCGACCCTTGTGGAGTGGTGCCGTTCACCAGCGATACGCCAGGAACAGAGTCAATCAGTTGCGCGACGGTGCTCGCCTGCCTGTCCTGAATTTCCTCTTCATCCACGACCGTGCGAGGCAGTGCAGTTCCAAATGTCAGATCCCGCTTGCCAGCCGTTAGAATGAGAGTTCCAAGAAATCCGGGGTCTTCCTGAGCGGCAACAGGGGCCGCTAGCGCCACGCCAAGCGGGACACACACAAGCGCGGTGGTTCCGCGCAAAAGGGGGGTGAGCATTTCGCCATCCTTGTTTTTTTAGGGGGGCCACAACTGGCAAAGGCTGGCGAGGCTGATCGTCGTTTTGCGATATCTGTATCGCGACGGGTTGCAGCGATACTTTAAGCATACTAAAACAGTCAAGTAATTTAAGACAGCCATGCTCCCCTTCGTCAGAGCCAGCCATCCGACCTGTTCAGATCTGAGAGGATGCCATGCTTGACCGAGCCACCCCAACACCTGAAGAAATCCGTGCCTTTGTGCAGGACCATCCCAATTTGCGCGCCCGCGACATTGCGCAGAAACTCTCAATCGCCGAAGCGCAGCTGATGGCCGCGGGCGTAGGGATCAATGCGACGCGGATTGCTCCGCACCCCGATGGCATCATTGCCGCTGCGGAACAGCTGGGCGAGGTCATGGCGCTGACGCGGGTTGGTGATTGTGTCCACGAAAAAGTCGGAGAATACGGGAATTATCATCCGGGCGAACATGCCGCGATGACCCTGACAGAGGAGATCGACCTGCGGATCTTCCCACGCCATTGGGTGCATGCCTACGCCGTCGAAACCCTATCCGACGCCGGCCCCAAACGGTCTCTGCAGGTTTTTGATGCAGCTGGCGATGCAGTTCACAAGATACACCTGCGAGAGACATCCCGGCAGGAAATATGGCCGGAACTGATCGCAGGGCTGGCGATGGCAGACCAGTCCGCCGGGCAGGAGGTCACAGAGCGCGCTCCGAGCGAACCTGCGAAATCCCGGCCCGAGAAAACAGATGTGCTGCGACACGAGTGGTCAAGAATGACCGACACCCACCAGTTTCTTCGCCTGTGTTCCAAATTAAAGATGAACCGCCTTGGCGCGTATCGTGTGGCTGGTGCGCCGTTTGTGCGCGCGCTGGATCCCGAAGCTGCGAGTACCATGCTGATGGCCGTTCGGGACGCAGGCATCAACATCATGTTTTTCGTGGGCAACCGTGGCTGCATCCAGATCCATACCGGTCCAATCCGGAACTTGCGTCCCATGGGCCCTTGGCAGAATGTCATGGATGAACGGTTCAACCTTCACTTGCGCTTGGACACGGTTGCCGAGGTCTGGGCGGTTGAGAAGCCAACACAGCGTGGCCCTGCAGTATCTGTCGAAGCATTTGACGCCCAAGGTGGATTGATCTTCCAGGTCTTTGGTGTTGGCAAGGAAGGCCAAGACAGTCGAGAAGACTGGGGCCGGATCGTGGCGGCGCTGCCTGACCTGCAGGAGGGAGCAGCATGACACCGCTGCGCGATAACTTTGCCCTTTTCGCTACGGTGCTGAGCCTTTGCCTTGGACTGGCTTTCGCCGTTTCGGTCAATCGGCTGCATGCAAAAGCTGGCAGCGAGGAACAAGCTGATGTTCTGTCGATCGGCGGGTCTGTCACTGAAATCGTGGTTGCGTTGGGCCAGCAACACCGCCTGAAAGCCCGCGACACGACTTCGATCTATCCTGAAGACATCACTGCGCT
>Ga0160419_100382_pt1 | contig 28955 bp, 21 predicted proteins | sample CelAP2metagpilot_2_FD_108196 | JGI IMG/M metagenome (GOLD analysis project Ga0160419, IMG submission 108196) | Phycosphere-associated microbial communities from Cellana algal ponds in Kailua-Kona, Hawaii, USA - Cellana AP2-4-25 metagenome pilot ... | reverse complement strand
CTGGGCGCGTTTTTGGTGGCGGGCCATGTGGCGGATCACGTGGCGGATCGGGACGGGCTGCTGCTGGTGGTGGTGTTGTTCCTGCACCTGGCGGTGGCTGCGCTGTGGATCGGGATCTTGACGCCCTTGCGCGGGTTGGCGCGAACCCCTGACACGCACGGCACTGCGGCAGATCTTGGGGTGCGGTTCGGGCGTCTGGCGTCGATTGCTGTGCCCGCGATGATCTTGGCTGGTGGCGTGATGGCATATGCGCTTGTCGGCTCGGTCAACGCGTTTTTCGAAACGGGCTATGGCCGGATGTTGATGGTGAAGCTCGCTGCGGTTGCGGCCCTTTTGGGGCTGGCCGCCCTGAACAAATTGCGGTTCGTTCCCGCGCTGGAGCGGGGGGATACATCCGCGGGGGACAAGCTGGCGCGCAGCATCGCGTGGGAATGGGGCGCCGTGTTGCTGATCCTTCTTGCTACGGCGCTGCTGACCACCTCGCTGACCATGCCGATGTGAGGCTGACACAACCACAAAACTGATATGAGGTGAGCAATGGACCGACGCAGTTTTCTGATATCTTCCGCGGCGCTGGTCGTAATGCCGCGGGTCGGGCAGGCCACGGCAGAGCCGCAGCTCTTGCGCGCGATGGGGTTTGAGCAGCAGATCCTGCCGACCGAATTTGCCGGAGCGACGCGGGTTCTTGGCTTTAACGGCTCCACCCCGGGGCCAGAGCTGCGCATCAGGCAGGGTCGGCAGTTTGACATCCGCCTGCAGAATGATCTGGACATGGGGGCGGCGGTGCACTGGCATGGTATCCGGCTTGATAACCGCATGGATGGCGTGCCGGGCATGACCCAGCCGCTGGTCGAGCCGGGCGAGAGCTTTGACTACAGCTTTACCCCACCGGATGCCGGAACATATTGGTATCACTCGCATTATCTTTCGCAGGAACAAGTGGCACGGGGCCTTATGGGGGCGCTTGTCATCGAGGAAGAAACGCCCCCTGATGTTGACCATGACATCACCGCCATCCTGAGTGACTGGAAATTTGATCCAGAGGGGCAGCTGATTGACGATTTCGACAACCTCCATGACCGCGCCCATGCCGGGCGGATGGGCAATTTTGCCCGTGCGTTTCTGCCGGATGTGACGCTCAAACAGGGGATGCGGATCCGGCTGCGGCTCATCAATGCGGCAGTTGACAGGATTTTCCCGGTCATTCTGAAGGGGTTGTCCGGCCAGGTCGTCGCGCTTGATGGCATGCCTTTGGCGCGGCCACGTGAGATGGGCATGCCGGTTCTGGCACCTGCGCAGCGCGTGGATGTGATCGCGGATGTGACCGGACCTGTGTCGCTGGAAATGGATCACCGCGCCGGAGCCTATCCGCTGGGGACGCTCGCGGTAGAGGGGGCGGTGACGCCGCGCACGGCGGCCATTTCCCCATTGCCTGCCAACAGCGTCCCGCCTGCAGCAAAGACAGCGGCCCAGAATCTGACGCTGACCATGCAGGGCGGCGCGATGGGCCGGGGACATGGGGGCGAGGATATCTGGGCCTTCAACGATATGTCCGGAATGCAAGAGGCGCCCTTTGCCCGTTTCAGCCGAGGCGAGACCGCGCGCATCAGCCTGGTGAACGACACGCGCTGGCCGCATGGAATTCACCTGCATGGCCATCACTTTCACGAGCTGGATGAGACAGGGGCACTCGGCGATTTCCGCGACACGACGCTCGTCAACCCCGGTGAGAGCCGCGATATCCTTTGCGTATTCGACAACCCCGGAAAATGGATGCTGCATTGTCATATGCTCAGCCATCAGGCCAGCGGCATGATGAGCTGGGTCGAGGTCGCCTGACACACAGATCTCGCGGAGGCCCCGCATTTTCGGTGACTGGCCATGGCGCGGCCTTTGGTGCAAGACAGCATCAAACGCTTTGCACCACCGAAGACAGACAGGGGCCACCGTGCAGCAACGAAACGGCACATTCCAATTCTCGGCAACCGACCTGATGCAGTTTGCAGCCTGCAGTCACGCAACTGCGTTAGACCGTTCGCATGTGTTGGGGCAGGGGCCTGCTCCACGGCCGCAGGGGGAAGACGCCACGCTCCTTCAGGCACAGGGAGAGGTCCATGAGCAGGGCTATCTCGACAGGCTGCGTGCGGATGGTCGCACTGTCACAGAAATCGCCCGCGACGGTGGGCTGACTGCTGCGTCGGTGGCCACGTTTGAGGCGATGCAGGCTGGGGCTGACGTGATCTATCAGGCCGCCCTTGCTGGTACCGGTCCGGCTGCGGCCTGGGGGGGATGGGCCGATTTTCTGGAGCGGGTTGAGCGACCCTCTGCGCTGGGGGCCTATTCCTACGAGGTGGTCGATACCAAACTGCGTCAGCGCCCGGATCCCAAACATCTGTTGCAGCTTGTGCTCTACTCTGACCTGCTGGCTGATGTGCAGGGGCAGATGCCAGAGCGTGCCCATGTCGAACTGGGCTCTGGTGTGCGGGTGGGGTTTGATCTGGCGCAGTATGCAGCCTATGCGCGCCGTATGCGACACCGCTTTCAGGACTTTGTGCAAACACCGCAACAGACCCGCCCGATCCCTTGTAGCGCCTGTGATCTCTGCCAGTGGCAGGACCATTGCACCCAAGCGTGGCAAGACGGCGACAGCCTGTTCAATGTTGCAAATATCACCCGCCAGCAGGTTCAGAAGCTGGAGGCCGCAGGAACAGAGACCTTGGCCGCTTTGGCGGCATTGGGCGCGGATGATCGTCCCCGCGGCCTGTCAGAACAGAGCTTTGAGCGGTTGCGCCTGCAGGCGCGTCACCAAGAGGCCCGAAAATCAGCAGCCCCGAGCTATGAACTGCGCCCGCCACAACCCGGCAGGGGGTTCGACCTGCTGCCCAAGCCGCAGCCGGGTGATGTGTTCTATGATATCGAAGGGGATCCGCATTTTGACGGTGGGCTCGAATATCTGCATGGCATCTGGCACGACACCGACCGCTTTACGGCCTTTTGGGCGCATGACCACGACGACGAAAGACAGGCGCTGATTGATTTGTTCGATTGGCTGCGCGACCGGCTGGAGACCTATCCGACTGCGCGGATCTATCACTATGCGCCGTATGAAGTGACCGCGCTCAAACGGTTGACCACCAAATATGGTGTTGGAGAGCCGTTTCTCGACCGGCTGCTGCGCGAGCGGCGGTTTGTCGATCTTTATGCGGTGGTGCGCGGCGGGGTGATCGCGGCCGTTCCCAACTATTCGATCAAATCGCTTGAGGTGTTTTACGGCATCAGCCGGGATGGCGATGTGACGACGGCTGGCGGCTCTGTCGTCGCCTATGAGCGCTGGCGCGAAACCGGCGCGCAGGTCATCCTGGATGAAATCGAAGATTACAACCGCATCGATTGCGAGAGCACCGAACGATTGCGCGACTGGCTGGTGTCGATCCGACCGGATCAGCCCTGGCCCAGCGTCGACGAAGACAAGCGCGCGCAGGAAGACGAAGAGGATGCCGCAGATCAGGCGTTGCAGGCGCGGCTCGCCGCCGCTGATCTGGATCCGGATCGTCGCCAGCTCTTGCTGGATCTTGCGCGGTTTTATGCGCGCGAAGCCAAGCCCGCCTGGTGGGCGCTGTTTGAAAGCTACGCCAAGGAAGAAGAAGAGCTGATCGACAGCCTGGACGCGCTGGGAGGGCTGTCTGCGGTGGGCGATCGGGTGGCGGTCAAGCGCTCTCAGGAACAGACCTATCGGTTTCCGGAGCAGGACACGAAAATCCGCGCCTCCAAACGTGCCAATGTCACAGCGCCCCTGCCGGATGGCGGGACGGCCAGCCTGACGGTGACCCGGCTTGATCGGCGCGCACGTGAAGTGACGGTGCGGGCCGGGCCCAGCAAGCTGGCCGCGCTGGAGGGGCTTCAGGCCCTGCATCCGACGGGGCCGCTGGACACCAAGGTGCTGCAGGCGGCCGTCATGGCCGCAATCGCCGATCAATGCGGTGCCCGCAGCATGGGGGCTGTTGATGATCTCTTGTCGCGCCGTGCACCGCGTTTGCGCAGACCCCGTGAGAGCGACATTCTGGAGGGTCTTGATGCCGTAGCTGGCACCATTGCGGCGGTGCGGGATCTTGATGGTTCGGTCCTGCCGGTGCAGGGGCCTCCCGGGACTGGAAAGACCTATGTGACGGCGCGGGCCATTCTCGCGCTGTTGCGAGAGGGCAAGCGGATCGGTGTCGCCTCCAACAGCCACGAAGCGGTCAAAAACGTGCTTCTTGGCGTGCTGGAGGCGCTCGCGCCCGAGGATCCCGATATCGAAATCCTCCACAAGCTGTCGGATGACATCTATCCCGATGACTGCCCGATCGAGCGCGTCACTGACAATGGGCGGGCCGAGGAGGGGCTGCATCTGGTCGGGGGCACCGTGTTCTTTTTCGCCCGCGAGGCGAACCGTCAGCGGTTCGACTATATCTTTGTGGATGAGGCGGGGCAGGTGGGGCTGGCCAACCTTGTGGCCATTGCCACGGCTGCACGCAATCTGGTGCTGGTGGGAGATCCTCAGCAACTGCCGCAGGTCATTCAGGGGTCGCATCCGGCTCCGCTGGATTTGTCGGGGTTGGAGTATCTGTTGAATGGCGCCCCAACCATCCCGCCGGACGCAGGCGTGTTTCTGGATGTGTCGCGCCGGATGCACCCGGACATTTGCGGTTTTCTGTCGCGCTATATCTATGACGGGCGGCTGCGCAGCTTTGGCCCTTGCGCGACCCTCGCTGTTGACGCCGCAGGTCTGCCGCCCGCCGGTGCACATCTGGTGGCCTGCCCGCATCAGGGCAACAGTCAAATGGCCGAGGCGGAAGTCCATGCCATCTGCGCGACGATTGACCGCCTGATCGGTGCGCATTGGACCAGCAAGGAGGGGGACACCCGCCCGCTGACGGCTGCGGATATCATCGTGGTTGCGCCGTATAACCTTCAGGTCAACGCGCTCCGCCAGGCGGTGCGAGACGGCGTGCGGGTGGGGACTGTCGACAAGTTTCAAGGCCAGGAAGCGGCGGTTTGCCTGGTCTCCATGACGTCTTCTTCGGGGGAGGAAATGCCGCGCGGGATGGAATTTCTGTTGTCGGCGAACCGGCTAAACGTGGCGCTGTCGCGGGCCAAGGCGCTGGCGCTGGTTTTTGCATCACCCCGTCTGCTGGAAGCGGAGTGCCAGACGGTCGAAGACATGGCGCGGGTCAATCTGCTGTGTGCGCTGGCAGAACAGGGCGCAGGCGCGGATAAAGCGCCCAGCTGAAAACGCCTGCCCCGCGAAGGGGGCAGGCATGGCATCCATCAGAAATCTTGCCACTTGTCGTTGGCGCGCATCGGCTCTGCCTCGCCGAGGCTTGCGTGGATCAGCACCGGTTGGGCCGGCGCCCCTGCGGGCCGGGGCGTGGCATCGGCGGTGGCAGCCTGCGTCGCACCCGGCACCGGATCGGTCTTGAAGGTGCTCATCAGTTCCGCCATGCGCTGGGCGTCACTGCGTAGCAGGTGGCTGGCGGCGGTGGTTTCTTCGACCATGGCCGCATTGTCCTGGGTCACCTTATCCAGTTGGGACACACCAGTGTTGATCTCGCCAAGGGCAGTCGCCTGTTCCTCGGCTGATTGAGCGATCTCGGACACCAGGCCGGAGATATTGGCAACCTGAGCCACGATGTTTTCCAGCGCGCTTCCTGTGCGTCCCACCAGATCAACGCCGCGATCCACATGATGGCTGCTTTTTTCGATTAGGCCCTTGATCTCAAGCGCGGCGTCAGAGGCGCGTTGCGCGAGTGCGCGCACCTCGCTTGCCACCACCGCAAACCCCTTGCCCGCTTCGCCTGCGCGCGCGGCTTCGACCCCTGCGTTCAGGGCGAGCAGATTGGTCTGAAAGGCGATGTCGTCGATCACGCTGATAATCTGCGCGATATGCTTGGAGCTGTCTTCGATCGCGGTCATTGCCTTGATCGTCTCCCCCACAACCTCTCCGCTTTTTTCAGCGTCACTCTTGGCTTCGTTGGCGGCGGCTTCGGCGGCACGCACATTGGCAGAGGCCGAGCGGACGCTGGTGGTGATCTCTTCCAGAGCGGCGGCGGTTTCTTCCAGCGTGGCGGCCTGGCTTTCGGTCCGGCTGGACAGATCCTCTGCGGCGCTGCTGATTTCGTTGCTGCCCTGACGGATGCTGCTGCCTGCACCCGAGACCTGCGAGATCACCCGGTTGAGATCAGCCATTGCGTCGTTGATTGCGTTGCGCAACTCCGCGTGCTCTTCGGGGAAAAGCTGTGTGACCTTGTTGCGGAAATCACCCTGAGCCAGCCCCATCAGCGCGTTGCTGAGCAGTTCGACAACCTGGGCATTTGCCTTTTGCGTGGCGGCCTCTCGGGCCTGTGCGGCCGCTCCGGCTTGCAGGCGTTGCTTGAGATCCTCAAGGGTTTGCGCCGTCAGGCCGATTTCGTCCTTGCTGTCGGTGCCGTGGATCTCGACGTCATAATTTTCTTCGGCGATTTCACGGGTGTCGGCTGCCAGGCGGATGAACCGTCCGGCGATCCAGCGCCCCACCATTGCAGCGGTCACTGCCAGCGCAAGCGTGGTCAGGATCAGCCCGACGGTGGCAACCACGCGCAGGTATTGATTGGCGGCCAGCGCCTCTGCGGCGTCGATTTCCAGCACGAGGCCCCAGCGATCACCGCGGCTGGTGTCGACGGCACTGGTTGCAGCCACAACGGGCGCACCGTTGAGCCCTGTGGTGTCTGTGAAATACTCTGCCCTACCTTGCAGCGCAGCCTCGATCTGGGGTGTCATCTTGCCAGAGGCTTCCTTGTCTGCCGCCTGGGTCAATGTGCTGGTTCCGGTTGCCGATTGCGACAGAACCTGGCCGTCTGCTCCGGTCAGGAACACCCGCCCGGTTTCCCCCAGCAGCGCGGAATCCGACAGGATGGCGCTGATTTCGTCGAACGGCACCTGAAGGGCAATCACACCAAGCTGGCGGCTGCCCTCAAAGACCGGTTTGGCAACAAAAACCGCGGGTGCGCCGCCGCTTGGCGCATAGGGGGCGATGTCGGTCATATAGATCTGATCAGCCTGCAGATCGCGCGCCCGGCGGTAGGCATCGCCCAGGCCGGAGCTGGCAAGCGGGCCATCGACAAAGTTGCGGCCAAAATCGTCTTCCTTGAATACGGAATAGATCAGATTGCCGCGCGTATCGAAGAGGAACAGATCGTAATAGCCATGTACGGCTTGGAATTTGTGCAGGCCGGGGTGGTGGCTGGCGTGGGTTGCGCTCCATCCGGAGCCATCGCCCGCGTCGGTCAGCTTGTCCTTCTGTCCGGCAGGGTTGGGATTGTCAGCGACATAGAGCTTGCGCAGCGCGTCCGAGGCCGTGGCGCCCATGACCACCCAACTGGTTGAAAATTCCTTGACTGCCTGCTGGACGGCGCGGTTTTCCGCCATCACACGCAGATCATCCTCGATCGTGCCAAGCCAATGTTCCAGTGCAGTGGCCCGTTCGCGCGCGAGGGTGGAATACACCGCCTCGTTGCGTTGATTGAGAATATTCGTGAATTGCCAGACAAGTGTCAGCCCGGCAATGGATACAAACAGAACAATAGGTAAGGTAATCGCCAAGGGCAGTTTCTTGGCGAGTTTCATGTCCCGAAACAGCGTCATCTTTCTCTCCGGTAGAGATCATGTGGTTGAGGAGCACCGGATTGGCGCAATCAACTCAAGGTAGATCAAAAAAGATGAGAGAAGCTTAACGTCTTTGAAGAAATGTCCGTGAAATGCAACTTTTGCAATTCATTTCCTGCGGGAACACACGACAATGTTGAGCATCGGTTGCAGCGCGTGCGCTCTCAATGTGTGAAAAAACAGGATGTTATCTGTTTGTATATGCGCGATCCGAAAGATCCCTCTGGCGAGGGAACGGATTTCCGGATACCGCATATTTCGCCCAGTAGATGAGTTGTCCGGGGATCTCCAGCCTTCCCTTGCGGCAATTTGCGCCAAAGTTTCTAGCCTTGTTTGGGTCCAATGGCGGTCTTTAGCGCGTGGTACGATGCCTTGGGCGTGCGCGCCAGTGTGTCGAAATTAACATGGATCAGACCAAACCGTTTTTCATAACCCAGCGCCCATTCATAATTGTCCAAAAGCGACCATAGAAAGTAGCCCTGAACCGGGGCGCCATCGGCGATGGCGCGGCGCACGGCGTCCAGATGGGCGTCCACAAAGGCAATGCGTGCTGGATCGTCAACGCCACCGCCCGCAGCCACCACATCGGCATTTGCCATCCCGTTTTCGGTCACAATGAGCGGCAGATCCCCGGTATAGTCCCGTGCCGTGCGGATGAGAAAATCATAGAGCCCCTGCGGGTAGATCTCCCAATCCATCTGCGTTTTGGGCAGAGGGCCGTCCACTTCGGCGTATTGTGGCCAGGGACCAGCATCCGGGGCAATCAGCTTGCGGGTGTAATAGTTGATCCCGCACCAGTCGACGGGGGCGGTGATGGTGGCGAAATCATCCTGCCACCCTTGGGGGAGATGCGGCTCCAGCCCTTCCAGGGCAAGGTCCGGATAGCGGCCCTGAAAGGCGCCCCCCAGAAAGAACCCGTTATAGATGGCATCATAACGCTCAGCCGCCAATTTCGCGGCGTCACTGTCATCAGCAGGCGTCGCCCATTCCAGATTGAACACGCCGCCGAGGTTGTCCATGGCGAGACCGCGCATCACCTGAATGGCAGTGCCGTGCGCCACCATCACGTGATGCATGGCCCGTGCGGTGGCACGGATGTCGCGCAGGCCGGGCGCGTGATGGCCAAGGAAATGGGACAGCCAGCCCACACACCAGGGTTCGTTGATGGGGGCGGCGGAATACATCCGGTCGCCAATCCGGCTCATGATGACATGCGTGTAGTCGCCAAACCACTTGGCGATATCGCCATTGCGCCAGCCGCCCATATCCGCCAGCGCCTGCGGCAGTTCCCAATGATAGAGCGTGACGCAGGGTTTTAGCCCGCGTTCCAGCATTGCGTCTGTCAGCCGGTCGTAGAAATCCAGCCCCTCAGGGTTCGGCGTGCCCCGACCCTCTGGCAGGACCCGCGCCCAGCTGGTGGAAAAGCGGTAGCAGTCAAACCCTGCGTTTGCCGCCAGATCCAGATCCTCGCCGTAGCGGTGGTAGTGGTCGCAGGCCCACTGGCCGTGTTCTGCGCGCACAACATTGCCCGGGGTCGCGGCAAAACTGTCCCAATGGGTCAGCCCCGCGCCGCCGAACCCGTGGCCTTCAATCTGATAGGCCGAGGTGGCGGTGCCAAACAGAAATCCCTTGGGAAAATCAGAGCGAGAGTTTCGGAACATTGGAAGGGGCTCCTAAAGGGCGGTATCAGCGCAGAGACGGGGCAGGCCCGGTAGAGCGGCCAACAGTCAACTGCGCCTCCAGCAGCCGCGTGGGCAGGGGCTTGCCGGGGTTGCGGATCTGATCCAGCAGCAGATTGGCCAGTTGGCGGCCTGCCTCCTGCACGGAGGAGACGGTGGCGGTGAATTGGGGTACCTCATCGCCGTTGCGCAGGTATGAAAGGTCATCGTCATGGGTGATCACAGAGATCTCGCGACCCATCTGGCGCCCTGAATCCTCGATTGCGCGGCGCACACCCATCGCCGGGATGATCGAGGAGACCAGATAGGCGGTGGGCGGATCCTCCATCGCTTGCGTGGCAACAACGGTGCGGTAGCCATAGCTCTCTGTCATTTCCTCGGCGAACATGAGAGCGGGATCCAGCGGCAGTCCGGCCGCCTGCAGCGCATAGGCATAGCCCGCCCGCCGACGCCAGGCAAAATCCATGCTCTCCAGACCGTTGACCAGGCAAATGCGGCGATGGCCCAGATCAATCAGGAACCGGGTTGCCCGTTCAAAGGCGCTTTTGTTGTTCACGTCCAGCCAGCAGTAATCGCCCACAACGTCCGAGGCGCGGCCATGCACTGCAAAGGGCAGGCCAATCTCTCGCAACAGCCCGATCCGGGTGTCTGACATGCGGGGGGCATGCAGGACGATGCCGTCAACATTCCGCTTGGAGGCCATTTCGCGATAGGCCTTCTCTTGTTTGCTGTCCTCAACCAGTGACAGCACCATATCATAGCCGGCAGCGGCGTAGCTTTCGCCGGCACCCGCGATAAAGTCACCGAAAATCGGGTTCACCATCTCGTGCTGGGACGACAGCGGGATCACGTGCCCAATGGCCATCGCGCGCCCTGTGGCCAGTGCCTTGGCGCGGGTGTTGGGGCGGTAGTTGTGCTGCTCTGCGGCGGCTGCAACGCGCTTGCGGGTTGCCTCGCTCACCTCGGGAAAGCCGTTGAGCGCGCGGCTCACTGTCGTCTGCGACAGGTTCAGATATGCGGCCAGTTCCTTCAGGTTCATTGATGGAAAACTCCAAAGCGCTTTGATTCTTTTGGCTGCGACGGCAAGGGCTGCGCGCTACCTGCGCAGTTATGACAGGGCAGGGGACAGGCTGGCAAGCCCTGTGTTTTTTATGGTTGTTTGGCGCTCTGACGGGAAATTGTTGACAGCTCAGCCCGAATCCGGGATTTTGCTGTCATCCAAAGCGCTTTGAAAACTTTGAAACCGCCGAGAGCGGAGGGCGCATTGAACATCGGGAGGAAATAACATGAAACGCAGTCTTTTGGCGGCAGCTGGCGTTCTGGCGTTGTCGGCTGGTCTTGCGCAGGCAGAGGGTGATCTGGCCTTTCCGGTCGGCGAGGGGGACTTCAACTGGGAGAGCTTTGAGGCGCTGAAGGCCACGGATCTTTCCGGTGAGCAGGTCACTGTCTTTGGTCCCTGGCTTGGCCCGGATCAGGAAGTGGTCGAAAAAGTGCTGGCCTATTTCGCGGCCGCCACTGGCGCGGATGTGCGCTACACTGGATCCGACAGTTTCGAGCAGCAGATCGTTGTGGATGCCGAGGCTGGCTCTGCGCCCAATGTCGCTGTTTTCCCGCAGCCGGGTCTGGTGTCGGACATGGCCGCGCGCGGGTTCATCGCGCCTCTGGGTAACGAGACCGCCGATTGGGTTCGTGAAAACTATGCCGCCGGGGATTCCTGGGTTGATCTCAGCACCTTCAAGGGGCCGGACGGCAACGATGATGTCTTTGGGCTGTTCTACAAGGTCGATGTGAAATCCCTTGTCTGGTACGTGCCTGAAACATTTGAAGATTTCGGCTATGACATTCCCCAGTCAATGGAAGAGTTGAAGACGTTGACCGATCAGATGGTCGCCGATGGCAACACGCCTTGGTGTATCGGTCTGGGCTCTGGCGGGGCAACGGGCTGGCCTGCGACCGACTGGGTTGAGGACATGATGCTGCGCACCCAGGATCCTGGCGTTTATGATCAATGGGTCAGCAATGAAATCCCATTCACCGATCCGCGCGTTGTGAATGCAATCGAGGAATTCGGCTATTTTGCCCGCAATGATGATTATGTCTCGGGTGGTGCTGGTGCCGTGGCCTCCACCGATTTCCGCGACAGCCCCAAAGGCCTGTTTGCCAGCCCGCCGCAGTGTCTGATGCATCGTCAGGCGTCGTTCATCCCGGCGTTCTTCCCTGAAGGGACCGAAGTGGGTCTGGATGCCGACTTCTTCTATTTCCCCGCCTATGCAGAAAAGGATCTGGGCAGCCCGGTTCTGGGGGCAGGCACCCTGTGGTCGATCACCAACGACAGCAAGGGCGCCCGTGCGCTGATGGAGTTCCTGAAATCCCCGATCGGGCACGAGGTCTGGATGGCGCAGCAGGGCTTCCTGACACCGCATAAGGGTGTGAACACCGACATCTACGCGACCGACACGCTCAAGAAGATGGGCGAGATCCTGCTCTCTGCCGATACCTTCCGCTTTGACGCATCTGACCTGATGCCGGGTGGTGTTGGTGCGGGCTCCTTCTGGACCGGTATGGTTGGCTATGCCGGCGGCACCCCGGCGGAAGAGGTCGCAGCAGAGATCCAGTCGTCCTGGGATGCGCTGAAGTAAGGCACCACTGCGGGTCGGCCCCTATGGGTCGGCCTGCTTTCCCCCAGTTTTTGCCGCCCAAACCCCGCGCCGTTCACAGGCCTTGCAGGTCACACCACATGTCAGGCCGGTGGGCGGCCCGTCGTCCACGCCCTAGCGCGAAGGAACTCTTCCCATGCATCCAGCCATTCAGGGCCTGCTCACAATCGCCTTTGGCGTCGGAGGGTGTGTCGGCTATTTCTACTTTTCCAATCTGGTGTTGGATCGGGTGATCTTTCCGGCGCGCGGCGCCCATATCGCCCGCAATATCCGCCGCGCCAACATGATCCGGCCCTGGCTGTTCCTCTTGCCTGCGCTGCTGGCGCTGGGGCTTTATCTGGCCTATCCGGTGGTCGAAACCCTGCGCCTGTCGGTCACGGAACGTGTACCGGGCGGCGGGTCCGAGTTCGTCGGCCTTGCCAACTATCAGCAGATGCTGGCAGAGGCAAAATTCTGGGAGGCGCTCCAGAACAACTTCCTGTGGCTTCTTGTCGTGCCTGCGGCCTCAACCGCCTTTGGCCTGCTGGCCGCACAGCTGACCGACCGGCTGGCCTGGGGCAATATCGCGAAATCGCTGATCTTTATGCCAATGGCGATTTCCTTTGTCGGCGCTGCGGTGATCTGGAAACTGGTCTATGACGCCCGCCCCGAGGGTACCGATCAGATCGGCGTCTTGAACGCGATCTACATCTACTTTGGTGGCGACGCGCCGATGCAGTGGCTGACGATCCCGTTCTGGAACAACTTCTTTCTGATGATGGTGCTGATCTGGATCCAGACCGGCTTTGCCATGGTGATCCTGTCGGCTGCCCTGCGCGGCATTCCCGAAGAAACCGTGGAAGCGGCGATTGTGGACGGGGCCGGGCCATTTCAGATCTTCTTCAAGATCAAGGTGCCGCAGATCATGGACACCATCGTTGTGGTCTGGACCACCATCACCATCGTCGTGCTCAAGGTTTTTGACATCGTCTTTGCCATGACCAACGGCCAGTGGGAGACGCAGGTTCTGGCCAATTACATGTATGACAAACTGTTCCGCGCCAACGACTGGGGCGTGGGATCTGCAAGCGCCATGATCATCATGCTGCTGGTCCTGCCGATCCTTGTCTGGAACGTTTACAACGCCCGCCGCGAGATGCGCTGAGGAGACCGCGATGACTGTTATTGCCGGAGAAAAACCTGCGCTGATCTGGGCCTTGCGCCTGTCTGTTGTTCTGCTGGTGGGGCTGTGGCTGTTCCCGACGCTGGGGCTTTTGGTGTCGTCTTTCCGCACCGCCGACCAGATTGCGACCAGCGGCTGGTGGCGCGCGATGTTCCCGAGCGAACAGAACCTGACCCTGCGCACCGATCCCCCCAGCGAACAGGTGCAGGAAGGCGATCTTTACGTGATCGAGGGGCGGCTGTTTGCCGACGGCACCGAGAGCGAGATTTCAGCCTGGGGCACCTCGGCACGCGAACCCGCCGCATACCAGCCCGGTGAAACCGCAGAGCTGCGCCGCGGTGGCACCCTGACGGTGACAGAGGATGGCGCCTACCGGCTTGAAAGCGCGGAAGAGATCGGTGGCAAGCGCGGCCCCCGCGTCTTTGTCACCGCAACCGTCCCGCCAGAATTCACGCTGGAGAACTATGAAACCGTGCTGATCTCCGGCAACGCAACGGACAATATGGCAAAGGCGTTTTTCAACACGCTGACCGTCACAATCCCGGCGACCATCATCCCGATCCTCGTCGCGGCCTTTGCTGCCTATGCGCTGGCGTGGATGGAATTTCCGGGCCGTGCCCTGCTGGTGGCCGCGATTGTTGGCCTGTTGGTCGTGCCCCTGCAACTGGCGCTGATCCCGCTGTTGAAGTTCCACAATGAGATCGGCATCGGCAAAGGTTACATCGGGGTCTGGATGGCACACACGGGCTTTGGCCTGCCGCTCGCGATCTACCTCTTGCGCAACTACATGGTCGGCATTCCGCGCGACATCATTGAAAACGCCCGCGTGGATGGCGCGACGGATTTCATGATCTTTGTCCGCATCATCCTGCCGCTGTCCTTCCCTGCGCTGGCCTCATTCGCGATCTTTCAGTTCCTGTGGACCTGGAACGATCTTCTGGTGGCGATGGTGTTCCTGATCGACGCAACCGGCGAAACCACGGTGATGACCAAGCAGATTGTTGAACTGCTCGGCACCCGCGGCGGCAATTGGGAGATCCTTGCAACCTCTGCCTTTGTCTCGATCGCGGTGCCGCTCGCCGTCTTCTTTGCCATGCAGAAATACCTCGTCCGCGGCCTCCTTGCAGGCTCGGTCAAGTGACCTGATCCGCAGGCCGGATGAGACCGGCACTGCCCCTTACTCTAAGACTATGGAAACAGCTGACATGAACGCTCAAGCTCAACTCGACCCGGCCCAGGTTCTCGCCGCTGACCCAGATTGGTGGCGCGGTGCGGTGATCTACCAGATCTACCCGCGCAGTTATCAGGACAGCAATGGCGACGGCATCGGTGATCTGAAAGGGATCACCCAGCGCCTGCCGCATATTGCCTCGCTTGGGGTCGATGCGATCTGGATCTCTCCCTTCTTCACCTCCCCGATGAAGGATTTCGGCTATGACGTCTCGGATTACTGCGACGTCGATCCGATGTTTGGCAGCCTGTCCGACTTTGACCAGCTGGTCGCAACCGCCCATGGTTTGGGGCTTCGGGTGATGATCGACCTGGTGCTGTCGCATACCTCTGACCAGCACGCCTGGTTTGGCGAAAGCCGTCAGAGCCGCGACAATCCCCGCGCCGATTGGTACGTCTGGGCCGATCCGCAACCCGATGGCACGCCGCCGAACAACTGGCTGTCGATCTTTGGTGGCTCTGCCTGGCAATGGGATCCCCGGCGCGAGCAGTATTATCTGCACAACTTCCTGGTCTCGCAGCCGGATCTGAATTTTCACTGCCCTGCGGTGCAGGACGCGCTGTTGGATGTGACCCGCTTCTGGCTGGAGCGCGGCGTCGATGGCTTCCGTCTGGATACCATCAACTTCTATTTCCACGACGAAGAGCTGCGCTCGAACCCGGCCCTGCCGCCTGATCAGCGCAACGCCACCATCGCGCCCTCGGTGAACCCCTATAATCATCAGGAACATCTCTATTCCAAGAACCAGCCGGAAAACCTGGCGTTTTTGGGCCGGTTCCGCGCGCTTCTGGATGAGTACCCCGCCAAGGCCGCCGTGGGCGAAGTGGGCGATGCGCAGCGTGGTCTGGAGATCATGGGCAGCTACACAGCAGGCAACAGCGGCGTTCACATGTGTTATGCCTTTGAGCTTCTGGCCAAGGACGTGCTGACCGCCTCCCGTCTGGCCGAAGTCTTTGCCGAGGTAGATCGCGTTGCCGCCAATGGCTGGGCCTGCTGGGCGTTTTCCAACCACGATGTGATCCGCCACAGCAGCCGCTGGGGGCTCAACCCGGCGGCACAACGTTTGTTCACCACCATGATGATGTGCCTGCGCGGCACCACCTGCATCTATCAGGGCGAGGAACTGGGCCTGCCCGAGGCGGACATCGCCTTTGAGGACCTTCAGGATCCCTATGGCATTGAGTTCTGGCCCGAATTCAAGGGGCGGGACGGTTGCCGCACACCGATGGTCTGGGAGCCATCAAACAGCACCGGCGGGTTCACTGAGGGCAAGCCGTGGCTGCCGGTCTCGCCCGAACATCTGACTCTGAGCGTGGCCAGTCAGGAGGCCGACCCAGAGGCGATGCTGCACCACTATCGCCGCGCCATCGCGCTGCGCAAGGCACATCCCGCATTGGCGGTAGGCACCCATGATCAGCTGCGGGCAGAGGGCAACGTCGCCTTCTTCACCCGTCAGGACCGCGACGAGGTGATCTTTTGCGCCTTCAATCTGGGGGATACCGAGGCAGAGATCACCCTGCCGGAAGGCACCTGGCAAAAGCCCAACACCGACATCGCCCTCGCCGATCTGCCGACAGGCGGCGCGCGGGTTGTTCTGGCACCTTGGCAGGCCTGCCTTGCGGTGCGGGGCTGACAGAAACACGAGCAGGGGAGGGACCAGTAGATGGCAAACCTGAAATTGACCAATGTGGCCAAAACCTACGGGGGCGGCGTCGAAGTCCTGAAAGATATCAACCTCGATATCAAACAGGGGGAGCTGATTGTTTTTGTCGGCCCCTCTGGCTGCGGCAAATCCACCTTGTTGCGGATGATCGCGGGGCTGGAACGGATCAGCGGTGGCACGCTGGAAATCGATGATGCGGTGATGAATGACATCCCGCCCGCCCAACGAGGCATTGCGATGGTGTTCCAGTCCTACGCGCTTTATCCGCATATGACGGTGCGCGACAACATGGCCTTTGCGCTGAAGATTGCGAAGAAAAGCAAGGACGAGATCGACGCCGCCATCGACCGTGCGGCCAAGATCCTGCAGCTGGAACCCTATCTGGATCGCCTGCCCAAGGCGCTGTCGGGTGGGCAGCGCCAGCGGGTTGCCATCGGCCGGTCCATCGTGCGCGATCCCAAGGTCTATCTTTTTGATGAGCCGCTCTCCAATCTGGACGCGGCCCTGCGGGTCGCCACCCGGATCGAAATTGCCCAGCTGAAAGAGGCAATGCCGGACAGCACCATGATCTATGTGACCCACGATCAGGTGGAGGCAATGACCCTGGCCAGCCGGATTGTGGTTCTCGCCAACAAGGGCATCGCGCAGGTCGGAACGCCACTTGAGCTCTACGAGAGACCGGAAAACGAATTTGTCGCCCAGTTCATCGGCTCTCCGGCCATGAACCTCATTGCCGGCACGGTGATCGCCACCGGTCAACACACCACCGTTCGGCTCAGCAGTGGGGAAGAGGTCGTGGCAGAGATCCCGACCACCGACGCCGATCAGGGGCTGGCGGTGAATGTCGGGGTGCGGCCCGAGGATCTGGTGGAAGAGGGCAGCGGTGGCGCACTGATCGACAGCCGCGTTGATATCGTGGAGGCCCTGGGCGAAGTCACCGTGCTTTACATCGCGGCGGGCGAGGGAAAGGATCCGCTGATTGCGAAGCTGCCTGGCATTCACAAGGGGCTGCGCGGCACCTCTGTGCGGCTCTACGCCGATCCGGCCAAGCTGCATCTCTTTCACAACGGCCAGTCGCTGCTTTATCGCTAAGCGCCTGCGCTACTTCTGCAAAACGGTGCTGCGCCATTCCTCGAGGAACCGGGCGCGTTTCAGGCGATCCAGAAATACCAAAAGCCCCGGTCCCATCTGGATCGGGCGCAGCGCAGCTGTGGGGCTGGTTTCTGCCGTTGCGTAGCGGGGAAAGGGGTAGGCCGGATCGCGCTGGTTCCCCCAGGCCGCACGCAACAGGTGATCGATGAAGGCGCCAGCCAGATCCGGGCGGTCTGCGCCTTTCAACACGACAGCGGTGCGCAGCATCATATTGGTGTAGTCCTGCGGATCCACGATCTCGATGCGGTCGGCCAGATCCACCCGTGCCCGCGCATAGCTGCCAAGCACATTGTAGGCGATGGCCAATTCGCCCCGTGCGACCGCCTCGATCATCTCTCCGGAACAGCAATAAAGCCGCAGATCAAGGCTGCCGAAAATCTCCATCATCCGCCAGAAACTTTCGGAGGTGCGCAGATCCTGTGTTGCAAACAGATAACCCAGCCCGCTGGTTTCAACATCATAGGTGCCGATGTGCCCCCGGAACCGATTGGGGTAGCGGCGCAACAGGGACATCAGCGCCTGACGGCTGCGCGGCATCTCCAACCCCTCAAAGGCGGCGGGCGACAGCACGATGGATGCGGGCTCCTGCGAGAAGGCAAAGACGTGGTCGCGCCAGACCGCCCAGTCGGGGATGCGCAACCGTCCAGCGGGGGAATGCGCGCGGGTGTAGCCGTCATTGGCCAGCTTGGTCTGTAGATCCAACGCCGAAGAAACAGCCAGGTCAAACGCCGCGTCGCCCTCCACCACGGCGCGCATCAATTCTGAACTGCTGACGGTGACATAATCCACCACCACCGTGGGGCGGCTGCGCAGAAAACTCTCGATCAGCGGCGCCAGAAGATCCGTGTCGGTGGTGGACAGCACCCGCAGGACATCAGCGCCAGCAGCACCGGCAGCGGGGCCAAAGCGGCGCTGGTCCTCGATCTCGAACGCCTGCGCAGCCCCGCCGAGAATGCCCGCAAGGCAGAACAGGCTGATCACCCGCAAAGCAACTGTCAGGACATTGGAAAACACAAGGAAACGCATGAACCCTCTCGTCTTGGGGATGCGGCAGGCGGGCCGCTGGTGGCTTGGCTCGGCGCGATGGTCAGGCGTCCGCCGTGGGCCTCCACGACTTCGCGCGCAATGGTAAGACCAAGGCCCGAGCCAATCGTCCCCTCGGCATTGGCGCCCCGCGCAAACCGTGCGGTCAGCGCGTCGGTGTCACCGCTGGGAAACCCGCCCGCCTCGTCAATGATGCTCAGCCGCAGCTCTGCCCCCTCCTTGCGCAGGATCACCTGAATGTCGCTTTCGGACGGCGCATATTTGATCGCATTGTCCAACAGGTTGCGCACCGCGTTCTGGATCAGGATTGGATCACCCGACAGGGGCGGCGTCTGCGGCAGGTCGGAATGCAGCGCGATATCCTTCAGCTCTGCAATCGGGCGCAGGCGGTTCAGCAACTCGCGCGACAGCGCCCCCAGATCCACCTCTTCGCGCAAGAGACTGTCGGTGCGAAAGGTCACCATCGCATGATCCAATAGCTGCCCCGCCGCGCGGGAGCTTTCGTCGATGGCGCGGATCATTTCACGCAAAGAGGCGCGGTTTTCGTCCCGCTCTACCCGCCGCAGCGTGATCTCTGCCTGCGTGCGCACCGTGGCCAGCGGCGTGCGCACCCGGTGGGCGGCTTCGGCGATGAAATCTTCGGACCGCGACAGGGACACCCGCAGCCGTTCAATAAAGCGGTTGAGCGATGTGACCAGCGGGATCATTTCGGACGGCACCGGGCGGCGTACCGGGCGCAGATCCTTGGGGCCCCGGCGCGACACGGCCTCGGCCAATTCTGCCAGGGGGCGGATGCTGGACTGCGCAGCCCAGATTGCCAGAAAGGCCGCGATCATGAAAAACCCGAGCCCCAGTTGCAGCGCATTGCGGGTCAGCTCCGCCAGCTGCGCGGCTTGCCCCTCGCGGGTCTGGGCGACGGAAATCACCACATCAGAGACCTGACCATTCAGCGACACCCTCCGCGCCAATGTGACCATGCGGATGCTGTCACCCTTGTAGTGCAGGGTATCAAATCGCGGCTGGCCCCGTGGTGGTGCACCATCCGGCAGCGGCAGATCCGCATATCCCGTCAGCACGCTGTCATCCTGCGCGATACGGTAGAACACCCGGTCAGAGCTGACATTGCCCAGCATGGAGAGCGCGGCATAGGGAATGTCCACCGACACCTCGCCGGACCGCACCGAGACCGAATCCATGATCGAGGTGGCAGAGGCCGCAAGGATGCTGTCATGGGTCTGCTGCGAAACGTCTCGGGTAAAGCCCAGCACGATAACAAACAGTAGCGACGCCAGAAACGCGGCACTGCCCACCAGTTGCAGCGTCAACCGCCGCCGGATGGACCCGCTGGTGGGCAGGCCACGGCTCATGCAAGCGACATCCGGTAGCCCAGCCCGCGCACGGTGGTGATCTCCACGTCCGAGCCTGCCAGATGTTTTCGCAGCCGCCCGACATAGACCTCAATCGCGTTTTCGGAGACGTCCTCTTCATAGGAAAACAGCCGGTCGACCAGCTTTGATTTGGAAAAAATTCGATCCGGCGCGTTGATGAAAATTTCCAGAAGCCGCAGTTCCTTGTTGCGCAGGGAAACGGTTTTTTCGCCGATGTTCAGCGTTCCGGCCATCGGGTCAAAGACCACGGATCCGAATCGTTTCTGGTTGGAACTGCCGCCTCCGTGGCGGCGCAGCACGGCGCGGCAGCGCGCCTCCAACTCGGAAAAATCAAAGGGTTTGGTGATGTAGTCATCGGCCCCCAGATCCAGAACACCCACGCGGTCCGACACCTCGGATCGGGCGGTCAGGACGATCACGGGGGTGGTCCCCTGACGGTTGCGATGGGCCTTCAGAAAATCACGACCGTCACCATCTGGCAGCATAATATCCAACAAAATCAGATCGTAATCGGCCGTTGCCGCATAGTCATCGGCGACCGAAATATCCGGGGCATGATCCACAACATGGCCATCCATCCGCAGGCGGTCCTCCACTGCGGCGGCAAGGCTGAGGTTGTCTTCTACCAGCAGAAAACGCATGTCGCTGTGTTCCGGTTCGGGTCGATAAAATGCCAACCACCTTGGCTGGTGACAGGTTTGTGTCAGCTTCGCGTGGTCCCTTTCAGTCATGAGCGGCCAAGCCGCCATTTGTCAAATGGGAGGAGACAAAGATGAAAATGACCCTGACCCGGCGCGCGCTGATGGCCGCGACCGCCGCGACGACGCTGGCTTTTGCTGCCCCGGTGGCTGCGGATGAGATGGTGGACAGCATCCACTTTCTGATCCCCGGCGGCGCAGGTGGCGGCTGGGACGGCACCGCGCGCGGCACCGGAGAGGCGCTGACCAAGGCAGGTCTCGTTGGCAATGCGTCCTATGAAAACATGTCCGGCGGTGGCGGCGGCAAGGCGATCGGCTATCTGATCGAAAACGCCGAGAGCAACCACGGCACGCTTATGGTGAACTCCACCCCGATCGTGATCCGCTCGCTGACGGGCGTGTTCCCGCACAACTTCCGTGATCTCACCATGGTGGCCGGTACGATTGGTGACTACGCTGCAATCGTCGTGGGCAAGGACAGCCCCATCAATTCCATGTCGGATCTGATCGCCGCCTATCAGGCAGAGCCGCGCAAGACAGCCATCGGCGGTGGCTCGGTTCCGGGCGGCATGGATCACCTCGTTGCAGCCATGGTGATGAAGGCCGCAGGCGAAGAGCCAACAGCAGTGAAATACATCCCCTATGATGCGGGTGGCGTGGCTATGGCGGCGCTGCTGTCCGGCGAAATCGCGGCCCTTTCCACGGGCTTTTCCGAGGCGATTGATCTCGCCAACGCTGGCGAAGTGAAAATCATCGGCGTCACCGCCGACGAACGCGTTCCCGCCTATGCCGATGCTCCTACCATGAAAGAACAGGGGATCGATGCGACCTTTGTGAACTGGCGCGGGTTCTTTGGCGCCCCCGGCCTGCCGGAGGAAAAAGTGGAAGCCTACCGCGCTGCGCTGGCCAAGATGTATGACACCCCCGAATGGGAAGAGGTCCGCGCCCGCAATGGTTGGGTGAACATTCACAACAGCGGCGATGACTTCGTCAAATTCCTGGAAGGTCAGGAAGAGGTGATCCGCGGCCTGATGCAGGAGCTGGGCTTTCTCTAAAGCCTGACCTGCCGCGCGACCGGAGGGCACAACCGGTCGCGCATCTTCACCTGCCCGCCAGCCCAATAACCAGAGCCCCCCACCGAGACCTGCGCCCGGTGTGATGCGGGAGGCATCTGTTCCGGCCCAAGCGGCAGGGCCACGATCTGCATTTTCAATCGACCGGAAGGGAGGAGCCCGATGGCGCTCGACCGATGGATTGCACTGGTCATCCTGATGATCAGTCTCGTCTATGGCTACACGGCCTTTTTCACCATGGATGACGGCTTGCCTCCGTTCATGAAATTCAACGCCATCTGGCCCAGCACCTTTCCCAAGGGGCTCTCTGTTCTGGCCATCCTCTGCGCGCTCATCATTCTTGTCTCTCCCGGCAAGGATACCGATGGCCCCAAGGTCGGTGACATCGATTACCGCCGTCTGCTGGACTACAAGATCGGTCAGGCCGCGGCGCTCTTGGGGATGATGGTACTATATGCGCTGCTGCTGCGTCCGGCCGGGTTCCTGATCTCGACCGTGGGCTTTCTGGTTATCAGCTCGATGATCCTGGGAGAGCGCAAGCTGCATATCCTGATCCCCATCGCAATGATCGCCGCCGGCGTGGTCTGGTATCTGGTGCAGGGGGTCCTTGGCATCTACCTGCGGCCGCTGCCGCTGTTCCTTGGAAACGGAGTCTGAGATGCTGGACGGAATTCTGATTGGCCTCAGCACGGCCTTTTCCCTGAGCAATCTTCTGATGGTGATTGGCGGCTGCCTCATTGGCACCTTCATCGGCATGCTTCCGGGTCTTGGCCCGATGAGCATCATCTCCATCATGATCCCGGTCGCGATCTCCATCGGCGATCCATCGGCGGCGCTGATCCTGCTGGCGGGGGTCTATTATGGTGCGATCTTCGGCGGCTCGACCTCTTCGATCCTGATCAATGCGCCTGGCGTGGCCTCGACCGTGGCGACCTCATTTGATGGCTACCCTCTGGCGCGGCAGGGCAAGGCGGGCAAGGCGCTGACGGTTGCGGCGATCTCGTCCTTTTGCGGCGGCAGCATCGGTGCGGTGCTCCTGATGATCTTTGCACCCGCACTTGCCAGTGTGGCACTGCTGTTTCATTCGGCTGAGTATTTTGCCCTGATGGTGGTAGGGCTTTCTGCCATCGCGGCCTTTGCAGGCACCGGTCAGGTGGTGAAGGCGCTATTGATGACGGTTCTTGGCCTCATCATGGCGACGGTAGGTGAAGGCGCGCTGTTCAACATGCCGCGTTTCACGATGGGCATCATGGATCTGCAGTCGGGCTTTGGCTTCATCACCCTGGCGATGGCGATGTTTGCCTTGCCAGAGGCGCTGTATCTGGTGCTGGATCCCAGCCGCTCCAAAACCGAAGGGGGCAGCAGCGAGATCAAGGATCTGCGCATCACGAAAGCTGAGGCAAAATCCATCGCGCCGGTGATTGGCCGCCAGTCGATCCAGGGCTTCCTGATTGGCGTGCTGCCGGGGGCAGGGGCCACCATCGCGTCCTTCCTTGGCTATGCGGTTGAACGCAACATCGCCCCGAAGGACGAGCAGGATCAATTCGGCAAGGGCTCTGTCAAAGGCCTCGCCGCGCCCGAAAGCGCCAATAACGCAGCCTGCACCGGTTCCTTTGTGCCACTTCTGACATTGGGGATCCCCGGTTCCGGCACCACCGCGATCCTGTTGGGGGCGCTGATTGCGCTCAACGTCTCGCCCGGTCCACGGCTGATGGTGGATGAGCCACAGATCTTCTGGGCCGTCATCATCTCCATGTATGTGGGCAACCTGATCCTGCTGATCCTGAACCTGCCGCTGATCCCCTATATCGCCAAGGTGCTGGCTGTTCCGCGCAACTACCTGATCCCGTTCATCTTCTTCTTTACGCTGATGGGGGCCTATATCGGCCAGAACAACGCGACAGAGTTGTTGATCCTTGTCGGTCTGGGGATCTGCGCGACGCTGCTGCGCTTTGCCGACTATCCGCTGGCCCCTTTGCTGATCGGCTTCATTCTGGGGTCGATGCTGGAGGACAACTTCTCCCGTTCGATGCAGATCTATGATGGCTTCGGCTTCCTGATGGAACGTCCGATGACCATCGGTCTCCTGGGCTTTGCGGTGCTCTTGGTGCTTTTGCCAGCTTACCGGGCGCGCCGGGCGCGGCTGCGTCAGGCGGGGGTTGCTGATGGCGACTGATGGCCGTTGATATCACAGGGTAAGAATGGGCGCTGCGGCGCCCATTTTTGCACCTACCCCAGGATCAGCAACCACAGCCAGACGGTCAGGATGCACGATCCGGTGGCAATCAGCACGGAAGAGGCCGCCACCCGCTTTGCGCGGCCATACATATTGGCAAAGATATAGGCGTTGAACCCCGGCGCCATCGCGGCATTCAGCACGGCAGAGCGGAACAGATCCGGTTGCACCTTGAGCGCTGTGCCCATGCTCCAGACCAGCGCCGGGTGCACCATCAATGAAATCGCACAGACAAATCCAATGGCGCGCAGGTCGCCTTCGGGGCGGTATTGCACCAGCACACCCCCCAGCGCAAACAGCGCAGTCGGCAGCGCCGCGCGAATGACCAGAGACAGCGCCTCATCCACCGCCTGCGGGATCCACAGCCCCGAGAGGTTCGCCACAAACCCCAATGCGATGCCAAGGATCAGCACGTTCTTGAACATCGCACTGAACACCGATTTCACCGTAGCGATACCGCCCGCGCCCTTGTTGCGCACGATCTCCATCACCGTGATCCCCAGCCCGTAGCAGAACGGGGAATGAAAGGCGATGATCGCGTAGTTGCCGGTCAGATTGTCTGCGCCATAGGCGCGTTCGGTGATCGGCAGGCCCAGCAGAACCGAATTGGAGAACAGGCAGCAAAAGCCAATCGCCACGCAATCCTCCCAGTCGCGGCGGAAAATCAGCCGTGCGCCAATCATGCCCAGGCTGAAACAGATCGCGGCGCCTGTGTAGAAACTGATCAGCAGGCGGGGGTCGAAGCTCGCCGACAGATCCAGCGTCGCGATGGCGCGAAACAGCAGGCACGGGATGGCAAAGCTCTGGGTGAACTTCATCAGCGCATCGACGTGGCCGGCCTGGAAATACCCCCGCCGTGTGGCGAGGTAACCCGCCCCGATCACCAGAAAAACCGGCAGGATGACATCAATCAGGCTCTGAAACATGATGTGCCTTCCTGTCGGGCAGAGCCGTCACTGCGTTTGGCGTGGGCTCAGATCGGGTATTCGATCACCATGCCATCATAGGCGGGATCGACATGATCGGGGGTTTCGGCTGCGACCTGAGCATAGTCCAGATCGATGTGCATATTGGTCAGCACCGCGCGCTTTGGTGCCATGCGCTCGATCCATTCCAGCGCCTCATCCAGGCACAGGTGGGTCGGGTGCGGCTTGCGGCGCAGCGCGTCGATGATCCAGCAATCCAGGTCGCGCAACTCGTCCAGCGCGCTGTCGGGGATCTTTGCCACATCCGGCAGATAGGCCAGATCGCCAATGCGGAAACCCAGCGCCTCGATAGAACCGTGGTTGACCTCAAAGGGGCGCAGGGTGATGTCGCCGCCGGGGCCAGAGATGGTCAGCGGGCCATCAATCTGGCGCAGGTCCAGAATGGGCGGATAGGGGGAGCCTTCGGGCTGGATGAAGGCATAGCCGAACCGCGACAAGAGCGCGTTCTGGGTGTCGCCGTCGGCGTAGACCGGCACCCGTTCGCGCATGTTGAAAACGATCATGCGCAGGTCATCGATGCCATGCACGTGGTCGGCGTGCGAATGGGTATAGACCACACCATCAAGCCGACCGGTGCCAGTGTCCAGCAACTGACTGCGCATGTCTGGCGTGGTGTCGATCAACACCGTGGTGGTGCCCTCTGGACCGTCCCGTTCAACCAAAAGGGAACAGCGCCGCCGCACATTGCGCGGATTGGTCGGATCACAGTCGCCCCAATGGCCGCCCAGACGCGGCACCCCGCCAGAAGAGCCGCAGCCCAGAATGGTAAAGCGCAGCGCCCCCATCAGGCAGCGGCCTCATATTTGGCAGCTTTCCAGAACAACCGGTCGAAATTGGCCTGGGTTTGGGCGGCAAACTGGGCGTAGTCGACGCCAAACACCTCTGCGCCGACGCGGGCGGTATGGGCCGTATAGGAAGGCTCATTGCGCTTGCCGCGATAGGGCGGCGGCGCCAGATAGGGTGCGTCGGTTTCCACCAGGATGCGCTCCATCGGTGCGGCTGCAAAGATGTCGCGCAGTTCCTGGCTCTTGGGAAAGGCCGCGATGCCCGACATCGACAGGTAAAACCCCAGATCCACCGCTGCACGTGCCAGCTCTGCCGAGGAGGAGAAACAGTGCATCACACAGCTATAGGCGCCCTTGGCCATCTCATCGCGCAGGATTGACGCCATATCATCATCGGCGTCGCGTGAATGAATGATCAGCGGCAGGCCGGTTTCCCGCGCGGCGGTGATATGGATGCGCAGCGACTCCTTCTGCACATCCTTGCTGTCGGCGGTATAGTGGTAATCCAGCCCGGTCTCGCCGATGCCAACGAATTTCGGATGCTGCGCCAGCGCCACCAGCTCATCCACGGTTGCCATCGGCTCGTCAGCGGCGCTCATCGGGTGGGTGCCTGCGGCATAGAAAATCGGCGCGTGGGCCTCGGCGATCGCGCGCACGGTCGGTTCATTGCGCAGTTTGGTGCAGATTGTGACCATGCGTGTCACGCCCGCCTCTGCCGCGCGTGCAATCAGCGCGTCCAGCTCGCCCTCGAAATCGGGGAAATCCAGATGGCAATGACTGTCCGTGATGGACGGGGGCATCGGGGAAAGGGTCTCGGTCATAACTGCTCTCTGTTGCGTGCTGCGGGGGATCCGCCGAGGGATCAGCGCGCCGCAGTTTCCTGCATCTTGAAAACCGTATCTAGAACAAGCGCAGCGGGGTCAAGGTTCACCGCCTGACCATGACGCATCCGTGCTGTGACCTGTGCGGCCAAATCTGCCCAGGCGCGGGCTTTGTGGGGGGTGGGGGACAGACGCGACAGGATCGCGCCCTCCTGCGGGGCAGCTTCGGGCATCGGGGGCTGTCCGGTGGCCCCGGTGCGCGCCAGCCGGGCCAGCGCCGTATCGATCAGCGTCAGCAACAGCTCGAATTTTTCGGCGCCCCCGCGTGCGGCAGCTTGCTCTGCCAATGCCATGGCCCGCTGCCGGTCCATGCGCGGCATGCTGTCCAGAAGGCGGATCAAATCGCTGTAGGCCGTCAGCCCGCCCAGGTTCAGCAGGCGCAGTGCCGCCCCCACAGACCCATTGGCCAGCGCTGCCAGATGGCTGGTCTGCTCCGGCAGATCGGCGCCTGCCTGCGCCAGCGCCGCCTGCATGTCCTGTGGCCCCAGCGGCGCAAAGCGCAGCAGCCGACAGCGCGAGCGGATCGTCGGCAACAGCCGCGAGGGCTGATGCGACACCAACAGCAGGGTTGTGCGGGCAGGGGGTTCCTCAAGCATCTTCAACAGCGCGTTTGCAGCGCTGATGTTCATGTCATCGGCCGCGTCCACAATCACCACCCGACGTCCGCCGTCAGTGGCCGAGAGGCCAAAGAACTTGTTCAGCGCGCGGATGTCATCCACCACGATCTGATCGCGCAGCTTGCCCTTGTCGTTTTCGCTGCGGGTGATCGACGCCAGCCCCGGCTCTGCCAGTGCCTGAATGCGGTGCATCACTGGATGATCCATCCCGATATCCAGTGACGTGGCTGGGGGAGGGGCCCCGAAAAGCCCCGCATCCTCAGCCGGGGGCTGTGACAGCAAAAAGGCCGCAATACGCCAGGCCAGCGTGGCTTTGCCCACGCCCTGCGGCCCCGTCAACAGCCAGCCGTGATGCAGCCGGTCAGAGTTGAAGGCGGTCAGAAAATCCTGCTCTGCCTGCGCCTGTCCGAACAGCTGCAGCGTTTCGCGGGGATGGGGGGCGCCAGGGGTCTGATCGGCCCGCAGCGGGGGCTCATCCTTGCTCATGCGCCTCTATCCCCGTCGCGTTCGGGCAGAGCCGCGGCGACAACATCCAGCACATCCTGTGCCACCACATCCATCGGGCGGTCGCCGTCAATCACCCGGAACCGGTTCGCAAATTCCTGCGCCAATGCCAGAAAGCCCGCGCGCATGCGCTGTTGCAGATCCAGGCCAAAATCCTCGAACCGCTCTTCGCTGCCCTGACGGCCCTTTGCGCGTGCCAGCCCCTTGGCCGGGTCCATGTCGATCAGAATGGTCAGGTCCGGTTCATGGCCGATCATCAGGCGATGCAGCTGGTCCACGCTGGCGCGCAGATCCCCCCGCGACAGGCCCTGATACATGCGGGTGCTGTCGGCAAAACGATCACAGACCACCACCTGGCCAGCGGCCAGAGCAGGCAGAATGCGACGTTCCAGATGATCGCGCCGCGCTGCAGTAAACAGCAACAGCTCGGTCTCTGCCGACCAGCGATCCGGATCGCCCTCAAGCACCAGACGGCGGATTTCCTCTGCCCCGTCCGAGCCGCCGGGTTCGCGGGTCAGGACAACATCCAGCCCCTGTGCCCGCAGCGTGTCGGCAAGCAACCGGCATTGGGTCGATTTGCCGGATCCATCGATCCCTTCAAACGTGACGAACAGACCGCCACGTCCTGTGGCGGGTGTCTCTTGCGAGGTCCCTGCGCTCACTGGCTGGCCTCTGGACCTTTGAGGAACTGTTTGACCAGCACTTCGGCAGCGGTCTTGACCCGCACCGGAAAGCCTCCGGTGGGGATGTCCTTCTCGGCCACCAGCGGCAGGCGCACCTCTGGCAACTCATCGGGTTGCAAGACCAGCTCTGCCAGCTTCTGGCCCTTGGTGATCGGCGCATCGATCGGCCCGGTATAGACAACCTCTGCCGCGATATCATCGCCCGCAAGCGCGGGAAGCAGGATGTTCAGATCCTCTGCAGGCACCAGCCCTACGGTTGGCTCTGCGCCGCGCCAGACCTCAGCTTCTGCGACCGGAACACCCGCTTTAGCCACCGTTTTTTTGGCAAATTGGCGAAACGACCAGTTAACAATGGCCTCGGCCTCCTCTGCGCGCGCATTGGTGCTGTCGAGACCGGTAATGACAAAGATCACCCGGCGGTCGCCCTGTTTGGCCGAGCCAACCAGACCATAGCCTGCCTCTGATGTGTGCCCGGTCTTCAGACCGTCCGCACCGATCCCCAGCCCAAGAAGAGGGTTCCGGTTCCGCGTGTTGGAGGGCGCGCGCCCGTCGAATTCAAACCGTTTTTCGGCAAACAGCGGATAGTATTCAGGGAAATCCTCGATCAGCCGTTCTGCCAGAATGGCCAGATCCTGAACCGACATCCGATGCCCGGCCGCAGGCCAGCCGTTGGAATTGGCAAAGGTAGAGTTCTCCATCCCCATTTCTTGCGCGCGCTTGGTCATGTAGCGGGCAAATCCCGCCTCTGTTCCATCAGGGCTCAGTGCCTCGGCGATGACAACACAGGCATCATTGCCCGACAGGACGATGATGCCGCGCAAGAGATCCTCGACGCG
>Ga0160419_100381_pt1 | contig 29000 bp, 38 predicted proteins | sample CelAP2metagpilot_2_FD_108196 | JGI IMG/M metagenome (GOLD analysis project Ga0160419, IMG submission 108196) | Phycosphere-associated microbial communities from Cellana algal ponds in Kailua-Kona, Hawaii, USA - Cellana AP2-4-25 metagenome pilot ... | reverse complement strand
GGGAGGAGGACGTGGAGGAGGGCGAGGAGGAGGAAGGGGCCGTAGGCGGAGGAGCAGTGGAGGAGGCAGCGGAGACGATTGGGGAGGTGTCATGTATGGCGGGAGGAGAGGGGGAAGGTTGATGGGAGGAGGAGGAGGAGGAGGAGGAGGGGGAGGAGGAGGAGGAGGAGGAGATGGCAGCAAAGACCGTGAAGGGAGCTACGCGCACGACAGCCTCACTGGACGGGTAAGATGGTTGGGGAGACGCCGATACTTTCCCTCCCCCCCTCCCCCCTCCCTCCTCTTCCTGCACTTTTGTTCTGCTTCCCTTTCCCCCTCGTGCTTCAGTGGCCTTCTCCTGCCTCTCGTCCTCAACTGCAACCTTGAAGCGAACAGGGTCTCCTCCTCCCCCTCCTCCTTTTCCCGGCACCGCCCTCTCTCCACCTGCCTGATCTCTCTCTTCTCTCTCTTTCGCCGCGCTACAAGGGTGCACCAACTTCGCTTTCTTCTTCCCTTTCCCCTTCTCCTCCCCCTCGCCCTCCCCCACTCCCTCCCCCTCTCCCTCCCTCGCTTCCTCCTTCTCACCCGGACCTGCATTTCCCCCCCTCTCCGCCGTCGCCTCCTTTCCCTCCCCTCCCTGCCACTCCCTGTCCGCCACTCGGGGCCGAGCCACACGCAGGGGAAAGGGTCTGTCCGCGCGCAGTGCACGGTCACCGCCCAGCCTCGGTCCGGAATAAACGACACGAGTTATTTTACGGGGAAACAGCCAGGAGGAGGGGGCAGAGGAGGGGAGGACAGAGATCTGAAAGAGGAGGGAGGGAGGGAGGGAGGGAGTACCGACCTTGTGCAAGCCGCTGAGATCTATCGAGATGGGGTCGAACTCGGTGGGCCAGGAGTAGGCCATGGTGAGCACTACGTCCTTGTAGCTCAGGAGGGAGGGGGATAGGGCGCTACCGATGGAGGCTTCGTGGTGGGACACGCCCTATAAACCAAAAGAAGATGAAAAGAAGGAAGGATAAACGGAATGAACAAGGTAGATAGCTCGGAACATTTGCTGCTGTGTGAGCAAGCTATTTTCACTTGATGTAAATGTATCACACGAGGGCCTCGCCTCTATTCCGTACCTCCCTCTCTCCCTTCCTCCCTCCGTCCGTACCAATTTAGACGCCTCATCCTGCGTCCCCTCTCCTAGGGTAGCATCCATCAGGGTGGCCCACATCCTCAAGGCTATCTCTTTCCACATGCCATCTTTGCGAGATGCTTGCAAGCAAGCATGAGAACCGCATCGAGAGCTGTGAGGGGAGAGAGCGAATGAGGAAGCGAGGAATGAGGGATGGGATGGTGTACGAGGCTGGAAGGTCGACATGGGATAGGAGGGGTAGAACCAGGCATGAGACACTCGAAAAGGGGAAGAGGAGAGGGTGGACCAGAACTTACATAGCCATCAACTCCCGCAGCTGCAAAAAGCGGAAAATGGTGGAGAGCAGGTCAGTCGCTTCCGACAGTCGAGCCCAGGATGTTTCAGAGGGCGGCCGTGTTCCCCAAGGTCGGGTGCGCGCTAATTCAGCCTCCCTTTCGTAATCTGAGTCTTCAAAGTATCTGTTCAAATTGCATTCTTCGCAGAAGCGAAAAGGCCTTGGCGGTCTGACCAGTAGTAGTTTTGGCTGGCATTCAAACGTGGAGGTTGCTGTCGCTTCGGTCGAGGAGGGCACGTCCTGCGCACGCTGCAACTGCTGCTCCAGCGGCGCCTCCGACTCGACTTTTTGGGTCGCCATTGTGCGTGGACGCTCTGTGCGTCCCTGAAGGGGGGTAAAGGGATACTTAGATGTAAGTGACAGGTGTCTTACTGGGTGTTTGGTGGGGCACCGTGATGGTGAATTGGAGCTGTGAGAAGAAGTGGGATGGATGGAGGAGGCGGCGACATTGGCAGACAATAATATTACCCCCCTCCCACCAAAATGAGCTGGCTGGCAAAAGACTTCATCACCATCCATGGTAAAGACGAAAGCTTCAGGGCATGTATATCTCCTCAGGAGGTTGATCGGAGAGAAGAACCTCAACTGCATCGCCGCAACAAATTCGCCGATAGCCTCGCCTCGATTCCGCAGTCTTTCTAAGCAATTTTGATCGCACCATTTGGAGACGTTCCCACACGAGAATTTCTCTTTCTTCATTTGTCGTTTTGGGACCTCTTGTATAACACACTAGATTACATCCGTCCTCATCCCCTCCCTCCTCCTCCCCTTCCTCCTCTACGCGCCCGCCATTGCTCCGCATACTCTACTGCCATTCCGACGGACTCCCTGGCTATCCCCATTCCCTCTTTCAAAGCCCTCCAAGCCCCCTCACTCGCCTTCTTCAAATTCGCGCGTGCTACGTCCGCCCTCGGTGGTAATGGAAAAGCAAAGTTCCCCCCAAACTCCCTTCCTCCTCCACCACCTCCTACTGCCACGTACAATAGGGCGAGGGCCGAGGCCACTAAGACCAAGGTTGCATTTCTCTTGACCCCCGTTTTCCCTCCCTCTCCTTCCTCCCCCCCTTGCCCCCTTCCCTCAGACTTCATCCTCCTGGCCAGCTCCTTTATCCTCCCTCCGCTGCTGCTGCAGCCCATTCCGTCCCCGCTCTTTCCGTCCCTTCCTATCCCCGCAGCCCTTTGCAAGACTGACACGAACCATTGAAGAACCTCCTCCTCCCTCCCTCCCTCCCTCACCATCAGATAGATGTGTGCACAGCGCTCGGCGAGAGGAGAGCGAAAACGTACGTAGGAGGAATTGGGCAAGCTGTAGTCCAGGGCCAGGATGGGACTGAAAGGGGGGGGGAAGGGGGGAAGGGAGACGGGTGACAGTTGACGTGCGATAGCATACGACAATAGGAGACAAGAGGGAAAGGAGAGAGGGATCGGGAAAGGAGAAAAAGGGCGAGCACACAGCAGGCTCCCCACCTGTGGCTCTCCACCAAACGGGTCACGTCCAGGTTCAGCAAGGCGGAGGCTGCCTGCACAGACAGCTGTCTGCTCGGAGATAGAAGGAGGGCCTCCAGAAGCCGCTGGCCGGGAGGAGAGGAGGGGGAAGGCGCGACCGAGGAGGAGGTGGAGAAGGAGGAAAAGGTGGAGAAGGGCGAGGAGGAGGGAGGGAAGGGAGGCGGGTTGAGGGAGACAAGGCGGTCAAAGCCGGCACGCATGCTCTGGTAAGCGTCGAGGGCGATCTCTGTCGGAGAATAAAGGAAGGAGGGAGATGGGGAGGGAGGGATGGAGGAGTCATTTCTCTATTCCTCCAACAATGCAATCAGCCCCTTTCCTTCCCTCCCTCCCCTCCTCCCCCCCACCTCCCCTCGTACCTTCCAATCCCCTGCCCTCCACCTTCATCATCTCCGCAGCCCTAACCACGTGTGCCACCCTTCCCCCCACTAATGCATACACCTCCGCAGCCACCGCCTTGGAGACCCGCCCTCCCTCCCGCCCTCCCTCCCGCCCTCCCTCCCCGCTTAGCAAGGCGATGGCCTCGCGTTTGTCCAGGTCGTTGACTCTTACCATCCCCCCACTCGAGGACCAGGCAGGGTGCTGCCGCAACTGCCCGAGGAGGGGGCCGGGAGGGAGAACGAGGAGGGAAAGGAAGGAGGGGGGGGAGTGCGGTCCGCTGAGGAGGGATTGGAGCTCGAGGAGGGAGGAGGGGGAGGGCTTGAGGCTGTGGAGGCCGTCGAAAATGACCGTGACGGGCGTGCTGGCCAAGGAGGGGGAAGAGGATGGGGAGGAAGAAGGAGAGAAGGAGGTGCGGCGTGCGGCGCGGTTCAAGGCAGTTACGGCTTCCTCCAGAGGGGTGGGCACAGGGGGAGAGGGCGGGAGGGCGAGGAGGCGATCACGGAGGGCGAGGAGGCGGGAGTGGTATGGGCGGTGCTGTCCCCCCAAGGCCCGATGAATGGCGGCGGGAAGGTCTCCCTGAGAGCTACTGACATCCACGTAAATTATCCCTTTCCCCACCTCTCGTGCCGCTGCCTTGGCCAAACTGCTCTTCCCCGTCCCCTCCTCCCCACACATGACGTAGTACCGCCCGACCGAGCTGCTGCTACTGCTGGTCAAGTGAGGGCCCAGGCAGGAAAGGATCTGACGCTGGAGGGACGGGCGTAGGAGGGGGGGAGCGGCGCAAACCACCTGTGTGAGAGGAAGGAAGGAAGGAGGGGGGAGAGGGAGGGGAAGGGCAAGGGGCGGATGGGGAGGGGGGAAAAGGAATGCAGTCACGGTAGACACCCTGTACTGCTAAAACTTTCTATTTCACCAGTTCCATTTTTATTAGGTTTTCGCCTCCTCTTGTACCTACCTACCCACCTCGTCCTCTTCAGCGGCCTGTGATGCCGTTCGGGCTCTTCCTAAGCCCGCCCTCTTCTGCTTCTCGCCTGCCTGCCTCCTTCCCTCCCTCCCCCCTGACTAAGACTTACACCGGAAGCCTCGCGGGATGGAAGCAAGGTGTGGAGGTTGCCCTGTGCGATCGCTTGGGCGCCCTTGAAGTCGTTAATGAACTGGTAAAGGAGAAGCAGGGAGAGAATGAAAGGGGGGGGGAGAGGGAGGGTCACTGAGCTTGAATTTGAGAGAGGAAGGTATGTGACGATCTGCATGTTACTTAATACACCTTCGCTTCCATTATTACCCGCATATATCGCCCCTAATATGTCCTTGCTGAACCCGGCAATTTGGTCGTTCTGTCCTCTTGTCATCCCGTCCTTCCTTTTCCTTCCCACTCCCTCACCTCGATGGTAGTTGGTAGCACGACCAGGTCAGCAATGGCCAGCCCTGCGATGGTCAGGAGTCCCAGATGCTGGTGCCACCACGAGGAAGAGGAAGAGGAGGAACCGTTGCCTCCTCTGCTGCTCCTGTCCTGCGCCGCCTAGAAGAAGAATGACGTGTACGTGTGTGAATGTGCCGTGGGCAAGTCGGAGATGATCCGGCAAGGGGGACTAGTAACAATTCGGCACCAATCCCTCTTACCCATCCAAAGCAAGGCATATACATCAAATACGTCAAACACATTGGCGGTTACCGTCGAGGAGGAAAAGCGTGCAAGAAGGCGCTGCTGCTGCTGGACCTTTCCGGGGCTACGGAGGGGACGGGTGGCCGCAAGATGCAGCATCTTGATGGAGCCTTTTGATTCTTAACGGCTTCAGCGTACGTCTGGGATAGAAGTGTGTGCACTCGAGTGAGTTCGTCGTGTTGGGACAGCAACCCGAGACCGAGGACTAGGAGGGCATGCCAAGACGGCGCAAAGGGAAAGCAAAGTGGGGCCGGATGAGGTCACCAAGCTTCCACGTTTCATATAAATTCCCCGCCATGCTTAATGTGCAGCCATACTCTGTGTCTGTGTATATGTGTTTTTGTGTGGGCACAACCGAAGGCATTCGTCATCGTTTAATTTTCAACTGCTCCCAACTGCTGCTTCTCTTTCGCCCGTCTCTCGCCTCCAATACACTCACCTTACACCTTCTGCTCAACACCCTTACGCCCTTCAGGTAAGACATTGTCAGGAAGATATACGTCCAGGCCTTGCTGAACACGACGTGGGCAAGACCTTCAGGTATTTGCTCCATAGCGCGGCGACAATGTCTGGATCGCAAATCATCGCGCTTCCACGCTTGATGGAAATTCCCGCCGTGCTTAAAGTACCGCCATACCTTGTGTCTGCGTATGTGAGGAGTGAGTGTGCATCTGTATGAGCATAATCGAAGGCATTTGTTGTCGTTTACATTTTACTGCTCCTAACAGTTACTCTGTTGCCCCAGCTCTCATATCATACTCAACCCATCTGCCCCTCACCGTTACGCCCTTCAGGTAAGGCACCGTCTTGGAGACAACGTTAGAGACCTTGATGATCTCAATGAGGGCATGATCTTGAGTTATTTGTTTCTACGTGGGGCGACAATTTCTTCCTTTCCTCCCGCGCCGGCTCCGACTTCATATACCCGCCGCCTCTCTCCGCGCTACAAATAGCAAGTCCAGTAACTAGCACTATTAGACGCAGGTAAATAGCATGCGTCTACTTCCGCGAGAGCTGGACAAGCTCCGTCTGCACCAAGCAGGGACTCTGGCACAGAAGAGGCTGGCGCGGGGCCAACGTCTCAACCACCCTGAGACTAGGGCCTTGATAGCTACAGTGCTGATGGAACTCATCCGGGACGGCAAGAAATCTTGCGCCGAGCTCATGGACATAGGTCGCTGCATTTTGGGATTCCGTCAAGTGCTTCCGGGTGTAGGATGCTTGGTGGATGTGGTGCAGTTAGAAGCCACCTTCCCTGATGGGACAAAGCTCGTCACCGTACATGACCCAATCGCGCGCATTGACGGAGACCTGGCCTTGGCGTTGTACGGCAGTTTCTTGCCCGTTCCGAGCCTTGACTGTTTTGTCTCCCCGTCGCAGAAGGAGGGCGAGGAAGAGGAAGAGGAGCTGCTTGGGCATATAATGACCCCGCCCGACGGGACGCTGCACGTGAACGAAGGCCGCACTATCACAGCCCTCCGCGTCACCAACATGGCCGATAGACCTATCCAGGTTGGCAGCCACTACCACTTTATAGAAACGAATCCATACCTGCGCTTCGATCGCAAGAGAGCTTATGGCAAGCGGTTGAACGTGTTGGCAGGGATGGCGGTGAGGTTTGAGCCGGGTGAGACCAAGACCGTGGCGCTCGTGGACATAGCGGGAAAGCGCGTGGTGAGGGGAGGGAATGCCTTGTGTGACGGGCCTGTAGATCCGACAAAGATCGAAGGGATTATAGCACGGTTGATTGAGAAGGGCTTTGAGCACCTGCCGCAGGAGGGAAAAGAGGAGGGGGAGGAAGAGGAGGAGCAGCAAGGTGGTGGAGGTGGCAGTGCGAAAAAGAAGAGCAAGAGCAATGCCTTGGCTCCCTTGACGGTGAGCCGGGCGCACTACGCGCATATATATGGCCCGAGCCTGGGAGATGTGGTGCGATTGGGCGATACCTCTCTGTATGTGCGCGTGGAGAAAGATCTGACGGGCCCGGTGGGGGACGAGTGCATATTTGGAGGGGGAAAGGTGATAAGGGAGGGCATGGGGCAGGCGACGGAGGAAGGCGTAAAGGAGTGCTTGGATACGGTGTTGACAAATGCATTGGTGGTGGATTGGACGGGGGTGTACAAGGCGGACATTGGCCTGAAGGACCACAAAATAGCAGGCATTGGGAAAGCGGGCAATCCCGACGTGATGGCGAACGTCACTCCGGGTATGGTGGTGGGGGTCAGCACGGATGTCATTGCCGCGGAGGGCATGATTGTGACGGCTGGGGGGGTGGACACACACATACATTTCATTTGTCCGCAGCAGGCGGAGGATGCTGTGGCGTCGGGCGTGACGACCTTTGTGGGGGGCGGGACCGGCCCATCTACCGGCACCAAGGCCACCACTTGCACGCCTGGCCCCTCGCAGGTCGGCCTGATGCTGCAGAGCACAGACTACATCCCGCTGAACATTGGGTTGACAGGGAAGGGAAATGCGAGCGTGCCGCAAGGGCTGGAGGCTCTGGTGGAAGCCGGGGCGATTGGATTAAAGCTCCACGAGGACTGGGGCACGACACCCGCGGCGATTGACTGCTGTCTGGGCGTTGCGGAGCGGTATGACGTCCAGGTGACTATACACACGGACACGTTAAACGAGGCGGGATGTGTGAATCACTCGATCGCGGCGTTCAAAGGGAGGACGATTCATGCGTATCATAGCGAGGGGGCGGGGGGGGGGCATGCGCCGGATATCATCTCGGTGTGTGGGGAGGCGAATGTCATCCCTTCCTCCACCAACCCCACCAGACCCTACACAATCAACACGGTGGACGAACACTTAGACATGTTGATGGTGTGTCACCACTTGGACCCATGCATCCCCGAGGACGTGGCGTTCGCAGACTCGCGGATTCGGGGTGAGACCATCGCTGCGGAGGATGTATTGCACGATCTGGGTGCAATCTCGATTCTGTCCTCGGTAAGGATGAGGATTTTTTTAAAATAAAGGGAAAAACTCCCTCTGTGTTTGATTTATTGAGTCCTGGATTCGGTTTAGAGCTCACGTATCTTGTTGGGGTGTGCGTGCATTGCTTGTCCCTGGAGCGAACAAAGCGAAAACTCTCTCACCCTCCTTCCCTCCCTCGCTCTCTCCCTCCCACCCTCCAGGACTCGCAAGCTATGGGGCGGGTGGGCGAGGTCATCACCCGCACCTGGCAAACCGCCCACAAAATGAAAATTCAACGTGGACAGCTGCCCGAGGACAAGGCCAGGGAGGCGGAGTGGTCGAAGAAGGAGGGAGAGAGGGAGGGAGGGAGCGGTGCTACACCTTGGGTGCTGCCGCCAGGCGTGTCCACGGACAACTTTCGGGTTAAGAGGTACGTGGCGAAGTACACGATCAATCCGGCGATAGCCCACGGAATGAGCCACCTGATCGGGTCGGTGGAGGTGGGGAAATGGGCCGACCTGGTGATGTGGTCTCCCGGCTACTTTGGAGCCAAGCCCGAGATGGTGCTGAAGGGGGGGGTGGCCAGCTGGTCGCAGATGGGGGACGCGAACGGCTCCATCCCCACGCCGGAGCCCGTGATTATGAGGCCCATGTTCGGGGCCTTGATGGGGGGGGTTGGCCCGACATGTCTGGCATTTGTGAGTCAAGCGAGTGTGGAGAAGGGGAACATTGGGAGGTTAGGTCTGACAAAGCAGGTGGAGGTGGTGAAGGGCAATAGGACTGTAGGGAAGAAGGATATGAAGTTGAATGATGCTCTGCCGGTCATAAAAGTCGACCCGGAGACGTACCGTGTGACGGCAGATGGCGTGCATTTGACATGTGCGCCTTTGAGCGAGGTTCCCTTGGCGCAGCGGTATTTTTTGTTTTGACGAAGGAGGAAAGGAGGGAGGGAGGCGGAGGAGGGGAGGAGATAGCGGATGGAGAAATTAGGTGGGAGATTAGCGAATGTAGGACTGCATTAATAAATAATCAAGCATAGAGAGTGAGCGAGAGTCGGCAATTCCGCCATAGTGGCACAACTATTGAAAACGTTGTTTATTGCAAGTTAATTACATGCTTCCTTAAACCGCGACCTCCCTCATCCCCGTTCCCTCCTTCTTATCCTCCTTTCCTTCTCCATCTTTCCCAAGCAAGATCGCCAGCACCTCGTCCACCATTGCCAGTCTGAAGGCATTCCGCTGCTGGTGAGGCTTGCTCAAGATTTCTCTCACCCTCCCTTGCAGCTCCCGCAGCTTCGGCCACCACTCCCCCTCCTCCTCCCCCCCTTCCTCAAACCGACCCTTGAGCCGCAGGAAACGGAGGAAGTTCAAAGCAGACAATAAGGCATCAAGCTGTCCTTCTGTCCCGGTCGCTTCCCCGCCGCCGCTGCTGCTTCTGCTGGTGGTGGTGGCAGCAGCCCAGGAGACAAGGACTTCTGGCTTGGCTGCGCATGTCCTCGAAAGGACAGGGGCGTAGAACACTCGCAGCCGCGTCAGGTCATGCCAAGGCGAGGGCGGGAAGGAGGAATGAGTGCAGGTGGCGGGAGTAGTGGCGAGGAGCAAGGTCTTCTGGGCTTGCGAGATAAGGAGGGCTTGGATCGTGGGGTGGTGGGAGCGAGGGAGGGCGGCCGCCAGACAGAAGTAACGGCTGCGGTAGGTCAATAGAGCGAGGACGCGAGGGAGGGCGAGGTATGCCCGTTGTCGGATGGTGTCGTCAGCGAGGAAGATCATGCATCCCGTCAGGCCCTTTATCAGGCTTGCCCAGGTGTCTTCTTCTTCCCTGTCTTCTGCTGCTCCTCCTCCTTCCTTCCCTCCCTCGTTGCGGTCACTTCTACTACTACCGCCACCACGCGCCCGGCACTCCACAACACCTTCCCCTCCCCTTTTTACTCTTCCCCTTTCCCCTCCTTGCGAGGGGAATGATGCAAGTGTCCCTCTTTCCAATAGAGCAAGGCCACAAGGCGCGGCCTGAGGCTTCTGCAGTAGAAACGCGGCAGGCACCGCCAGCAGCTGCCCGACGTAGGCACTGGCCAGCACTCGAGGAAGCAGGGATACAGGGAGGGAGGGGGGATGGATAAAAAGGTGATAGGCTGCGAGGCTCAGGCCTGCAGGTTCCCAGGCAAAGGGGGTGGAGGCCACGGCAGAAGCAGGAATGAGAGGACCAACCTCAATTGCAGTAAACCGCTTTCTTTCTCTGCTCACGTCGTCTTTCTCGTCGGTGATGTTGTCGTTGTATTCATCCGTTTCATTTATACTTGTGTTTTGGGCGCCGCTCTGCACATAGTGTGTGTGAGGAATGGTTCTCCGCTGCTCTTTCAGGCCGCGGTGATGTCGGAGCAGGGTCTCGAAGCTGACCAAGTGAGTACAGGTAAGGGCCCGGGCGAGGACGGCAGTCACGCGCTCGGCGAAACAGAAGGAATTCGATGGCTGGTGCATGTGTACTATTCCAAGGGCGGAGGAAGGCGGTGGTGGTGGAGGGAGGGGCGGAGCCATGAGCAGCAGCGCCAGCAGGACGCCTATCACGTAGCCCATTTCCACCACCGCAGCCGCTGCATCCTCCACCGACTCCTCTTCTATCATTTGCCCTCTCCTTGTTACAATCCTAGGTACCAAGGCCTCTACTGCTTCCAGCACCGACATAAGAATGGCCTGCGCTTCTTTTCCCGTCAATCGCCGTTCCTTTCCCTTCCCATCCTCCTCCTCTTCCACGTCTCCTTCCTCTTCCTCCTCCTCTTCCTCCCTTTCCCCGTCCTCTCCCTCCTCCATCGCAGCCAGCGCCTTGACAGCTTCTTCCCGCCATACCCGACAAATCGAGTCAAGAAAGTTTTTGCGTCGCGGAGCAGGAATGACAGCAAGCGCAGGCGGCATCTGTGCTACGAGCCAAGGGACGAATGAAGGGTGGGTGCGACGTGGAGCTAACGCCAAGGCCTCCTGTAGCATGAGCAAGCGTTCCCGCCCGCTATGCAGACCCAATATGGCGGAAAGGAGAGGGATAAGGAAGGGAGAGGGAGACGAGGAGGTAGAGGAGAAAGGAGAAGCGGAAGAGGAGTCCATGGCATCGCTGCTGCTGCTGCTGCAGTCATCGCCACCTCGAGCCCACGGCACGAGAGCCTCAAAAAGATCCCAGCCGATGAAATGCAGTACCTTGCTCTCAGACTCCCTCATCGCAGCATCATCGTCTTTGTTCCCAGCAAAAAATGTGTGCCACAGGCGGGCGACGATGGAGGGAACGGCTCTGACATCGGTGAGGCGGGCTTGCACGACTTGGCCTAGCGCTTGGCCAGCGTTACTGTCCGAAGTCGAAAGCAAGGCCTGCTCCAACAGTGCCGTCAGCTCGGAGTCGTCGTCCTCGCCATCGGCCTGCATGCTTGACGTCCTGTCGAGTACGGTTGGGTTTGATTGAGTGGGGGTTGAAGGGGCCGCAGCGATGGAGCGTTAAGCCGATACGCCAGGCCAAAGACTTCTCCGATCCCGCCGCATACATGTGTCCGGCTTGAACGGAGGACGTGCCTAGGTCTATTTGTGTGTCTTGATTTTATCCCTGTCCTCTCTCTTTTTTGCGTCATCGTCATTTTGTCATGGCATCATCGTCCTCTTACAAGCCAAAACCTCCCCTCTACCCCACCCACTCGCCACAGCCGCGCACAACACGCGATGCCCTAGACACGATTACAAGCGCGCCCAATCTCTTTCCTTTTACCAACAATGCCCCTTCCCGACGGCTACGACGAAATCACGACGGCGGCCGGTTGCTGGCTTTCCCTGGCCCTCCTCGCCTCCTCTTTCCCCTCGCCATCCCCACGACAGTGCGTAGATGAGGGGATCTCCGTCATACTCCAACCTCCTCCTAACCCACCACCAGCCCTACCCTCAGTCACGTTTTCGCAACCCTACCTCGACATCCAAGCCGCGCCGGTTCTCCCTCCCGGTGCGTCTCTCCTCGACCATCCCGAATTGGTCTGGGCCGAGGACACGAGTACTGAGAGGGATGAAGCAGCTGCGGCCTTGCTTTGTGCTACGCAGCAAGGGGCTATCTTAGCCCCACACCGCGTCAGAAGATTCGAGGTGCTAGCGAGTAAGAATTGGGATATGTTCTATAAGCACAATAGAGACAAGTTCTTCAAGGACCGGCATTACTTGTGGAAGGACTTCCCGGATTTGGTCCCGCAGGGAATGGAGGAGGGAAGGGGAGGGAGAGGGGGAGGAAGGGCAATCGATGAGGAATATGAGGAAGAGAAGTTGGAGGATGGAGAAAGAGAAGATGAAGGGGCTTTGCAGTCAAGACCATCACCATCGGAGCATCCATCCTCTTCTTCTTCGTCTTCCAGCCTCCTGTCCTCCTCCCTTTCTTTCCCCCCTCCCCACAACCCCGCATTGCAAGAGCAAGACGTAAATCAAAGCAAAGGCAACGACTCTGAAAGTCAAATAAATACACCCGCCCCCCACCACCGCATCCTCATCGAGCTCGGCTGCGGGGTGGGAAACGCCGTCTTCCCTCTCCTCGAGAGAGACCCTGATCTCTTCGTGTATGCCCTTGACTTCTCCCCCCGTGCCATCGCCCTTGTCAAGGCCCACCCGCTCTACAAGCAGACCAAACGCTGCCAAGCTATCGTCCACGATGCTGTCCTCGACCCCTCCCTCCCACCCGCCCTCACCCTGAATGGAGGGCAGGCTGACCTGTGTCTGTGCATGTACGCCCTCTCGGCTATGGCCCCCGGGAAAATAAAGAGTGTCGCGGTGAAAATAAGAGCCGCACTCAAGCCAGGGGGAAGGGTGCTCATTCGCGATTACGGGAGGTGGGATGAAGCGCAGCTGAGGTTCAAGAGGGGGCATCGGCTAGCGGAGAATTTTTATTTGCGCTCGGATGGAACGAGGGCGTACTATTTCAGCGTGGAGGACTTAAGGAAAATGTTTGGAGTAGGGGAGGGAGGGGAAGAGGGAGAGGAGGAAGGAGGGGGCTTTGAAGAAGTAGAAGTGGGATATGTGAGGAGGCAGTATATCAACCGGGGGGATGCGGTGACGAGGAGGAGGGTGTGGGTGCATGCACGGTTTGAGAAACCAGTAGAAAAGGGTAAGGGTAAGGGAAAGGGAGCAGATGTGATTGAAATGAACGTATAGAAAGTACCCAAATGAAAGAATGAAAAGTCGAAAAGTAAACAGAGTCTTGTTTGTTTCTTTTGAGGGTGGGTCTTGGGTCTTGGTCATTCATCATCGCAGGCCGATGTTTTTCCCCTTCCCCGAGACATGTCTGACGTATTTAACAGGCCCGGGTGACCATGACAGTTCATTCATTCGTCAGACATGAGAAAATGGAGTGTCAACGGGCTAACGCGTTCCAATCGGGAAATCTAAATCGGGCGCTTTCATGGCAACAGAAATGCAGGGTGCCGGACATACTCTCGGGGTATATGCACAGGCTGCCAGCTCACATAGACTTTGACAAGAAGGGGAAAAAAGACGAAGACATACATCAAATACTATGGGACAATATCATTTAATATATTCATGCCATATACATTGCAATTGCCCTGGTTTGGTTTGGGTGGTATTCCGGGAAGTTGCCCGGGGGAAAGTTTACCCGTAAAATGAGGGGGGAGGGTTCGGCGGTAAGACTGCGGAGAATAGGTGTCACATATTTCTTGTTGTTTCTGATGCTGGTTATGTCCCTTTCCCACTCTTTACCGCGTTGCTGGCAAGTGACGGGCCGCGTCGTCCCTTTGCTGGCTAGTGAGGAGGTCGGGCAAAGCCTCGGCGATTTACAGAATAATAATTAACCCCCCGATATCTCCGAAAAATAGGTAGTGCAAGTGCTTCCTTCAATTAGGTGCCATATGTCTGTAACATTCACAACCTTTCACAGCCATACACGACACAGCCGCCATGGCGCCTCGTCAACCACAAGCTATTGTCAATGAGCACCCCTGTTCCTCTTCCTCCGCCCATGCAACGCCGAGCTTGGCACCGTCGCACCCCTGCTACTCGGCGGTTCTGGAGGAGGCGCACACAGTGGGCCTGGAAATCAACCCGTTGAAAGACCAGCCTTTCGGCGCCGAGGTTGTAGGTCTCGACCTTATGCACAAGCCCATTACGTCGGGGCTTGTCAGCGTCGTCCGCAACGCCCTCCTCACGCACCAGGTATGTGTCGTCTCTTACCCGGCCTCGAAGTTCCGGGAGATAGGCCGAGCATGGCGGGAAGACCCTCGTATACGATCATCGGACCTATCAGAGTCAATACATTCTCACCACTTCTTACACATCAGGGAGTGGAGGTTTCTCTGAATGCCAATATCTTGCCTGCCCCTTCGGTCCTTGCATCCTTGCAACTTGCCCCGCACACTTCAACACAGGGCATGGACTTGGTCATGCCCTCCCAGACTGTCACGCCGCTTGTGATATGTATCTCATACATATGGCTAGCACCATGGCGATCTTGACCATCGTCTTCTAACCGCCTGATTTTCCCCTCCCTCCTCGCCTCTCCCTCCCCTGGTAGGTGCTCGTCTTTCGGAACCAGCAAGAGTTGACGCCGAAGATGCACATCGAGTTCTCACGTCATTTTGGTGTGCTGTACCAGCATGCCATGGGAGAGTACCGGCTGCCGGCCTATGAGGAGATTGTGGTAGTCTCGAATGAGGTGGACGCGGAGGGGAAGCTCATCGGCTTGAACGGCATCAATGAGGACCAGAGCCGGCACGGGCGTCGGCATTACTGGCACAGTGACTTGTCGTACATGGTGAGCACTCACATCTGAGCGAGACGGGTGTGTCTGCATGCAAGCAGTCCTCCTGTTTTAATATTTCCTTTCCCTCAATCTCACATGTAGTGGCAACTTCGCCCATCGTACCAACACTCTGCTCATTCTTTGTGTCCCCCTGACAACTCACGAACTCCCTTCTCTTCATTTAACATCCCCCTCTCCTCCTCCGCTTACTCCCAAATAGCCCGCCCCCCCCATGGGCTCAATGTTGCATATGAAGGTCTTGCCCGTGGACGGGAGCGGCGACACGCTCTTTGCTGACATGGCGGGGGCCTTCGATTCCCTCCCCTCCGAAAGGCAACAGCAGTTCCTCTCTCTCAAGGCCAAGCACCTGTTCCAGAAGAACGCCTCTAAGGAAGCCCTCCAAGCGATGAGCGCGGCAATTACTGCATGTCTCAAGACGGTGCCCGATGTCTGCCATCCTGTCGTGCGAACCCACCCGGAGACTGGCCGCAAATCCCTGTTTGTGAGCGAGGGTTTCACCACGCACATCGAGGGGTTGGAGGAGGAGGAAAGTCAGGCGCTGTTGAAGTGGCTGTACGCCTACACCACGCAAGAGAAATTCGTGTACCGGCACAAGTGGAAGGAGGGCGACATGGTCTTTTGGGACAATCGGTCATTGTTGCATTTGGGTATGTGAGGGAGGGAGGGGGGGAGGGAGGGAGGGTTGGGAGGGACACTCGACGAGGGATGGTATTATAGTTCTATAATTCATTATTTGTTTCTTCTCCTTTCCGCACAACTGCAGCTACAGGATCTAAACTGCCTCGTACGCTCTACCGGACTACGATCAAAGGGAACCTTGTCTTTTGAGAGCCGAGAGCGTGAGGGAGAGTGGGCATGTAAATGTATATAGAGAAGGAAGATTGAGTGGTATCATATTTAACGTCGCGTTTTCTTACTATGGATGTGGGAATATGTAGCGATATATAGTGGTTCGTGAGGAAAGACATAAAGAGGACACGGAGGTCGTGGGCATGGTTGACTGGCAAAAGATAAAGATAACGACAAGAGAGGGCATTGTAAAACGTGAGACCGCCGATCAGAATGGAGGGGATGGGATTGTGTGGGGCATTTAAGGGCTAAGAAAATGAACAAAACATGCATAGAGATAGCTGACGCATTCCGGCGAAGATGTGGTGCAGGTGGTGCTTTGTCTATGGAGAGCAAGGTCACTTGTCTACGCAACGGATGGGATGAGTTATCAAAAAAAGGCATGGATGAGGAAAAAACAAAAGAAGGCAATGGAGAGTGTTTCCAAGAGGTCATGTGGTGGTCACTGTTGCTTTTTGATGATTTGAAATATAATAATTCGATGCAGTGCATTTTTGCATGTTCTCTTTTCCTACAACCCGAGAAGGGGGATTGGAAATGTTGATTAAGCGCTGCATGTCTGAATTTGCTTCCCTCTCTTTCTTCTAGTACGTTCTACCTCGATAGTAGTACATAGAAATCACCAACTCTGTGCTTTACAATTGTTTGGACCTGGTTGGAAGAAGGGATCGAGGGGACTGGGGAAGGGAAGTGGTGGGAGGTTTCTGAGGAACACATCGCCAAGATGTCTTCAACTCGTCGCTTTCGAGCTGCTGCTTGCGCCTCGTGCCACAACGCAGGTAGAGCGCCTGCCGTGCACCTGACGACATGCTTGTCTCTGTCCGTGTCCGACATACGATAGCTTGCGGCATCTCAGGTGCGTGCACCGCCTTTTGCGCCGTGCCTGTGTTTTTTTGGCCGGTGGCATGCCTGAGCGCCTTCTTTCGAGCCGCAAACGCGCCTGCCTCCCTCATGCCAGACACCATGCCCCAATCACGTCACACGCAACCATTCATACCGCCCGCTCTCATCTGCACACATGCATAGATCCACTACGACGCCGTGTATCCCCGTCTTCCACTTCTCACCTACCCCATTGCGTTACCCTCCGAAATGGAACACCACCTCTCTGCCGCCGAGCTCCCTGTCCTGGACCGCGAGGAAGTAAACATGAGCGACCTGGACGAGGACGAGGAGGTACACAACCAAATTACCACTTCAAAACCCTACAACACCACAAATCAAGGTCCCGCGTCGATAACGCCGAACTTGGCACCACTTCCCGCCAAAGCCCAGCCCCCGGTTTACCTGCAACAGCATGCAGAGCCTTTCATCCGTCCGCGTCTTGAACAGCAGCAAGCAGCCATGCCCATAAACCTGCCCCCTCCCCCTCCACACCATCTGGAATGGTTCCACCATGCCCATGCCCAAGCCGCCGCCGCTGCCTCTGCCGCGACTGGCCACTACCCACTAGGCCCTCCTCCTCCTCCTCTTCCTCCCTCTTCAGCGCAACCTCACCAACAACCATCCCAGCAACTTCCCCACTTGGTCCATGCACCTTTCTTGGGCCTGCGCGGACTGGGTCTGTCCCCACTCTATCACCACCGGCATGCCCAACTTTCGCACGGGGGCCACCCGAGCCCGCACGACCCTAACAAACGGCACACATGGACGACGGAGGAGGACCGCCGCCTGAAGGAGCTGGTGCACACAGTGGGCCCTAAGAAGTGGGGCATCATTTCGACGCATTTCAATAACCGCAACGCCAAGCAGTGCCACCAGCGCTGGCATTACGTGCTCAAGCCCTGCATCACCCGCGAGCCATGGACGGAGGAGGAGGACCAAGCAATCATGCAGTACCAGATTCAAATCGGCAATAAATGGTCTCATATCGCCAAATACCTCTCGGGCCGCACGGGCTATGCCATCCGCAACCGCTACAACTTCTTGCAGAAGCGACTGCTCGAGGAGAATCAGCGCCACTTCCGTCCTTTTCTCGGCCCGCCCGTAGCCTTGCACATGTACGCGGCAGCAGCAGCGGCAACAGCAGTGGCGTCTGGGGAGAAAGAGAGACCGGGAAGGCAAGGGAGAGATATAGCGGTGCAGCAGAATGAGGGGAGGCGGCGGGGGCGGGACGAGGAGATGGAGGACGAGGAGGACGGAGTACCCATGATGGAGGAGGAGGAAGAGGAGGACGACGACGAAGAAGAGGAGGAAGAAGAAAACGTAGGAGTGGCTAAGGACGATCGCGCGCACCCGCCCACGCTGTTGGAACCTTTGCCGGTGCCTGCAGGCTGGTCACCCGCTATGGCGGCCACCTCGTCCCAATTAACTTCTTCCGCTCCCTCCTTCCCCTTCTCCTCAACTTCCATCGCCCCGCAGCAGCTAACAATGCCTCCCTGCATTCCCACATCCTCCCCCGCTCCAGACACTACCAACTCCACGTCAAGCAGCGTCGCCATGTCCTCCGATCCCGCTCTCATCGTGCAAGCCTCTGTCTCTGCGCAAGCGCCCTCCTTCATCTCCACCTCCAACCCCTCCTCCTCCTCCTCCTCCTCCTCCTCCTCCTCCGCCCTTCACGGCACGTGCAAGGCGGGCCCGGCGGCGGCTGCTGGCTTTTCCTCCTCCCTGTCCTCGGTACAGTCAGGAAAAGGAGTTGGGGGAGGAGGGGCTGATTTTCACGAGCAGCAGTACCACGAGCAGCAGAAGAATGGCTCGCACTCATCGTTTGAGAATGCTGTCTTTGCCAATTTGGAGCTGATGGCGACGGCGGCAGGGCAACAGCAGCAGGTGCCAGTCCCCACCCCGGCACCGACGCCGAGAACGATCACGGGCGTTAATATAAACACGATGACGCAGACCCGGGAGGGAAAGGGGGAGATGCGGATGGGGAAGACTGCGGAGGAAGGGCAGCAGCAGAGGGAGGTATAGAAGGAAAGGGTGACGACGGTATCCACGCAGAAGGCGTAGAGGATGCGGGAAAGAAAGGGAAGTGTCGTTGGAATGATGCAAGCGGGGGGTGAAATAAAAAAAATGAATTCAATATCACATGAAAAGGGAGGGGTAGCGTATGAGAATGTGGCAGGGACGATAGGAGAGCCAACTTTAAAGAAAAAGTCAATATCGAGCAAGTAAATGTCTGGTGTATGTGGATAAGAAGAGGGGAAGGAAGACTAGGCGTCGATATACGTGTCGTAGTGGAAGGTGTAGACGACATTAGAGGGGAAGAAGGAAAAAGGATGTTTCGTGTAGGTGTGCATGCAGCACGCAGGTAGACAAGAAAGACCGGAAAAGTGGGCCTGATCAATCAGGGGTCTGAAACGCCACCACCACCGTGACAGGATCAGAGGAACGCCCAATATCCACACAGACGGACAGATAAGACATACATAGAGACATACAATGACACAGACATGCTACGTCACGCGAGGAAGAAACATACGAGAGAGAGAAATCGAACATTTCAGCATATGCCCTGGGCCCTTCGAATCAACGAATTTCTTTCTTGGTATACCTTCCGTTTCAGCTCTAGTCTGTTTAATACACTTGAAAATGTTATTAACAAACTAATATATCTATTATGCCATGAGGAGCAGGATTCCTTTCATGTTCATTTTTGATCCATTTCTTCCCTCCATTCCCTCCTTCATTGTCTCTTCCCCTCCCTCACTTCCCGATTTCCTCCGGCGACCCCTCGGCCTTAAGCACGACATTCAGACGTGGAATCATGAGCAGGGTAGATCCGAGTGCCAGGAGGACTATGGCGAGGAGGAGGGGGAGGCCAGCTTTCTGGTAGCCGTCGCCATCACCGACGAGCTGTCCCATCAGAATATTTGTGCCAAGGATGCCTGTGGTAATGATGATAATTTTGATTGCGATTACGATTATGGTTATGATTTTAATGATGATTATGATTTGAATTATGATCTTGGTGGTACCAATATTCGGTAACAAGAAGGTCCTTTATTCTTCGTCTCGCCTCCTTTCCCCCCGCCCTCCTGTCGTTCCTCCTTCACGCTGTGCAAGATATCCTTCTGTCGGGATACCCATTCGATCGGCCTTTCCAGTTCTTTTTCTTTTACTCCCTCCCTCCCTCCCCCCCTTCCTCCCCTTCCTCCCTCTCTACCTGCTTCCAACAAGGATGTCGTGACGCCCAAGGCTAGTCCAAGACTCTCCAAGGGTACGAAGAGGGGCATAATGGGCCACATGGCTGCAGTCGCCATCGCGAATCCCAAAGAGACGAGGATGAAGCCACCGAGCCAGCTGGGAGGAAGGGAAGGTGTGATGCATGGTTAGGCACAAGGGGAGCCATGCATGTGAGTCCGTAAGCCTCCCTCTCTTCCTTCCTCCCTTCCTTCTCTTCCCTCCCCCTCACCTCTGCAGCATCACGATCGGCAGGAGCAACCCCACGGCCGTCATTGCTATGCCCCAGATTTGCGTCGACCCCGGAGGCCACAGCCAACTCCCCTTCCTCCTTCCCGCCCTCCCCCCCTTTCCCAGCTCCCGATCCACCCATTTTCCCAACGGTGGGCCCAAAAAGATACCCGCCACGTCGAATATGGACGCAGAGAAGGAAGCACGCCGAGCGGAAAGCCCAAGGTCCGTCTGCAAAAAATCCACACTGAAGGTCTGTAGGCCCGTGAGCGCCACGTACATGGCGCTAATGGCCACCTGCGGAGGAGGGAAGAGAGAGAGAGAGAGAATAATGAGTCTACTGGACAAGGCAATCCGTATCCCATCCTCCTTCCCTCCTTCCGCTCCTCTCACCAGCAACAAGAGGAACCCGGGGTCTCTCAAGCCCCTCAGATAGTTTTTCCATCCCTCCCACTTCCTCTCTGCCATTCCTCCCTTTCCAACCTCAACCTCCTCCTCTACTTCGTCCATCCTCTTTTCCACCACCTCGTCCTTTTCCCCCCCCTCACTCCCCCCCTCTTCTTCCTCCTCCTCTGCCTTGTCCTTCCTCTTCCTCCTCATCTCTTTCCCCCCCTCTTTCCCCCTCTCCATCAAATACATTTCCTCTCCCAGTTCCTCCCCCACCACCGCCGCCGGCCTCAAATACGCGTCCAAATGTCGAAGTTTCCCCAGCATTGGCAGTGAAGACAACAAAGAGAGGAAGCACAGACCGGTAGCCATGTAAACACTCGCGCGGTACCCGATCGGAGACGCCGCAGCCACAAGGGGAGCAAGCACAAAACTGCCAAACGACGCGGTGCGGTAGACGGACGAGGCGACTGAAAAATAAAATGCCAGGTTGGCGGGGTCGGCCGCAAGGCGGATAAAGACGAGCTGGCCGGAGCCAAGAGGTTTTTCGCCCAGTCCGAGCACAAGTTGACCTGCCATGAGGAGGGGGAGAGAGCTGGCAAGGGCGGGAGGGAGGGAGGAAGGGAGGAAAGGAGAGCGGTTGACCTTTCGCTTTCTTCTGATGTTTACCCATCGACGCGTGAATTGTGGGGAAAGATGGAACCGTACCGAATGGAGACTCCAACTGCCCCACACGCGCTCCCTAACAACACCACGGCGGCAAAGAGGAGGCAGCCCCTGTCGGACCCAATAGCATCCACTACGCCTCCTCCGAGAGGACAGGCAAAGATGGAGGTGAGCGATGGCAGACCTCCTACAACACCGTACATCTGGAGGGACATGCCCATGTCGGCCATGAGCTTCCGGTGGTGGGAAGAAGGAAGAGAGGAAGGAAGAGATGGTGAAAAGAATGGAGGGAGGTAGGGTGTGAGAGTTTCGTGACTCCCGTCTCGCGTTCTTTATGCCAAATCATTTGCTTTTACCACTGCCCTCTCTATGGCAGCGGTATGCTTCCATTTAATCCCCCAGTACGTGAAGCCATGCACCCTCCTTTAAGCCCCCTGTATATCTTCCCTCCCACATTCCTCAGAGCTTCCTCTCTCCTTCCTGACACCCTCCCGACCAAGACTTACTTCAACAGAAACCGCCATCAGCACCACCTTCGCTGCGACGCTCCCCACCACCACAAAGCACGCACAACTAAGGACAAACATGTGCCCAGGAGTTCCCGGCACGCAAAGGGCGCGGGCCTCTTTGCTTGCCTTGACGCCCTCAGGGTACAATTCCCGAGTCGTGGGCAGCCGCACGAGACCCGGGGGGTCATGGTATGAGGAGTGATTATGGCTCCAGGAAACGGCAAACCGGCCAAGTGTAGGCTTTTTCAGACCCTCTATCTCGGCGAGAAAGGAGGAGCGAAGACGGTTGCCTGGGATGGAGGGATTGCTTGCTCTTCCCCCACCTGATGTACGGGCATATAGGAGGGGAGGGACGGAGGGTATGATACAGGATTCAGCCCGCGCCGATTGTATGAGGGGAGGTCGGATAGTTTCGGGGCCAAGAGGGCCTTCGTTATCTGCCGCATCGAGAGGAGAAACTGACAAAAGCTCGGCCATATTGGTGGACAACTGTTGGTTGGTGAATCTTGAGGGCGACGCCAAGGTTATGGAGTTGGAAGGGTGTCCAGCTATGGAAGATTGTTGTCTGATGCATGTAGGGCAGGACAACGAAAAAAGGAAGGAAGGTAAAGAGAGATTAACTATCCCATCAAGACGCATGTCAGGTGCAGTAACAAGGATGAGATTTGGGACATGAACAGTCCATTGCACTCAAACAAGTGGCAACATTCGATTGCCTTTGCCGATGTCACCATGTACAGATGCCTTCTCATCCATTATTTCTGTCCGATTGGTCAGGCTCCCTATTTAACGCGTCTGTGCAAGCAGGATTGAGGGGCGCAAGTCAGAAATCGGAGACATAGAGAGTGGATGGCTCCTGTACTCCGAAGCTTCATTACCTGAGTGGGGTTGAGTTATGATGAGTTACCCGGCTAAATTTGGACAACCTTGAGTGGATAGTTTCCCAGAGGGAAAAAAAAAATGAGCTTGTGCAGCCGCTTGGACCGTGAAGTGGTTATATGGTATCTTGCTCCAGGGGAGGTTATTTTTCCACCTTTTAAAAAATAATAATTTAAAATAGAATGTTTCCCTTAGCTCTACGTAAACATGTCGGATGACAGATGAATTCATGCATAGCTTTCATTTCTCAGAGCTTTTCTTATCCCTCGCAGTCTTCCCTCTTTGTTTCCTCTCCCCCATGGTCTTCGTTGCCCATGTGCTTGGCCACCCCAACATTCATGACATCCGTCACCGCTTCATGATCCCCATATTCCTACTCTACATTGACTCAAGTCACAATTCTTGGAATGATACGGGTAGCATGTCTATTGCTGCTGTCGGTGCTGCTGCTGCTGCGGCGGCGGCGGCGGCGGCAGCGGCGCCCCATCAAATTGTTATGGTGGCAGTAGTTGAGATACTGCTGCTACTGCTGCTGGGCACTTAAGTGGTGGTGCTGCTGCTGCTGTGGTTTCTGTTGCAACATCTCGCTGCGACTGATAGTGCTGTGAATGTCACTGCGGCTGCTTTAACTTTTACGGCTGCTATTGCTGTTAAGAGCCAAAATGTGCCATGACCACGGCGTGGGCCTCGTGCCTCGTGATGTGCTTCTTCGTTTGATTGTGATAAATGATATGAAAAGCAATATCACCCTTCAACGATCTTAAAAAGAGAATTCAAGGCCTTCAAGAGACAATCAATTCAAAGACCTGACCGTGTTCACTATAGATTCTATGTAGGTGTATATTCATTTATGTGTGTATGTGTATGTGTATGTATGTGTATTGTGTGCGCTGTGCGCACCGTATGTATTAATAGTTCTTTTTGCCGTTCCAACATCTCTCTAGAACTATCGCATGCAACCTGCGTTTTCGAGGACTTGCATACGAGGGGGAGCCTTCCAATAAGAAATTGTTGTGTATTCATCCCTTATTCCTCGTCCGACTTTTACTAGCGACTTTGACAGGTTTTTTGACCTGGCAAAGTCCCCGGACGGCCCACATAGGGCCAGGTGGAGAAGGGGAAGGAGGATGAAAGAGGAGGTCAGCGGGGAGATCCATACGGAAAACCGACAGACAGGAACGCAATACGGACCAGACAAAATAAGAAGGAAATTTATGTATTAATAGGGTGACCCATAGTTCTTCCAGCCACCACATCCCCTTCAAAATTTACATTGCCTACACTTCGCTACTGATTAATTTCTTATCGCACGCTTTTTCCCTCCTCCTTTGCTCTATATCTCGCCTCAAATTCACTCCATACCGCATCTTGTCCTTCTCCTTCTGTCTTGCTCTACATGTCGCTATTAACCAGTGTTCTATACCTCGCCACTAACTTACTCCTTATTGCATCTTCCTCTTTCTTCTGTTTTGCTCTATACCTCACTATTGACAATTATTCTATACATCGCCACATATTTACTCCTTATCGCATCTTTCCAACTTCCCTGCTTTGCTCTACACCTCGCTACCTCAAACATCCCATGTACTCTCCCCAACTTCGTGCCATTTTCTGACACGACAACGCCGTAACGATATACACACACCCCACATCATCCTCTTCTCCTAAATTTCCTTTCTCTGTCTCTTCGCCAGCCCGTCGGCGTCGCCTCGGCAAAGCTACACAGAGGGAGCGCCCTCTCGCGCCCTCCGACACTGGAACCATTCTTGCCCTGCTTCCCTCCACGCCTTCCTCCCCAAATCTCAATGCAGGTGGTGCCAGCACTTTTGCATTCGACCTATTCTCTTCTCCTTCTCTACCCTTCCATTCTTCCCTGTCCTGTCGACAAGCCTCCGCTACTACCTCCGACAGACTCAATAACCTCCCTCCTCCTACAATGATTCCGGAGTTGGACAGAAAACCCTGCCCGTCATGGATCAAAAATGACGCCCGCAAATCTGGAGGGAGGACGCACCCCATTTTGTCTTCCAAGCGTCGCACCATATCTTCCTCGAGACCGGGATTGAACGTCCAGGCCACGTCCCGGTCAGCAAACTTCTTCAAGCCTGCCCACGCCTTCCGCATACGTCGAAGGGACTTTTGGCGGTCGATTATCTCCCTGCGGATTCTTTGAATGACTTGAGGGGTGGACAGATCGGGAGGGAGGGAGGAGAGGAAGGCCGGGCCGAGGTCGATGTCTCGCCAGGCATCGGCACTTGCAATGTGAGGTCCCAAGGAGTGAGAGAGAGATTCCAGGAGGAGCCAGTCTTCTAGCAGGAGATACGAGAGGGTAACATCCATCCAGAAGGGCGTTGTGGCCAGGGCATGGAGAAAGGGACTGGAGGCTGCTGATAGCGCTACGGTGGGCGTAGTAGCATCACTGAGGCGGAGGGGGGGAAGAAGGTGGAGGCCTGATGCACTGGAAAGGAATGAAGTTGAGACAAAGGTGGTTTGCTGCCGCTTTCCGCAAAGCTGGACGTGTAAATGGCGCGTCATGGGATGATGGGAGTCTGTCTTGTCTTTGTATTGGGTTTGGTGCGAGGGTTGCATTTTGTTGTAGAGATAAGCACTGCAGAAGCTCGGAGATGTATAGAACGCGCAACCGCGGGTGCAACGGGACTGCGCAGCGGCGAGCGCGAGGAGTGGCCAACATATCTTGGCGTTTACCCACAAGACACAAGATGACAACCTCAAGGCAACAAGCAAAGCACAACGACGACCGCGGTGTCTATTACAATGACGACGATGAGCCGCATGGCGTCGGGACGGTGGGGAACAAACGAGATATGGAGGGTAGACAGCTCTCGTGCACCCCGTCAACTTTTGCGTGGCCACTAGCCGGATCATCTTTACGGCTCCTCCTACAATGCCTCAACGTACAGCATCAAGAGCCTTGGGACAGCAGCGTCTGTTGTGGGTGGGGCGCGGTGGGATCAGAGGCAGGACAACAAGCGGATGGACATATCGCGCCTCCCCTCGGGCCTCCACCACTCACACACTTAGAAATGTAAAAACACCATATAGTGCACACCACGTCTCTATTTCTTTTAACTTTGTCAGGCGAAGAAGAGTTGCTTGTTCATTGCTGCGACGGAGAAGTAATGATAGAGCATGCGACTGAGGGGGACGAGCTGCTTGTTATCTCTTGGGCGTTCTACGACACACCTGGTACCACCATCTGCCGCCATGATTGGATGCACTTACAAGCACGCGAAGCAAATTCATGAACTTGATCGCGACCAGGCGGCGTCACACCCCATTTCCGCCGGTCCCTCATAGACTCTTGATGCAGACACGTCTTCTGGGTGCCACGGCATCGTTTCCTCACCCCTACCAACACGCATCTATCCGGCACCATAGAGACGGTACGTTGTTTAATTTCAAATGTGGTACTGACTAAAAGCGAGGATGCCGAGTGCAGGCACATATTCACACGTCTTTGCCGTTTTTAAGGGAAGGAGTTGGAAAATGGAAGATGGATGCCTTGTGAGTGTGTATGCACCCCCTGTCATCTCTCGAACACTTGAAATTGATGATTGAATTAACCTTCTACATGAGATTGCTGACTTCGGATAAATCAGCCCTAATTAGGCTCTTATCCGTGTTGACATTTAACTTCCGCCGTTGCTGATTCTTGTGCTCGAGAGAAAACCGGTGTTTTTCTGCTTTTTCTCCCCCTGTGTGCGTGTGCATGCGCACGCGTATGCTTAAGTGCGTGCGAGTGTGCATGAGTGCAGGACACAGTGTGTTTAAAAAGTGAAATAATATGTATGGTTACTTGAACCCACACAGCACAGGGTAAAAAGCGGGGGCGAGCATCGGGCGGCAAGCGCAGCAATACCTTTGTTGGGAAACTCAATCGGGTAACTCTTGCGGAATTGGGGCGAATTTATTGCAGAGACGCGCGGCGTTAGTGAAGAGGAAAGGAAATCGACAGAGGTGGAAACACGATGGTTCGAATAGAAACGGAGATGGCGGGCCTTGACAGTGTAGAGACGTACACGTTGAGAGAGAGCTGAAAATAAAGCAATTGTCGAAAAAAAAGGGCAATTAAATTTATGATTTACGTTTTTCATAGTGGCATTATTTGCGCGCTGGCATTTTCTTTACATAAGGCAAACCTTACCTCTTATATGGATGCTGGCTTTGTGGGGAGGCACCTAAAATCGTTTGCCTTTCATGTATTGTATCTGCCATATGACTATTCTTTTCTTGGGGCGGCGGCTTGTCTTAACCAGAGCATCCTATATATAATCAGACAATTTTTGTCATGAGATCCCACGCAGGCGTGGCTTCAAGGCATTTTCCCGGCCTGAAAGATGGCAGCCCATCGAGCTTCCCAGCCCCCATCCTTATGCTCACTCTTAAACATATTTCTCACCTAGTTGGGCAGTACACCATGCCTCTCCCACATATGTATACGCTCTACTATGACATGTAAAAGACATTTTGTCTTTGCACTCCTCGATACATCGCCGTCAAATATTTCAGGGGGGGAGCCGAGCACCCGCCAAGCCCCACTTTCGTAGCTCAAACATTTGTTTGCACGGCTCCACCACACATAGATCTCGCGACCCGCACAGACACAGCATTCACACAATTGCACGCATTCTCTCTTGTTAACCCAGGCGATAGCACTACGCGCGGCAAAAAATTCACACACAAAAATTGGGCGCGTGGATCAGAGCTTAAATCGAGCGCTTACACTGCCATTGCTCTACCCCTGTCTGACCCACCAAGAACACGTACTGAAAAACAGGAGCTTGGGTCAGCACTCGAAAGGCACGCCAAGGACAATGAGTGAGCTCGATCTACCTGCGACGGAGTCTGCGGTCTATTCTTCTGAAGCGCAAGACTCCCTTGGCTTGGAAGAGAGCAAGGAAAGCAGTACATTCAGCAAAATGCACAACCTTAGCTACGAGGGCAAGGAGGAGATGGGCGAGGAGGAGATGGGCGAGGAGGAGGGGGAGGGAGAAGGGGAGCAAGAAGAGGATATAATTAAGGCGGAGGGTGGAATGGCGACATTGGTTGGAATGGAACTGACAAATGCGCCAGCGAACACGACGTCGGCCCCGAAGAAGAGGAAAAAGAGAAGGAGGAAGAGACGCGCGGTACGACGTTTTGGGCCTCCGCATTTGAATCCCGCACAAATCAAACGCTCCAAGGTTTGTTTGTCTAGAAATGATCTGGGTGGGAGGCCGGGGACGGAGTGGCGAGGGAAAGGAAGATGTGGGAGGGTGGAGGAGCGCAGCGACCCAAAAGTATTTGTGTGATGTGAGCTAGGAACCGAAAGACAACCTTAATTTTCTTCCCTCTATCTCTCTATCCCTCTGTCCCTTTCCCTCTTCTCGCCCAGGTAATGATGCGAATGATTGCCTTCTTCTACCACCTCTCCCTCTCCATCCTCGTGGCCACCTGGACTGAGCTGCTACTGGATGGTTTCGGCAATAGTTACTCCAAAGCAGCGGCGTTCTTAGGGTAGGAAGGAAGGGGAAATATATAAGGAGGTGTGGAAGTGGTCTGTGCCTTTCGGCTTCAACCCTTTCCTCACACTCTTCCGCCTGCCCTCCTTCCCTCCTTCCTCCTTTTCCCCCTCCCTTCCTCCGCTTGTGACCAGCATGTGCCAAGGCGTAGAGCGGGGCATTCAATTTTTAACGGCCGCCACGCTGGGCAACCTGAGCGACTGCCTGGGGAGACGGCCCATATTGCTGAGCTCCCTCATCCTGAACATCGTGGGGACGCTAGTGGTGGTCATCAGGCCGGTGAGGAGGGGGGGGGGACGAAGGGTGCGGGGTGTGGCTTGGTGGGTGTGTTTGTGTGGGTGTATGTGTGAAGGAGTGTGTATATGTGTGTATACGTGTGCGGGTGGTGGAGTGGAGGTGCATATAGATATGTGTGCCCCCCCCCTCGGAGCCTTGTGGCTCCCATGCGCATCTCGCCACCACCTCCACCTCCCTCCCCCTCCCTCCTTCCCTCCCTCCTTCCCTCCCTATCCCAGGTCCCCACCTCCGTCCTGGCCTATTTCATCATCCACGGCATCAGTAACTCAGTCCTTGCCATGCTTAATGCCATCACGGGGGATCTAGGTGCAGGCCGGGAGGACGTGGAGGGAGGTCTAACCCAGCAATTTGGCCGACTTGGTACGCCCTCCCTCCCTTCCTCCCTCCCGCCCTCCCTCCCTCCCTCCTTCCTTCCTTCCTTTCCTTCTTTCCTTCTTTCGTCTGACAATCGATCCTGCCCAGGCTCTTCAACACTCCCTCCTCTTCCAACGCCCCCAACCCCTCGCCCTCCCTCCCTCCCTCCCTCCCCATCCAGGCATGGCCATCGGTCTGGCTATGATGGTAGGGCCCATGTTCGGGCCCTCCATCCAATCAATCAACGTAAGCAAGCCCTCCCTCCCTCCCTCCCTCCTTCCCTCCCCCCTCGCTCTTATCCCCCAATCTCCCCCCCCCCCCCCTCCCTCCCTCCCTCCCTCCCTCCCTCCCTCCCCCTCCAGTTGATCTACCCCCTCTACGTCTCCATCTTCTTCCTCTTCCTCTCTGTCCCCATCGGGTATATATATATATATATATATATATACATATATACCCTTCGCTCCCTCCCTCCCTCCCTCCCT
>Ga0160419_100380_pt1 | contig 29006 bp, 24 predicted proteins | sample CelAP2metagpilot_2_FD_108196 | JGI IMG/M metagenome (GOLD analysis project Ga0160419, IMG submission 108196) | Phycosphere-associated microbial communities from Cellana algal ponds in Kailua-Kona, Hawaii, USA - Cellana AP2-4-25 metagenome pilot ... | reverse complement strand
GGCGGCGAACTGACGGGCGCGTTCCCGATGAACCCGCCGACGAGGCCAGAGCGTTCTATCAACCGCTTACACAGGCGTTGGTCGATTGCATTGTCATCAATCATCATGATTGAGCCAATGGCAGGTTTCCCAGTCATGCGCCGCGCCCCGGAAATGAAACCGTGAAGGTCGTGCCTTTGCCAAGTTCAGAGGCAACCTGAATATCGCCGCCATGGTTCAGCGCAACGCGGCGGCAAAGCGTTAAACCCAGCCCCGCGCCAGCAACCTCGTCGGAGCGGTGCAACCGCATGAACATCTCAAAAATGCGGGTCTGATGTGCTGCTGCGATCCCAAGGCCATTGTCTTGTACCGAGAAGCTGACCATTGTCGGGTCTGTGCTTTTGACACGCGATACGGTCACATTGGGCGGGCGTGAAGGGTCACGGTACTTAAGGGCATTCTCGATCAAATTCTGTTGCAGGACCCGTAATTGAGTGGCGTTGCCTGACATGATCGGCAGGTCGTCATCTATGGTGATTTCGGCACCCGTCTCAGCCATGAGAGACCCGAGCAAGTCACGAACGCCCGTTGCTGTATCGTAAAGCGATACAAGCTCCCAAACGGGTTCTTCTCCGATCAACTGCGTAAAGGCCAGCATGTCATCGACCAAGCGGCGCATTTGATCGGCCGTGCCCTGCGCCAGGTCCAGCAATTCGCGCTGATCCTCTGACATGCCGCCCTCGTCTGCGGCCGCGATTTCTTTCAAAAGCATGTCCATCGTGTTGGAGGGCGATTTCAGGTCATGCGAGATGCTGTAAGCAAAGCTGCGCAGCTCGTCATTTGCCGCTGCGGTTTCACGCAACGCGACGTTTGCTTGCTCTTCGGCACGTTTGGCGGCTGTGATGTCGTTATGCGCGCCCAACATGCGGATAGGCTTTCCCGTTTCGTCACGAATAGCGATACCGCGACACCGCACCCAAACTGTCGATCCATCCGCATGACGATACCGCACAACCTGATCGTACCGGTGATCAGGATCGGCGCAGTGCTTTTCAAAATTCTCAAGCGCGAACTTGAGGTCTTCCTGGAAAATGATGTCCTGCCATTCAGCTGGATCGTGGCGTTTCGTCGCCGGATCAATGCCGAATAGCGCCCACATCTCCGGGCTCATCCATTCTTTGTCCGGTTGCTCAAGATCCCAGTACCAAACACCATCGAGAGACCCCTGCCGGACAAACCGCCAGGTCTCAGGATCTTTCTGAAACAACGCGTCAAGCTCGGCTTCAAGGTAATGCTGGGGTGCATCCGCCAAGATGTAACTCCTTTGCTTGCGCCAAAATCAGGGAACCCCACCAAGATGCAGAGCATAGGAGCGCACTAGCATGAGGATGTTTACATTCGTTGAATCTCCGCATCGCAAACGTACCGAAACCGTGCCATCCAGCCGCGTGCCTTGGTCCTGAGCTTTGCACTTGCCGGATGAAGCGGAAAGCGTGGCATTTTTCGACCAATCAGACTTCAATAACAGCTCGGTTCGCCAACGCAGTCATACATGCAAACCACAGCATTGGTCGCCAAGGGCCCCTCTCAACACCTTCGCCACATCTCGCGCGAAGGCCTGTTTCCCATCTTGGGTCAGCCTCAGACGCAAAGGTCACATGCGCCTGACGTCCCACACCACCGCACGCCCCGTTAACCCGGCTTCGGCGTCCCGAGCGGTGTACAGGTTGTGTACAGCATGTGTACGCATGGTGCCCCGTGAAAACCACGTCAAAACAAGCCATTAACGCGCCCCACCCCAATTCCGACCCCTCCCCCGGTTTCTGCACCTGCAAATCACCCCGCGCGCAACACCAAAACGCCGCAGGAAGGCCCCCCGAAACCGGCCTTTCAAAAGAAGAAAGGGAGAGCCGAAGCCCTCCCTAGGTTCGCCGTTCACGGGGGTGGCCGCAGGCCGCACCGTCCCCTGACAGACCCTTTGTTCTTCACAAAGGGGGAGTCAGCCCGCAACCCATCTCCAAAAGAAGAAAGGGAGAGCCGAAGCTCTCCCTAGGTTCGCCGTTCAGGCTCAATATGTTAACCGCTCGATGTTTTATTGCCTGCGGCCTGAACGTCGTCAGGGGGCGAGCGCACCCGCCCCATGTAATCCAGAGAGCGTTGCCGCTCCCCTATATCTCTTGCAGCCCCCTCAGGACGGCTCCGGCACCGGGCCGGAGGTCACGAACTCGACCCGGAAGGACTGCTTGTAGGCCTTGCGCATCATGATCGCGAAGGTGTCGCCGTTCTGGGTGTGGACATGGGCCGCCCCGTTGACGCTTTCGATGGCGGCAAAGACCTCCTCGGAGAGCTTCGCCTCCCCCGCGCCGGAGCGTTTGCCCTCTGGCGTGCGGGTCACCTCGATCGTCACCGTCATCGGATCGGATGTCTGGTCCCCCACCTTGATCTGTGCGTTCTCAAAGACGCGTGTTTCCTCGGCCATGTTCTTTCCTTCAAAAATCTGGACTGACGTTCAAGTGTCAGTAATCGATATCACGATAACAGTTCCACTGTAATGTGCGCCCAAACTCATCCACACATGTGTTTCCTTGGTAGTTGTGGGGGCGATTTCTCGCCCCACACAGTTACTTTTTGCGGTTCGGACGTTGGGTCAACGCCGACGCCGCAGCCGTCTTAGCAGCTTTCGAAGCTTTCGGGTCACGAAGCACTTTTGACGCCGCTGACGCAGCTTTCGCGCTTGTTACCTCCGAGTTTCTTTTGGTCGCCATTTGATAGGCTCCTCTACTTGTCCACAAAGAAACATAAGAAGTCATGGGATAACTCTTGGGTAACTCTGTATCTTTAAGCACGCTATTGATCAGCTTTCTCTTTAGTCGTTTAACTCTCCCATCGACCCTAGCGGGCCGAGATTGCTTATCCTGCAGCGTGCTTCGCGAATGCAGGAATGGCCGGGGGACAGTGTTGGCGCACTGTCCCCCAACCCTCAATTTCTAGCTACACCCGGAGGTGCCGCCGCATGTGTTGCATTTCATACAGGTCCCGTTGCGGACCAGGGTGAAGTTACCACATTCACCGCAAGCCTCGCCCTCGTATCCCTGCATCTTGGCCTTGGTGCGGGCATCCAGACTGGTCGTGCTGGCCGCGATTGCTGTGCCAGATGCGCCGGATGCCATTGCCACGGCCACAGGTGCATTTGCCACGTCCGCAACCGCGCCTGCAAGGCTTGATACCGGATCAATCTGACCGCCCTGCAACACCACCAACTCCTGTGGCAGGCGGTTGCGCAGGTAGCCGGTGGAGCTGATCTGCTTGAGGACTTCCAGCGATTTGGTCGCCGCCGTCTCAGAGAGTTCGCTCAGGTTGGCGACGCTTTCCTCTTCCTCGCCTTTGCCCAGATCATCGAATGTGGCCCCTTCGGGTTTCACATGCGCCAGATCCGTGCGGTCAAGGTAAGACACTGCCAACTCACGGAAAATATAGTCCAGGATGGAGGTCGCATTGCGGATCGTCTCGTTGCCCTGCACCATGCCCGCAGGCTCAAACTTGGTGAAGGTGAAGGCGTCCACGAACTCCTCCAGCGGCACGCCGTATTGCAGGCCCACCGACACAGCGATGGCGAAGTTGTTCATCATCGCCCGGAAGCCAGCGCCTTCCTTGTGCATGTCGATGAAGATCTCACCCAGCTTGCCGTCCTCATATTCGCCGGTGCGCAGATAGACCTTGTGGCCCCCCACGATGGCTTTCTGGGTATAGCCCTTGCGGCGCTGTGGCATCTTCTCCCGGTTGGAGCGGACGATTTCCTTGACGATCACCTTCTCGACGATCTTCTCCGCCAGAACAGTGGCTTTCTCCTGAATGGAGCCGCTTTCCAGCACCTCTGCCGCCTCGTCATCATCCTCAACCAGCGCTGCCGCCAAAGGCTGGCTCAGCTTGGAGCCGTCGCGGTAAAGCGCGTTGGCCTTGATGCCCAGGGACCAGCTCAGCTCATAGGCGCTCTGGCAATCCTCGATGGTGGCATCGTTGGGCATGTTGATCGTCTTGGAGATCGCACCGGAGATGAAAGACTGTGCCGCCGCCATCATGGTGATGTGGCTGTTCACGCCGAGGAACCGCTTGCCCTTCTTGCCGCAGGGGTTGGCGCAATCGAAGATGCTGTAGTGCTCTTCTTTCAGGTGCGGCGCCCCTTCCAGCGTCATCGTGCCGCAAACATGGTCGTTGGCCGCGTCGATGTCCGCACGGGAGAAACCCAGCGATTTCAACAGGTCAAAGGTCGGATCGTTCAGCTTCTCAGCGGGGATGCCCAGCACTTGGGTGCAGAACTCTTCGCCCAGCGTCCACTGGTTGAACACAAACCGGATGTCAAAGGCCTGCGCCAATGCCGCATCCACCTTGGCCAGCTCATTGGGGCCAAACCCGTGGCCCATCAGCGTGGTGTGGTTGATCCCCGGCGCGTTGCCGATGGTGCCATGACCCACCGCGTAGCTGACGATTTCCTCGATCTGGGCAGAGCTGTAGCCCTGCTTTTCCAATGCCGCTGGTACGGATTGGTTGATGATCTTGAAATAGCCGCCCCCGGCCAGTTTCTTGAATTTCACCAGCGCGAAGTCAGGCTCGATGCCGGTGGTGTCGCAATCCATCACCAGACCGATGGTGCCGGTGGGCGCGATCACGGTGGTTTGTGCGTTGCGGTAGCCGTGCTTTTCACCCAGCGTCAACGCCTCATCCCAGCAGGACGTGGCCACATCGACCAGACCCGGCTGCGGGCAGTTGCCGTGATCCAGCGGCACGGGCTTGACGCTCAGCTTCTCATAGCCCTGCGCTTCACCGTAAGCGGCGTTGCGGTGGTTGCGGATGACGCGCAGCATGTGGTCGCTGTTGCGCTTGTAACCGGGGAATGGCCCCAACTCGCCCGCCATCTCGGCAGACGTGGCATAGGCCACACCGGTCATGATCGCTGTGAGCGAACCACAGAGCGCACGGCCCTCGTCACTGTCATAGGAATACCCCATGTTCATCAGCAACCCGCCAATGTTGGCATAGCCCAGACCCAGCGTGCGGAAGTCGTAGGACCGCTGTGCAATCTCCTTGGAGGGGAACTGCGCCATGGTCACAGAAATCTCCAGCGTCACGGTCCACAGACGGGAAGCGTGCATGTAATCCTCAACGTTGAACACGCCGTCTTCAAGGAAGGTCAGCAGGTTCATGGAGGCCAGGTTACACGCCGTGTCGTCGAGGAACATGTACTCGGAACAAGGGTTTGAGCCGCGAATGGCGCCATCTTCAGGGCATGTATGCCAATCGTTAACCGTATCGTGGTATTGAATGCCCGGATCGGCACAGGCCCAAGCCGCGTGGCCCACCTGCGCCCACAGATCGCGCGCCCGGATGGTTTTGGACACTTTGCCGGTCACCCGGTCGATCAATTCCCAATCGGCGTCTTTTTCGACGGCCGTCAAGAAACCATTGGTCACGCGGATGGAGTTGTTGGAGTTCTGACCAGAGACAGAGTTATAGGCCTCCGAATCCCAATCGGTGTCGTAAGTGGGGAACTCAATGCTGGTGTGGCCCTGCTTGGCGTAATCCAGCACGCGCTTGACGTATGTCTCAGGGATCGCAACCTTCTTGGCCGACCGGATCGCGGCTTTCAGCTGCTCGTTCTTCGCCGGATCATAGGCATCCTCTGCCGTGCCGTCCCAGCCTTTGATGGCCGCAAAAATCAGGTTCAGCTTTTCTTCGTGCATTTTGGAGCCGGCGACGATGCTCGCCACTTTCTGCTCTTCCAGCACCTTCCAGTTGATGAAATCTTCGATATCCGGATGATCCGCATCGACAATCACCATCTTGGCCGCCCGGCGCGTGGTGCCGCCGGATTTGATCGCACCCGCTGCGCGGTCGCCAATCTTCAGGAAACCCATCAGGCCGGAGGATTTCCCGCCACCCGACAGCTTCTCCCCTTCGCCGCGCAGGGAGGAGAAGTTGGTGCCCGTGCCGGAACCATACTTGAACAGACGCGCTTCGCGCACCCACAGGTCCATGATGCCGCCATCACCCACCAGATCGTCCGCCACGGACTGGATGAAGCAGGCGTGTGGCTGGGGATGCTCATAGGAGGATTTGGAGCGGGTCAGCTTGCCGGTTTTGAAGTCCACATAGTAGTGACCCTGCGCAGGCCCGTCGATGCCGTAGGCCCAGTGCAGGCCAGTGTTGAACCACTGCGGCGAATTCGGTGCCGCCCGCTGGGAGGCGAGCATGTGGCGCATTTCGTCAAAGTACGCGCGCGCATCGTCCTCATCGGAGAAATAGCCGCCCTTCCAGCCCCAATAGGCCCAGGCCCCTGCCAGACGGTCGAACACCTGCTTGGAAGACGTCTCGCCCCCCATCTCCGCGCCCTCTGCCGCAACGGAGCGCCACAGGAACTCCGGCACGCCCTTTTCCTTCACGCGCTTCAGTTTGGACGGCACGCCCGCCTTGCGGAAGTATTTCTGCGCGATGACGTCGCTTGCCACCTGGCTCCAGCTGGAGGGGACTTCGACATCATCCAGTTTGAACACGATCGACCCGTCCGGGTTCCGGATTTCCGACACTGTCGTAATGAAATCCAGATCTGCATATGCGTCCTGACCCGGTGTGGTAAATCTGCGTTCAATTTTCATGGCACGTGCCTCATGTCCAAGTTGTCATTGTCGGGCACCGCGTCATTGCGCGGTCTCCGGTTGCTCACCATGGGTCAGAAAACGCTTTTCGGCCCGCGCACGTCGCGCAGAGTCCTGAACGTGGGTTCAAGTCGCCTGTTTTGTCCATCCCTGCCCCAGACCAGCCGCCATCCAGTTTCGTCTAGATGTTGTGGCCTCGCCTTTGGTTTGCACAATCTGGCGTATTCACCCCTACTGGGTCAACGTCATTATTTTGATTTTTCGTCAATCTTGCAGTTGACCCGCGACCGGTTTCTTGCGCGCGTCAAGTTTCGCGTGATTCAGTCACCGTCCGTCCCCAGAGTTGCACACAGGGATGCGGCTGACGTCGGGTGAATTTTATCAAGGCAAAGAGGGGATTTAGCAAATCCACGCCTGCTGGATTAACCTTTCATTAACATTTTGGACCGCGCCAAAAAGCCGGTCAGATCTTTTTTGCCCCCCTTGCAGAATTTGCGCAAAGCACCGCCGTCCGGCCGGCAAAATCGTGGCAATATTACCGCATGACGCGATCAGGCCGCCACTAGATACAGCCCAAACCCGCGACAGATCGGCGCTCAACCACAAGATATAGGGATGGACGGGGGTTTGAGAGGAATCGGTCAGCAACCCTCCCTGAGCGCGCCTCAAAGACCTCACCGACCCGCGCGCGATGGGTGGTACAGACAAAACCCTGCGCCCCACATGCCCCAAGGATCGCAGCCGCCGGGGACCGACGCGCCCCGCTTGTCTCAGAAAACCTGCGGCCCAGTGTTATCCACAGGACAAGCCACAAGGGCCCGCACCGCAAAACAGATGATGTTTGAAAAGTGGTCGGAGCGAGAGGATTCGAACCTCCGACCCCCTGTACCCAAAACAGGTGCGCTACCAGGCTGCGCCACGCTCCGACACGGGCCTCTTTAGCGAGGGATGCGAGGATTGAAAAGCCCCAGAATGAACGGAATGTGCAAAGTCCCTGCATCAAGCGGGACCATCCGCGTTTTCAACCCGTACAGGGCCAGGCCGCAGTGCCTGCCGCAAACGCCGGATGCCGCATCTGGCTGCCGGGCACCAGCCCCAAGCGCCGCGACAACCCGCCGTTGATCTCCAATACGGCCAGAATGTCATCCCCGCCAAAGATCGGCGTCTCATCCAGCGGTTTGGCGTCATGGTGGATGTGTTGCACCACCCCCTGCGCATCAAGAAACAGCATATCCAGCGAAATCAACGTATTGCGCATCCAGAACGACGCTGCACGCGGGGTGTCATAGATAAACAACATGCCCGCTGAGGTTGCCATGCTCTGCCGGTGCATGAGCCCCTGCATCTGCTCTTCGGGATCGTCGGCAATCTCCACGGTGAAACGCGCCTTGCCCCAGTCACCGCGCAGTTCCACCACGTCTTCGCGGCACGCCGCCCATGCTGAACCGGGTCCCATGGCGCAGATCAGCACAAGGGCCCGCAGCATCGATCTCATCAGCTGTTGTCGTCGCCAGTCAGGACCGTTTCCCACGCCTGCACCTCAGCCGCCATGGAGCCACGCTTGCCCTCAATGACCCGCATCGCCAGTGCTTCGCCCGGTTGCAGGTCCGACAGCCCCGATTGGCGCAGCACCTCGATATGCAGGAACACATCCTCTGGCTTGCCAAAGACATTGGCAAAACCGAAGCCCTTGGATTTGTCGAACCATTTGACCCGCGCAGGTTCAAGCGGTGCGGCCAGCACCTGTTCGGCGTCCATGCCCACGATATCGGCAAGGGCCGCGGCCTGTGACCCTTCGGGCGGCTGGATGGCCGTGACAGAGGTGGCCTGAACCCCGCGGTCCGTGCGCTGCGCCATCAGGTCAATCCGCGCGCCATCCGCAACAGAACTTTGGCCGAAATTCCGCAACACGTTCACATGCAGCAAAATATCGGGCCCGCCTTCATCGGCGACCACAAATCCGAATCCTTTGACCGGGTCAAACCATTTGACCACACCGGTGACCGCATGTGCGTCATCGGTGTCATCGTCAAATGCGTTGTTGTCGTTCTCTGCCACTTTGGTCCTTTAGTCTTCTTGTCTTGCCGAACTCTGCACCGTTTCTCAACTTGGCACAGCCCGGTTCGTATTTCTTACACGCTCAAACCGATCCGGTCACGGATTCAGCCGCGTGATCTCCCACTTGTCCGCGACTGTTGCCCGCCGCCACTGAAAGCGGTCATGCAGGCGGGCCGCGCCGTCTGCCCAGAATTCAAGCTCCAGCGGTGTCAGCCGAAACCCACCCCAGAATGGCGGCCTTGGCGGGTTGGTGCCAAATTCCACGCCACGCTGTGCCACTTCGTACATGAGGGCTGCACGACTTTCCAGCGGCTGTGACTGCCGCGATGCCCAGGCCCCCAGCCGGCTCTTGAGCCCCCGCGACGCATAGTAGGCATCCGCCTGCGGTCCGTCCTCGCGTGTGATCAATCCGCGTGCCCGCACCTGCCGCCGCAGGGATTTCCAGTGCATCACAAAGGCGGCTTTGCCCGCATGGTCCATTTCCTGCGCCTTGGCGCTGGTGTAGTTGGTATAGAAGACAAAGGCATCCGCCTCCACTTCCCTCAGCAGGACAACACGGGCATTGGGCATACCGCTCTCGTCCACCGTCGCAAGGGCGATGGCATCGGGATCGTTCAACTCGCTCTTGGACGCCTCATCCATCCATCGCCGCGCGATCACGAAGGGATCGTCGCCTGAAAAAGGTTCAGCGCGCTGTGCCATCTTTGCTGTCCGTCTCGGCCGTAAATCGTTTCAGGTGTAAAAATCACTTCCCCCTAGCGCTATCGCACTTTTTCGCGACCAACAACCAAAACCGTACACAACTGCGTACGACGCGCCCGCAGAGGTGCAGCCGGTTTTCGTGGTCAAAATCAACGATTCAACCCTGCCGCGTCCCTCTCTTGATGGCGCCCCCACAATGGCATAGACCACGGGGAGTTTTTCGAGATGGCAAGGGCAGTGGAATGGCAAATAACCTGATGCAGGGCAAACGCGGGCTGATCATGGGCCTGGCCAATGACAAATCCATCGCCTGGGGCGTTGCAAAGTCTTTGGCGGACGCAGGTGCAGAGCTGGCATTCTCCTATCAGGGCGAGGCTTTGAAGAAGCGGGTTGATCCACTGGCCGCGCAGCTTGGCAGTGACATCGTGCTGCCCTGTGATGTGGGCGACGAAGCCTCGATGGATGCGCTGTTTGACGGGCTGCGCGACCGCTGGGACGGCCTTGACTTCGTCGTCCATGCCATTGGCTTTTCGGACAAAAATGAGCTGCGCGGGCGGTATGTCGATACCAGCCGGGGCAATTTCGCGATGTCGATGGACATCTCTGTCTATTCCTTCACCGCGATCCTGCAACGGGCAGAAAAGATGATGTCCCCCGGCGCCAGTGCGCTGACGCTGACCTACTACGGCGCTGAAAAAGTGATGCCGCATTACAATGTCATGGGGGTGGCCAAGGCCGCGCTGGAAGCCAGCGTGAAATATCTGGCCGAGGATCTGGGCAAAGACGGCATCCGCGTCAACGCAATCAGCGCCGGGCCGATCAAGACCCTTGCCGCCTCCGGCATCGGCGATTTCCGCTACATCATGAAGTGGAACGAATACAATTCCCCCCTGCGCCGCAACGTCACCACCGAAGATGTGGGCAAAGCCGCGCTGTTTTTGCTGTCCGATCTGGGCTCCGGCACCACCGGTGAGAACCTGCACGTGGATGCCGGCTACCATGTCGTGGGCATGAAAGCGGTGGACGCGCCGGATATGGCAAAAGGGTGAGCATGGCCTGATGGATGCGCAAAGCCTGATTGCCTTCAACCTGGTCCTGCTGGCCGCCCTCGCCAGCCCCGGTGCCGCGATGCTTTATGTCATCAAGACCACCGTGACCTCGGGACGTCTGGCGGGCATCCTCACCGGTTTCGGGCTCGGCACGGCCGCTGCCTGCTGGACCCTGGCGGCCTTTCTGGGGCTGGAAAGCCTGTTCACGCTCTTTCCCTGGGCCTATACGGCGCTCAAGATCGGCGGTGCCCTCTATCTGATCTGGATCGCCATACAGACGTGGCGCCATGCCCATGACACACCCTCCGATGCCCCTGTCCTGAAAGCGCGCAGCTTCGCGGCCGGGCTGTTGGTGAACTTCGGCAATCCCAAATCCATGTTGTTTGCCGCAGCGGTCATCCTTGTAGTCTTCCCTGCGCCCCTGCACCCCGCGGAGATCGGCATCGTGGTGGCCAACCATATGGTGCTGGAGTGGCTGTTCTACACCCTATTTGCCACCCTGCTCAGCATGCCCGCGGCGCGGCGTGGTTACTTACGCCTCAAACCCGTCTTCGACCGCATCGCCGCCACGCTGCTAGGGGGCTTCGGCCTCAAGCTCATGATCGAAAGGTAAGCCCATGTCCGACCAAAGACTGCCCCATGAGAAAGGCTTTCACATCAGCTGGGACCAGATCCACCGCGACAGCCGCGCGCTGGCCTGGCGGCTGGACGGCAAAGGCCCCGACGCGGGCGCATGGCGCGCCGTCGTGGCCATCACCCGCGGCGGCATGGCACCCGCAATGATCGTCGCGCGTGAGCTGGACATCCGCACAGTCGATACCATCTCGGTCGTGTCCTACCATTCGGGCGGCGGCAAGGCCGACCAGCGCCGGGAAGCCAAGGTGCTGAAATCGCCCAACACCGAGATGATGGGCGATGGCACCGGCATCCTGATCGTCGATGACCTTGTCGACAGCGGCAAGACCCTCGAACTGGTGCGCGATCTCTACCCACAGGCCCATTTCGCCACCGTCTACGCCAAACCCGAAGGCGAGCCGCAGGTCGATACGTTCATCACCGGCGTCAGCCAGGACACATGGATTTTCTTTCCCTGGGACATGGCCCTGCAATACGTAGAGCCGTACCGCGGGAAGGACTGATCCACCAAAAAAGTCTTAGGCCTCTGGCAGGGTTTTTGGAACCATTTGGAAGACCACGGGTGCCGCCCCTTCCAAATGGTTCAAAAAACCTCCCCGAAGGGCTAAAATCTCTTTATCGCTCCGGAGCCGTATCATGAGCCTTCCCCGCACCGCCACAACCTTTCCGCCCCCGGTGATGGAAGCGCGTCGCTGGCTGGAAGGGGTGTCGTTTTTAGCCAACAAACCGCTGATCAACGTCAGCCAGGCCGCCCCGGTGGATCCGCCGCCACCCGGCCTGCGTCAGGCCATGGCGGATGCCGCACTCAGCCGCGATGATGCGCATCTTTATGGGCCGGTGCTGGGTCTGCCGTTGCTGCGGGAGGCTTTGGCGGCCAAGACCACCGCGATCTATGGCGGGCAGGTTCAGCCTGCGCAGGTGGCAATCACCTCGGGGTGCAATCAGGCGTTTGCAGCGGCGATTGCCACGCTTTGTGCCGAAGGGGATGAGGTCATCCTGCCGACGCCGTGGTATTTCAATCACAAGATGTGGCTCGACATGTCCGGAGTGCGCTCTGTGCCGCTTGAAACGGGCGCAGACCTGCTGCCCGATGTGGAGAGGGCCGGGGCGCTGATCACCCCACGGACACGGGCGATTTCGCTGGTCACCCCCAACAATCCCGCCGGGGTGGAGTATCCTGCCGATCTGGTGCGCGGCTTTGCAGACCTGGCGCGCAGGCATGGCATTGCGCTGATCCTTGATGAGACCTACCGGGATTTTGACAGCCGGTCGGGGCCGCCCCATGATCTGTTTCAGGACCCCGATTGGGCCCGCACGCTGATCCATCTCTACTCATTTTCCAAAGCCTACCGGCTCACCGGCCACCGGGTCGGGGCGATGATCGCCAGTGAAGAGCGGCTGGCGGAAGTGGAGAAGTTCCTCGACACTGTTGCAATCTGTCCGGGGCAATTGGGTCAGCACGCCGCCCTTTGGGGGTTGGAGAACCTCGGCCAGTGGCTTGCCGGGGAGCGGGATGAGATCCTCAGCCGCCGGGCAGCGATCACGGCCAATATGCCCAAGCTGGATGCGCAGGGCTGGAAACTGCTGGGGCTGGGCGGCTATTTTGCCTATATGTCACATCCGTTTGCGACCGCCTCCGGGGACCTTGCGCCCGAGCTGGTCAAAACTGCGGGCATCCTGTGTCTGCCCGGCACGATGTTTTATCCCCCGGAAGACGCAAACGGCGCGCGGCAGCTGCGCATTGCCTTTGCAAACCTCGATGCCAACGGCATCTCGCTGCTTTTTGATCGGCTGGCTGCCCTGCCCCCTGCCTAGCAGCTGTATCTCTCAGCCCGGCTGAGAGATACAGCTGCTAACCCTCTTGCCGCCGCTGGGCAGACCGCCTAGACACAGCAAAACAAGGCAGGAAAGGGCACGTCGCATGGCCAAAGGCAGCAAGATTTCAAAAGGCGCAATGTGGATCCTGATGGGGTTTCTGTTCGTCGGGCTTGCGGGCTTCGGGGCCACCAACCTCAGCGGCAATCTGCGCACCATCGGCACGGTTGGCGACAAGCCGGTGATGGTCGATGTCTACGCGCGCCAGTTGCAGAACGAAATCCGCGCGATTGAAGCCCAGACCCGCGAACCCCTGCCCTTTGCACAGGCACAGGCCATTGGGCTGGACCGGGCTGTCTTGCAGCGGCTGGTGCAAAACCGCGCGCTGGACCATGAGACCACGCAGATGGGCCTGTCCATCGGGGATGAATCCCTGCGCGAGGAGATCTTGCAAATCCCCTCGTTTCAGGGCGTGAACGGAGACTTTGACCGCGAAAGCTATCGCTTTGCCTTGCAGCAGGGCGGCGTGACGGAAGCGGAGTTCGAGACCTCCCTGCGCGAAGAAGCCGCGCGCACCCTGTTGCAAGGTGCCATTGTCGGCGGGGTCGAGATGCCGGAGGCCTATGCCCGCACACTGGTGTCCTATGTGGGTGAGGAACGCAGCTTCACCTGGAGCCTGCTCAGCGAAGCGGACCTGACCAACCCCATTGCCGCCCCCAGCGATGACGAACTCCAACGCTATTACGACGACAACGCAGATGCCTTCACCCTGCCCCCCAGCAAGGTCATCACCTACGCATGGCTCAGCCCCGATGCGCTGATTGATGAGATCGAGGTGCCCGAAGATGAACTGCGCGCCGAATACGATGCCCGCGCCAACCAGTACAACCAGCCCGAACGCCGCCTTGTCGAACGTCTGGTCTTTGCTGACGAGGAAGCCGCAAACCGCGGTGCTGCCGCCCTCGAAGTGAACGGTGCCACCTTCGACAGTCTTGTCGAAGCGCGCGGTCTGGCTTTGCAGGATGTGGATCTGGGCGATGTCAGCCGGTTGGAACTTGATGCGGCCGGTGAGGCTGTCTTTGCCGCAGAAGTGGGTGATGTGGTCGGCCCCCTGCCCAGCAGCCTTGGGCCTGCGCTTCTCCGCGTGAACGGTGTGCTGCCTGCGCAGAACACCTCCTTTGAGGACGCCCGCCCCGACCTTCAGCAAGAGCTTGCCCTGACCCGCGCTGTGCGCGCGGTTGAGGCCCGCGCGCAGGATCTCGACGACCAGCTTGCCGGCGGCGTCACGCTGGAACAGCTTGCCGAAGCCACCGAGATCACCCTTGGCACGCTGAGCTGGGACGAAAACAGCAGCGAAGGCATTGCCGCTTACGGCGATTTCCGCGAAGCCGCCGCCGCGCTGAGCGAAGGGGATTTCCCCAAGATCGACCAATTGGCGGACGGCGGCCTCTTTGCCATGCGGCTGGATGAAGCGCTGCCGGAACGGCCCAATCCCTTTGAGGACGCCCGCGCCGATGTGGAAGCCGCATGGAAAGCCGAACAGGTGGTTGCCAATCTGACCGCTCAGGCCACCGCTTTGGTCGCAGACCTTGATGGCGCCGTGGCGTTTGAGGCCGCAGGCCTTGATGCGCTGGTGGAGACAGAGATGCTGCGCAATGCCTTTGTCGACCGCGCCCCTCCCGGTTTCATCGATCAGGTCTTCCAGATGGATGTGGGCGATGTGACCGTGCTGCCCGGTGATGCCACCGTCGCGATTGTGCGGCTGGACGCCATCACCCCCGCCAGCGAGGACGCGCAAAGCAATGCCCTGCTGGATCAGCTGTCCGCCCAGATCAGCCAGAACCTCGCGCAGGACATCTTCAACATCTACGCCAATGACGTGGTCACCCGCGCCGTGCCGCAGATCGACCAGCGTGCGCTGCAAGCCGTGCACGTCAACTTCCCCTGATCCACGATGGAACTGACCCCCGACTTTGATGCCTTTGAAGCGGCCTATGCAGCGGGCCGCAATCAGGTCGTCTACACCCGGCTGGCGGCGGACCTCGACACGCCCGTGTCCCTGATGCTCAAGCTGACGGGTGCGGCAGAAAACGCCTTTGTGCTGGAAAGTGTGACGGGTGGCGATGTGCGCGGGCGCTATTCGATCATCGGGATGAAACCTGATCTGATCTGGCGCTGCCGGGGGGAGGCTTGCGCCATCAACCGCGCGGCCCGCTTTGATGCGGATGCGTTTGAGGACATACCGGGCAATCCGCTCGACACCCTGCGGGCGCTCATTGCCGAAAGCCGCATCGACCTGCCCGAAGACCTGCCGCAGGCGGCGGCGGGGCTCTTTGGTTATCTGGGCTATGACATGATCCGGCTGGTGGAGCATCTGCCGGATGTGAACCCTGATCCGCTCGGCTTGCCCGACGCGCTGATGCTGCGCCCTTCGGTGATTGCAGTGCTGGACGGCGTCAAAGGCGAGGTCACCGTGGTCTCCCCCGCTTGGGTGTCCGAGGGACAATCCGCCCGCGCGGCCTATGCGCAGGCGGCGGAGCGGGTGATGGACGCCGTGCGCGATCTGGAACGCGCCATGCCTGCGGCCACACGTAATCTCGGCGATGAGGGTGAAGCGCCCGAGCCGGTGTCGAATTTCACCCGCGACGGCTACAAGGCGGCGGTGGAGAAAGCGCGCGACTACATCGTGGCAGGCGACATCTTTCAGGTTGTGCCAAGCCAACGCTGGGCGCAGGGGTTCACGCAACCGCCCTTCGCGCTCTACCGCTCGCTCCGGCGCACCAACCCCTCGCCCTTCATGTTCTATTTCAACTTCGGCGGCTTTCATGTGGTCGGGGCCTCGCCCGAAATCCTCGTGCGGGTGTTCGGGAACGAAGTCACCATCCGCCCCATCGCAGGCACCCGCCGCCGGGGTGCCACACCCGAAGAAGACCGCGCGCTGGAAGCCGAGCTGCTTGCCGATGAAAAAGAACTGGCCGAACATCTGATGCTGCTCGATCTGGGCCGCAATGACGTGGGCCGCGTTGCCAAAATCGGCACGGTGCGCCCGACCGAGGAATTCATCGTGGAGCGGTATTCCCACGTGATGCACATCGTCTCCAACGTGGTGGGCGAATTGCATGAGGACAAAGACGCGCTGGATGCTTTCTTTGCCGGCATGCCCGCAGGCACCGTGTCCGGCGCGCCCAAGGTCCGCGCGATGGAAATCATTGACGAGCTGGAACCCGAAAAACGAGGACTATACGGTGGCGGCGTCGGGTATTTCAGCGCAGGTGGTGATATGGACATGTGCATCGCCCTGCGCACGGCGGTGATCAAGGACGACACGCTCTATATCCAGGCAGGCGGCGGCGTGGTCTATGACAGCGACGCGGAAGCGGAATTCATGGAAACCGTGCACAAATCCGGCGCGATCCGACGTGCGGCGGCAGATGCCGCGCGGTTTGACGGATCGGGGCGGAACTGACCGTGCCCCCCCGCGCGCCTTTCACCATCGCAGGCCAAACCATCGCCCCCGGTGACCGCGCCTCTGTCACCCTGCCCGTCTCCACCCTGCCTGATCACACACCCGTTGGCCTGTCCATCGAAGTGCTGCACGGCAAACGCGCAGGTCCCGCGATGTTCGTCAGCGCGGCGGTGCACGGCGATGAAGTCATCGGCGTGGAAATCGTCCGCCGCCTGCTGCGCTCGCCGCAACTCAACGCGCTTCGCGGCACCTTGCTGGTGATCCCGGTGGTCAACGCCTACGGCTTTCTCAGCCGCTCCCGCTATCTGCCGGACCGGCGTGACCTGAACCGTTGCTTTCCGGGACATCCCTCGGGGTCCCTCGGCTCCCGGCTGGCCCATATCTTTCTCAACGACGTGGTGCTGCGCTGCGATTTTGGCGTGGACCTGCATTCGGCAGCCGTGCACCGGACCAACCTGCCACAGGTGCGGGTGTCACCGGGGGACAAGACCACCCACAAGATGGCGCTGGATTTCGGCGCACCGGTGGTGCTGACGTCAGGCCTGCGCGACGGTTCGCTGCGCGCGGTGGCGGCCAAAAACGGCGTGCCGATCGTGCTGTATGAAGCGGGCGAAGGTCTGCGGTTTGATGAAATGGCCGTGCGCGCAGGCGTGGCGGGCATCCTGCGGGTGATGCGCGGACAAAACATGCTGCCCGCCAAGGGCATCGCAAAAGCCAAATCCACCCCACACCTGTGCTCCAGCTCCCACTGGCTGCGTGCACCTGCAGGCGGGCTGCTGCGCACCTTCCGCGCGGAGGGCGAGATGGTGGCGACGGGCGATCTGCTGGCCAGCGTCGCCGATCCCTTCGGCGCGGTCGAAACCGACCTGGTCGCCGACAGCGCCGGCATCCTCATTGGCCGTGCGATCCTGCCGGTGGTGAACGAAGGCGACGCAGTCTTCCACCTCGCCCGGCTCAGCCCCCGCGCGGATGAGGCGACAGTGGACGATCTGGCCAGCCAACTGGAATCCGATCCGATGTTTGACGAGGATGAAATCATCTGACCCTTGCGCCCCGGCGCAGGCGGGCTAGGTCGCTCTCTAACCAAGGAGAGACCACATGATCCGACTGACCATCTGCACCCTGCTGCTCAGCGCCACTGCCGCAACCGCCGACCTTGCCGTCCGTTTCGACGAAGGCGCGCCCAAGGACCGTTTCACCCTGACCAACACCGGCGATTGTGCGCTGCCCGCAATGGAGGTGACACTTAATCTGGGCACCGCCCCTGCTGGTCTGATCTTTGACGTCACCGGGGCCGGTGCCGGCGTTGAAGTGTTCCAGCCCTTTGAGATGGTCGCCGGCGGCGACGCGCTGGTGGAACTGCCGACCGTGCTGGATGGCGACAACGCAGTGAAGCTGCGGTTGCGCGGTCTGGCCGCAGGCGCGCATGTTGCCTTCACCGTCGATGTGGATGACACAGCAGGCGGTCGGGAAATCACGGTGAGCGGATCCGAAATTGCGGGCGCTTCTGTGCAGATGGCCATGGGCGGCGGGATGCAAAGCGCCGTGATGGACGCAACGGCACAGGCGATGGTGCCTGTGGGGGCCTGCACCTCCTGAGGCACCGCACCCCTCTTCCAAATGGTTCTAAAAACCCCGCCGGAGGCATGAAATCTCTTCTGGACCGCCAAAAGAGATTTTAACGCTCCGCGGGGGTTTTTAGAACCATTTGGAAGACAGTGCTGCCAACGGGGACCGACCCGCTTAAGGCTCCCGCTTCAGCACCGCAGAGATCGGCGACAGCGCCACGGAGCTGGCCCGGTCCTGCAAACCCCACAACAAGAGAGCTGAAATCGTGTCCGGCCGCATCCGGCCCAGCATTACCACGGCCCCCTCCTGGCCAGCTTTGAACGCCGCCTGATCGAGGAACCGGCGGATCACCGTGGCACTTTGGTCCTTGCTGTCAAAATCACGGAACACGGGGGCGGCGGGCACGCCTTCTTTCCGGGCGAGCTTGGGCATGGTGTTCAATCCGCGCGACTGGGTCAGCAGACCATGTCCGGTCTGGGCGACAATCGCGCTAACCTGATCGGCCAGATCGCGGCTTTCCTGAAAGCCCGTTTCCGTCCCTTCGAGGACACCGACAACCTGCTGCAAGTTGGACAGCACCACGCCGAAGGTCGTCTCTGCATCCACGGGCTGTGCGCCGGGCGGCAGGTCGATCATCACCATGACCTCAAACCCCTTGCTCCGGTAGAGCGCGATCCGGTCGGCTGCATCGTCAAGACGGCTGTCGACCGCAAAGCTGAGCGGATAGGGAAAGCTGCGCAGCGCCGCGATGCCCGCCGCACCGGCGGTGGGGGTGGTGCCATCATCGATTAGGACAATGCTCATCAACGGTTTGTCATCGGCTGCTTCAAACGGCTGGGCATAGCGGTCAATCGGGCGCCCACCGCGCCCGGCCTCGCGCGGCACAGGCACATCATCCTGCGCCGCAACAGCCGGTTCGGTGGTATCGGTCGGCTGCGGGCGATTGATCGTAACACCCGTGTCCCGGTCCAGCAGAGACGTTGCGGGGGTGCCGACAGCAGGCCCGGTGGCGGCTGCCACGGTTGTCTCTTCGGTCGCGGGGTCTGCATCTGGCAGCGGCTCTGCCTCTTCGATGATCTGCGGGACATCTGGCGTGGTGGCCACCTGTGTGTCCGCTTCTTCCGCCGGAGGCGCGGGTGTGTCAGTGGTTTCAGCCGCCCCCAGCGCCTCGGCGCTGTCGTCCGGTGCAGGGGCAGGTGTGTCGGCGGTGTCGTCCTCGGCAATCCGGGGCGCAGAATCCGGTGCGGGCGCGGTGTCATCGCCGGGGGTCAGATCGGCCTGTGGCGCTGTGCTGTCCTCCGGTGCGCCGGGCTGGGGGGTGCTGAGCGCGGCATTGTCATCCAGTGCTGCTTGCTCTGTCGCGTCTTCGGTTGGCGCGGGGGGCTGAGCGGGCTCTGTGCTGATGGTCGCTTGCGCTTCGGCCTGCGGTTGTGCCGGGGCGTTGGCTTGCGGGTTGGGCAGCACCGGCGCTTCGCTGTCCGGTGCCGTCGCGATCTGGGTGTTGTCTGCAGGGGCATCCAGCGCTTCGGCCGTGCCGGTTTCGGGCAGCGCTGCGGGCTCCTGCGTCGCACTGTCGATGGCCACGACACTGTCGGGGTCAGGGGCCAGCGCCTGTGGCACAACGGCCGGTGCGGTCACAGCCCGATCTGTCTGGCTGGCGGTCTTGCCACTGTCAGCAGGCGTCACCGTCTGTGCAGGCGCGACCGCGCCGGACACGTCATAGCTGACCTCGGGCGGTGCCGGCGGCGGGGCCAGCACCGACACAACCCCCACCACAACGGTCGAAGCCACGCCGCCGGTCAAAGCACCGCTCAGAAATCGAACGCCAAATCCGCGTGCCATATCATCCACTCCTGCTCAGCAGCCGTGCGTTGACGGCCATTGTTCTTATCATGGCCTGCACCCGCCCGCGCCCTTGACGCGGGTGGACAAGCCTGAACATGTAAGGCGATATAACGCGCGACAGCGCATCTGCTCCACCCTTAAAGCCCGTCCCAGACCAAAGAATTCGAACGTGTTGCTCCTGATAGATAACTACGACAGCTTTACCTACAACCTTGTCCATTATCTGGGCGATCTGGGCACGGATGTCACCGTGCGCCGGAACGATCAGCTGAGCGTCGCCGACGCGCTGGCACTGCGGCCTGCGGGCATTTTGCTGTCGCCCGGCCCCTGCGACCCCGATCAGGCCGGCATTTGCCTTGATCTGACCCATGCCGCGGCAGAGGCAGGCATCCCCCTGCTGGGCGTGTGTCTTGGCCATCAGACGCTGGGTCAGGCCTTTGGCGGCAAGGTCGTGCGCGCGGGCGATATTGTCCATGGCAAACTGGGTCAGATGCACCACAGCGGCAAAGGTGTCTTTGCGGGCCTGCCCTCGCCCTTTGCCGCCACACGCTATCATTCCCTGATTGTGGAGCGGGCCAGCCTGCCCGCCTGTCTTGAGATCACCGCAGAGCTGGAAGACGGCACGATCATGGGCCTGCAACACCGCGACCTGCCGCTGCATGGTGTGCAGTTCCACCCCGAATCCATCCGGTCCGAACATGGTCACGCGATGCTGAAAAACTTCACAGATACGATGCAGGTGCCCGCATGAGTGACGCGCTCAAACCCCTGATTGATGCGGCTGCAAACGGCCCGCTGACCCGCGCGCAGGCCGCCGAAGCCTTCGAGATCCTGTTTGATGGCGAAGCCACCCCCAGCCAGATCGGCGGGTTCCTGATGGCCCTGCGCACGCGCGGTGAAACGGTGGATGAATACGCCGCCGCCGCCAGCGTGATGCGCGCCAAGTGCCACGCGGTCCGCGCGCCCGAAGGGGCGATGGACATCGTGGGCACGGGCGGGGACGGCAAGGGCACGCTGAACATCTCCACCGCGACGGCTTTTGTGGTGGCAGGCGCGGGCGTGCCCGTGGCCAAACACGGCAACCGCAACCTCAGTTCCAAATCGGGTGCTGCGGATGCGCTGGGGCAGATGGGGATCAATGTCATGGTCGGCCCCAAGGTGGTCGAACGCGAACTGCATGAAGCGGGCATCGGGTTCATGATGGCCCCCATGCACCATCCCGCGATTGCCCATGTGATGCCAACCCGGTCGGAACTGGGCACGCGGACGATCTTCAACATTCTTGGTCCGCTGACCAACCCCGCCGGGGTAAAACGCCAGCTGACCGGTGCCTACCTGCGCGATCTCATTCGTCCCATGGCGGAGACGTTGCAGGCGCTGGGGTCCGAAAAGGCATGGCTGGTGCACGGCTCTGACGGTACGGATGAGCTGACGATCACCGGCGTCAGCTGGGTCAGTGCGTTGGAAGACGGCACCCTGCGCGATTTTGAACTCCATCCTGAGGAAGCAGGCCTGCCCGTGCATCCGTTCGAAGACATCATTGGCGGCACACCAGAAGAAAATGCGCGTAATTTCAATGCGCTGCTGGATGGGGAAACCTCCGCTTACCGCGATGCCGTTTTGCTGAATGCCGCCGCCGCGCTGGTGGTCGCGGACGCGACGCAAACCCTGAAAGCCGGGGTAGAGATCGCGCGGGAGAGCATCGATTCAGGTGCCGCGCGGGAGTGCCTGACGAAGGTGGCTGACGCCTCCCACGTGAAATGATCCCGCAGGGACTGGGCGATTGGGGCGCGCTGCCGTTCTTTGCGCAGGGATGGCCGCAGATCGCGGCTGAGTTGGAGGCGGAATCCCGCCCCGTCTATCCGCCCCGCGCCGCCATGTTCCACGCCTTGCAGCGCTGCCAACCTGACGCCACCCGCATCGTGATCCTGGGCCAGGACCCCTATCACACGCCCGGCAAGGCGGATGGGCTGGCCTTTTCGATCCCGCAGGACTTCGGCGGGCGGCTCGACAGTCTGGGCAATATCTTCAAGGAAATCGGAACCGATCTGGGCCTGGCCCGGACACGTACCGATCTGGGCGACTGGGCCGATCAGGGCGTTTTGCTCCTGAATACCGCGCTCAGCGTGCCGGAGGGTGCGGCGAAGGCCCATGCGAAACTCGGCTGGGACGTGCTGGTGCGTCAGGTGATGGCGCGGCTTGCGGATGCCCCCCGCGTCTACATCCTGTGGGGCAACCCCGCGCAGAAGGCCGCGCAGGCGGTGGACGGTGCGCGCAACCTCAAACTCAGCAGCGCCCATCCCTCCCCGCTGTCTGTCCATCGCGGCTTTTTCGGCAGCCGCCCGTTCAGCCAGACCAATGCGTGGTTGCAGGCGCAAGGCCACAGCGGCATATACTGGGGCGACCCGGAGGCACCATGACACAGACCATTCTTGACAAGATCAAAGCCTACAAGCTTGAGGAAGTGGCCGCTGACAAAGCCGCCAAACCGCTGGAGGCGGTCGAGGCTGAGGCGCGGGCGGCTGGTCCGGTGCGCCCCTTTGCCGATGCGCTGCACCATGCCTCCCGTGAGGGCTACGGGCTGATCGCGGAGATCAAGAAAGCCAGCCCGTCCAAAGGGTTGATCCGCGCGGATTTTGACCCCGAAGCCCTGGCGCAGGCCTATGCAGCGGGCGGGGCGACCTGCCTGTCGGTGCTCACCGACACCCCCAGCTTTCAGGGCGCCAAGGCGTTCCTCACCGATGCCCGCGCGGCCTGTGACCTGCCGGCACTGCGCAAGGATTTCATGTACGACACCTATCAAGTCGCCGAAGCCCGCGCCCTGGGGGCCGATTGCATCCTGATCATCATGGCTTCCGTTTCCGACGCCCAGGCGCAGGAGCTCGAAGCGGCGGCTGCGGAATGGGGGATGGATGCGCTCATTGAAGTACACAGTGCGGAGGAGCTGGAGCGTGCCACCCGGCTCAAGAGCCGCCTGATGGGCATCAACAACCGCAACCTCAATACCTTTGAGACCACCCTCGACACCACGCGGACCTTGTCAAAACAGGTGCCTGCGGACCGGACAATCGTCTGTGAAAGTGGCCTCAACACGCCGCAGGATCTGGCCGACATGGCCATGTACGGCGCGCGCACCTTCCTCATCGGCGAAAGCCTGATGCGGCAGGCGGATGTGGAAACCGCCACGCGCACCCTGCTCGCCAACCCGCTGCAAGCCGGAGGCATGTAATGCTGACCCATTTCGACGCCAAGGGGGATGCGCATATGGTCGATGTCTCTGACAAGGAGATCACCGCGCGGGTCGCCGTGGCCGAAAGCCACATCAGGATGAAACGCGAAACCTTTGAAATCATTACCGAAGGGCGCGCCAAAAAGGGGGACGTCATGGGGGTCGCGCGGCTTGCCGGGATCATGGCGGCCAAGGAAACATCGCGCCTGATCCCCCTCTGCCACCCGCTGCCGATCAGCAAAGTCACCGTTGATCTGGAACCAGACGCCGATCTGCCCGGCCTGCGCATCACCGCCACGGTCAAAACCACCGGTCAAACCGGGGTGGAGATGGAAGCGCTGACAGCGGCCTCCCTCGCTGCGCTCACCGTCTACGATATGGCCAAAGCCGTGGACAAAGGCATGGAGATCGGCGGCACGCGGGTCGTGTTGAAAGACGGCGGCAAATCCGGCCGTTATGAGGCCCCATGATCCCCGTTGAAGAGGCGCTTGAGAAAGTCCTCGCCCTCGTCAGCCCCCTGCCCGCCGAAGACGTGCCCCTGCGCGCTGCCGCAGGTCGTGTGCTGGCCCATCATCTGGCTGCAAAGCGCACGCAACCGCCCTTCGCCGCCTCCTCCATGGATGGCTACGCGCTGCGCGGGGATGAGGTGGAGCCGGACGCGATGTTCAAGGTGGTCGGCGAAGCGGCCGCTGGTCATGCCTACGCCGGAGACGTCCGGCCCGGTCAGGCCGTGCGCATCTTTACCGGGGCCCCGGTGCCCGAAGGCGCTGATTTCGTTGTCATTCAGGAAGATGTGACGCGGCGTGGCGATCTGATTACGCTGGGCCACAAGATCGGCACCAAAACCAACATCCGCCCCGCTGGTGGGGATTTCAAAGCAGGCGACCTGCTGTCTGGCCCCCGCATCCTGCGCCCTGCCGACATCGCTTTGCTCGCCTCGATGAACCATGGCACCGTGCCCGTGGCGCGCAAACCGATCATTGCGGTGCTCGCCACCGGCGATGAGCTGGTGCAACCGGGCGAAGACCCCGGCCCCGACCAGATTGTCGCCTCCAACGGCTACGGGCTTGCCGCCCTGCTGGAAGCCGCAGGGGCCGAAGTGCGCATGCTGCCCATCGCGCGCGACACCACCGCATCGCTGACCGAAGCCTTCCGGCAAGCGCGCGGCGCGGATCTGATCCTGACCATCGGCGGTGCCTCTGTGGGGGATCATGATCTGGTTGCGGGCGTGGCCGGTGAGATCGGGATGGAGCAGGCGTTTTACAAAGTCGCCATGCGTCCCGGCAAACCTTTGATGGCCGGGCGCATCGGTGATGCCGCGATGATCGGCCTGCCCGGCAATCCGGTTTCCGCCATGGTCTGCGGCGTGGTCTTTGTGCGTCCTGTGGTGCGCCGCATGCTGGGCCTGACGGACCTGCACGAGCAGACGCGCCACGCGCCACTGGCCTGCGACATCGACGCAAACGGCCCCCGCACGCATTACATGCGCGCCCGGCTTGAGGATGGGAAACTCACCCCGGCCGACAGTCAGGACAGCTCTCTGCTTGGCGTGTTGTCCGAGGCAAACGCCCTGCTGATCCGTCCCGTTGACGATCCGGCCCGGACCGCAGGCGACCGTGTTGCATACATCGAAATCTAAACACGCTTGACACAAAACGGGAACATCCATAGAACAAAGCAAAACTCTGTTCGGAAGGATCGCCCGTGCTGACCAAGAAACAACTCGATCTGCTTGCCTTTATTCACAAGCGTGTTCAACGCGATGGCGTCCCGCCCAGCTTTGATGAGATGAAACTGGCGTTGGATCTGCGGTCCAAGTCCGGCATTCACCGTTTGATCACAGCGCTTGAGGAACGCGGGTTCATCCGCCGCCTTGCGCACCGCGCCCGTGCGATTGAAGTGGTGAAACTGCCTGAAAGCCTTGGTGGTCCTGCGGGCTTCACCCCACGTGTAATCGAAGGGGACAAACCTGACGCTCCGCCACCGCCAGCGGCGCAAACGGTATCCTCCGGCAGCGCGACTGATCTGCCCTTGATGGGCCGAATCGCGGCTGGTGTGCCGATAGAAGCGATCAGCGACGCCGCACAGGCGATTTCCGTGCCCAACGGCATGCTGGCCGGATCTGGCAGCCACTATGCGCTTGAGGTCAAAGGGGATTCGATGATCGAAGCCGGGATCAACGACGGTGATGTCGTGGTCATTCGGGAGACATCTGTGGCCGATGATGGTGACATCGTCGTGGCCTTGGTCGAAGACCATGAAGCGACGCTGAAGCGCTTCCGCCGCAAGGGGGCGTCTGTCGCTTTGGAAGCGGCAAACCCCGCCTATGAAACGCGGGTGCTGCCCTCTGACAAGGTCAAGGTACAGGGCCGTCTGGTCGGCCTGATCCGCACCTACTGAAATCCCCTGTACGGCGTGCCCCTTGCGGGGTCCGCCTCTCTCCCTACCGCGCGTCCTCCGGCCAATGGGTCCAGGGGCGCGCACCTGCCATTTCCCGTGCGGTGGTGACATGCCAGCCGTCCTGTGCGGCGGACAAGGCCAAAGCCCCCGTCTCCCGCAGCGTCACCGGATCAAACACCCGGCACCCCTGCGCTTTCAGCGCATCCGCCGCGACGCTCGCCACGATGATCTGATCCTCACCGCACGCCTCGACCTTCGCCAGCGCGCGTTTGCCTGACACATGCACAATCTGCCCGGCCGTCCAGCGTCCTGCCGCCCACGTCTGACTGCTGCCGTCGCCGTCATTCTCCAACCAGTTCCGCGCCACAAATCCCGCGCCTTTCGGCTTGCTCAACGCGCGGCCCTGCGCGGTCATCACCCCCACCAGCGTGCCATTCTCCGCCACCAACACATCAGGCCGGGTCGCCCCCTGCCACAGCACAAAAGCGCCCGCCATCAGCGGCACGCCCACCCAGCGCCCGCGGCCCTGCCACAGCACCAGCATCAGGAACCCCAGCACCAGCACCGGCAGCACCCATGGGCCGGGTGAAACGACATAGCCCCGTGCGCCCTCCCAGCCTGCCACGGTCTCCGACACCCACAGGATCCAGCGCAGCCCAAGGCCCATGACCCACAGCCCCAGCACTTCCAGCCCCAAGGGGGCCAGCACCACTGCAACCACCGCCGCAGGCATCACCAGAACGCCCATCAGCGGCACGGATGCAAGGTTGGCAATCAACCCGTAATGCGCAATCGCGTTGAAATGTGCGGCAGCCACGGGGGCCGTCGCCAGCCCCGCCACTGCGGAGGACACAAAGACCCCGAACACAGGGCGGAGCCACGCAGGCAGCCACGCCACTTCAATCTCGCGCAACCAGCCAAAGACCGCAACCAGCGCCGTGGTGGCGGCAAAAGACATCTGAAACCCCGGCCCCATCAGCGCTTCGGGCCGCAAGACCAGCACAATGGTCGCCGCCACGGCCACGGCGCGCAGCGACAAGGCCCGCCGCCCCAGCATCAGCGCACCCAAAGCGACCGCGACCATGATAAACGCCCGCTCCGTCGCGACATTGCCGCCGGACAGCGCAAGATACCCCGCCGCAGCGATCAAAGCGCCGCCCGCCGCGATCCCCTTGGTCGGCCAATTGAGCGCGGTATGCGGGATGGCCGCCAGGATGAGGCGCAGCGCGCCAAAGACGACCGCGCTCAGCAATCCCATGTGCAGCCCCGAAATCGCCAGCAGATGCGCCAGATTGCTTGCCCTCAGCGCCTCCAGCGCAGGTTGGCTGATGGCCGAACGATCCCCGGTGGTGATCGCGGCAGCAAAACCACCCACATCCCCCGGCAATGCCGCCTGCACCCGCGCAGATGCGGCCATGCGCAGCCGGAACACCGCCAGCCCCGCCTGCCCCTCGCTTGCCGGCGCGGCCCCCATCAACGGCACGCGCGTATACCCCACAGCGCCCAGTTGCGCGAACCAGGCATGGCGTTGGAAATCGAAGCCACCGGGCTCCACCGGACCGCCGGGCGGCGACAGATGTCCGGTGGTCATCACCCGCAGGCCCGGTTCCGGCGTGATGCCGTCCGGCCCATGCAGCGACACGCGCACGCGTTCAGGTGTGCGCGCGGGCGGCACGCGGTCCAGCCGCACATCATCCAGCGTGATGCGCAGCGCGTCCGACCCGCTGCGGTCCATTGCCACAATCCGCCCTTCAATCGCGCCGTAGTACCGCCAGCCCAGCACCGGAGCCGACAGGCTATGCGCCCGCGCACCCGCGATGAGAAACCCGACAAGGCAAAGGCTGACGCCAACCGCAAAGGGGGACACCGCCTCCGGCATCCGCCGCGCCAGCACGCCACAGGCGACGGCCGCCAGCCCAAGCAGACAAAACTGCACCAGCGAAGGCTCCACCACCAGACTGAAATAGCAGCCAATCCCCAGCGCCAAACACACCGGCACCCAGCCGATCAGGTGACCCCGCTGCGCCAGCATCGTGCCGACCGCCCTGTCAAAACCGCTGCCGATGACGGCTGCGCGCGCGCCCATGCTTGCCCCCGTTCCCTGCACTGGATAGACAGGCGCAAACCTAGGCGCGCCATGGTTATCAAATGGTAAACGCCGCCGCCCAAGCACTGCTTTTCAAAGGAAACCGCCGCTGATGTCTTCCCCCGTTGTCACCCGTTTTGCCCCGTCCCCCACTGGCTTTCTGCATATCGGCGGCGCGCGCACCGCGCTTTTCAACTGGCTCTACGCCCGTGGCCGGGGCGGCCAATTCCTGTTGCGGATCGAAGATACGGATCGTGCCCGCTCCACCCCGGAGGCGACGGATGCCATCCTGCAAGGCATGGCGTGGCTCGGTCTGGACCATGACGGAGAGATCGTCAGCCAGTTCGACAATGCCCCCCGGCATGCGGAGGTGGCGCTGGAGTTGCTCGCGCAGGGCAAGGCTTACAAGTGTTTCTCTACGCAGGAGGAGATCGCCGGGTTTCGCGAGGCCGCCAAGGCCGAAGGAAAAAGCACGCTCTACCGGTCGCCCTGGCGCGATGCGGCGGCGGCGGACCACCCCGATGCGCCCTATGTCGTCCGCATCAAGGCACCCCAAGACGGCACGTCCGTGATCCGCGACCGCGTGCAGGGCGATGTCACCATCCAGAATACCACATTGGATGACATGGTTTTGTTACGTTCAGATGGCACGCCCGTCTATATGTTGGCGGTTGTTGTAGATGACCATGATATGGGCGTGACCCATGTGATCCGGGGCGATGATCACCTCAACAACGCCGCGCGGCAGATGATGATCTATGACGCCATGGGCTGGGACGTGCCGGTCTGGGCCCATATCCCGCTCATTCATGGGTCGGATGGCAAGAAACTCTCCAAACGCCACGGGGCCTTGGGCGCGCAGGAATACCAGACCATGGGCTATCCCGCGGCGGGCATGCGCAATTATCTGGCGCGGCTGGGGTGGAGCCATGGGGACGACGAATTCTTTACCGATGCGCAGGCGCGGGAGTGGTTCGATCTGGATGGCATCCGCAAAAGCCCCGCGCAGTTCGACCTCAAGAAGCTCGAAAACATCTGCGGGCAGCATATCGCGGCCGGGGATGACGCTGCATTGCGGCACGAATGTGAGGCATATCTGCACGCCAACGGAGAAACAGCACTGACGCCCGCACAGGCCGACGGGTTGGAGCGTGCGATGTATTGCCTCAAGGAACGGGCCAAAACGCTTCCGGAACTCCTTGAAAAAGCACAGTTTGTCCTGACTTCCCGGCCCATTCAGCCGGATGAGAAGGCCGCCAGGAACCTTGATACGGTATCCCGTGGTATACTGAATGATTTGACGCCGCAGTTGCAGAATGCTAGCTGGGACCGTGAGACGCTGGAGGAGGTGATGAACGGCTTTGCTGCCGCGAAAGACACCAAGTTCGGCAAACTCGCAGGGCCGCTTCGTGCGGCCTTGGCCGGGCGCGCAGTGACCCCTTCGGTTTTTGACATGATGCTTGTGTTGGGACAAACCGAAGTTCTGGCCCGGCTGAGCGACGCAGCGGCGGACTGAGGTCTG
>Ga0160419_100378_pt1 | contig 29043 bp, 25 predicted proteins | sample CelAP2metagpilot_2_FD_108196 | JGI IMG/M metagenome (GOLD analysis project Ga0160419, IMG submission 108196) | Phycosphere-associated microbial communities from Cellana algal ponds in Kailua-Kona, Hawaii, USA - Cellana AP2-4-25 metagenome pilot ... | reverse complement strand
TGTAGGCATCAATGATCCACTCCATGCTTACTTTGTTCATCCTTGGCGTTTTGGATAGATCTTTGCCGTAGCAGGTCTTGCCTTCTTCTTTAGGATATTTGGAGCCAAAATTAGGTTTGGGAACATAACTGAAATCATAGGCCGTACTATCCATAAAGGATGCCCCATAGCGCTGAAATTGGAATTCGGTGCCCCTGCCTGCATTCACATTGGTGCCCTCGAAAAGTCCTAAGCTGGGGTATAATGTAATCGATGTATCGTTAGGCAAATTCGGGGAAGGTCGGATAGGCAAATGGTACTCCGAATCGTGTGTATAATTTTCGAGTTCTATAACTGTTAAGTCGGCTTTTATACCGTTTTCCATCCATTTTTCACCGTTCAGCATTAAGGCATATTCGCCCATCGTCATCCCGTACACCAACGGTATAGTGTTCATTCCCAAATATCCTGTGTGCTCCTTCATCATGGTGGGGCCATCCACATAATGTCCGTTGGGGTTGGGCCTATCCAACACAATTACAGGCTTGTTGTTTTCGGCACAAGCCTCCATTACCAATTCCAGTGTGGCAATGTAGGTGTAAAACCTGACCCCGACATCCTGAATGTCAAAAACCACAACATCGAGCTCTTCGAGTAGCTCTTTGGAAGGTTTTTTATTTTTGCCATAAAGGGAAATTAAAGGCAGTCCCGTTCGCGTATCCATACCGTCCTTCACGTGCTCTCCCGCATCTGCGGTACCTCGAAAACCGTGTTCCGGGGCAAATACTTTTTTAATGTCGACACCTAGAGAAAGTAAAGAGTCCACCAAATGGGTGTAGCCTTTTTCTTTGAAAATAACGCTTGTTGGGTTGGCTACAATTCCTACTGATTTTTCTTTTAAAAGGGGGACATAAGCCTCGGTTCGGTTGGCGGCCACTTTTATGGACGGGGGAGTGGCTGTTTGTGCCTTGGTATCGGAATTGTCTTCTTTTTGTTGACCCTTGCATGCGGAAAGCATTAAAAACAACAATAAAAATGTACTTTTGAATCTAGATAAAATGGGCATTCGTTGAATTTAGAATTATTTATAGCCAAACGCCTTGTTACAGGGAAGGAGCATAAAATTAGTATTTCCGCCCCGATTATAAAAATTGCCATTGCGGCAATTGCCATCGGTGTTGTAATGATGTTGATTGCCATAGCGACAGGTGTGGGCCTTAAAAACAAGGTTCGAGAAAAGGTTGCAGCCTTTAACGGACATATCCAAATTTCCAATTTTGATAATAACAACTCCGAGGTTTCCTTGAAACCAATTTCCATTGATCAGGACTTTTATCCAGAGTTTTTGAACGTTGAGGGTATAAAGCACGTACAGGCCGTAGCCACCAAAGGAGGAATTATTAGAACTGCAGATACTTTTGAAGGGATGTTGGCCAAAGGGGTTGGGAGCGATTATGATTGGAGTACGTTCAAGGAATATCTGGTGGACGGTAGGTTGCCCGATTATAGCGATGAGTTGAACGAAGAGGTGTTGATCTCCAAATTAATGGCCAATAGGTTGCAACTAAAGACCGGTGATAGCTTTTTTTCCTTTTTTCTGAGGGATGGGGATGCCTCCAAGCCACCGAATAATAGACGGTTCGATATTGTGGGTATTTATGACAGTGGTTTCGAGGAGTTTGATGAAACCTACGTGTTCGTGGATATCCGACATATCCAACGAATGAACAAATGGGAGGAAAATCAAATTGGAAACTTTGAGGTATTTATAGAGGATTTCGACCAACTTGAAGAAAAAAGTAACGAAATATATAACAAAACGATCTCTGTTTTGGATACCCAAAATATAAAGAACAAGTATTTCCGAATTTTTGAATGGATCGGACTTTTTGATTTCAATATTGCTTTGATCATTGGGATTATGATCATTGTGGGCGGTATAAATATGATTACCGCTTTACTGGTTTTGATTTTGGAACGTACCCAAATGATAGGGATTCTTAAAGCGTTGGGGTCGGCGAACTGGAGCATCCGAAAGGTATTTTTATATAACGCAGCCTATTTGATTGCCATTGGGCTATTTTGGGGTAACCTTATCGGATTGGGTGTTATTTTTCTTCAGGACAGGTATCGAATGTTCAAATTTCCAAACCCGCAAGAATATTATATTGAGTACATTCCCGTACATATGGATCTGTCCACAATTATATTTTTGAATATTGGGGTCATGGTACTTTGTTTGTTAATGCTTTTGATCCCATCGTACATTATCACAAAGATTACACCTGTAAAAGCCATCCAGTTCGAATAACCAAAAATTAAGAAGATGATTCAGCTAAAAAACAATACAAGCGAAATAAGCATAGATAAAGGAGAGTTGGTCGGTTACAAGGTTAACGGATTTGAATTTATCCATCAAAAAGGAAGCCCGGGCTGGAGTAGTTCGGATACCGAAATGTTCCCTATTATCGGGCCAGTTAACAAAGCCGGTTTTAGGGTTCAAACCCCAAAAGGCCCTGCTGTACAGGACCAACATGGTCATCTACGTCAAATGGAATATGAACTGGCAAACCATTCGGATACTACAGCCGTTTACGAAAAAAAGTATAAAGCGGGCACTGAAGTTTTCAATGCCAAGTTTCCGGAAAAATCCACTGAAGAAGCGTTGATCTGGCCATATGATTTCAAGTTTAAAAAATCGTTTGTGTTGCACGAGGATTCGTTGGAAATCAGTTTTAGAATTACCGGCGAGCAAGGAATGCCCTTTATGTTGGGGTATCATCCAACTTTTAAGTTGTATTCCAGTGCACCCACCATTGTGACCAAAAACAGGGAAATAACCTTGGACGAAGTTTTGGCTGTTGGGAGTAGGGCACTGCAGGTAGCGGATTGTACCTCCATCACACTAAAGGATGAAAAGGAGATTACCATCGAGACCAAAGGTTTTGGGAATTTTATGTGCTGGACGGAAGTTCGGAATATGGTATGTATCGAGCCGATTTCGTTCTATCCTTACGCCGTGGAACAGTCCCATCTGCACAACGGATTTCAACTATTGGAAGACGAAGCTGTTTTTAATGTACTGTTAAAACCAAAAGCGTAACCTAACTGAATTTCTGCTGCAGTTCTTCCACCACTGATTCGGTTTTCAAGTTCTGTTGTTTTTTTTGCGATACCACAGGAGGGGATTGTCTTACATCACAATCTTTTATGGAACAACGCTCGCAAGTAACGCCAACATTGTAGGTTTTTATTTTGGGATCATCCAAAAACTTTACTTTCTTTTTGAGTTCTGTATTGATCAATAGTCCAAGACTTACACTCCTATATTCGTCTTTTTTAAATGGATCTGCCGTAGCACTGGAAAAAATAAGATAGGATAAACCGTCGTTTGGGTAATGCGAGATCTGAACATCCATGAGGTGCTCGGCCGATGTTTTTGAAATTTCCTGCAACACCCGGATAGAGACCCAACGGCGACAATATTTTTCGTTGGATTCGTTTCCGTGTGGTGAATGGTGGTGGGTAAGGTGCAGTTCTTTGGTAATATGGAATCGATTGCTTCCTTCTTTATGCCCTAACCGAAGAAAGAATAGGTTTTCCAGCTGGTAATCATTGGGCAAGATGTTCGTCAGTCTCTGGTAAAGTGATTCCGGTGACGCATTAAAACTGTTCTTGATTTCGGTGAGAAACGATTTGTCGAATTTTGGTTGGGCTAAAAAGGTCTCCAGATTTTGTTTGATCAAGTGCCTCGGGATGACCAGAGCTCCAGCAAAATAAGAAGCGTAAAAATTATTGAGCACTTGATCAAAATTGTTGAATTTGATCCAGGTAAATGTGTACAGTCGTTCTTCGATGTTTAAATAATTGTACCCGATTTCTTTGGCATAGATAAAAGCCCGTTGTGCCTCATCGATATGGTCCGCTACCAAAAGTGTTTTTGTTTTGGGGATAAAAATAGACCGTAGGTTGTCCAGTTCCTTATATCGGGTCAGTTCGTCATTATTAATGGAATAGCCATATTCCTCCACCAATATTTCTTCTAGTTCCGTTGATGTTGGTGACTTTTTAGAATTGACTTGATACGCTTTGGTAAAATTCTCTGCCGCCTCCTCCAATTCGGGGAAAAAGTTATTGCTGGCCTCTTGGAAAGAACGCAAGGAGGCCAAGTAAAAGCTTTCCTTGCCAAAGTTGTAGTGTTTGGCAATCTCAATAATGGTGCTGATAAAAGCATTTACCTTGGTAGGGGCGTTGGCTACAATGTCAATAAGGTCACTTTCCTTGATCCCGAACAGTTCCAAGGGAAGTTCTTTCAAAACTTTGGACTTTAGCAATTCGCCGACAGGAGCTAGATTTTTGTCCAACTTAAGGGAAACCATATTATCGTAGGGAACTTCCAATTTTTCCGCTAGAAGGGCAATTTTATCCGTTTTGGGATACTTTTTCCCTTTTTCGATTTCGTTGAGGTAAGATTTGGAGAGTCCGGATAGTTTGGACAAACCAAACAACGAAAGTTTTCTTTTGGTCCGTATCTGCTTGAGCTTTAGCCCAAAAATCAGTTTAATATATTCTTCTTCCATTTTTCTCGATCAAAGATAGCTCTTTTTGCGAATATGATAAAAAAAGCGAATAAATATAAATTAGCGAACGTTCGCTTGTTTTTTTCAAACGTTTGCGTTAACCTTGTTTCATAAATTTAAAAGTACTATGGAACAAGCAGTTATGACCAATACCAAATTGCAATTTGCAAAAGAGGTGAAGAACTACTACCCAGAACTGTTGACAAATCGGGCTTTTGATTTTTTGATCGCATTGCATCAAAAGTTCAATAGATCAAGGTTGCAGTTGCTGGACGAACGAACTAAGCGGCAAGCACAATTTGATGCCGGTACTTTTCCGGATTTCCCCAAAGAAACGGAACAGACAAGAACCGTAGATTGGAAGGTAAAAGGAATTCCAGAAGACTTACAGGACAGAAGAGTTGAGATTACCGGGCCGGTGGACCGGAAAATGGTGATCAACGCTTTGAACTCCGGCGCCAAGACCTTTATGGCCGATTTTGAGGACAGCAATGCCCCGACTTGGTATAATTGTATGCAAGGCCAGCAGAACTTAATAGATGCAAATAAACGCACCATTACCTATTATGATTCAAAAAAAGGTAAAAACTATAAGTTGAACGAGGAGGTAGCCGTTCTTTTGGTGAGGCCCCGTGGACTGCATTTGAACGAGAGACATATCATGATCGATGGGGAGGAGGCTTCGGGCGGTTTGGTCGATTTTGGTTTGTATGTGTTCCACAACACGGAGATATTACGCAACAGGAAATCCGCTCCATATTTCTACTTGCCCAAGTTGGAACATTACTTGGAGGCCAGATGGTGGAACGAGGTAATGACATTTGCTGAAGAATACCTGAACGTTCCGGTAGGAACCTTCAAGGCAACGGTTTTAATAGAGACCATAACGGCCAGTTTTCAATTGGACGAGATCATTTACGAGCTGAAAAACCATATTGTAGGTCTTAATTGTGGCCGATGGGATTATATTTTTTCCTACATCAAAAAATTTAAGAATCATCCCGAATTTATTTTGCCGGACAGAGATCAGGTGACCATGACAGTGCCCTTTATGGATGCCTATTCAAAACTGGTGATACAGCGTTGCCATAAAAGAGGTATTCATGCAATGGGCGGTATGGCAGCACAAATACCTATCAACAACAACCCCATTGCCAATGAAAAGGCACTTGAAAAAGTACGATTGGATAAGGAAAGAGAGGTTAAAAACGGGCACGATGGCACATGGGTGGCGCATCCCGGGTTGGTGAAAATTGCCAAGGATATCTTCGATGCGCACATGCCCAGTGCAAATCAACACGATGTGCTTCGAGAAGAGGATTCAATAGCGGCTTCCAATCTACTTGCCATTCCCAAAGGTACAGTTACCGAAAAAGGGGTCCGTAAGAATATTTTCGTAGGCATTCTGTACATGGAGTCTTGGTTGCGGGGCAACGGTTGTGTGGCAATCAATAACTTAATGGAAGATGCGGCAACGGCCGAAATCTCCAGGACACAACTGTGGCAATGGCTAAAATTTACGGTTAGGTTGGATGATGGTAGAAAACTAACCGAAGCTCTCTATACAAAACTGTTGGAAGAAGAAATCGCAAAAATCCGACACTTGGTAGGCGAGGGTAATTTGCACAATACCAAATTTGATGAAGCCATCAAATTGTTCGATAAGCTGGTGAGGGCAGATAAGTTTGAAGAATTTCTGACCACCAAGGCCTATCGTGAGATATAACTTAAACAAAGCGTATTAATCAAAAAAAATCCCAAGAATGCGCGAACATTACCTGGGATTCAAGTCAAATTTCGAATTATAAAATTATGGAAAAAAAGGAGAAAATTCAAGCATTGGTAACAGATTGGACCGTTAACCCGCGATGGAAAGGTGTGGAACGCCCGTATACCGCAGAAGAAGTTATAAAGCTTCGGGGATCTTATGAGATAGACCATTCCATTGCACGTTTAGGGGCCGAAAAGCTATGGAAAAAATTGAATACCCAAGATTTTGTCGCTGGTCTGGGCGCATTGACCGGTAACCAGGCCATACAGGAAGTCGAGGCCGGACTGGACGCCATTTATTTGAGCGGATGGCAAGTAGCGGCAGATGCTAATCTGGCTGGGGAAATGTATCCCGATCAATCATTGTATCCGGCCAATAGCGTGCCCATGGTGGTTAAACGGATCAATAATGCCCTTTTGCGCGCCGATCAAATTCAAACGGTAAACGAAATCGAGGCGAAAAAAGATTATTTGGTGCCTATCGTGGCCGATGCAGAAGCAGGTTTTGGAGGTAACCTCAATGCCTATGAATTGATGAAATCCATGATAGAAAACGGAGCTTCCGGAGTGCATTTTGAAGACCAGTTAAGTTCTGCCAAAAAATGTGGGCACTTGGGCGGAAAGGTTCTGGTACCGACCCAGGAAGCCATAAATAAGTTAATTGCAGCTCGATTGGCTGCCGATGTAATGGGTGTGCCATCAATAATTATTGCTCGTACCGATGCTGATGCGGCAAATCTGTTGACCAGTGATATTGATGACAGAGATCATAAATTTTTAACGGGCGAAAGATCTCCAGAAGGCTTCTTTTATGTGAAAAATGGTCTAGATCAAGGTATCGACCGTGGACTGAGCTATGCTCCATTCGCCGATTTGATTTGGTTGGAAACTTCGAACCCCGACTTGGAACAGGCACGAAAATTTGCTGAGGCCATCCACAGTAAATATCCGGACAAAATGTTGGCCTATAATTGTTCGCCATCCTTTAATTGGGCTGCAAAACTATCCGTTAAGGAAATGGAAGGTTTTAGAGAGGAACTCGCCGCTTTGGGCTACAAGTTCCAATTTATTACACTTGCCGGTTTCCATGCCCTCAACACCAGTATGTTCGAACTTTCAAAATCCTATAAAGAAAGGGGTATGGCCGGTTATTCAGAATTGCAAGAACGTGAGTTTGCTTTGCAAAAAGACGGCTTTAAAGCGGTAAAACACCAAGGTTTTGTGGGTACGTCCTATTTTGATATGGTGCAAAACGTGGTTACTTCGGGAAAAGCGAGCACCATGGCCATGAAAGATAGTACGGAAACTGCTCAGTTTAAATAATACTTTACTTTAACTTGTTGTAGTTATTTGTGTTTTAAAGTGCCCCCGATTTTGGGGGCATTTTTATGTGGCGACGTTAAATATTTGGGTGGTCGGCTCTTTTAAAAGGTATTGTGTAAGTATGCTTTCCGTTTCCACCGTATGTTTTTGAGGAGTGATAAATGCCGTTAGATCCTCTAAAGAAGAAATTTCAATGTCCGTATCAATAAATCCAAAGCCCTTGTACACACCATCGGCTATTAGGATTATGGCGTTTTCATTGGGTTCTCTTCCTTTTTCTTTGATAACCCTCACTTCGGAAGCGAGCATTTTCATGTGTTGTATTGCTTCCTGCACTTTTCCGTTATAATCGGCAACGGATTCTTCTCCCTTGCAAATGCCTTGACATGTGGTAATTTGATGATGAGAACAGGCCGATGTGGTCTGTTGTAGATGACAGTATTTTGGACACAACGAAAAGCTTTTGCATATCTCCTCGAGATACGCTCTGCAATCCGTTTGGTTATGAAAGATCTTCAATGGGTCGGGCACCCCTTTAATAGTGTTGAAAGCCAGGTGTGTTATTCCGTTCCGGTCCTCATAAGAGAATATGGCGTACTGCTTTCCCATTCTTTTTTGGGCACGGTTATAGGGTGGGAATAGCCGTTTGATCTCCGCAGATTCCATTAAAAGAGCTACCAGTTCACTCCCCGCGAGTTTAAAATCAATGTTGGCCGTCTCGCTGCACATTTGAATTTCTTTTCGGCTTTTGTCGTAAAAATGTCCCAAAACTCGTTTTTTTAGGTTAATGGCCTTTCCCACATAAATAATCTCCCCTTTTTGGTTCATAAAATAGTAGATGCCCGGTTTCTGGGGAATACGGTCAAATACCGATTTGGGCAAATGGGGCGGAAGGGTAGCTTCTTGGCTTCGGGCGTTCAAAAACTTTTTGAACACCGTTTCCGAATCCGGTTTGGCCAAGAGTTGTTCAAATAGAAGAACCGTAGCGTGTGCATCTCCTCGCGCACGGTGCCGGTCCGTCAATGGAATCTCGATGGCGGAGCATAATTTGCCCAAACTGTATGAATTTAGACCTGGAATCAACTTTCTGGACAAACGTACCGTGCAGAGCTTTTTTCTAGTAAAATCGATACCAATCTGCCGAAACTCTTCCTTGATCACCCCGTAATCAAAATTAACGGAGTGCGCCACAAAAATACAGCCCTCCGTAATACTCATTATATTTTCGGAAATCTCAAGGAAAGTTGGAGCATTTTGTACCATTTGATCATCGATTCCCGTGAGCCCGGTAATAAAATAGGGGATGGGGCTTTGCGGGTTCACCAAAGAAGTGAATTCATCCACAATTTGATTTCCATCATATTTAAAAATGGATATTTCGGTGATCTTGTTGCCCTTGACTCCGTTTCCCGTTGTCTCTATGTCGATTATGGTGTACAAATTACTGACTCTAATAAAAGAATGAAATTATGGATAAACTCAGCAGCTTCCAAAAACTAGGTTCACTGTATTAAAATTGCGCACGGTACTGTGTTGGTGTACAATGTTTGTATGTTTTAAACTTTCGGTTGAAATTGGCAATATTGTTAAACCCGCATTGTTCGGCTATGGTCCCGATCGACAGCTCAGGTTGTTTAAGCATCAGTTTACAGGCATTCTCGATTCGTATCTCGATCAAAAATTGAAAAAATGTCTTGTTGGTTCGTTTTTTAAAATATCTGCAAAAAGCATTCTTCGTCATGTTGGCCCTTTCAGCAATTTCCTCCAAGGTGATGTTCTCACCATATTTCTCCATGGCATAGTCATAAACTTTGCCCATTCGTTTTCCCTCGTCGTCCGAAAAACTTTTTCTGTAGATAAAAGAAGAAAGCGGAACGGTTTTGGACTTGTTGATATAATGTATAATCAATAATAGTGAGGAGATCTGTTCCACTTTGCTTTGTTTGGACAGTGAATCGAACAGGGGGATTATTTTAGTTTTTTGAGTCAAGACCATCATACCAAACTCCGCTTTTTTAAAGAAATTTTGGGTGGACGATAGATCTGCCAGTTGAAAAAAGTCTTTGCCAAAGGCATCTTGATTAAAAAAAAGGGTGTGCATTAAGGACTCCTCTTTGTGCCGGGCATCACTTCGGAACACATGAGGAATGTAACTGCCGATTACAAGAATGTCCCCAGCTTTGTAATCGTTTATACGGTCGCCTACGATCAATGTACCTGAACCTTTTTCCACATAACTGATCTGGATTTCTCCATGTTGGTGCAATTGGTCATAAAAAACATGTTCCCTATCTATTTGATAAACGAGAGCTTCATTTTTTGGTTTTGGGATTTTAAAGGGTAAGACCTTCATGGGTGAGCTTAAATTGATTTAATTACAAGTTTGATGTCAAAAATAGGGTAATATAGTATCAAAATATGCTAATAATACTATAAACTACCTTTCCGGTCTCTTTGTAATTTTAAATCATATAATTTTAGAAACTATGGTAAAATGGGAAGGCGTAATGCCTGCGGTAACAACAAAGTTTACAAAAGAGGATGCTTTGGATCTTGTAATGTTCCAAAAAAATATTCAAGCACAAATCGAAGCTGGTGTACACGGGATTATTTTAGGGGGCACTTTAGGTGAGGCAAGTACATTGGAGCAAGAGGAAAAGGAAATCCTGATCAGGAAATGTGTAGAACTAACGGAAGGAAAAATTCCTGTGATCATGAATGTGGCAGAGCAAAGCACAAAAGGGGCTATTGCAGCAGCTCAAAGGGCCGAAAAATCAGGTGCAGATGGATTGATGCTTTTGCCACCGATGCGTTACAAATCCACCGATAGGGAAACCGTGACTTACTTTAAAGCGGTGGCCAACAGTACTTCCCTACCTATTATGTTGTACAATAACCCAGTGGATTATAAAATAGAGGTAACTTTGGATATGTTGGAGGAGTTGATCGAATGTGAGAATATAAAAGCCATAAAAGAATCGACCCGGGATATTACCAATGTTATTCGAATACAAAATAGATTTGCGGATAGAATAAAGGTGTTCACGGGAGTGGATACCCTTGGAATGGAAAGCTTGGTTATTGGAGCAGTAGGGTGGGTTGCTGGATTGGTTTGTGCTTTTCCAGCAGAGACCGTGGCCATTTACGAGTTGGTGAAGGCCAACAGAATTCAAGAAGCGCTTAAAATTTATAGATGGTTTATGCCGCTATTGGAGTTGGATATTAGCCCTCAATTGGTTCAAAACATAAAGCTGGCCGAGGTGGCCACAGGCATTGGTACGGAACATGTTCGGGCTCCTCGCTTGCCTTTAGAGGGAGCGGAAAGGGCAAGAGTGCTAAATGTGATTGAAACGGCAATGAGAAACAGACCGGAACTACCGGATTATAAAAATATAAATAGCATAATATGATTACAGGTAAAAACTGTATAGCAGGGCAGTTTAAAGCAGATGGCAATGTTGAATTTAGAACCGTAGATCCCAAAAAAAATATTCAAAACCCTACAGTGCACATCGAGGCGACTTCGGATGAAATAGAAGCGGCCGTGGAGAAGGCATGGTCGGCTTTTAAAATATACAGAAAGATGCCCGGAAAGATGCGAGCAGAGTTTCTTAATGCGATTGCAGATGAGATTTTGGCATTGGACAAGGTTTTGGTGGATACCTATATATTGGAGTCAGGTTTGCCGGAAGGACGTGCCATTGGTGAAAGGGGGAGGACCGTTTTTCAATTACGCTCTTTTGCCGAATTGATTGCAAACGATGACTGGCGCGAAAATACTTTCGATGCTGCACAGCCGGACAGGAAACCTATGCCAAAGGATGATCTTCGAAAAACCATGATACCATTGGGGCCAGTTGCCGTTTTTGGGGCCAGTAATTTTCCCTTGGCATACTCAACGGCAGGCGGGGATACAGCAAGTGCCCTTGCTGCAGGATGTCCAGTTGTGGTAAAGGCGCATCCCATGCACGCTGGTACCAACGAACTAGTGGCTCTGGCCATTGTAAAGGCCGCCGAAAAAACAGGAATGCCACAAGGTGTTTTTTCCAGTATAAATGGAGGTGTGCAAGCTGGAGTGGATTTGGTTACGAACCCTAAAATAAAGGCCGTTGGGTTTACCGGAAGTATTGGTGGAGGTAGGGCACTTTTCGATTTGGGAACAAAACGTGAAGAACCCATACCGGTTTTCGCAGAAATGGGAAGCATCAATCCGGTGATCATTTCGGCAAGAGCCGTTTCCAAACGGGGAAACGAACTGGCCAAGACCTATGCAGGTTCCATCACCTTGGGAACTGGGCAATTTTGCACAAATCCAGGACTTTTGCTGACTATTAAAACTACCGATACCGAGCAATTTGTTCAAAACTTGGCAAAGGAGACCATTGCTATTGCACCACAAAGTATGTTGCATCCGAATATTAAAAAAGGATACCTGAAAAAAGGAGAAGATGTGCTGTCGCAGGATGGAGTCGAAGTAGTTGCCAAATATGAAGGGGAGCTAAATCCCAACGATGCCGCATCTGTAATTGCTTCCGTTTCTGGCGAAGCCTTTTTAAAGAACCCTAAAATGCACCAAGAAGTTTTTGGGCCATTCAGTATGGTGGTCCAGTGTAAAAACGAAGCAGAGCTTATCCAGATTATCGATGGATTGGAAGGCCAGCTCACAGGCACTTTGATCGCAGAAAAAGATGACGATTTAAACCTTGTGGAGATAGTGGATTCCCTTCAAAACAGAGTTGGAAGAATAATTTACAACGGAGTTCCAACAGGAGTGGAAGTATGTCCGTCCATGCAACATGGAGGGCCATATCCCGCATCTACCGACTCCAGATTTACCGCGGTTGGAACCCATTCCATAAAACGATGGGTAAGACCGATTAGCTATCAATCGTTTCCCATGGAATTGTTGCCGGACCATTTAAAAAAATAGCTAGTGGCGAGAAAAACATTTTTTTGTGTAGATGCCCATACTTGCGGAAACCCGGTAAGGGTAGTTGCCGGTGGAGCCCCAAATTTACAGGGTAAGAACATGAGCGAGAAGCGACAACATTTTTTAAAGGATTTCGATTGGATTCGAAGGGGGTTGATGTTCGAACCCCGTGGCCATGATATGATGAGTGGCAGTATCTTGCTCGAACCGCACGATCCGGCAAACGATTTTGCCATACTGTTTATTGAAACCTCCGGTTGTTTGCCCATGTGCGGGCACGGAACCATAGGCACCATTACCGTAGCCTTGGAAGAAGGGCTCATTGAACCTAAAGTTCCGGGAAAAATCCGAATGGAAGCACCGGCTGGTTTGGTGGAAATCGAATACAGGCAAACCGGAAAAAAAGTGGATTGGGTTCGTTTGGTCAATGTAAAATCGTACCTAGCGGAAGAAAACCTGACCGTAGAATGTCCTGAGCTTGGCGAGTTGATTTTTGATGTGGCCTACGGCGGAAATTATTATGCAATAGTAGATCCACAGAAAAACTTTGAAGGAGTACATAATTTTACCGCAGGTCAAATTATACATTATTCCCAAGTAGTAAGAAAGCGTATCAATGAGAAATATCCGAATATATTTATACATCCGGAAGATAGTACCATTAGGGATGTGAGCCATATGCTTTGGACCGGTGACCCCATAGACCCAACATCTTCTGGAAGAAATGCCGTTTTTTACGGGGATAAAGCAATCGATCGCTCCCCATGCGGCACAGGCACTTCGGCCCGCATGGCACAATTATATGCCAAGGGCAAGTTGAAGATTGGTGAACCTTATATCCACGAAAGTTTTATTGGTAGTAAGTTTGTTGGAATTGTAGAAAAGGAATCGGTCTTGGCTGATAAAAAAGCCATTATACCCAGTATTCAAGGTTGGGCGCAGGTTACAGGGTACAATACTATTGTTATCGATGATGATGATCCCTACGCACACGGGTTTCAAGTGATATAAAAATCAAGAGATATGGAAAACAAATCAATGCATTTTTTGGGAAATAGAACCATGTGGATGGTCGCACTTCTATTTTCGTTTCAAGCTATGGCACAGAATAGCGATCTGGCGGATAGGATCGATGAGTTTAGGGCAGATACCAGGGCATTGAACCATATCTACATCATAAAAGAATCCGAAGAGTATTATGAGCGCTTCAACATACTTTATGATAATTGGCATAATCGATTGGAGAAAATGGATTTCTCCACTTTGAACCAACAGGAAAAAGTGGATTATATCCTTTTAAAAAACTCCGTGACCAAAGCGGACTATTTTCTTGACCAGGAATACAAAAAATATTTAGAAGTGGCACATGTGGTAGATTTTACTGCCCCATTGCTTTCTTTTATTCAAGAGAGACGAAGAGGAAAAAGGCCGGATGCCAAGAATTTGGCAAAAATCATGCAAGATGCGACCAAAGTTTTGGACAATGCAATGCGGCCATCAAACAGTAAACCTTTTAAAGATTGGCAAACTGCGGATAAAGCATCATCCGTTGTAATTTCCTTTCAAAAAGGATTAAAAAATGCTTTTGATTTCTATTACGGTTACGACCCGGATTTTACATGGTGGGTGGATAGGCCCTATAACTTATTGTATGATAAATTGACGGTCTATGCGGAATTCCTAAAAGAAAATTATTCGAAGAATAGCGTTAAGGACGATGGTAGTGGTATTGTGGGCAAACCTATTGGTATAGATGCACTGCAAGAAAGCTTGGAAATGGAGTTTATTCCTTACACGCCGGAGGAACTCATTAAAGTGGCCCAAACCCAATATGAATGGTGCAAGCAAGAAATGATCAAAGCCTCTCGAGAGTTGGGTTATGGAGATGATTGGAAAGCGGCGCTAGAGCATGTAAAAAACACCTATGTTCCCGAAGGAGAGCAGCCAGAGGCCATTATGGAACTTTATAAGCAATCTGTCGATTTTATTGAGGAGCGCGATTTAATCACATTGCCCGAACTGGCCAAAGAAACATGGGGAATGGAAATGATGAGCCCGGAAAGGCAAAAGGTAAGCCCTTTCTTTTTGGGGGGAAGGGATATCATCATATCATACCCAACGCAGGAAATGGACCATGATTACAAAATGATGAGCATGCGTGGCAATAATCCCAATTTCTCGAGAGCCGTTGTCCATCACGAGTTGTTGCCAGGGCATAACCTCCAGTATTTTATGACCAGTCGCCATAAACCTTATCGAAATGCATTTTACACTCCATTTTGGACCGAAGGATGGGCCTTGTATTGGGAAATAATTCTTTGGAACAAAGGGTTTCCTCAGACACCTGAACAAAAAATGGGGATGTTGTTCTGGAGGATTCACCGCTGTGCACGGATCATATTTTCGCTCAAGTTCCATATGGGGGAAATGACACCACAGGAATGTATCGATATGTTGGTGGATGAGGTTGGTCACGAATACGCCAATGCCGAAGGCGAAGTCCGACGTTCCTTTACCACCGGTTACCCACCCCTGTATCAATTGGCCTATATGATGGGGGGGCTGCAATTTTATGCCCTTCGAAATGAACTTTTGGCAGAAGGTTGGTCAGAGAAGGAATTCCACGACCGGGTGATGCACGAAGGCAGAATGCCCATCGAAATGTTAAGAAGCCTGTTATTGGATTTGCCATTAAATAAAAACCACAAAACCAGTTGGAAGTTTTCTACGGCATTCAATTAATGTGGAAATAGGTTTTCGGGTTGTATTTTTCAATTTACACTTTTTATAGGTAAATGACTTTAGGATAAAACGCTGCGGGTTGTTGCATAGGCTTCGGGATTGACCAATATCATTTTATTGTACTTTATTCGGGGCTATCTTTGGGAAAAGCGAGGAACCCATGAAAACCATACTGATCCCTACCGATTTTTCCAAAAATGCACTGCATGCACTACAGTATGCCCAAGAGCTGTACAAATGTGAGCGCAGTTGTTTTTTTGTGCTGCATGCCTTTGCCGAAGAGGTATATGGAGAGTACAATACGGCAAACAAAGACGGAATTGATAAAATTAAAGAAGAGAAAAAGCAGGTCGTTGAGCGAAAACTGGATGAATTGATCGATTCTGTTATAGGGGAACCGCCCAACCCACTGCATAATTTTGAAACCGTAGCCTGTTTTGATAATCTGGTCGATGGTGTCAATGATTTTGTGGATGAAATGAATATCGATTTGGTGATCATGGGAACCAAAGGGGAAACCAGTGATCATAAAACAACGTTCGGTAGTTATACCATAGAAATATTCAAGTATGTAAAATGTCCTGTTTTGGCCGTGCCAGAGGGTTTTGAATACAAACAACCAAAAGCGATTCTTTTCCCGACCGATTATTTACTGCCTTATAAACGTAGGGAACTTAAATTATTGGGAGACCTGGCCGGCAAGTTTAAATCCAAAGTGCATTGTTTGTACATCACCGATTTTGATGAGCTCAGTCCCCGACAAGCGGACAACAAGCTGTTCTTGGAAGAGACTCTCACTAAGCCCTATCTGTATTTTGAAACAGCCCCCATTAAAAACAAGACAGAAGTTATACTCGAAAAAATAGCGGAAAAAGAGGCGGGCATGTTGGTTATGATGAATTCAAGACATTCTTTTTTTGAAGACATGCTGTATAGGTCAACGGTGGACCTGCTCGGCTTAAAGATCAAGATACCGTTTATGGTAATGCAGAATTTAAAAAGATGAACAAGATGAAAAAGAAGCGGATTGTACTGCCAACGGATTTTTCCAAAAACTCTTGGAACGCCATAGCTTATGCTTTAAAAACCTTTAAGGGCGTTCCTTGCGATTTCTTTCTCCTTAACTCCTACCAAGTAGGTGCATCAGGACTGTCCACTAAAATGGCAGGGGCCAACGATACCCGACTTTATAACTTGATGAAAGAACAATCCGAACGTGAGCTCAACCAAGAGTTGAAAAAAATTCAGGAAATCGATACCGATCCAGAACATCGGTTTATTCTACGGTCAGTTGCCGGTACCTTGGTAAATGCCGTGGGAAAAACAGTTTACAAGGAAGAAATAGATTATGTGGTCATGGGAACCAAGGGGTCTTCAGGATTAAAGGAAGTATTTATGGGAAGTAACACCTACAAAGTGATCAAGGATATCGATTTTTGTCCCATAATTGCGGTTCCGGACGATTATCGACCTGATGGTAAAATGGATGCCATTCTCTTGGCCACCGGGTACGAGCACCTGTTCGAAAACTATGAACTGAAACCGGTTTTGAGCTTGGCAGAGCATTTCAATGCCAAATTATGGATTGCCCACGTAGGACGTATGGATAACCTAACGCCAGAACAAAAAGCCTCCAAATTGGCACTGGAAAAACGGTTGACAAATGTTGAATATGAATTTTTTGAGATTGAAAAAGAGGACTCCGTAAACCGAACCATACAAAAGGTCGTTGACATGGATAGGGCTCTGGACATGGTAGTAATGATCAATCAGGACCATACTTTTTTTGAGCGACTGACCCGTGAGCCTGTGATTAAAAAAGTAACCTTTAATACCACAGTGCCATTTTTGGTGATTCATTTATTTGAATAATGGATACGGTTTATTTATAAGAAGGACTTGGCAAGCTGAACCAGTTCTGCTTTTTGGAGTACTCCGGATTTCCTCCATAGTTGTTTACCGTTTTTAAAGAAAATCAGGGTTGGAACCCCTCTTACCTGATACGTATTGGCCAGACTTTGATTTTTGTCCACATCGATCTTTACAATTTTTAGATCATCGCCCATTTCATCTTTTACCTGTTTTAAAATAGGAGCCAACATTTTACAGGGACCGCACCATTCGGCAGAAAAATCGATCAGTGTTAACTGCTCACTGTTGATCAATGTTGCAAAATTTCCTTTCATTGTTTTTAGAATTGATATCGCAAGGTATAAAAACCCCATTTTTTTCTAAGTGACCTAGGTCACCTTTGCTTTACCCATTATAGTGAAGGTCGGCAAAAGTGAGTAGATTACTTTTTCTATCTTTAAGCACAGCACATTTATAAATTCTTTGAACCTTTATGAACAAGAAAATATTTGGAAGTATTCTGGTAGTGGTGATTCTATCCTGTAAGACAGAGAAAAAAGAGCAAGAAACCAACACATGGCGCACTAAAAAGGAAGCAATGGAAAATGCGGTGCACAATCAATTACTGGAAGTCGAAAAGGAGCAAGGGTGGGAATTGCTGTTCGATGGAGAGACCTTGGATGGATGGCATTTGTACAATGATCCAACGGCTGATTCGGTTTGGGAAGTAGAAGATGGGACATTGCATAGCAACACAAAGAACGAATCTTTATCCGCAGGCGATCTGGTTACCGATACATCATATTCGAACTATGAGCTTTTGTTGGAATGGAAGGTCGTCGGAAATGGAAACAGCGGTATTTTTATAAACGTACAGGAACTGCCAGATGTCCCCACGGCATGGCAGAGTGGTCCAGAATATCAAATTTTGGGTGCCGATCACATGGATTACGATGTTCCAGTTAAACGCCCCGGATGTCTGTATGCATTTTTACCACAACAAAATAAGGTAGAAGTAAAACAAGGAGACTGGAACAGGACAAGAATAAAACAAGTCGATGGCAAAATTGAGTTTTATTTGAACGGTATTCTTACAGCAGAGGAAGACTTGGGTTCGGACGAGTGGAGAGAAAAGATAAAAGGCACCCATTTATCCAAATATCCGGAATTCGGAAAAACTACCGAAGGCAAGATTTCTCTGCAATATTGGTATTTTGAGACTTGGTTCAGGAATATTAAAATTAGGGAGCTGTAGTTCGAAAGATTCCCCATTAAATTTATTGAACCTGGTTTTTCCAGCTAAGATAGGACAAGAAAAAACCTGTAAACTTTCATTTACAGGTTTCACGTTCAAATCAAACTTGCTCCTACTTATTAAGAACAATCGGTTATGCCAGAACTTTTTCGGGCATGTTTTTTTCAAGCTCGGTTTTGCTTTTAGATGGTATAACTTTCTTTTTTGAGTTTGAGGACCACCCCAAGTTTTTTTGATAACTGTAGAAGGCTCCATTTTTTAAAGGGTCCATAACAATGATATAGATCCACTCGTTATCGATCAATGATTTTAGGTTGTTGTTTTGGTTAATAATCGCTCTTACCGTATCCAAAGGTGCCTGTATTACAACGGATAGTCGAAGGGGAGCGTGGAATGGGGTTTCCTTGGAAATGTATAGCGATTCCCACGGAAGACCTATTTTAAGATCGCCCCCATTCCCCTGGACCACTCCAAATTTACCTGTAATGTTGTGCGTTACCTTGGTTCCGCCACCAAATGTGTTGTTGTCCACTGTAGAAAAGTAGTAGTGGTTATTGATCCATTGGGTAACTACCATAGGACCTTGCATTATGGTTTCCAGTATTTTACCATCTTTGTCCGTTTTCCAATCATAGGAATGCAAAAAAGAACGCCCATCCAAGGACAAGTTTTGCGTAGTGGTCCTTGGTGCTATTATAAAGCTTGCATTTTTTGCCAATCCCCATTCTGGTCTGGTTTCGCCCCAGTTGCTCGCATTGATCTGGGCGCGATAAATACTTCCGGTGTTAATGCCCAGCCTTTCCTGGGTTGCTGTTTCTTGAATCTTGCGCAAGTCTTTCCGTAGTATACTTATCTGTTGTTTATGAGAATTCGGTATTGTGGAATCAAAAAGTACGATTTGATCCGTAGTGGTATTGTGTTCGCCCCCTACAAAGTAGGTTCTTTTAGGTATTTTAATCAGAAACTTGTCCTTCAGGATTTGCCGAACTTCGGGTTCATTGGCCAGCTTGGCAAGCAAACGGGCATTATGCCTTCCCGGACTAGCGGCACATGCACCACAATCCAGACTGGAACCATATGGGTTATTTGCTGAATGACTCCCATGTCCTATAAAAAGGATAAGCGGCGCAAATTGTTTCCATCCCATTAGTTCAAAGGCCGATTTAACCAGCATTGCCTTTTCCTCCGCTGAGATATTCAACTCTGATGATGAGTTACAACCTTTGTTTTCCAAATGTGGCTCACAAGCGGATTCGTAGGATGCCTCGTTGGTTTTGGACATGTGGTACATTGCTCCGGGCACCATTGTTTTTAAAAACATCTGCAGTCCATAGAAAAACCCGGAACCTTCGACAAAGCCAAAGCTCGAGGGCAACATGTTTTTCATTCTTTTTAGAAAATAGTTCCAAAACCTTTGCTTTTCAATTTGTAGATCCAGGGTTCTTTTCTGCTCATTCTTATTTTTTTGTGCCGATTCGGACACGGCATAGCTGGAATCTAAAATCGGTGGGCATGATTTATGGGATAGACCGTCTTTCGGATTCTCATAATCCATGGCAATGCCAAAGAACCCTGCGTATCCAAAGGTTTCGTAGTTTCCTGTGGACTCTACATGTCTTCGGATCATTTCCGAGCGAGTATCGATACAGAAAACAAATTGGGCGTCAGGGACACTTTTTCGGTTTGCTTCTTTTGCTGTCCAAGTGGAGGCTTTTTCTAGCTTCTGCATTAATCGTTTTTGCCAACTTTTTTCCCATGCTTTCAGCCAAATATATTTAAGTTGTTGTACCTCGGAATTGTCTTTGTCCTTTGTTGTTTTTGGGAGGATATCTACCTGTAGTAATTTTGCCGTCCATAGTCGCACGGCCAAGTAATCTTGAAGATGTATAGGGAAGGCATCTTGCCAGGCATGCGGCTGGAGGTTTCTGTGTTTAATGTAACCTGCCCAACCTGGTAATGCTGCTAAATGATGTGTAAAGATAGATTGTATTTCTTCATCTGTGCATCCCTCGGTAAGTTGTGATAGTGCCTGCTCGCTTAAAGATGGAATGCTGGCTAAAGATGGTTTGCCCGATTCGGCATCAAAAGGAGCCAACTGTCTCCATGCCATATAAAATCCACGATCCTTACCTGGCATTTCCCATTCGGCCAAACCTTCATCCAAAAAAGTTGATAGCCACTTAACCATAATTCTATCCAGCTGGTGGTTCTGATTTTTGATTTCCAATATTGATTCGCAACCCATTATTTCCAGGCAACCTGCCGGTGTAGTATTGAAACCATGTTCTTTTAAAAGTGGAACCAATTCGTTTTTTTTAATTTCTCCATTATCCCATGCTTTGCGAAACATTGTTGCACTCGGATACACTTTGGCATCTAAAAGTGATTTTATTTTGTCCACCGCCTCGGAAAAGTGTAGATCTTGTAGGTCGTTCAAAGGATTGGATGTTACGAAAGAATAGAGGGGCCAGGTATTACCAATAACCTTGGAAGCTTCCTCTATTTGATATATAAGGTTTGTGGATTTCATTGGATTTTGGATTTGTACATTAAAATGGTTCGGTTTTTCGGTTGTGAAAGGTTGAGCAATTTGACATATAACCACGGAATCTTGCGATAGAACCCCAACTTCATTAAGAAAAACCCAATGAGGAAAACTATGCCAAAAACAACTTGTGCGGGGGATAGGGGAGTGGGGGCGGCCACCAATGGCAAGTCCGACATTAGAGTGGTAACACCATTATAAAATAGGGAGTACGTCCCAATGCCCGAGATAAAAAGTAGGGGAGGCAATAAAATTTTCTGAATTCCGGATAGTGGACTCTGCTTCACGATATTGTAGGTCACCTGGCCTACCGTTATGGAAACTAGCAATATGAGGAAAACACTACTATCCAGTTGTACATTTTTCCCCGTAAACAAAACAAAGGTATATGCTCCAAGTACACTGGACAGCAGAACAACAGGAGCTTGGAACCATTTTATTCTGATTTTCGGAGGGGTACTTGGTCTTGTTTTCTCAATCTCATCTCCCGAAGCAAGAAAAAGGTATGCTTTATAAAACCCGTGCAGAATAAGGTGGGCTATTGCCGTATTAAAAAACCCGAGCCCACATTGCATGATCATAAAACCCATTTGGGCAATGGTAGAACATGCCAAACGTTGTTTAACATTAACCTGGATCAGCTTTGTAAATTGGGCTAGGATTGCCGTGAGGCCGCCTATGACCAGTAGGATCTCCAGTGTATTGGAAGCATATAATAATGGTGCGAACAAGGTTAACAATATTCCGGAGCCGTTTACAAATCCTGCGTGCATCAATGCAGATGCAGGCGTAGGGGCTGTCATAGCGGATAATAACCATTTATGGAATGGAAATAATGCGGATTGGATCAGTGCAGCAGTTATTATGCACAATGCGGAGATGATTTTTATAAAACCTGGTGTGGTACTAACTTGGGCAACCCATTCAGTTATCGTGATGGTATTGTTGTACGATGCAGGTAGAAGAAGGCCTATACTTAAAAAACCGGTCCCGATAACAAAATTACGTCGACTAAACCTTTTAGCTTCCCTTGCATCACCCCATTGGGATTGTATTCCGATCAACCTGGATATTATTGTTCCCATAAGTAGCCAAAACACAATAAATAGAATGAGATGGTCGGAGATTACGAAGAGCATCACCGTTATGGTAAAAGCAAGACCTAACCCCATGAATGTGTTTTTTTGGTCTTCATCCTTAAAGTAGGATAGCGCATACTTGCCAATAATGGCACTAAAAAATGTGAACGTAGTCCACAGTAAGGCTGTAAACCCGTTTATTCTAAAAATGCCGTACCATTTCCACTCTGGAATATCCGGATATAAAATTAAAATAGGGATGAGGTTGGCCAAAAAGGCCAACCAAAATAATATATGTATAGCTCCAGAAAAGTGCTTTTTTATGGAAGATGTTTTAGATGTACTGGTCAATGTAGTCATAGTCTCTGTGGCTCTTGATATATTATCCGTTATCTTGTTTTTTACCGGTAATGTTGCGGCGCACCCCACTTTGCAGATTGGCCAATAACACTACGACAAGAATAAAGCTGCATAGGAGTATTTTATCCAGGAATAGAGATCCTTCCAAATAAGAAAGCGCTATAAACCCTAATAGTAGAAGGAGGCCCAATAGTGTTGTTGTGTTTTTTTTTGATAGTTCCATTGAAAATGAATTTTTATTGAACTTTTTGAATGTTGAAAAGAATGAGTCAATCTTCGAGCGATATTTGTAATATGCCATTTATGCTCAGGTTTTTACCTTGGCTCCTGGCTTCGGCTACAATTTTTTTAGCTATTTTCTTTTCTTCTACCAGCTCGTCTATCCGACTGTCCAACAAATTGGTTTTGCGATGATGGTCACCTTCCCAAATTTTTAATCTTTGGATTTTGTGAAAATTGATTTTTTCATTGATCAAAGAAGTAATCATGTCCGATGCTTCGGTCGGGGTGAATTTTCCATCCACCAGTTGGATGTTTTTTGTTTCGGTCAAGATCTTAGCGACTTGCTTTGTTTCCATGTGTATGTTGTTTTACTGTGATTTTGATTGCAAAGATTATTCATATTAATCATTAATTTTTATTTATCTTTATAATAACAAGCATTAAAAATATTTATGAACTATACATTGCATCAACTTCAGATATTTCTTAAAATAACTGAATTACAGAGTATTACAAGGGCTTCTGAAGAGTTGCACTTAACCCAGCCAGCAGTGTCAATTCAGCTAAAAAATTTTCAGGATCAGTTTCCAATTCCATTGACCGAAGTGGTCGGACGACGACTTTTTATCACGGATTTTGGAAAGGAAATTGCCGTTGCTGCAGAAAAGATCATTAATCAGGTCCAGGAGATTAATTACCGTACCATGGCCTATCAAGGTAAGTTATCGGGGCGGTTAAAAATATCCGTCGTATCCACTGGGAAGTACGTAATGCCATATTTTATGTCAGAGTTTATGAGCGAACATAACGGTATCGATCTAATTATGGATGTAACCAACAAGACCAAAGTAATCCGAAGTTTGGAACTGAACGAAGTGGATTTTGCGTTGGTGTCCGTTTTGCCCGAAAAACTGAATGTTGAGCGCGTTGAACTAATGCCGAACAAGTTATTTTATGTGAGCCATTATAAAAGGGAATTGCCCAAAAACCCTAGTAAAACAAAATTGTTCGAGAAAATCCCATTAATTTATCGAGAACCAGGTTCGGCTACCCGAAATGCCATGGAAAGCTTTGTGGCGAAAAACAGCTTTCGAGTAAACAAGAAATTAGAATTAACCTCTAACGAAGCTGTTAAACAGGCAGTTATATCTGGGTTGGGTTGTTCCATTATGCCATTGATCGGTATAAAAAATGAATTGTTGAACAAAGATTTAAAAATTGTTCATTTAAAAGGGCTTCCGATTACGACCACGTGGAATTTGATATGGTTAAAGTCCAAAAACCTTTCTCCGGCAGCCGTTGCCTTTTTAGATTATTTAGAAGTAAAAAAGAAAGAAATAATTAAGGAAAAGTTTAATTGGATCGATAATTTTTGAATGGTTCAAAACAAAAAAAGCCGCCTAAGCGGCAGCTTTTATCAGTGGAGCCGGAGGCACCAGAACCTACCTTTGGAAACCCCTTATTTATTAGGCTTTCGGGTCCATGTTAATTTTATGCTCACCGAATAGGTTACTTTATAATTAAATATCTGATTATCAATTAAATGTGATGTAAGATGATCGAATTCATATGGTCTTAATGTTGGTTCTTTTAAATGCTGTCTATTTAAACAGTATAAATAATCTGTTCAATACTAAGCTTTGGCTGGAAGTACGATTATACAGTGTTTCCCCTCTAGTCAATTTTTTCAAATAAGGATTTGGAAAGATGAGTATCTCGTAAAATTACTGTTTTAGCGGTAATATTTAGCCATTGCACTAGTTTAACTAGAGAACTTGATATTAATAGGTGATATTACTGCTATAACGGTAATTACAATCAAATTAATTGGTTTCAACAACTATTTAATTAATGAAATACGTATATTTACTGTTTAAACGGTAAAAAATGTCGGATTTTGATTTAGGTTTAATGGTTAAAAACCATCGCAAGAAAGCAGGGCTGACACAGCTTGAACTGGCCAATTTGGCCGGTATAGGTAAGACAACCGTCTTTGATATCGAAAAAAATAAGGAGACTGTTCGTTGGAGCAACATCCTTGCCGTGCTCCAGGTATTGAACATAGAAGTGGAATTTAAAAGCCCATTGACTGAAAACGTATGAGAAAGGCAGTGGTATATACCCATGGAAAAAGGGCGGGTGTTTTAACGGAAATCTCTCCTCAGGAGTATATGTTTACATATGATGATGATTACAGTGGTCAGGCGATTTCATTGACCATGCCCGTTGATCAAAAGGAATTCAGTTTTAATGGGTTCCCTCCCTTTTTTGAAGGATTGTTGCCTGAAGGTATTATGTTGGAAGGACTACTTAAGATTTCCAAAATTGACCACAATGATTATTTCTCCCAATTAATGGCCACTGGTGCTGATTTGGTAGGTGCGGTAACTGTAAAACCTATGGAAGATGAATAGGTGTCCTATCACATATGAACCTTGCGGTACGGCAAAATATAGTGAGAAAGGTCTCAAAATGATTGCTGCCAAGTTGACCGGTTTAAATGATTTGCCCTATACAGCCTCGGAATTGAGGAGAGAGGCGGCAAACATGGCAAAGAAATTATCCATACAGGGAGTACAGCCTAAATTAAGTACGAATATTTCCGTGGTCGAACAAGAGTTTAAAGTAGTGGATCAATTCGGAACCTACATCATAAAACCCCAAAATGATATTTTTCCGGAATTACCGGAGAATGAGGACCTGACCATGCGGATGGCCAAGGTCCTTGGTATCGATGTGCCCTTTCATGGAATGGTTTATGGCAAGGATGGCAGTCTGTCCTATTTTATCAAGCGTTTTGACAGATATGGTAAAGGGAAAAAATATGCAACGGAAGATTTTGCCCAATTGACTGGAAATACCAGGGATACCAAGTATCGTTTTAGTATGGAGAAATTGGTACCCGTTATTGAGGAATTTTGTACGTTTCCTGTAGTTGAGAAAGTGGAATTCTTCAAGAGAATAGTTTTTTGTTTTGTGACTGGAAATGAGGATATGCACCTTAAAAACTTTTCCCTAATTACAAAGAATGGTAAAACGACGCTGGCACCTGCATACGATTTGTTGAACTCCTCCATTTCGATCAAAAGCCCTGAAGAAGAAATTGCATTGACCCTGAAAGGAAAAAAAAGTAATTTAAAAGCATCGGACTTTACGGATTATTATGCGAAGGAGCGATTGCAATTGAACGAAAAAACTATAGAAACTATACTTCAGGAAATGTTTAAGGCAAAACAGAAATGGAAGGATTTAATATCGATTTCTTTTCTTTCCGATGACATGAAAGAAAAGTATTCCACAATACTTGAGCATCGGTTGAAAATGTTTTAACGATTCATTTATTGGTATCTTAAGATCAAATCGATGTACTTTCCAATGAAGTGTTTGTTCCATACATACAACCTGATATTGTCATTTCATGATTGGATAATCGGATTTTTTCCGATTATGTATACTTTTTGTAACAACTGTATGGAGGGTGATAACAAGTGTACATCAGCAAGGATGTATTTAATGTAATGGACAATGAAGGTCGGATTCCTTTTATCCCAAATTGCTGCTTTGTATCAATAACATCCACATGGCTTTTTTTGCGGTTTTTATTGCCATTGGGTTGATTTCAGTTCCAAAGATTTTTGTTCGAAGGACGTTTTCGGAGCTTTCCAAAGAATATCTTGGGGAAAGCCATAACAATCACATAGGTTACAGGTAAACCGATTTTATAGATTGTAACCTAATCACAGTTCTAATGTCCTATTTTGACAATCGTTCTATACTAAGTCCTATCATGCTTCATTTATCTATTTGTTTAAGAAGAACACCTGTCATTGACAGGCTGGCAGCTTTGGGCTCAACCCTATGGCTATTTTTCCCGATCGAAAATGTATTGTCTGGAACTTAAGTAGAGAACCGATAAGTCAATGTTTTAATGGTTACATCTGTTTTTAGAAGTATTGTTTTTGAAGAAGAGTCATAAAGTTTTAGGAAAAAATTATTAATCAAATTATCTTAACGTCCCTATAATAGCGGATGGAAAAGTACTTTTGTTAACATGGATATCATACAGCTCATTGCGGCTTTTAATTTTTTGATGGCTACCGGCTTTATCTGGTACAACAAGCGTAAGCTAGACCCGGCAATTTATGTTTTCTCATTTTTTTTATTGGGAAAAGGACTCACATTGCTAAGTAATGATTTGATTATAGGAGAATCCTTTCCTGATAGCATTTGGATTTATGGACTGGGAGTCTTGATGAATTCCTTTCTTTTTTTTTATGCCCCATTCCTGTATTTCTTTTCGGAACACATAACCAAAGGTGAAGTTTCCATTAAACGACATAGAATTCATTTTATCCCATTCATCATATTTTCATTGCTCAGCATCGCTGTTGTTTTTTATTTGTTTATAGATCGTTCAGGTGCTGGCTTTAAGTTGATGGCGAACCTTAGGAACACCTTTGAGAGTCTGTATTTTATTCAGGTAATCGGCTACACATTGGCTAGCCTGTGGATTTTTGGCAAGTACCAGGCTACTTCCAAAAAAAGCAGGGAGGTCTCCAAATGGATAAAGTTGATATTGATTATTTTTTTGATGGTATGGCTATTGTTCCTGGTCAATTCGACCATGCTTGCTTCCCCTGTGCTTTCTCAGCTCAGCCTTATTTTGGGGATGTTGCTATTGATTGTATTGGCAAATATTACCCTATTCATGCTTTTTTCAAATCCTGAATATTTTTATAACACACTGGTGCCAAAAGTTGTAAAAACTTATTCCAGTGATGTAGTAACAAGAAAGAAATACGAGGATTTGTGCCGTATCGTCCAAGAAAAGGAGCTCTATAAAATTCCTGATTTAAAAATCGGGGATTTGTCAGATGCCATAGGGGAGTCTACACGGAACACTTCGGCAATTATCAATACCTATTATGAAGGAAATTATTACGATTTTATAAATGCTTACCGTATCGAAGAGGCCAAAAACCTTTTGGAGAATACTGATCAGGACGTTACCATATTATCGATTTTGTACGAAGCTGGGTTCAACAGTAAGTCCGTTTTCAATACAGTGTTTAAAAATATGGTGGGGGAAACACCGTCTTCGTATAGAAAAACCCATTTAGCGGCGAAGTATGGATAGTAGGGATTTTGGTACAACTCTTATGGTGTTTTGACCATCTAATTCCAATCACTCCAATGGCCGTCCATCTCGGTCCATTTCATATGTATTCTTTATAATCGAACTATACTGATTTTCAAACCCCAGGTTTAATTATAGCTTCAATGATGGAGCTGTATGCTAGATTTATGCTGTTCTATTTTGCTTCCTAACCCCTTGCCTAACTTTACATTTTTGGTATATCCAATCCTTGGGATGTTAAGTTTAGTTAAAGTGCAGTACTGATTTTTGATCGTACCTGTATTCGGTCTCTATTGCCCCATTTACCTATTTATTTCACATTCAGTTCTGGTAGGACCCAACATTCAGATTGACGCAGTTAAGGCTGCGGTCATTGATTTTTCTTTTCTGGAAAAAAAAAGATTCCAGATGCAACCCTTTTGATTTTTGGTTGTCACTGAGTGTGATTTTGCCTGATATGGGAATATGAATTAATAGTAATTGCATTGGAAACCGAAATCCGTTTTATACACAAAGAACTTGTTGAGGGCAGTAAATCAGGCAATCGAGAAGCTCAATACAAATTATATAACCTTTATGTGGGAGCCGTGTTCAATATAGGGATGCGAATGTTATACTCGAAGGAGGATGCCGAAGATGTGGTACAGGAAAGCTTTGTGGATGCATTTACGAACCTTGGGAAATTTAAATATGACAGCAGTTTCGGCTATTGGTTAAAACGGATCGTCATCAATAATTGCATCAATCATTTAAAAAGACAAAAAGTGGAAACAACCCCTTTCAAGAATCATGAATTCTACCTGCATAAGGTTGAAGACCCTGAGGAAGTGAACATGGATGTCAATCAGATAAAGGTGGGAATCGGTTTGCTGCCGAAAGGATACAAACAGATTATTGTGCTATATCTGATAGAGGGATATACCCATGACGAAATTGCCGGGTTTTTATCGATATCCCCATCGACATCAAAATCACAATATCACAGAGCCAAAAAAAAGCTTCTCCACATTTTAAAAGACTTATGATGGAACACTTTGAAAATTTTATAAGAAAGCATCGCCGATCGTTCGATGACCATCATCTCGATACAGAACGGCTTTGGTCCAAAATTGAACAATCGTTGCATGAAAAAGAGGTTAAGAAGATTTCGTATTGGAGAAATCCAAGTTATCAAATTGGAGAGAGCTTTTTGTTGTTGATCGGAATATTGATTAGAGGGATTTTGAGCTATGATATCAAGCGAGAAGGACCATTAATTGCTGCTCCGATG
>Ga0160419_100372_pt1 | contig 29529 bp, 29 predicted proteins | sample CelAP2metagpilot_2_FD_108196 | JGI IMG/M metagenome (GOLD analysis project Ga0160419, IMG submission 108196) | Phycosphere-associated microbial communities from Cellana algal ponds in Kailua-Kona, Hawaii, USA - Cellana AP2-4-25 metagenome pilot ... | reverse complement strand
TCATTAAGGATGAGGATTTTTTGATACCATTACAAATACGAATCAAGAACAAGGATAAAAGAGGACAAATCGCCAGTTATACGCATTTGGGCGAGTTTTATGCCGATCAAAGACCAAAGGATGCTGTTGCTTCTTTGCACGAGGTGGTGAGACTTTCCAAAACGATTAAGGTACCACGGGCTGAATTGGACGCCTTGAAGTTATTGATGCGATTGGAACCCATGAATGTAGAAACTCGAGATAGGTACATTTTTTTACGGGATAGCCTATACGTGCAGGAACTAAAGGTAAAGACCCAGTTTGCCAAGTATAAGTATGATAACCAGATTTCCCAAGAGACAAGTTTGCGATTGGAAAAAGAAAATGCAGAAAAGGAATTGGAACTGACCCGACAACGAACCCAGAAAACAATTTCCCTATTTGGATTGGCTTTGCTATTGTTGTCATCCGGCTTTTTACTGTATTTTCTTCAACAACGCACACGACGGCTGGCCCAGAGAAATAAGACTGCAAAGCTGGAGGCCACTCTAGAAACAGAGGCCGAGATGTCACGGCGACTTCACGATGATTTTGGTGCAGGGCTCAATCAGGTAATGTTGATGGTTGAACAAGAAGTCGGAAAAAATGCGGTCTTGGATACAGTGGAACGACTCTATGACCAGAGCCGAAATTTTTCTCGGGAAATCAACGAGGTCAATACAGGGCTCAATTTTCAGGAAGAGCTATTGGGCATGCTCCAATACCGTACTCCGAGCACGGCCAATCTTTTTATTACTGGTAAGAAGGAAATTGACTGGGACAAGATTGCCGCACTTACCAAAGAAGTACTTTATAAGGTCATACAGGAGCTTATGATCAATATGGGCAAGCACAGTGAGGCCAGCTTGGTGACAATTGGATTTAAGAGGAAAGGTAAAATGCTGCAGGTGAACTATGTGGATAATGGCGTCGGGGCTACTCGACAAGATCTTAATGCTAGAAATGGGCTACGGAATACGGAAAAGCGTATTCAGGCAATAGGCGGAACCATTATTTTTGATTCAAGAAAGGATGATGGGTTTAAAGTTCAGATAACGATTCCTATCTAAAAATAAATATCTACCATGTTCAAGAAAGTACTGATCGCTGAGGATTTTCAAGATACCAATCAAGGTATCGTGGATACCCTTCGTGAAAAACTCCATATACCTGTTGTTCAGGATGAGCTATACTGTGATAGGGCCTATAACCGCTTAAAGGTGGCCCATTCAGAAGAAGCGCCTTTTGATTTGTTGATTACCGACCTCCATTTTAAGGGAGACCATGTAGATCGCAAGATTACCTCGGGACGGGAACTAATAAGAGTGGCAAGGAATATCCATCCCGGGCTTAAGGTCATCATCAATTCCATGGAGGATAATCCGGCCAAGGTCAATGCACTTTTTAAGGAAGAAAATATTAATGCCTATGTCTGTAAGGGAAGGAATGGTCTGTTGGAATTGACAAAAGCCATCCAAGAGGTATATTGCAACCGGACCTATGTGTCACCAAATATCGATCTCAACGTATCCAATAATGTTTTTGAGCTGGAGGAATTCGATTTGAAGATCTTGCAAAGTTTGGCGGAAGGACTCACAAAAAAGGAAATCTCGGAGAAGTTCAAAAAGGAAGGTATTGTGCCCAACAGCGAGAGCACTATAGATAAAAGGGTCAGTAAACTGTTCGATGAGTTCGGGGCAAAAAATACAAACCATTTAATAGCAAAAATGATTCGAGAGGAAAAGATTTGACTTTCAGGATCATATCTTATAAATAAAAATCCCTTGCAGAAATCTGTAAGGTTGTTTTTTTGAAAGATGCTAATATTGGATGAAATCTAATTTAGTGAAATGAAACATTTTATCAAACACGCTACAATTTTCAAAGCCATGAATAAATCTTTAAGGAACCTGAATATAAAAAGTCAAATCCCATCATTTAAGGCGGTTTGCATGGCGTTGATTATTGGATGTTTTTTGATGCCTAGGCATCTAAAGGCCCAAGATGATGGTGCTGCAATTGCAGGGGCCGTAGGAGCTTTGGCATTGATAGGAACGGGAATAGCGGCCGTTGAACAAATGAAAGAAAGAGCGGAATTGACGGCGACACAATGGGTATTGTCAAATAACCCTCAAATGACAAGTTTTTCACTGAAGACTGTAGATTTTGATGGTAAAAAACTCAAGGACATGTCTTCAGCATCTGTAATAACCTTTAAAATCCAAGAGTTTGAACCGAAGGATAACCCGGAATTAAATGGGAAAAAGTTTGTCCTTTTAGGGTTTACAAGCCACGGATGGATCAATGAGTACGGTATTGATTTTAGCAAAGTTAAATGGTTTATGTTGGATAAATTGGAATGGACCAAAATGATGGTTGCCTATGTAAAGGTGGCTTCAGGGTCAACCGATGAAATAGAAAAGGATATTGTAATTGGTAAAATTGTCAACAGAGGGGTTAAGGTTAAAGGAAAAAACACCATCCCATTCTATAAAATGTCAGGAGATATGTATCTCGTAACAGATTATTCCAATGAAATGAAATTCGTTTATAACGAAAGATCTTTGGGTATTTTTTTAAAGGATACTGGAGATCTTGTGCAAATTAAACGAGGTAGCCTAATCGAACTCCACGATTTTTTTTATGAAGAAAATTAAGAGAATTATTACTTCACTGGCCATTTTTCAATGACCTCTAGCATGTTCCTAAAATTCTGGAACAAAAAAATTATCAAACTCCTTACAGAATTCTGTAAGGGATTGTTCCCTATTGGAATTAGGTTTGGTATTCGAAAGAAGGAGTTTCCATTCGTAGAACACATCCCCTAATCGGAACAAGGGATACGGGCTTACGGGTCGGGACAACAGGTTGTAGGGTTAAAACGTGTTGAATTCCTGTCCGTTTGCCCTATATCTATTGGAAAGGCCAACAATACAAAAGACTAACTCAATAATCCTATTAGCAATGGCGACATTTTTGATCGCGTATAAATTAAATGGCTCTGAACGTGTGAACGACCGTTTGATCGATGAGATCAAACGCACGGGCAGGTGTTGTCAAAGTATGGAATCTATATGGATTGTTCGTTCCAGTGATACTTGTGAGCTCATTCGGGAGCGCTTGGCCAAACATTTGAACAGCGTGGACGAACTTTTGGTCCTTGGTCTAAGGGGCCATTGGGCGACAAGCAATATCGGTAACGAGTGTAGGGAATGGTTAATTCAAAATTTATGATAGTATGGAACTCCAAAACCAACTTAAAGCCCTAGCTGAAAAGGTAGGCAAACTAAAAGAACAGATTGATACCGAAGAATCCACAAAACATGCTTTTGTGCTACCATTCATCAATCTTTTAGGGTATGATACCTTTAACCCTACAGAGGTAGTGCCTGAGTTCACGGCCGACATAGGGCTTAAAAAAGGGGAAAAGGTGGATTATGCCATTTTTCAGAATGGGGACCCGATCATCATAGTCGAATGTAAGAACTGGAAAGAGAAATTATCCACCCATAATTCTCAATTATTTCGCTATTTCCATACGTCTAAAACCCGGTTTGCATTGTTAACCAATGGCGTTGAATACCAGTTCTACACCGATTTGGAGGCAACAAATAAAATGGACGAAAGGCCATTTTTGGAATTTAATATCACACAGCTCAAGGAAAGTGTTATCAACGAAATAACTAAGTTCCACAAATCCAATTTCGATGTGGATGAAATCGTGGATAATGCCAGTTCATTAAAATATACCAAGGAGATCAAAAAATTGATAGCAGTGGAACTGGAGGCTCCATCCTACGATTTTGTAAGACTTTTTGCAGGTAAAGTATATTCTGGCCGGCTTACTGAAAAGGTAATGGGGGAATTCACCGATTTGGTAAGCAAGGCCTTTACCCAAACCATTAGCGAAAAGGTAAACGATCGATTAAACTCTGCCCTTAACAAAGAAGCGGAAAAGCAACAGGAGGAGGACAAAGAACCGGAGAAGGTAAGTAAGGTCAATACCACCGAGGAAGAGCTTGACGGGTTTCGAATTGTTGTTGCTATTCTACGCAGAAAGCTTTCCATTGACCGTATTGTTCACAGGGATACACAATCCTATTTTGGCATTTTATTGGATGATAATAATCGAAAACCCTTGTGCCGACTTCATCTTAATGGTGGTAACAAATATTTAGGAGTTTTTGACGAGATGAAACAAGAAACAAGACACTTGATAGAAACAGTGGATGACATCTATCATTTTGAAAAAGATTTATTACAGACAGTAACTTATTATGAGGATGAATAGAATTCTTTTTCTACCATTACTGTTTTTACTTGTCAGTGGCTTTATTTCTGTTCGAAATATTGAGACTAAAGTCTATATCTGCAAAGGAAAAAGTAGTAAAAGGTATCATTACAGGAAAAACTGCCGAGGTCTTTCCAATTGTTCTACCAATGTTTATGAGGTAACCTTGTCCGAGGCAAAAGATTTGGGACGAACATTATGCGGTTGGGAAGATTGAAAACTATTTTTTAGTTAATTCTAAACTTGATAAAAACAGGCAGATGATCTGATAATTTCCGAGCCTTTTCTAAATTTTCGCAGAACCTTACAAAATCAATTACATCACCTTTTATTTTCTGAATGTCCCTTGAATAAAAAACGTTGTCAATCGGATAATTGAGGTATTCATTTTTATCACACTGCCACTTTAATGTGGTTTTTTGGCCTGTGATGGCAGGTTTATACCCAGAATTTTTTAACCGATTGAAAACGGGCATTTTTTCATCAACATTAAAATCGCCAGCAATGATAAGTGGTGCGGTATTTAAGGAATCGATTACATGATTTGAGAGTGCGAGAATCTCACTTTCCGGATTTTTGTCATGAGGTCTTGAATGAAAATTGATCAGTTGGAACATTTTTCCGTGGGTGTATAGGTCCAAAAGAAAAGGCTCTCTATCAATAAGGTGGTCCAATACGGATATTAACCGCCCCCTGTTTTTAATTTTGATGTGCTTGGTCTTCCAAATAATAGCGTAACGCTCCGCGACATACTTCGGGCTATTGGTCGGGTCACTAATGACATAGTCCCATTTGGCCCCTTTTCTGTTAAGCAGATCGGTTAATTTGGCAACGGCCTGTGCTCCACCATAACCCGCTACCACCTCTTGGATGGCAAGGATATCAACATCCCTAACGATTTCAGCGATTTGGTTTAGTTCTTCAGTGTTTTTGGTCCGTCCAAAATCTCTAATGTTCCAAGATATTAATTGAATTTCTTCAGTTTGAGCAAAAAGCACAAATTGGAAGCATATCAACACAAAAAAAGATATCTTTTTTAACATAAGGTTGATTGGGTTTTCGATTTGGAAAATAAGCATAAATGGACAAAGGGCAATTACGGAAAAACGTAAGGTAGTAACTGGTGTTCCATGTAATTTCGGAGCACCTAAAGATTAATAATTAAAACCATAGTCCCATGAAAAATTTTAAACTACCACTTATTTGTGCCATTGTTTCCTTGTCAAATGTTGCTTGTAGTGAGGAATCCGTTACCGATGAATTTGAAAATGCCAATAGAAATGTGGAAGAGAAGCTGATCCGCAGTGCTTCATATATCTCCCCGGAAAAGCCAGAAGATAATAGAACGATCAGTTTCTCCTACAATAATGATGGCAGTTTGAATACGGTCTCCGATGGGACCGATACAAGCATCTTTTTGTATGAGAACAGTGAATTGAAAACGATTACCGGTTCCAATGATAACCTTGATACGGAAGAATTATATCAATCTCCCTATGACGCCTTTGACATCGGTCAAGTCGTCTCCTACGATGATAAGGGAAATCCAGAAGTGATTGAGTTTTTTGAAGAAGAATGGGATGAGGACTTTGGGGATTATATCGCTAAGGTGTATACGGCAAACCTAGAGTACGACGATGCTCCCAATCCTTTTTTTTATACCATGAAATCTGGGGGATTGATAGCTATGCTGGACAATGTGCAACTCAACTTTTCAATGACACCGCAATCCCCGGAAATTGTCCAGGCCAGGTTATTGTTTCCGGTAAACAACCTTTCACAGATAGTTTATAAGAATGAGGAGGGAGAGACAGTGTATTCCATTAATGCAAACTTTAATTATGACGAAGATAAATATCCAACTTCCGTGGATATCACTGCGGTTTCTGTAATGGATTCTGATCAAGGAGTGGTATCATTGACTTTCACCTATATGGAATAGGAAACAGATCACGATTATTTTATAAAATATGCAAAGGATTTTTTGGGCAGGGGTAATACCAATGATTGACGTATGAAAAAAATAATGTTAAGTATACTCGTATTGCTGTGCTTCATCGAGTTGAAGGCACAGACCTGTAAAGAGATGATGGAATTCGTGAAGTCGAAGAGCTATGGCAGTACTTTCCATAGTTACGATAGTGATGCCATTTCCAAGGTTACGTTCTACAGTGTATATATGGATTATAAAACTTATTATTTTGCAATTGTTTGTTTTAAAAGAAAATATGCTTACCAATGCTCGGAATATATTTATCAAGTGGCTTCGAATACCAAAATGTACTATTCTATGAATTATATGGATAGTGCAGGTAAGGCGTTCTGGGAATATATACAGCCTTACAATAAAAATTTGAGATGCGCTCCGGATTTTTAACAATAAAAGGAATATATATTATATTAGTTGAATACGTGTATGGGTTTGACATCTATTAAGAGTCAAATAGGGATTTAAAAAAAGGAGTGCTTGAACTTGGCATAAACAAGTTGAAATTCTTGAAAAGTTAGGTTTATTGAAGCATCACGCTGTCTTTATCACCCGCCAGGTGCTGGCCCATCCTTGACCGTGGTGTGGCAACTACATGGTAAAATTACGAAAAAGGATTGGTGGTGTCATTGATATAGTTAATTATAAAAGGACTTACCCGCTCTGTACTGTCTACCCCATCCCATTAATAAATGTTTCCACAAAGCCTTTTACCTTTCTCAATACCCTTTCGGATGAAGTTGCCCTATCCCTAAGGCTGGGCCTTTCATTCATTACGGCAATGATCTCGTCGCGAAGAGGTTCTTTTTCCGTGAACAGGTAATTACTGACCAGATCGACTAACTTCTGGTAATCCAAGTTTTCCACTTTGGCTAATTCCAGTATGGCCTTTTTCTTCTCTATGGTCCAAAAGGATTCAAATTCATTGGCCACCAGATCTGAGTCCGTTATCAAGGGTAGGTTCTCTTCTATAAATTTCTCAATCAATTCCTTTATGACCAGGGCATGGCCGTATCGGTCGTCAACCCTTTGTCCGTAAAACGTTTTGTGCAGATGAGGCTTTCCAAGGTAAAGACGGACAAGAGCGACGCCAAGGCCATAGCGGAGTACGCCAAGGTCAACGCTGTTCCCCTGTACGACGGCAAGGGCGAGGACCAAGCTGAGAGCCTCCAATTATTGGCATTGATGGACGTCTATCTCAAACAGTGGACACAGGTAAAGAACAAGCTGCACGGAGAAAAGGTCCTGGGCATACCCTCAAGGGCGGTACATTCCTCCTTGTTGCGTTCATTGAAAAGCCTGGACAGGGAGCAGGAGGGCCTTCAATCACGATTGCTCGCATTGGTCAAGAAAACGCGGCAACGGCAGCTTACCAACCTGAAGAGCATACCGGGACTCGGGGACAAAACAGTGGCTCTTCTGATCGTGCTAACAGAGGGCTTCACGAAATTCGAGAATGCTGGGCAGCTTTGGAATTATGCCGGTATAACTCCTACGACCAGGCGTTCGGGCAGCAGTGTACGGGGAAAGAGCAGGATAAGCAAGGTAGGGAACAGGAAATTGCGGAATCTTCTATTTCTATGTGCTTTCTCGGCATGCAAGCACAATAAGGCATGTAGGGAAATCTATGAACGTTTGACAGGGAAGGGGAAGAGCAAGAAGCTGGCTTTGATAGCGGTTTCCAACAAACTGTTGAAGCAAGCATTTGCCATTGCAAAATCAGGGCTGCCCTATGATGAGAACTATGTATCGAGATTGGCTTAAAAAGACTTGTTTTTTAACTCAGTTCTTTGTTGTGCGTTCGTTTTTTTATTCGGTTAACAATTTCAAATCCTAAATATTCTTTCAATTTCGGAAATTTGTATCTATAATATTCATTCCAATAGCTTATCATTCTACTTTCGGTCTGTTGCCAATATTTAGGGTTTTCATCTCTAAATTCTGCGTAAAAATCCAAAGTGTTTTCGTTTATTTTTTTGTCAATTATTGGAAGCAATTCATAAACGTATTCGCCAATTAATTGGATTATAAATGGAACAGTCCACTTTTCTGAACTATCAGATATTAAATTCAGTCGTTTTTCTCTTAAATATCCATTGTGATGACGCAAATAAATACAATTTAAAATGTCTTTTTGTTTGTCAGTCAAAGACTTTTCCAATTCTGGATTTGGTTCGTTAAAGTAAAGTCTGTAAGGAATTATTAGAGTTTCGTAGTCAAAATCAATCTTCAATTCCGATTGGTGAATCAGATTGTCAACTTTGTGAGTTTGTCCATCACATAGTTTGACTTGATTATTTTCTAATGGTAAGATTTTTAAAACTTCATTTAAGTCCGTATGCAATTCTTTTGGAAATGTTTTTTTTAATCTTTCCTGATATTCAGATTTAATATTTCGCTTAAATATCTTTAGCATTCCGGTTTTTTCTCAAATGACGCACAACGGTTTGGGTATGGTGTCGTAGCATCCCGCAGGGTGCTATGCACTATACGCCCTGTTGTATGCCGTTTTTATTTTATTCATTTCGTTCTTAAGCGTTTGCTTTGCAAGCTCTTTGACAAAGCTTTGGTTTGAGCATTGGCTTGAGCGGCTTTGGCAATGTGCTTGAAAATAGGGCTGGTTATTCATATTCTGTGTCTCATCATTTCATAAAATGGAAATAGAAGTTTAAATACTTTGAGCATTTCACTTGGCAAGTTAGTCTCGGACATTTCATCATTCTGGATTTCATAATCTCTTCCTATGATAAAATACATTTGATTATTATCTTTTTTAGTGAAATCATGAAGTACTTCTGGGGAAGTAAACTTGTTGCAAAACTCACTTGCTCCACCAACCGAGATAAAATATTCCTGAGGTAATGATTTAATCATTTGAAAGAATTTTTCTCTAAAGGCTCTGTCTCTCATCTGTCCTTTAAAAAACTCTCTGTCGAATAACCCGCCTTCGTTTTCTTTTGCAAAGAGCAACCAAATGCCAATATTTTTAATGTCAATTCTTATTTGCAATCTAGCATGATGTATAAATGTTTGCTTGGCCTTTTGGTCACGACCAACTAGCTTTTGATATTTTTTAATCTCATTTATACTTTTACCATAACTTAACCACATTGCATTGATTGCTCTTGGTTTAGTCGGGTCTATTTGTCTAATCATTGAAATTAAGTGGTCTGGCATTGGATTAGGCTCTAAGATTTGGATTCCATAATCCTTGAAGCGAGGAAAAACATAATCGTGCAACACTTCGCATTTTGATCTTGCTAATTCTCTTTCATCAATGGCTTCTTCACTATCAGTATACCAAAGTTCTTTTCTAAATGCCCAATGATGTTCCTTCTTAAAATATCTATCTGTAAAGTCTATAGTATCAATTGAATTAAATACTGGATTAGGCTTTTTCAGATGGACTGATTTGCGCTTCTTATTAAGCTCTTTTTCAATGTCCTTTAATGATTCGAATTGATTTTCATACTCATGAATATTCTCGTCTGATAATGGGTATCCATCCTTGTATAGAGAATTAAACCAATTCAAAATGTCAAGACAGTCTGATTGATCGGAAGTTTTATAATTTAATTCAATATTATTCTCAAAACCGCCATCTGTTAAGTTTGACGAGCCAACGAATGCCGTATATCCATCATTCGATCTAATTAAAAATACTTTTGGATGGAAATTGAAATCTGATTTATAAATAGCACACTCAAATAACCCTTTCTCCTGTTTGGTTTGCATAGAGCGTAAAACAGATGGAGGTGTTGGAAGGTCAATCCCAACTACGTGATGCTGAATACAGTTCTCATTTATTGTGTTTTGAATATATTCAAAGGACTTATCTTTTATTAGGGCAACAGCAAACCATAATTCATCTGCATTTTTAAGCAGTGGTTCAATTTCAATTTTTAATTTACTTAATATCATAGAGGATGAAAATTAGGCTGCCTTTGTTTCAGAATTATCTTTCATTTTAGCTATATAAAGTATCTAAAGTCATATGCTCTATTGCCAAGTTCTTCTAATTGCTTCCCCATTACCGAAAGTCGTTTTGAAAAGTCGATCGTTACTGGCATTGTTTTGTATAGTTCAGCTCCATTCCAATTCATTTTGGTCAACTTCAAAATGTCATTCGCCACGGTTTCAATTGGGTCTGTTCCTCTAAATCGTTTTATCAATAAAGGGGAAGGTATACCTCTTTTTCCTTGGTAATATTTCCCGTTTAGTTCAGGGCTTTCTACAATGCCATGTGTCCATAATAAAAAGCTGAATTCATCTAGTTGTATAATTGTTCCTCTATCAATAGGGAAACCATCAAACTCATGTTTGCCTGTTGAATGGTTCTTTCTTAGCTTTAATGCTCTCCAATTACTGAATTGTTGAATTTGAAGAAGTTCAATGTTATCAATGCCTTCTAAGGCATTACAGATTCCATCCATTTCGTCTCTCGTAAAATGAGTGGTCTTATGTAATACTAATTTTTTTAGTCCAATTACAGGGTCTATTTTATGATAGGTGTTTCGAATGTTAGTAATCAAACGAAATGCATCATCCTTACTCATGAATGGGTTTCTATTGTAAAAAATAGGCTTCTCTATTGGCTGAAGTAGAAACCTCAAACCGTTTCCATTACCGTCAAAAATCTGACTGCTCCCTAAGACTACTTTTTTGCTTGCGTTTTGTCGAACCGCATATCCTAGCCCAACGAAGGCAGTTTCAGTATTATCAGTTTTGACTTTCCATGGAGTTCCATTAGATTTTACATATATACCAAGTGAAAGCCACCATTTAACTTTTGCTTGATCCTTATAATTGATTGACTTGTCTTCGATGAACTGCAATCGTAAACCTTTCTTTATTGCATAAAGTTTGAGTGAATCATGTAAGTCAAAGTAGGTTTGTTCATTCTTAAGTTCTCTGAAATTCGACCAATAGTCTGGTATGTAAACCGCGACACAATCTATCTCCGTGTTTTTTAAAGAAAGCTTGTCAACCTTGCTCTTTATTAATTCAAAGAATTGAATTACGGAATATTGAATTACTTCTTGACTGTTAATTTCAACAACATATTCGCTTTGAATAGAATTGGGAATTACTAAATGTTTTTTATAAACTTCATCAAAGCCTGGATACTCTTTTAAGTACTCCTTTTCTGTTGTTGGTGTTACAGGACTCAATAATGACTCTAAATGTGTTTTAACTCTTTCAAAACCTTTATCAGGGGAGATTATTGCTATTTGAATCTTTGATGTACTGCCATTTGCTCCGAAACTTTCTTCAAGCGGCCCCAAAATTTTCAATCCATTTATTGGGTGAATGGATTGCTTTGTTTCGTCTTGATGGTGAAAATAAATTAGAGGCTCCTTTGCTTTTGAGTAACTATCAAAACAAAAGAAGCTATCCATTTTTTTTGCTGCCGTAGAGTAATACCCCGAAAGTTTTATTTCAAAATCACCAAGCCGAAAAGTGAGATCTGATTTTCTGTTCTTTAACTCTTTAAACCAAAAGCTTAACTTCTTTCCATATTTTCCATTCCAACGGTTTGAAACAATTGTATTGGTGATATCTTGAACAGTTTTCCTATCAGGCTCGTCACCTGTAGTGTTTTGTATATGAATGGTTGGGCAAATAAGAAGGAACAGTTCCTTATTGACAAATTCTACTTTAAACTCAAATGCTTCAAAAACCTGAATTCCTTTGGGTATTCGGAAATTGAGCCATTTTGGAATGCTGTTGATTTCTTCCTGACTTAATGGATGAATTATGGAATAAAACTTTCGGATACGCCTGCCTTTAGTGTGTAAAGCCAAACCATAATCAGAAATCAATGATTTTTCAATCAATTCATACAGAAGGCCTATATAGAATGAATCTGGATGATGGAAGAGATATTCAGGAATATCAACCAATCTTAGTTCGTCAGTAAAATAATCCTTGAAGAGCTCTTTAATTTCATTCTCATTTCCGAAAAGTGAAAGAGTTTCTCCTTTACTAAAAGCGGCAACTACACTTGAACCATCTAATACTTCACGTAGCTTTTTCCATTTTCCCTCACCATTGATTTTTGTTTTAGTCGAAAATATTGCTTTTGGAAAAGACTTTGTTTTTATTGCATTTAAGAGGATAGGTGTAGTATCCGATTGATTTTGATTCAAGCGAAAGAACTTTCTCTGTTCAAATCGATCATCAGCAATTGAATCAATCTGTTCATTTTTTAATTCACAAACTTTGTATAATTCATGAATGAAATAATCAAAGCTATCGATAACCATAAATCCTGAACGCCCGTTTTGGTTGTTGGCTTTTTCAATAATCTTGATTAATCGTTCATTTGGAACTATGTCTTTAGGAATGCACCAAATCAGACCTTTTGGGAAGGGGTTCGATTCCTCTAATGATTTTTCAAGTGTCTGTAAGACGGATTCGTCACTACCCGAATATCCAACAACTAATAATCCTCGTTTATTAGTAGACTCTATAAAGTAATGATGAAGGTTTTCTTCAAGCTGTTGCAATTCCTCAACAGTGTTTTGCAAAGGATCATAGCGGAAATCTCCATGAAGTTTTACTACAGTTGGAATATCCTTTCTGAAATTCTCAACAGAATTGGCATTTTCAGGTGATACTACTTGACAGGTTATGTCAAGTTTGCTTATTGCTCGTTCTATTAGGTCATCAAAGTTAGTTGTCCAAATAGTATTAAGCTTTTGTTGCTCAACTAGCACGGAAAGACACATAAACCCAATTGAAGGCTTTTTGTCTCTTACGAGATTAGTAAGGAACTCTTTTCTTACTAATGGATCTGGATAACACTTGTCAAAATAGTGGGAGTAAAGGTTTAGGGTCTTAGTATCTTCTTCAACGAAAAAGCTTTGAATTACTTTCTTATTCGCATCAACTTTAAGGTCTTGAAGTTTCTTCCCATTAATTTTCCCACTAGTACTCAGAAGTTCTCTCTTAAAAAACCAAACTAAATCACTGCCTGATGGAACTCCCGAAGAAATTGACGCACCCGCTCCAAGAAATAAATCAAACGACTGATTTGAAAGTACTTTATAACTTCTTAGAAATGTGTTTTTGTCAATTTTTATCATTCAGTTTCTATTTCAAAGCGTTGGCAAAAAAATAGCTCTTTTGGTTTTTTAAAGTGTTTGCCTGTGCTTGGGCAAAAACCAAATGTGCTATTTGTACGTTGGCTCGTTTTTAATGGCATACAACGGTTCTCGGCTATGATTTCGTTGTGGCTGGCGGCTGGTGAGCGACGGCGTGGGCCGGTGCGATTTTCCAGCGAGCCAGAGCCGCGTTACGAAAGCATTCCAGTTATTATTAGTTTTCTTAAAAGTAGGGAATTTAGTTCAAGGCAGAAGGAAACAATGAATTATAGCCAGTGTTACCCAACGTTTTTCTTTAATTCCACTCTAATTCCATCTTTTTCAATTTTCAGGGATATGGAATCTTTCACCCAACCTAGATTATTATTTGTGCGTTCTGAGTTCTGAATGACCTCCGCTGGAATCTGAGTTGTTTTTAGTACTAGTATACTATCATTAAATTTCTCGATTGTATATGTGTTGACTATGTCATAATGTGAGGTCATCAGTTCCTTTTGGTTTATAGTGAAATACTGGTCTTTTTCGCATAGAGATACCTTACTTTGATTATAAATATTTAGCCTATTGGATTTATTAAAACTAAATATTGTGCCTACTTTAAGTTTTCCACAATAGTCGTGTTCAATGTAATCAAAGTTTATCTTAACAATTTTCCATTCACCTACTATCCAATGCGGTGTTTTTTGAATTGTCGCTATTGATTTCTTTTTTGATTGACAATTCAAAAGTGATAGCATTAATATTAATAGGCTTGTTTTTTTCATCATTGTAAATGTTGGGTAACGGTCTAGGCTATGATTTCGTTGTGGAATCATCCGCAGGATTATTCCGCTTAGAAATCAGCCATTGATTAATACTTTTATTTTGGTGTGGCACAAAACCACAATGAATTATAGCCATTGTTGTAACCAGTATTTTTTTCTCAATTTACTCAACTTAATTATCTTGTCACTCCTTAATTTATAAGATTCAGAATAATAGCTGTCTTGAAATAATTTTAGATTATCCCAATTTGAAAAACTCTGATAGTCTTTATCAGCACGATAAGTCGGTTTTACATTTAAATTCCCAACTTTCTCAAAGTCAGTTTTAGAGTTTTTGTAATGTTTTGCATAATACCAACTAATCTGTTCTTTTGGTTTAAACTCTTTATTAATTTGCTGTTCAAGTCCAAACAGAATATTTGCATTTTCAAATTCCTGTTCAGTTGGTTTGTCAGACATTTTAATATCGGTCACTGCAATTAAATTAAGTCCAAATTCCGATTCTTTTTCCGCTTCTAGTACAAACGCTCCACAGAAATCACCGTCACTCAACTTAAATGCTAAACAATCTCCTTTTTCGAAAATTGCACCTCTTAATTTCAAAACCTTTCTTTTTCGAGCGGTTTTCTTTTCGGTAGATATTTTTTCGAGAAAGTTGTCTAATACTTTTTTTCGTTTTGTTAAATCCGATTTCGAGGCGTCAAGTTCTTTCCACAATTCAATATCCTTTTCGGATTCCACTATGTCTTTAATTCGATTGTGGATTTTCGGGTCAAGAGCTTTACATTCCCATTGAGATTTGGCTATGGTAATCCAAAAATTGTTTTGGTCTTCTTGAGAGTCAATTAATTCCTTATTTTCTTTAATTAACTTTTCGGTTATTGCAGAAACTTCCATTCCTTGATTGTATAATTCAAAGAATTCATAATTTATATCTTCATAAACATCATTTGAAGAAATTCCTGTTCCCCAAGTTCCCATAGGCGTTTTTCAATATTGGTTACAACTTGTTTATATACCCAACTTTTATCAGCTTATACCTCCAATGTTGGTGGCTATGCCCAAGTAAGTGATATTTTATTAAGCATATTTTTTGGCAATGCTCAATTTAAATTTGGGGGAGAATGGAGATAAATGTAAGAATTTTCTAGAAAAAGAAAATGTGAATTTCTGTAATGGATCTAAAATTGGGAAAAGCAAACTGAGTATTTAATTCCTAGGTATTTTTAGATTGAGCTGCTTTGATATTTTTATGTTTTTCTTCTATTAGAGGATATTCAGGCCAAAAGTCTTTAGGAGAACACTCCAATGCTATTGCAATTAAATTCAAGTGAATTGTATTGTATTTGGCTTTTTTAGAAGGAGCTTCTATCTGTGAGATAAAACCAATATTTTTTCCAATTGCTAGAGATAATTCTTCCTGCGTCACATCTTTGGCTTCTCGAATTTCTCTAACTCTTGTTATTATATAACGTTCTATTTCATCCAGTGATTCGTGCATCCATCAAATTGAAACAAATTCTCAAAGAATAATTATGTACTATAGTACAGATTAAAAAATATTGTTATATTCGTCTAGAATTACATAATTTGCGATTCTTCGTTTAGAACATATTTGAAGCTTTCGCTTAGAGTCTTGGTTTGAAAACTGGTAATTTTTATGCAACAAGACAATAAGCAGATGGCTCACGACCCGGGCGTGGGCTCTCTTATTGTTGCAAGGTATACCAGTACCCCAAACCGATAAGTTGAGTTACACGCCCAACTTTTTCTTAGCGTTTGTTTTTTTTTTTTTTTTCGTTTCGGAGTTTCGCCCAACCAATGGGTTATGGGAAACATTTGGCAATATTTTTCTGTAGGGTTTACACCGTGTTTTTGTTCAATTTTCGGGGCCTGTCACTCGGTGTTCGATATCCTGTTTACAAAGAAGCCAAAGAATCCCGTTTAATCCTTGGGCTATAGTTGTGGGATACACGTTACATACTTTTCCGGTTCACGATATCCTTTGGTCCCATAACTGATGACTACATTTTTTTGGGCAACCGGCCCGATCACGTAACCATGGTCTTTTTGGTTTAGGAATCCTATTTCTGGGTATGCTTTTACCCGGACAGGATGGCCTATGTCCGAACCTTGATGTCCTTTTGGAAGTTACGGAATTTCCGTGACTTATGGGACAGTGTGGAGAATAACTAACGCTTTAATCAAAAGAAATCAATTTATGCAACGAATAACAATACGCATGCGCAGGGGTATCCTGCTTGTGCTACTCTATGTCTTTTTAACGCCACTTATTTCATTTAATGTGCAGGCGGGCACTGTCTTGGAACCACCACAGGCCACCATTGCCGGCACCGTGACCGATAGGTCCGGGAAACCCCTGGCCGGGGTGAATATTGTGGTGGAGTCCAAGAATGTTGGTGCCATGTCCGAATTGAATGGTTCCTTTTCCATTAATGCAGGTCCTTCGGATGTCCTGGTCTTTTCCATGGTGGGTTATAAAACGCTTTCCGTGCCCATAGGGGGTAGGGAAGAGCTCTTTGTTGCCTTGGAGGAAGATATAACGGTACTGGGTGAGGTGGTCCTCAATGCAGGGTATTATACCGTTTCCGAGAAAGAACGTACCGGAAATATCGCCACGGTCAAGGCAGAAGTTATCGACAAGCAACCCGTTGATAATCCTTTGGCCGCGATGCAAGGACAGATGGCCGGGGTAAACATTGTACAGAACACCGGGGTGCCCGGTGGCGGTTTCGAAATCGAGATCCGTGGCCAAAACTTTATCAATGGGGCAACGGATCCCCTTTTCATTGTTGACGGGATTCCCTTTGGGTCGCAATCCTTGGGTTCCAATGATGTTTCCAGGGATATTGTGAACGCGGACATCAGTCCATTGAATGCCATTAACCCCAATGATATCGAAAGCATCGAAGTGTTAAAAGATGCCGATGCTACTGCCATTTACGGATCCCGAGGAGCCAATGGGGTGGTATTGATCACCACCAAAAAGGGAAAGGCCGGTAGGACACGTTTCGATGCCCGTTTTAGCAGTTCGCTCGGTCAGGTCACCCATTTTTTAGAGCTTATGGATACCCATCAATATCTGGAAGTCAGAAGGGAAGGAATTGTCAATGACGGCTTCGGCGACCTAATCGACAATCCTGGTTTTGCGAGCTTTTGGCCGGACGTTGCCCTATGGGACGAAGACCGATATACTGATTGGCAGGAGGTATTGATCGGCGGTACGGCCTACAGGAACAGTGCGCAGCTCTCTGTGTCAGGGGGAAGCGAACGTACACAGTTTTTGGTCAGTGGTGGGTATCAGAACCAAACCACTGTCTTTCCCGGGGATGCCAATTATAAGAAAGCAACGGTCCATAGCAATGTGAATCACCGATCCGGCAATGGTAGGTTTAAGATCAACCTTTCCACCAGTTATACCCATGAGGACAACCTGTTACCAAGGTCCGACCTTACCTTTAAGGCCTATACCCTGGAGCCCAACGCTCCCAAACTCTATGATGAGGAGGGAGACTTGAATTGGGAGGACAACACCTGGGACAATCCCCTGGCCACCCTTGAGCAAAAGTACCAAGCCAAATCGAGCACCTTAATAACCAACGCATTATTGTCCTATTCCATTTTCAAGGATTTAGAGGTAAGGACCAGTCTGGGCTATACGGACTATCGGATGAACTCGGACAGGATATTGCCGAGTTCTTCACGGAATCCAGGCTTGAATCTTACCCCGCAGGGCTATTCCAACCTGACCACCAATACCTCCAGAAGGAGCTCTTGGATCGTGGAGCCCCAAATGCAATGGAAACACGATTGGGACAGCTTTGCCTTGGATGTGCTTGTGGGCTCCACCTTCCAACAACAGACCACGGAACAATTGGTGTTGCGCGGACGCGGTTTTCCCAATAACAAGTTGATCTATAATATGGCGGCCGCTGAAGAGGTGGAGGCCCTGAACAGTTTGGACAGTGACTACAGGTACAATGCAGTTTTTGGCAGGATCAATTTAAAGTTTTTCAATAGGTACATACTTAACCTTACAGGACGAAGGGACGGCTCTTCACGGTTCGGACCGGGACGGCAGTTCGGTAACTTTGGAGCAGCTGGCCTTGCTTGGATATTTTCGAAAGAGCGGCTATTTTCTGAAAGCTCACTATTGAGTTTCGGAAAGCTACGTGCCAGCTATGGGGTTACGGGAAGTGACAATATAGGGGACTATAGGTATCTAGATACCTATACGGTAACTGGCGACAACTATGATGGAACAACCGCTTTGAGTCCAACGGGAATATTCAATCCTTTTTTTGGATGGGAATCGAACAACAAATTAGAGGCTGGCCTTGAATTGGGCTTTATTAGGGACCGTATATATATCAATGCTTCTTGGTACCGAAACCGTTCTTCCAACCAGTTGGTCGGTATACCCTTGCCCGCCACCACCGGATTCTCAGAGCTCACGGGAAACTTTGATGCCACAGTGGAGAATTCAGGTGTTGAGCTTGACCTTCGAACGGTTAATATCCAATCCCAAAAATTCAAGTGGACGACAACCTTTAATCTTTCAGTGCCCAAGAGCAAATTGGTCCGTTTTGATGGACTTGAGAACTCCACCTTCTCCGACCGTTATGTAGTGGGAGAGCCTTTGTCCATTACAAAGCTCTACCGCTCCTTGGGTGTAGATACGGAAACGGGGCAATACCAATTCGAGGACTATAACGGGGATGGTGAGATTACCTTCACCGAAGATCGTCAATGGATCGAGGACCTCGCCCCCAAGTTTTATGGTGGGCTTGCCAATTCCCTTCGTTGGGGCAACCTGACCTTTGACTTTTTGCTGCAGTTCAAAAAACAGTTGGGCTATAACACCATAAGGTACAATGCCGTTCCAGGGTACCGAGGGAATTCCAGTGTCAAACTGTATGACAGATGGCGGGAACCGGGCGATATGGAATCGGTACAGATCGCAGCCAGTGGTTTTGTCATCGGTGCGGGCCAGGGCGACCTACAACGAAGAAGCAGTGCGGCTGTATCGGATGCCTCTTTCATCCGGGTAAGGAACATTTCATTGAACTATAATGTACCAGGCTTGGATGGACTGGATGTTGATATATACCTACAGGGACAGAACCTATTGACTTTTACCAATTACGATGGTCCCGATCCGGAGCAGACCATCAACAATCAATTACCGCCGCTCAGACAGCTGACCTTGGGGCTTAAACTAGGATTTTAATCAATAAACAAAGTATAATGAAACATAAAAGCAAGTATGAATGTATAAAACGGGAATCAATGGTTTTGATACGACTCTTGGGTATGTCCCTTATATTGACTATAACCGGTTGTACGGATTTTGTCAACGTCGACCCACCCCAAAACATCATGGTCTCACAGACCGTGTTCCAAGATGCATCAACAGTGGAATCGGCCATGGCCGACCTGTATTTTTCGGCACGGGAAACAGGCATGGTCTCGGGGAGCAATGGATTCGCTACGCGCATGGGTATCTATAGTGATGAACTCAATTATTATGGATTTGATGTCCAATTGGTGCAATTTTACCAAAATCAGGTGTTGCCAGCCAATACGGAAGTGTTTAATTGGTGGGAAGAGGCCTATAGCGTTATCTATGGTGCCAATGCCATTGTTGAAGGGACAGCGTCCAGTAGTAATTTGGACCGAATGGACCAAGATCGGTTCAAAGGACAGGCGCTTTTTGTCCGTGCCCTGATGCACAGTAATTTGGTATCCGTATTCGGTGACGTTCCCTATATCACGACAACAGATTACGGGGTGAACAGTAGGGCAGAAAGAATGCCAGAGACCGAGGTCAGGGAGCAAATCGTGGCCGATCTACTTTTGTCCTGCAAACTATTGGAGAACGCTGTCGTTGACAATGGGGAGCGAACCTTGCCGGACCAATATGTGGCAAAAGCTCTTTTGGCTCGAATGCACCTGTATATGGGGAAATGGGAAAAGGCCGAAGAGGCGGCTACTGAATTGATATCTGTCTTTGATCTGGAAGAAGAACTCGAAAACGTTTTTTTGAAGAGCTCCCAAGAAACGATTTGGCAATTGAGCCATGGTGAGCTTCCTGGTAATACCCAAGAGGCCGTACAATTGATCATATTGATGATTCCCGGTCAGAATTTTGCCATGTCGGAGGAACTATTGGCCGCTTTTGAAGATGGGGACTTGCGGCGAACGGAATGGGTCGATAGCATATCGGATGCAGAAAACACCCTAACCCTATATTATCCCAATAAGTACAAGGCACGGTTCGATGCCACGGAATCCCTTGAATATTCCATTCAGTTTCGATTGGCGGAACAATTCCTGATAAGGGCAGAGGCCCGTGCACATCAAGGTAACTTGGTCGGGGCCCTGGAGGATCTCAATGCAGTACGCAATAGGGCAGGTCTTACCGATGTGGTGGTGAATTCGGAAGATGAACTACTGGAGGCCATCCTTCATGAACGAAGGGTTGAACTGTTCACTGAACAGGGGCACCGATGGTTCGACCTCAAACGTACCGGAAGAGTGTCTGAGGTACTTGAGTCATTGAAGTCCGGTTGGGAGGACACAGATGTGCTGCTACCGGTCCCTGAGAGCGAACTGCAGGCCAATCCCAACCTATTGCCGCAAAACCAAGGCTATTAACACGGGACTAGTTTCTCGTATTGTACTTCCAGAAAGGTACAAGAGTATGATACAGGGGCTCTCTCTAAAACGAAAAAAATGAAAAAAAAATTATGGTTATGCTTGTTGTGGACTTTGCCCTACCTGGGCATTTCCCAACAAGTAGATGAATGGTCCGATATAGAAGAAAAAAACGCGACGAGTGATTTTATGAAGACCGAATTGGTGGAGGGCAGATTATATGTGGAACTGCCCGAATCAAGCATGGGCCTACCCATCCTATTGACCCGAATAGGACGGTTGACCAGATACGAGACCAAACAGGTGGTATTTCGAAAGTCAGGAGATCAGATGTATTTGGAGGAGCCCAGGATATGGTCGGAGACCGGTATATGGCTTCCGGTACAGGATGATCCCAAGTTGGAAAGGAACGTATTGGGGGTATTTCCCATAATGGAAGAGGCTACCACGAGTTATCGTTTCGATATTACAGATTTGTTGTTCGACAGATCTCTGGGGTGGGAAGTCTTAAACGATGAACCGGCCGTACCCAGTTTGACCGAAGTCACAGGGACAAAGCGAATGAAGGATGAGGTGATGATCCAAGTTCAAGTGGGAAGGCAAAAGGACAGAGCCAAGGTCTTACAACCCGTACATTATAGTTTTCTTAAACTGACAAAGCCCATGGAACCCAGAAGGTTCGATTATCGAATGAGTTATTGGATCGAGAGCAGGAGTCCAGGACGCAACCATACCAAAAATGAAGCGGGGAGCATTGCCCGGAGACGATTGGAAAAAAAATACAAGGACCGGAAGATGAGTGTGCCCATCAGACCGATCACCTTTACCCTTTCCCCGGACATTCCCAAGAAATGGAGGCCCTATGTCAAGGCGGGCATTGAGGAGTGGATGCCGGCCTTTGAGTCGGCCAGGTTCAAGGATGCGATTGTGGTCAAAGAGGTCGATAGCTTGGATAGCTGGTCTGAATACAGTTTGGGGAATTCCATGGTCCGGTGGATGGGCAACGAGAATATCCGATGGTTCGGTGAAAAACCGAGTGGTTCGACGGTGAACTATGTGGTGGACCAGAGGTCCGGTGAAATCATCAAATCGGATGTGCTATTGCGGACTTCCTATGAACATTTGATGGATGAATATTTTATCCGTTGCGCTGCCCTGGACGAGAGAGCTCGGTCCTATCCCTTTCCTGATGAGCTATTGGGGGAACTGATACAATCCTTGGTGGCCCATGAGACCGGACATTCTTTGGGCATCACGGACAATAACTTCGGGGAGTACAGATATCCCGTGGAGCGTATGGGCGATACAAATTGGCTTGAATCCATGGGGCACACCCCGAGTATCATGAACTATGCGCGACACAATAATCTGGCGCAACCGGAGGACAAGGTGCCACCTTCGCTCTTGATACAGAAAACGGGACCGACAGATGCCTATTATATCCGATGGGGGTATCAGGAGTTTCCTGAGGATATGCCTTTCGAGGAACGTGCGGATAGTCTGGAAGCCATTGTTCGTTTGCAGGATACGGTCCCTTGGTACCGCTTCACTTACAATCGGTGGGATTATATGGGGCCAGTGGCCACGGACGAGGTGGTCGAGAGCAACAACCCGATCCAAGGAGCACGTTTGGCCCTGAAGAATTTGGAGCGGGCCATTGCGTTGTTGCCCACGATCAATCGTGACAAAAAGGATAACGTACTAATGGAACGGCTTCATCGAAAAGGGATAAAATTATGGTACTATATCATGAAGAACGTGAATTCTCTGATTGGGGGCTATGAGATTTTTTATAAGGCCATGGACCAGCCCGGTAAGATGTACGAGCCCATACCTTTAGAGATTCAACAGGAGGCCATGGAATTCTTGTTGGACCAAATTTTTTATCCACCACAGTGGTTGGCTCATCCATCATTCCTTACCAACTCCAAGCTGACGGTCTATCCCGATCACCTGCTCCTTAACCAAGAGGCATTGGTAAAGGAAATGTTTGGTACCAGATTCTTGAAACGCTTGCAATATATGGGGACACTCCAAGGGTTCGAAGGGGTGATGAAGAACTATTTTGGACAATTTCAGACTGAACTTTTTAGCGAGTTGAACGATGAATTGGCCGTTGGGCCGAGGAAGCAGGGATTGCAATCCACCTATATCGATTGGTTGATAGGGGCCATTGAGAGGGAACCATCGGATATAAGCAATAGCTCAAGGTCGTTTGTCCACACCGACTACACCAAAGGTATCATGACAGGACAGTTAATGGAGTTGAAAAACCAATTGGAAAAAAAGTTGTCCAAAAAGAAGGATTTAAAGGATAAGGGACATTGGAAACGGTGTTTGTCCAAATTGGACAGGGCTTTTGGCCCATAACATGTTTAGATGCCCGGATGGTGTCGGGTATCCTCGTGTAAGGTACTGCGAAGCTTGCTTTCGTTGTTATTTGAGTTAGTAATAAAGGTGTCCCTTGGGACACCTTTATGTTTTGCTCTGTTTGATGGGGTCCTATTCCCAATCACGTATTTGGTCCTCCAGAGCCATGGTTTTGTACACTGGATTGGATTCCTTAAAGCAATAGCCTTGTCCGGTATCTGGACAATCCGTCTGCACCGGGAGCGGGCCGTTAGGTGAACTGATGTACCCTGTGACGGGCAGGTTACTTTCTTCAGTTGCAAATGCAAGGCCAACCGCCAAAAGTATGGCGAAGGCCGGTAGAACAATTTTTAAAAAACTTGACTTCATAATATTAAGTTTTAACTATGATACCTACTCTATTTTAGGTTTTCGGTTTCCCCTGTCCTGCGCAGTTTTTTATTGAGTAGTTTGTCTTTGGTTTGTTTTTTGTCCAAGATGATGGCCACAAGGGCCAATACCATAAAAGCCATATTGAATAAGATATGATCATTCCAATGAAGGGTCGACAACACCCCTCCACAGGAGCAGGGCACATACTCGCTGAACTGGAGCACGGCCGCGATATACAAAGTGAATATTCCCAATAGAATGAAGCTGGCATACATGCCCATAGCACGGTATTTCCCGATAAGGAGCAAACCAACGATCACGAGCTCAGCAAATGGTACAAGCCATTTCAGCCAAGATGCTAGTGGTGAGATATACGGCATTTGTTCCAATCGCATTTCAAAAATCTCTAATTGGATCAATTTGGTTACCGCTGTATACACAAAAAGAATCGTCAGCAAAAGGCTGAACAAGGTAATGAGTTTCGAGTGGATTCCTTTGTATGACATATCCTTTGGGTTGATATGACAAAGTTCGGAAGTCCGATATATCTCTAAGGGAGTATTTGTTATCTGAAACGGATTAAATAATTGATATTAAGGTTTTTATGACCTTAAATCAGTGGGGGACATTCCATATTTGTCCTTGAATGCCCTTGAAAAATGGGTCTTGCTCTTAAATCCGGTCATTTGGATAATCTGCTTTATCGTCAAGGTGCTGTGCTGGATAAGGGTCCTTGCCATTCTGAGGCGCTCCCTGATCAGAAATCTAAAAATGGTCGTACCGTAAATCTGTTTGAAACCATATTTCAGTTTGTACTCGTTGGTGCCCATCTGTCGTGCTAGGTCATTTAATTTGGGAAGGTCATTGTCCAGGTTGCTGATGATCATATCATGGACATCCCTGATGATTTGGATGTCCTCCGGGGTCAACGAGACCTTGTGCTGCTTGAACCCCTTGGTCACTTTGAGCCTTTTTTTGGGAAGGCCTGTTTCAAAGGGTTCCCCCTTGGAAAAGAAGACAGAGTTCAATAGGATTTTTTGACCGCTCCCATCCAATGCTTGGTAAACCGATATTTGAAAATCCTTGGCCAGCAAAAGACCATCCTTTGTAATGAATTCCAGAAACAATACCGTTTCAGACCGCTCCCGCTTCAAATGTTTGGACATCTTCTTGTTCCATCTTTCTGCGGACTTTTCATTCATGAATTTAGTGATGGGCTTTCCGATAAGCTCCTTGGGGGGATGGGACATTAGGGAGCAGGTTCCGTTGGTGAGCAATTCAATTTGACCTTGAGAGTCCAAGATCAGGGACAATTGGATGATACACTGTGGGGTATTGTGGGCATTGGCAAAACCCTGGTGTATAAAGGCAGCCCCTATTTCCTCATTGACCATGTTGAGCATGACCACCAAGGAGGCGATATTGTCATTTTTATCCGATGGTTCTATGGAATAGAAAAAATTTCCCTTGGCCATTTCCAAGAGCATCGTTTGGATGCGTTTTACCCTAAAGTCATCACTGTTCGGCATTTGCTGATAATTGCTCAGTTGTTGTCATTTTCTTTAACCTCCAAATAGGCCAAGGCCTCGGATGTATTGCTAAAGGTCCGTGTAGGTACCTTATGGGCATGGGTGTCCAGGTAAATGGAACTGATCATGTCCGTAACCGGTGGATCGACCAATAAGGCCAACTTTTTGACCCAAAGGGAACCATCCAAGGCCAAATAGTCCCTGGCGGCCTTGTCAATATTCCTCACCTCCCGTATATCGCAGAGCACGGGCATTGTTTTGCCTTCTTGCAATTCCATCCGATCCTTGACTATCAGTTGTGCCGCCTTAAGATTGATACCGGGCACTTTCTTATAAATGATGTGCAACAAATCTTCGGTCAACAGATATACAGCGTAGGTGTTTTCAAATGTCCTTTTCATTTCTAGAAAACTGGTTAGCGCAATCAATTTACAAAAATATTGCAATTGAATGTATTGAAACATTGGTATCTTAACTTATAATGGGTATAGAGTTATCTAAAAAGGAGTAATTGTTATCTGAAAAGGATTAAATAATATCCTTATACGTGTTAATCTGACAAATGCTATTACTTTTTATGACAATTTAAACCAAACGATATGGCAAAGATCAAACACCGCAATTTTCTTAACACGGTACACGAAGTCTTTACCGATGCCAAACAGGCTGGGGTATTCCACTGGTACGCCGGAGGACAGTCCTTTTCGGGTAGGGCCATAGGGGTAGGGGGCAGGGAACTGTACCATTTTGTAGCCACAGGGAATCTGGGACCGGAACAGAACTTTCGATTAAAAGCGGCTTCCTTGGAGAATAGAAAGCTGGGCGCGAATTTCTATAAAAGATATGCCTATCTGCAGACCATCGACAATTTCATCTTGGAAATGATCGGGGACATGGAAGGACGGTATTAATGGGCAGTGATCATGAAGTACCAAAAGTTGCTATCAGAATTCGAGGGTCAATTGGACACCTTGGAAAACGGGAACGGAGATGTGCTGTTCAAGGCGGAAAAGGGCATTGCGATTGTTGAGAAGTGTATCCGAAAGCTGCAAAAACAGGTTACAGGAAAAACCTTTGCCACACAATCCGATGAGATCTACTTTTTCAAGCATGTCAAGCCCCAGATCATTAGTAAGCTGATCTATTACGCCAGACTCTTCAGTATTGAGAGTAAGCGCCCCCGTGGAAACAATTCCGCCCAGATAAAGTATCTCCAAAACCAAATTGACAAGTTACAGGCTTTCTTCAATGACAATTTGGAATTCTATAACTATTATCGGCGTGGTGCCATGTCCATGGATGAGCAGTATTTTGTAAGGGGCAACCGGGACCTGCGCATGCCCTTGGAGTCCTTCCATTTTTTGATCGATGACCAGTTCTCCACCTGTCAGGACGGCACGGTGGCCACCATCATGGCTTATGACATGCTCATCGTGTACCTGAGAAAGGAAGTGGACGATCTGAACAATAATATGGAACCTACTAAGAACACTATCATGGAAAAACCTTCGAAATTATTCTGGACCGGAAGCAAGACCGACCTAATCGAACTGTTGTATGCTCTACATGCAAGTGAGTCCATCAATGGAGGCACAGTCGATATCAAGGAAATGGCCTCCCACTTTGAACATTTTTACAATGTGGACCTGGGCAATTACTACCATACCTTTATAGAGATAAGGTCACGAAAGACCAGTAAAACAAGGTTTATGGACAAGCTCATTCAACTGCTTAACCAGCGCATGGAATCCTTGGATGAGTGAGTTTGTGTTTTCCCAAGTTGGTGCCCACCTTGGGAATTTTGGTTTTGAGCCAGATTCGCCCCCATTTTTTTATCCTACAAGGCACTAGAATTGATCGCTATGTGCCAAATCCCTCCATTTGTGACCAAATTTTATGTTGCATAAATCTTTCCCAAGGTGGGTCCCACCTTGGGAAGTTTTTCCAAAATCATTTTTCAGTTTTGTCGATGAAAGTCAAATCAGTGGATGGGCCATCAAATGAAATGACAGTAATTGGATGGTCCTTCTTTTTAAAAACTCAAAAACTATGGGAGCGACCATAATTACTACAGAAGACCTGATGGAGTTCAAAATGGAACTACTGGAGGATATTAAGGAACTTTTGAAAAACGAAAATGGACATGGAGCTAAGAAATGGATCAAGTCCAATGAGGTCCGCGAACTCTTGGGTATATCCCCGGGAACACTTCAAAATCTTAGGATCAATGGCACCTTGCCCTTTACACGGATAGGTGGCGTGCTGTACTATGATCATGGGGATATCATGGAAATCCTAGAGAGGAACAAGGTCCATACCCATGTCTAAGTTTTGGGCGACATCAATTATATCAAACACCTGAACGGGGTCTTTGGAAAGTTTGCCAAGGACGGCCGTTTGAACCCGACCCACATCAGTCTCTATGTGGCCCTTTTCCAATTATGGAACAATAGTTTCTTCAAGGACAGCTTTTACATCAATAGGGCAGAAGTGATGGGATATTCCAAAATAGGCTCCAAGTCCACCTATCACCGTTGCATCAAGGAGCTCAACCATTGGGGCTATATCCGATACGAGCCCTCTCACAATCCGTTCAAGGGGAGCCGGATCAAGTTGTTCGATTTTGGGACAAGCAGTGGACAAGTACCGTACCCAAGCCATACCAAAATCGGGACAAGTACTGGACAAGCACTGGTACCTATAATAAAACATATACAAACCGGTAAAAACAATACAAATCATTTAAAACCGGAAAATTTTAAAAAATCAAGGTTCAATGCATTTGAAAAAAAGGAAAAACGGTATGGCACTGTTCCAAATAGGGACAACCTCCGAACAACCAAGGACAAGGATTACAATCAACCACTTTGAACTATCGAGCCCCACATATCATTACCGAGGGTACGGTCCAATATGAACTGGGATCGCTTCAGGGACGTGAAATCCATTATGATTTTGAGAAGATGTTGGTGTATCTCGAGGCCAAGGGAAAATTGTTGTTTGGGAAGAAGTTCAAGATCTACCATGAGGACCGGGACATCATTTACCGACTGTGCTTATACGCTATCAGGGACAGGAAACGCTGTAAACAGCAGGGCATCGATATAGATAAGGGGATATTGCTTTCGGGTCCCGTGGGTTGTGGAAAGACGAGCTTGATGAAATTACTGAAATTCATGGTTCCGCACCAAAGGCCTTACGCTGTCATCCCGTGCAGAAATATTGTGTTTGGATTTAACCATTTGGGGTACAAGGTCATTCACGACTATGGGGATGCCCAGTTCTACTGTTTTGACGACCTTGGTGTAGAACCGGATGGCGTACATTTCGGTCAGGAGTGCAATGTGATGGGGGAAGTCCTTTTGTCGCGTTACGAGCTGTTTATGGATTCTAGGAGAATGACGCACGCCACCACCAATTTAAACGCCGAGGAACTGGAAGAGCGTTATGGGAACAGGGTGCGTTCACGTATGAGGGAATTGTTCAATTTGATGGCATTCAATAAAGGCAGCAAGGATAAACGAATGTAACTTAAAGATTAGGAGGGAAATGGGTTTTTATAACCAGGACCCGTTAAAGATTTTGTGTGTTATGAGCATGTCCCATAGGGTGTCCTGGCCATTTTACCTGCTCGTTGATCCGTGTGCCGCATAGGGTTATGGATTTGGGTTCTCATCGGGCCAGCGGTTTGGCACCCGGGTGTGGAAGCTGGCAATGCAATTGCCGATGTGGTATTTGGAGATTATAATCCATCTGGTAAATTAACTGCCACATGGCCGATAAATGTAGGACAGATTCCCATATACCATAGTGCGAAGGTCACAGGGAGACCCGCTCCTGAAAGTGGGGAGTTCCAAAAATTTAGGTCGAACTATCTGGACGAGCCCAACACACCTTTATTGCCCTTTGGGTATGGATTGAGCTATACCACTTTTGAATACTCCGACCTTAGGGTGAGCAAAAAGGAAATTGGTCAGGGAGAATCGGTTTCGGCCACCGTTACGGTGAAAAATACAGGTGGTCAAGCTGGGGAAGAAGTGGTGCAGCTATATTGGAGGGATGTGGTCAGAAGCATTACCCCACCGAAACGACAATTGAAAGGGTTCCAAAAAATAAAGCTGAAAAAAGGGGAGCGAAAGGAAGTGACAATTACCTTGACTCCGGATGATTTAAAATTCTATGATGCCCAATTGGAATTTGTTTCAGAACCTGGTGAATTCAAAATTTTTGTGGGAACCGATTCCAATGCCGATTTATCGGAATCTTTCATTCTAAGGTAAAATACGGTGTTCCTTACTGGTTGAGGCAGATGGTTGTGGCCACCCAAAACAAAAAAATGAGCAGTTTCAATAGATGGTGGTTGAGGCATGAGGTTCAAGTTTTTTGCCGTAGTGGAAGCAGCCCGGTTTTAACC
>Ga0160419_100371_pt1:5000-29529 | contig 29529 bp, 13 predicted proteins | sample CelAP2metagpilot_2_FD_108196 | JGI IMG/M metagenome (GOLD analysis project Ga0160419, IMG submission 108196) | Phycosphere-associated microbial communities from Cellana algal ponds in Kailua-Kona, Hawaii, USA - Cellana AP2-4-25 metagenome pilot ... | reverse complement strand
GGGGGGGGGCGGGCGCAGGAGGGGGGGGGGGGGGGGGGGGGGGGGGGGGGGGGGGGGGGGGGGGGGGGGGGGGGAGAAAAGGAGAGGAGGGGGGAGGGGGGGGGGGGGGCACGGATCCAAGACCATGAGGAAGAAGACATAATATGAGAGGATGTAAGAAATATCAGGCCAATGGGGCATTAGATACAGCATGGGTGGGAAGGGATTGAAGGACATGAAGAGACGAGCACGTACCGCTGCCGCGGCCCTGCCCAAAGCCTGGCACACGCCAAGCCTCAGCCACGGGCCCCATCAAGAGGACGAGGATGGAAGAGACCGCCACAAGAGCGGCCCCTGCGCGCATTGCGCGGCGGTTGGAGGAGGGGATGGTGGTGGCCATTATTGTGGATGTCGTGGGAAAGGTTTTGCCAGACCCAACAAACGCGCCTTACTGGCCCCGGTACTTTCCCTCCCTCTACTGCTGCTGCTTTACAAGCCTGCCCGAGACGCCAAGCAAGCAACGAAAGACTGGTCCTTCTGTCAGGGGTGCGTAAAATGGGTGGGTGTCGGTTCAGTTCAATGTTTTTTTTGTATGTTTACATGTAGGATAGCCTCCTCCCCTCGCCCTTTTTCCCTCACCGGCCCTATCTGCCCGCCCCGCACTCTGACAAACTCACCACAACAGGCCCGGCTCAGTGACAAGGATTGTCTGTTCGAGAGGTATGTGTATGTTAGAATGCGTGGGTTGGCCTAAAAATGCTGCGGTGAGTATCAACAGAAGACGAGCGACGTTGGCTCCGTTGTTGCAAGCATGATCGCCAAGGTGCTTTGGGCACACGATGGATGATGCCAGTACACCCGCGACCGACTTGATCGTGTGCATGGTCGGGCACATTCAAGTCGTGGCCCTTGCCTTCGTCCTAGATAGATATAGATAGCGAAGGCAGCAACAAATATCACAGACGGGTTTGGACCCTAGATACCTCATGGAGAGGCTCGCCTTCACCGACCAAGAAAGCGAGCCAAGGCAACAAGGCACAAATAAAATGGGACGGGAGATGACCATTCATCGCAACAAGTGCCGCAAAGTGCTTACCATCCAGTCGTGAAGACGCTTGTGTATTTCTTCAAAAAAAGACTCGCAACAGCAAAGCTATCGCGACGCACGACGGACAATGCCTTTGCCTGGCAAAAACCCGATGGATGATGATCGACGCGTCGCTCGCGGTCAGGACAGGGACGTGGAGCGACACACAGGCCTGTCGCCGCGGCTTGTTGATCTCCGGGGGTTACCGTGTGACTGATGCTTCCTTTCCCTCTCTGTCGACCTCCTCTCTCACCCAATCCACACGCCCACGCTCCCAATCACGTTCACAGGGCCAGCGTCTTCATCTCTTTTCCGACCCCGGGCGGGCCCACCCAGCACAAAGCGACGCAAGAGCATGGATGACCAAGCCAAGGCGGAGGCCATGAAACGGGCCAGGAGCATTGTGGCCTCTCTTGGCATAAAGCTTTCCCGTCCCGCCCAACCTGCCTCTGCCCCCACTCCCTCCACTACCGCCAGGTCTGTCCTTCACTCCGCTGCCCCTCCCACCACCAGCACCGTAGCTGCCTCTGCTCCGAGCAACAATTACCATAAAGAGGAGGAAGAGCAGGAGGGTGCTGCCACCACCTCCTCTTCCTGCTCCTCATCCTACCTTTCTTCGGGCGCAGCTGCGATGCAACATGCCATAACCCCCTCTCCTGTCTCTACGGGTCATCACAAGCCTTTACCCCCCCCGGAATCGGTCCTTGAGAAAGTACAAAAGGTCCAAGAGAAATTGAAGGAGAGTCACGCGGCGTTTGAGAAGGGAAGGTCGTGTATAGATCAGGTAGGGAGGAAGGGAGGGGAGGACGGAGGGGCGGAGGAGGGAGGAAGATGGCAAGGAAGAAAAGGAGGTACTTGAATGTCGCTGAGATCGCTGACCAATTTTTGACCTGCCCTGCTTTCTCCCCTCCCTCCCTCCCTCCCTCCCTCCCTCCCTCTTATTCTAGTCCGAACGCGATCGTCTCGCACAAGCCAAGGCTAGGAACATGGCTTTCTTACGATCAAAATTGCAGGAGGAGCGTACCAAGAAATATGGTTTCGACAAGGAGGGAGGCGGGGAGGGAGGGAAGGAGGGCGGAGGGAGAGGGAGGCGTCGGTCACAATCCCGTTCTCGGTCTCGGTCTCGGTCTCGGTCTCGGTCTCGGTCTCCGCGCTGGACAGGAGGGAAAAGGCAAGGAGATAGAGGTGGTGGTAGAGGGTGGGGAGGAGGAAGGGAGGGGAAGAAGAGGGCAAGGATGGCAGGCCTGGGTGCGACTACTGTGAGCGAGACAGAGAGCAATTCGGTGTATGTGGCGGGTTTACCGGCACAGGCGACCTGGGATCACTTAGGGGAGAAAGCAGGGAGAAAGGGAGGGAGGGAGGGAGGAAGGGAGGTAGGGAGGGAGAGGTACCTATGCATGGAAGTCATCGCATTGAATTTTATTGAATTTCTTCCCTTCCTTCCTCCCTCCCTCCCTCCATCATTCCCTTTCCTACCGTCTACTCGTCTTCCTCGTCCTGTCGCCGCCGTCGGCCCTCCTTTCCATACGTCCGCCCTGCATTCTTTCTCCATGGGTATCATCACACTCTTTTCCATCCTCTTCCTTCCTCCCTCCCTCTCTTTCCCTCCTATTTGCCTCCTCATCTATATATTCTACACACACACACACACATATATATATATATATATATTCACTCCTCTTCCCGGAACTCATACCTCCTTCAAAATATTAAAAAAAAAACATATTGAATAAATCAAATAACTAAATATATGAATTAAACAAATAATTAAAATGTGAAAAAACAAATATAAAGACGCCCTTTTTGCTCCCTATGGCCATCTGCGCCGCATCAAGATTTATCGCGACGCCCACGGGAAGCCCAAGGGAGATGCCCTCATTACATACGCCAAGCCCGGCTCTGCCACCGCTGCTATAAAGAAGGTACCTCCCTACATTCCTACCTTCCTCTACCCTTATTTGTGTGTACATATTTTTGATTAAAGAAATCATTATTTATGTATTCGTCTATTCACACAAACACACACACCACCCATGCGTCTGTCAATAGCTCAACGGGCATGTAATTGCGCCACAGCATTCTCTCGTCCTGAGCAAGGCCGATTTCTCCTACAAAGAAGAAGGGAACAACGTACACGAAGGACTCGGCTTCGACGATCACCTCGCCCATCCTGCGCAGGAGGAAGACGAGCAAGAGGACTACGAGGTGCTCCCTCCGGAATGTAAGTATTTATTTCTTTCCCTTCCTCCCTCCCTCCCACGCACCCTTCTGTCCCTCATTCCTCGTGTTTTGGTTGTTATTGTTACAGTGCTCAGTGCAGATCCCAATTGATGAGAAATATGTATCGAACAACTGTATAATAAATTATTTTATAAATAAATTATTTTATAAATTGTTCGAGTGGGTGAATGAATGAATCAATATATACATGATCGAATGCATGAAACAAATGAATAGATAAAATAATTCAGTAAAATCATATTAATCCACAAAATAAATATATGAAAGTGGAAAAAATATATAAAATGGAAAAAGAGATGTGAAAAATATAACAAATGAATAAAATAATTTATCAAATATGGTGAAAGAAAACATAGATAAATACACAAATATTGAATATCATAGAAGCCAAAATACGATCACCTAATTTATGCTTTTCTTCATTTTTCTCTTGACAGGTGAAGCAGACAAATTCCCAGTGGTCATCCTCCGTAACGTGTACGATCCTGATGAAACGGCGGAGGAAGTCTTCGCTGACCTCGAGGCTGACATGCTACAAGAATGTGTACGCCACGGGTATGCAAGCACTCCTTTCCTTTCCTCCCTTCTCTCCTTGCCCTCCCTTCTGTTCATTGTTCTCTTTTCCACCCTTCCCCCCCTACGCAGCGAGGTGAAAAAAATCCTCTCTCCCGAAGGCGACTACTATGCGGGCTGCGTGGCCGTCGTCTTCGCTACCTTCGATGCAGCTCATGCCTGCGCCAAGGCCATGCATGGCCGATTTTTTGACGGGCGACAGATCGAGGTGGAGATGCAAGGGAAGGTGGAAACAAACAAGGTGATTGGGACGAGGATTGGAGGAGGGGAGGAAAGGGAGCAGGGTAGGCAGGGGGAGAAGAGGGAGGGGAAGGAAGAAGAAAATGTGGAGGGGGGCGAGGGGGTGGAAGTTTTCTTGAAGTCCTTAGAAGGGTAACCTAGCACAATGACTACTTCGGGGAAAGGGAGAGAAGAAGGGAGGGAGGAAAGGCAGACAAGCAAAAGAAAAAGCAACGACAACTAAAAAAGTGATATTCTTTGTTTTGATGTCATATATTCCTGCTTAACGGCTGGATTCGCGTCATGCTTTGGTGGTGCGCAAACACATCACCTTGAATAAAGAGGGAATATTCGAGTTTTCTGCGTGCCGCAATTGTGCTGCTGTGAACACATGACCACCAGTGTTGGCACCGACCTTCCATCCCGATTTCCATGTCGAAACTAGGGAACATGGATCGTTTCGACTATATGGTGCTTAATTCTGACGTTTCGGTTCTGCTTTCAAACTTTTTCCTTGGATGCGGTTGGCCTTGTATACCCCCCTCTTTCTACGAGGAGTGTGTGTTGCTTGGCGTGCAAGACACTGCTAACAGGGACTACGCGAGGTGGGGGTCCGGCAGCAGGGTCATCGCATAAAGCTTCACGGAGCTCTTGTGATGATTCTTGGTCAACTTGTAAGGTTTGAGGGAATGTGCCGAGGCAGGGGGGCGAGGCCGAGATAAGAGGACAAGCGAGCGATGACCAGAGAAGAGAATGAATCTCTTCTTTTTTCACTTGCTTAAGCTTGAGAGGACGGGATTATATGTCACAAGACAACACAAGCCCCGGGATGGTTCATGTGCATAAGCGCCCTGTCCACATAGCGCGTGGCTTTGCACGGTGGAGTGTCAGTCTGCTTCGGCACACGCCAGAAAAAGCCCTCCAAAAGGAAACGAGACGAGTTGAACTTGAAAGTTGAACTTAGTTGGCGGCCAATATCACTGCCATATGGTTTCTAATCTCCCTCCTTTTCGTGTTGAGTGCTTCGTGCGATTCTGGTTTCTGGTCATAGCTAGGCAAGGTTGCAATACACTTCTCGACTCCTCATCCATACATCCTCTGGTCTTTGCCCCTGGGATTATCTTCCTTCAAAGAGATTCACTCCGCTCTCCCTGCTTTGTTCTGGATGTCCCACTTCTCACCGAAAGCCCCCACTCACTCTCACACGCAGACAACACCACCACCACCAAACGCCCAAGCATCAACTATCATGCTCAGCCGCGTCTTCACCTCGGCCATGCGCCCCGCTGTCCAACAAACACGCGCCAATGCCACACGGTAAGACTCGAGCGAGGCAGTACGAATATGTCCCGCCATATGGTGGCTGATTCACGTCCCCCCACACATCCTAACCTCTCTACACCCCAGCATGGCCACCTCTATCCGACACAAGGGAACAGCACCGCTGCAGTCACACTACGGCGGGAAGCCGAAGGGATTTAAGGAGGTAAGGGATGTTGACAATGGTTGGTGGATGGATAGGGAGGCGATGAGGGCACAGGGTGGGGGGGGTGGAATGTCTTGGTCCTAGCGCACGAGTCGTCCGTTCCTCTCTCCTCTGGCAAGGGGACTGGAGACTGATGGCCGCATCAAGCTGTGTATGACTCAGGCGCTTTCTCTTATCTTACCCTCCCTCCCTCCCTCCCTTTCTCCCTCCCTAATACTCCTCCTCCTTTTAGACCTGGCTGATGGACGGCGCAACCTATCCCATCATCGTCATCATCACATTCGCCGTCACCATGTGCAGCAGTTTCACGGCGTAAGTGTGTGTGTATTTGTGTGTGTGTTCCCATGAAAGAAATCGGTAGACTGGTGTAAGGGCCGGCCTTTCAACTCCCTCCCCCCCCCTTCTTCATTCCTCCTTCATGCCCTCCTCTTATTGCCCTCTCTCTCCTTTCCTCCGTCCGTCGCTCCCTCCATTAAAATAGTTATAAATTCTTCAATTCGCCTGACAACCGCGTCGATCCCCGCAAGCGCTCGACCCTCCTTCGTGACTGGACCAAATAGAGCCGAACAGACAAAATGAAGGAAAAGAGAGCGAGAAACATCAAGAAAGAGCGAGAGAGAAAGGGAGGGAGAGTGCGTGAGACACAGAGAGTAAGGGAGAGCGAAATTAGTTCTCTACACTCAATGAAGCAAACACTCCATGTGAAATTATGATTAGCGAGTGCATCTTTTGTTATCTTTTGGGATGGAGAGAGAGAAAGCGCGCGAAAGGGCGAAATATAGAAGATGGAAATCGAATGAATAAAAGAAAGAAGAAGAAAAGGAATGATGAGGAGGAGAGGGAGGTCTTCTGTCTGCCGAGAAAGAGACTAAGAACACTGCGGCCGCTTCCCTTTCGTTTCGCCCCTCCCTCTTGATTTCACACGAGCCTATCTTAAACTTTTTTCCCTATGCACGGTTTATGTTGCTATTTTAACGATTATGCTGTTTGAGGTTTCTTGGAGTGTGTGTGTATGTACACTCTTAATTGGCATCGAATTCTCCAGTCGTACCTTGCTCGACACACTTTCGGCTCTGATTTCTGTGTCTGTATCTTCGATGATACTCTTACTTACACGAAAAATAATTCGCTTGTCATTAAATTACTCTTCTTCTCCCTTCGTCAACCTTCTTGTTTCATCCTCCTTCCTCCAACATCCTCTTTCCCTCACTTCCCTTCCTAGTAAAAGCCCATCGTCTCCAGCTTAACCTTCAAGCGCGTCCTCAAGTACTCCGCCTCAGGGGCCAACACATACGCCTGGCCATTCTCTAGACCCACCAGTAGATGCCTCTCATGCGCCGTCAACGCCAAGCAACGGACCGTTGCCGGAAAAGGTGTAACGGACAAATCCGCGCACCCTCCATCGGTAACGGCCAGGCCTTCCAACCCCCGCCTTGCCCCATCCGAGGCGAGTCGCAGGGAGTGACACCATAACAAGAGCACTTTTTTGTTATCCCCCCCCAGGAGGACGACGTTTCCGTCCTCCGAGAAGGTGAAGGCGTAGAGGGAGGCAGGGCTCGAGGACACGCGGGCGAGCAGCCGGCCGTTCAGGCTATGCGAAGTGAGTAGTCCGGAAGAGCGGGAGTAGGAAAGGAGGTAGCCGGCAGGGGAGATTCCAACCCAGTGGATGGTGCGGGGAGAGTGAGGGGAAGAAAAGCATGGAAGCCTTACCCTCCTTTTCGGCTTGTCGAGCTGTCCCTCCAATGCCTGCTTCCCCTCTTCCTCTACCTCGACCTCTTCTACCGGCACCGACCCCAACATCAGTAGCGGGGGTAGCTCCGCGCCACTGTCACCCTTCCCTTGCCCTCCCTCCCTCCCTCCCCTTCTCCTCAATGTCCGTATATACCTCCCGTCTCGCAGAGAGTGCACCAACACAGTCCCATCCCTCGCCCCTGACAGCACCACGTCCAGCGCAACGCTCACAGCCACGGCCGTCACACCCTCTGCATGCCCCCTCAAAATATGCAAAGGCTCGGGACAGACAGGTTCTCCTCCTCCCCCTCCCCTTCCTCCCTCTCCTCCTCCTCTTAATGCCGCAGTAACATTTTCGACACTCCCCGCTGCCTCCCTCCCTCCCTCACTCCCTCCCTTCCCCCCCACCCTCCAAACCCTCACCGTGCAGTCCTCCGACCCAGAGACCAAAAACGCCCTCCCTCTCCCTCCCTCCTTCCTGCCCTCCCTCCCTCCCTCCCCACGTGCTGCCAACGCGGTGGCAGCGGCTGTGGTGGTACATGTAGTATACGTTATGTGGTGCGAAAATCTCACATCTTTCCCTAAAGCAAGACACCGCACAATGTCCGCGTGGCCTCCCACAGACTGAATCAATTCGCCGCCACTGCTGCTGCTGGTGCTGCTGCTGCTGCTGCTGCTGGTGGTGGTGGTGCTGCTGCTGCTTTCGTCTGAGGTCGAGGAGGAGTAAGGGTCTTCCACTGCAGCCACCTTGAATGAACAATCTACATACCCGCACGTAAAGAGCAACCCCGTCTCCGCATCCAACACTACCTCCTCCTTTCCTCTTTCCCGCCCTGCCTCCCTCCCTCCGCCTCGTGGGTCAGGCTTCAACTTAAAGGGAGGGACAACATCAGGGCTCAGCACACACCAGCCGTGCCAGCGGACGTGCGATCTCCCATCTACCGAGACGAGACGGTCGCATCCTCCCCTTTCCACACAGAGCAAGAGGGGGGAAGTTGGAGAGGAGGACAGAAGGGAGGGGGGAAAGGAGAGAAAGCGCTCGGGTTTGGGCAATGAATGTCCAGAGACAACGTTTCTGCCTGTGAGGGGGGCGAGGGAGGAGGAGGAGGAGGGGGAGGAGGAGGCGGAGGCGGAGGGGGGGGAGGCAAGTGCGGAGGAGTCGAGGGAGGAGGGGATCTCCAGCCCCGCTTTTTCCATGTCCGTGTCTGCCGAAGTGGACGAGGACGAGGACGAGAACGAGGGAGGGAGGGAGGTGCCAGCCCCGGGAACAACGCTGGCTATGGGCCATATCAGCTCCGACGCTTGGTGGAGGAGCGCACGGGGCGGGTGAGGGGTGAGAAAGAGCTGGCAAGGGGTTTGGCCAAAATCCTGGATCTGCCTTAAGGTGGCCTCGTAGAGCACTGGATCATCAGCTTTCAAAGCGGGCAGGTCGATGGCGTCGTGGTAGGTGAGGTTGAAAAAAACGTTGCACGCCGCCACAGCTGGTGCTGCTGCTGTTGCTCCTCCTCCTCCTCCTCCTCCTCCTCCTCCTCCCTTCGCACCACTGACAGCATTACTGCCCCTCCGTACAGCGTTTACCAAGGCGGAAGAGGCAGACGAGGAGGAGGAGGAAAGTGGGAGGTACGGTGGTCGCTGCTTGCACCCAAATATTAGGTCTATCCAGTGATGCAACATCTCGCTCACACACTCGCTCTCCAAGGCCTCCCTGTGCAGCCTCACAAACTCTTCCGCCGTGCCCCGTGCCCATGGCGGCAGCTCCACGTCCCCCACCTCCTCCCCTCTCTGAGTCCGTCCTAGATATACCTTGTTCACATTACGCAGGAAATCAGGGAGGTAAAAGAACTCAGGAATTAATTCCTTTACGTCCGACGGGTTCGTCACGCACCCTTGGTAGGCGGCGTGGAGGGATCGGAATTGCCGGTCGGGAAGGTCGAATTTTCCTCCTTGCAAGTGGAGGTGGAAGGAGGTGAATGGCTCGACTCTCACCAAGTACCACGCCACAAACGCCGCCGTGGAATAATGGGAGCCATGTTGAAACGGCGGTATCGAATCCACCGCCTCCCCTTCCCTCCCTCCCTCCCTCGCCTCATTCAAGTATACTTCCTCCAACATCGCATATGTCCTTCTCAATGCCTCCCTTGCCTCCTCCCTCTGCGCTCCCATCGGCCACCGTAAATCCCGAAAGCTCCTCCTCTCGTCCAACTCCAACGTATCCGACGTGTAGTCAGCTAACACCCACGGAAACACAGGGTATTGCGACAAATCATTCACGGTCCTTCCCGCCAACAAGTTCAATTTGCTCAAGTATTCAAAATTTGATATTTCACGATTGACCCACGCTTGTGTCAGGGAGTGGTTTTGCGAGGTTTTGAAGCGAGCGAGCAATTGCCGAGGGGTGTGCCCGAGATGGGGTTCGAGAGACGGGCTGTGGAGCTTGCGGATGGCCTTGTAGATCCCGAGGGTGATTGGCTTGGAGGAAAAGGTGAGGAAGAGGGTCGAGCGGTCCAGGAAGAAAAATTCGAGGGCCAAGGAATCTTGCTGTTGGTGGCGGCGGAGGTAGAGAGCATGGAGGTCAGAGAGGAGGAAGAGGGTGGAGGGGTAAGGGAGGAGAGACCAGCGTGTGCTTGTCCGTCCCCCGTCGACAGCGCGGGGAGGGGGGAGGGAGGAAGGGGGAGTGGGGTAGAGGAGGAAGCGAAGGCAGCGGGTGGTGACTTGAAAGATACCCGGAGAAGCTCCACAGGGACGGATGACTTCGCAGGGCTGCGACTCCTTGATCGCTCCAAACACAGCCTCGTCTATCTTGCCTTCCGGTAACCATCCCCCAGCTCCTTTTCCACCTCCTCCTCTTCCTGCTCTTATTTTGTCCTCTCCGCCGAGAAACCCGCTTCTGGTCGCGGTCCGCAAACGACGGGCTGCATCGGGAACGACGTGGGAGGAAGGGGGGGGCAGGGTGGAGGACAAATGGGGGGAGGGAGAGGCAAGGATATGGTCGAAGGGGATAGAGCTCCGAGCCCCCCATCCTCTGGATTGCCACGGCCCTGCCAGCAACGTCACCCTCGTCCGTTGCGCTCGTTCCCATCCCCTTCCTCCTCGTCCTCGTCCTCCTCCCCTTCCTCCTTCTGTTGCCGCCGTGATTCTGTCGCCTCCGGGAGCAATAGAGTTTGCCGAGCTGGGTTGGCCGACCTTTGAACAACCCGTCGGCGCAGTAGTCGGAGCAGAAGGGACGACCACCCCCACATCCTCTTCCCGCGCTTGCTCTTCCTCCTTCACCTTCTCCAATTTCTTCGCCTTCCCTTCTTCCTCCGCGATCTGCGGCTTTCCAATACAGACCTCGCTTGTGCTCGTAATGCTGGACCCAGCGTCAGAACACTGACGCTGCTGCTGTTGCTCCTTCTCCTCCTCACCCTCCTGCTGCTCCCCCTCTTCCTCCTCCTCCTCCTCATCCTCCTCCTCATCATCCTCCTCCTCCTCCTCCTCCTCCCCTTCCTCCTCCCTCTTCTGGTATTTTGCCAGCTCCTTCCAAAGAACTGTTTGCGACAAATCAACCACATCCTCCCTCCTCTCCTTCGTCTTCTCCCACTCCCTCTCCTGTTGCTGTTGCTGCTGTTGCTGTTCCATCTCACTTTCCTCCTCCTGGGACTTAACCAACAACGGCAATATCGGGAGCTTTAGTTTCATCTCCTCTTCGTCTACTGTTGCTGCTGCTGTAACCGTCCCAACTCCAGCTTCAGCATCACTACAAACAGTAGATCCTCTCCCTTTCCTCCCGCCCCCCCTCAGTGGTGCCTGAGCGTGCCGCAGCAACGCCGCCACGTCCTCCTCCTCTTCCTCCTCTAAATCCTCTTGCTCCACCTCTGCCCCTCCTGATGCTGTCATGGCTGCAGCTACTGCTGCTGCTGCTGCTGGTGATGGAGGCACCCATACAGTCGCCCATGATCTTCTAACGAGCTTCCATCGATGCCTGAGATGATCCTCTGCATCATCCACCATCCACGATACAATCTCCCCCCCTTCCTCCTCATCCTCCTGCTCCTTACCCTTCCCCCCACCGCCAGCAACGAACCGTCCGCCTCTCACTCTCCGCTTCTCTTTCATCCATCGTATAAACGCGTTCCGGCAGATCTCTGCACCCCATGGCCCTCCCTCCCCCCCGACGACTTCCTCCTCTCCCAACAAAAAGCTGTAACACCGTCGCCATGTCCATACCTCCTCTTCTCTGTACGCTCTAAGCGTGTCTTTTAACCGAGCCAGACCCTGTCGTTGCCGGTGCTGGAAGACGGTAAGCAAGCGACTTTGAAGCAGCTGCACCAGCGGCAGTGGAGTACTGACAGATGTAGAGGTAGGAGGCGCATGAGGGACAATGAGAGGAGACAGGAAGGTAGTCTTCAGCCTCTCAAGTGCAAGGACAGCATCTTCGAGTATTCCCTCTTCCTTGTACGTGATGCGGTCAACCGCTGTTGTTGTTGCTGCTGCTGTTGTTGCTGCTGTTGCTGTCGCTACGGTCGCAATAAAGGCTTTGCATGCCCCACTGCTGCTGCTGCTACTTTTTTGTCTCTCCTTTTCCTCGCCTTCTCTAATATGCTCGTCCAGCAGTAAAAGCGCGGGAATGACCGCTCGGAAAGCGATCATACTTCTACCACTATTTTCAATGTTACTGCTGCTGCTGCTGCTGCTGCTGCTGGGCTTCTCCTCCTCATCCTCGCTTGCCAGTCTCTCAAACCAAACAGGCAGCTCTAAATGAGACCGACATTCTCTGCTTTCCAGAGGCCAAAACAACGAGGACGAGGACAAGGAAGGGTAGGAGGAAGTGGCTACTGACCAGAGCATCTCCGCTGCCAGCTTTTTCGCTACGACTGGAACATCATCGCGGAGGAATGCGTGGCCCATGATAAAAAAGACTTCCGTCACGCGTGCCTCCTCCCAATCGAAGGAAGGAGCTGCTTTGTTATGGTCCTCGTCGCCTGGTGCGAATGGAGGAGGAAGGAGTCCTTGCATAAGCAAGGAGGGGGAGGAGCTGGTAGGGGAGGAAGAGGATATCGAGGACGAGGCGGCAAACTCACCCTCTCCTTTTCCTTCACCTTCTCCTCCTTTTTCACGTTCTCCTCCCTCTTTGTGTCCTTCTGACCCACCACCTCCTTCCCCCGCAGATGCAGAGGAGGGACGGCGGAATGTATTGTTCGACAATTTGCTATATGCACGAGCAGCAGCCGCTGCAGTAGCGCCAGTAGTTGAGGACGAGATAGAAGAAGAAGGGGGGGGGGTGGAAGAGGAGGAGGAAAAGATGGCACTGAAGGAAAGGAGGCCTTTGGAGGTGCTTGCGCGGCTAATGGCCCGCTGCTCCTGCCGTTGCTCCTGCTCCTGCTTTAGCTGCTCTTCGCGTGAGTGATGGGCCAAAAAAAGGGTTTTGGCAAGAACGGAGAAGGAGAGAAGGCGGACAGGGAGGGAAGATGACGGATGGACGACAGAAGGGTCGAAGAGGAGATGGAGGAGAAGGTAGAGAGGGGAGGAAGGCATGGAGAGGAGGGTACTGGCGAGGGAGGGAGTTAGAAGCCGGAGGAGGAGATAGAGCACTTCACATGTACTTTGTACCGTGTTGTCGTTCTCATCATCTTCCACTTTAGATCTGCTGCTGCTGTTACTGCTGCTGGTGGTGGTGCTGCTGCTGTTGTTGCCTGCGACAGCTGCCAGGAAGTCCACAAGAAGGGATAGGTTGTAAGTTTGCCGGCGCGTTTCACTCAGCTCTTTCTCTTTCACTGAGGCCATTGCTTTTGTCACCATTAACATGCCTTCCTTTTCTACTTCATTCTCTCCCTCCCCATCCTCCTCCCCATCCTCCTCCTCTTCCTCCTCCTCCTCCCCCTTTGCGGACGTGAGGGCTACATACAACATATTTAAAAGCCGTCGACGGATGCGGTTGGTCGCTACTCGTGCTTCTTTCCATTCCTGTCCCTCTCCCTTCCCCTCTTCTTTTTCTCTTTCCTTTATAAGTGTACAAGAAGAAGAAAAAAGAGTGGGTTGAAAGAGTGAGTAGGTAGGGAAGGAGGACGAGGAGATTGAAGAGGACAGACGGTAGGAGTAAAAGAGCTGCAGTGTATCGAGGAGAAAGCTCACGTCACGAGAGAACGCTACGGATGAGGGAGAAAAAGTCAGGGGGAAAGAGGCAGGAGGAGTTGGCTGCTGCTGCTGCTGCTGCTGCTGCTGCTGCTGGAGGAGGAGTACGACTTTTTCTTGTACCGCCCAGGGGGCTCGACGCCAGATCCTGAAGTCGAAAAGAAGGTCTGTGAGGAGTGTCTTGGTTAGGAGAGAAGATGCAGCAGCAGACGTAGTAGCAGCAGCAGCAGAAGCAGCAGTGGTGATGCGTGTGATGAGCCTCTGTACTGCCCGGAGAAGGTCGAGGGTGAGCTGGGACGATGGAATGTGCGCCAGAAAATGCGCGAGAACAAGGCTGCCGTTGTCACCATGCTGTGACAGCTGTTGCTGCTTTTGTTGCTGCTGCGGCACGTGACCATAGGGGAGGAAGAAGGCCAAGCTGTTGCTGATACTACCGCTGCTCCTGCTGCTGCTCCTGCTTCTGCTCCTGCTGCTGCTTCTGCTGCACGATTCGACCAGTACGCCCACCATATCGACAATTAAAGCAGCAGACTCCTTGCACCCGCTACTGGTGCTGCTGCTGCTGCTACTGCTGCCGCTCTTTTCTCCTCCAGGGACCTGTACGGGCAAGTCCAACAGCGCCAACAAATGCAAGAGGACCTTCACCCCTCCCATCGCCTCAACCACCCTCCCCACACTCCGTCTCCGACAGACGTACGTCCCCTCACACAATTTCGCCGCGTTTTCATTCTCCTCCTTTAGCTCCTCGCTCCCTCGTGTGCCCTCCCCTCGCCCTTCCCAGGAAGGCGTTCCGATCCCTTCCACCAGTGCCTGGAGGTGACGCCAGTCATGAAGGGTGTGGAAGAAAGCGATTGTGGATCCGCCTCTCTCCTCCTCTTCCGGGTTGAAGACGGAGGAAAAGGACGAGGGTGGTGAGGAAGGGAGGGCAGAAACGGCAAGGGAGCTCCCGGCAAGGTTCTGAAAGCGGCTTGGGTGGAGGAGAAGCATGACCCGAGCGGAGAGGAGTAGTGAGGAAGCGAGGGAGGAAGAGGAAGAACCCCATCCACCCTCCCACGAGGAGGAAGAGGAGGAGGAGGAAAGGATGTCATCTCCTGCTCCTCGATCGTAGACTGCCTGTAGATGCTCCTCTTTCAGGCCCTCATCCAAGAGGAAGATCGTGCCCATCTTACCCTGGAATGCACTCACCCCTCCTCCCTCACCTCCTCCCTCCCCTCCTCCTCCCCTTCCAGACCCACCATCTGTCATCGCCATCATCTCATACTTGCTACTGCTGCTGCTGATGATGATGCTGCTGCTACTGCCACTGGAGCTGTCTCCTCCTCCAATGTAGCATCTAGTGGACATACCACTGCTGCTGCTACTACCGCTAGTGCTGCTCCCACTGGGATAAGGCAGCAAGCCGTGGAAAGCCACATTATTTATCACTACCACCACCTCTGAGGAAGAAGAGGGAGTCGAACGAAAGCCAGTGGAGGCTTTGTGAGAGACGGCCACGAAGGTCCAGCTCCCTGCTCGCACTGTTGGGATAGCATCACCGCTGCTGCGGCTGCTGCTGTTGCTGCTGCTGGTGCTGCTGTTGTTTCCTGTGGTAAAGGAGGAGGAGAAGGAGGAGGATGGAGGGGGGTCCTGCCACTGGATGTGCTGTGGAGGGGCTTTGGGTCGACGGTAGGTGAGGTGGAAAGCGTAGGCCCGGGGAGGAGGAGGGAGGGAGGGGGGGAGGGAGGGAGGGAGGGAGGGAACGTGGGAGGGGACCGGTCTGCTAATGGGAATGAGGCAGGCTTCGAGAGTTGTCCCATCCTCGGCTACAAAGCTGAAGAGCTGGAGGGGAAGGAGGAGGGGAAAGAAGGGGGAAGAAGAGGAGGAGGTGGAGAAGGAGAGGGAGGGATCGACGCAAAGCCAAGTGAAGAAGGTGTAATGTCTCTTACTCCACGGCGTGATAGGGCGAAGACGCAACCCGGCATGAAGGCCATCAAACAGAAAATATTGCGATGGACCTTCCTTTCCGCCCTCCCTCCCTTCTTCCTCCAGCTTGATCATATTCGCGAGCGCTTCTAGAAGTTTCGGTGTGTACACTGGCTGCAGGAATGACGGGGAAAAGGAAGATGAGGACAAGGACGAGGAGGACGAGGACATGTCATCAGGAGCAGCACCAGCGGCACCAGCAGCAAAAGCGGCAGGCAATGTAGCACCACTGCCTGTTTGAAGCGCAATTGGATGCATTAAACCAAGGACCCTCCGCATATCTGCCACCGTGATTCGCCATCCTCCGATCTCCTTCAGCAAGAGTAAAGCCATTTCTTGAGGCCCACCTTCCCCTGAGTCCAGAGAGGGAAGGAGATCAAGGAGAGGAGGGAGCAAAAGGGAGAGGAGGGGCGCATTATGCTCTTTCCTGGCCGGCGTGGATATCATGAGGTGGAGGAGGCGGAGAAGGTGTGTTTGGTGGGAAGGGGAGGGAAGATGTGGGAGGAGGAGGAGAAGAAGGGGAAGGAGGGGGGGCAGTTTGAGGACGAAAGCTGAGGAAGGAATAGAAGAAGAAGGTGAGGAGGAAGAGGAGGAGGAAGCGAAAGACGAGGCGATAGGGATGGAGGCATCCCAGGGGTAAGGTCCAGTGACCAGCAAGTCAAAAAGAACGCGCACTGTTTGCACATCCCTCAACGCCGCCCCTGACACCAGCAGATGAAAGAGCAAGGATCGGTGCAGCCTTGTCCTCTCCCCTACCTCTCCCTCTACCCCTCCGTCCTCCTCCATTACCAAAAACGTGGACACGAACGCTTGCGCATTCATCTCATTGTCTGCCATCAAGGCCGTGGCAAGTGCCATGCACTGATACAGCAATTTTACCTCTTTTTCCTTCCCTCCCTCCCTCCCTTTGTGGGTAGTGGGCTGTATGAGCAGCTGCGACAAGGTAGAGTATATACCGGCAAGGCGGAAGGACCGTTGGTGGTACCGAAGGAGGACGGGAGGGAAGCGTGTTTGCTCGCGGTGGAGGGCAGTGAGGCCTTGGAGGAGGGGGAAGACTGCTGGTCCTACTCCTGTTGCTGCCGCTACTGGTGCTGCCATCGCTGGTAATGTGCGTGGCTGCTGCTGCTTCTGCTGCGGCTGCTCCCCCACAGTCTGAGTTTCGAGCAAGAGCAGCCGCACACAGTATTCATAGAATTTCGATACGGCCAAAGGAGAGACGAGGGGGACGGGTGATGGGGCCACGCTAAGCTGCGCCAGCATGTGCAGGAAACGGGTTAAAATAAAGACTATAATATCCTGATAAGACCCGCGTCTTTTTCCTTCGCGTCCTCCTGTTGCAGCCGCAGCAGCAGCAGCAGCAGGAGGAGGAGGAGGAAGAGGAGGTGCTACATCTGAAAAGCAGAGAGGACGACGAAGGAGGTCAAAGAAGACACCAAACCCCTCTCTTCTCTCGTCTCCTCCTCCCACCGTGCCCACGCACTGCCTCAGCACCTCCTTTACCCACGGTTCCAGCGTCAGCTTACTCTCCATCAATGAGGCCACGTGGATCGTGGACCCCATCAGCGACAATATGGCATGCAAAGCTGGCCAACGCAGCGAGGAGGAGGAGGGAGGAGATAAGGAGGAGGGGGAGGAGGAAGAGGACGAGTCATTTGTATGCACGCCGACAGCTGCTGCTGCCGCTGCCGCTGCTCCTGCCTCCTCGTCCTCTTCCTCCTCCTCCTTTGTTGAGTAGGATGAGGCGACAAGTCGCGGTAATAATATTAGTATGCGGATCCCATGTTCATTAAACACCGCTACAGACGTGCCCTGCAAGGACGAAGAGGAGGGCGGGAGGGAGGAAGGGCTGTCAGAGCCCGGCTCTCGAATCAGCATCTCCAACCAGCGACATGCCTGGACGGTGATCCTATCCCTCCTCCTCCCCTCCCTCTCTCCCTTCTTTTCTCTTTGTGTGTGCGTGTGTGCCCTCTCTAATATCGAGATGACGATACCAATTTCTAGCGTTGGTTGAGAGAGGAAATTGGATGTGGGGAGACGTCGGGCCTCGAGGGAAAAACGATGAAGAATCTCAAGAGCCATGTCTTGGACATTAGCCCAAGCCAGGAGGAGGGAGGGGGGGAGGGTGGGGGAGAGGAAGAGGTAATGGTGGTTTCCTTGGAGGTGGACGAGGGTGTTCTCGAGGGGGTTGGGAATGGAGGAGGAGGAAGGGAGGGAGGGAAGGCCGATGGAGGCGAGGAGGAGGGGCCAGAGGTGGAGATGTCGGCAGGCGGCGATGGTCCCAAGAGGGGAGCGGCAGAGGCAGCGGCAGAGGAAGAGAAGGGCTTGTTGCTGGAAGACGGGAGGTGAGAAAGAGGCAGGGAAATAGGGAGGGGTGGCGGTGGATGGCTTTAGAAGCAGGAGGAGGGTGGAATGGATGACTTGGAAGGAGGCGGTGAAGAAGGATGAAGCACTTCCCCCACTCCCTGATGATGATGAAGACGATGATGACGATGATGATGATGATGATGATGATGGTACAGGGATCCATAATCCTGCGCTACTGGAGCCCGTAGGCTCCAACCGGCACAACGTCAGCAGGTGCGAAAACACCCTAGCAAACATCCCCTCCCGTGAGAGCCCTCCCTCCCTCCCTCCCTCCTCCTCCTCCTCCCGTACAGCCCTATCCAGCTCACGCCCACCTCCTGCGTTAAGATTGTCGTTCTGTAACGACAAATAAGTTAATTTGAATGTCCCCGGTGATGCTACCATGGACCACGACAAGGCCTGATCCGACAACACACGACGACTCCCTCCCTCCCTCCCTCCTTCCCTCCTTCCCTCCCTTCCCTCCTCCTCCTCTTCCTCTTTTTCCTCGACTACCTCCACCTTTTGCTCCTCCTGCTCTTGCCTCCAGGGCCAGAGATCATGGCACAAGTAATCCACAGGCAGACCCACCGAAAATGGGCACCGGAACTCCACTTTCTTTCCCTCATTCCCCTCCTCCTCCTCGTCTTTCCCTCCCTGCTCGTCGATTTTCCCTCTCCGTCTTCTTCTTCTTGTTCCTCCTTTACCTGTCGCGCGAGGGAGGAAAGGGGGGAGGGGCAGCGCTCGAATGCGAGCGAGGCCACGGGGGAGGCCATGAAGAAGGATGGTCATGGCGTCACATACTGCGATGGCAGTTGAAGAGGAGGAGGAGAAGGGCGGGAAGGAGGAGGAGGAGGAGGAGGAGGAGGTTAAAGGTGATGTCGACGACGTCAAGCCACGTAATAACCCTCTCGCTCCTCCTCCTCCTCCATCTCCTCCCTTTTCCCTCCTTCTCTCTTTCTCCTCTTCCTCCTTCCGAGCTTTTCCGCTCCTGCTTCCCGCCGTCCTTCCTTCCCTCATCAAGTGCTCAGTCTTTTCCACCGCCATCACCACCGGGATCCATTCCTCCAACAATTTCAATGTCAACCGCATCCGCCGCCATACCAAGCACAGGCCGATCCCCTTCCCTCCCTCCCTCCCTTCCTCGTCCTCCCCCCCTCCTTCCATGGTCAGAAACGCCGTGAGTATTGACAAAGTTATGTCCTTCTCCATCTGTCCCAGCCACATGCCCTTGGCGGCTTCTAGGGGATGAAAGAGGACGAAGAGGAGGAGGGCGAACAGGTTCTCGTTTTGAAGGAGGAGGAGAAGGTGGGTCATGTGGTGGGTGGAGGAGGGGAGGGAGGAGGAAGGAGGAGGGGAGGAAGGGAGGGAGGAAGGGAGGGAGGATGGCTCCGAGGCCTCTTCTGGCCACCAAGGGGAGGATGCCAAAGAGGAGGGAGGGAGGGAGGGAGGCATGGAATCTGGAGCAGCCTCAGGAGAAGTTGAAGGGGGTTGGGGTGGGATGGCGGGGGAAGGGGACGCGGCGAGGGAGGAGAGGAGGATGAGGGAGAGATGGAGGGCGTGAAGGAGGGCGGGCACCACTCCCTCTTGCACAGTGACCAGAGACCACGTTTCCTTGAAAGGCATGCTGCGGAGAGATCGCTCTATTTCCTCTTCCTCGTCCTCTTCCTCTTCCTTCTTCCCACGCTCCCCTTCCTCTGCCTTAAAGGCCGCACAGCTCTCTGTAGCAGCCACTGACCCCCTTCTCGCCTCACTCCACCTCCCTGTCGTTGGCACTGCCTCTCTGCTGCTGCTACTGTCGCTGCTGTCAGCGCCACTGCTTGTGGTGCTACTGCTGCCACCATGACACATCCACTCCATCTTCGACTCTGACCATGGGTACGAAGGCAGCCCCTCCCTCCCTCCCTCCCTCTCCACTACCCGACAGCAGTGGGCGTACCCTGGCACGGCCAAGGCCAGCAATTGGACGGTGGAAATGATGCATTGCAGTAGAAAGACAACGGCGTCATCGTGCAAGGAGGTAGGCCGACCGTCTCCCCCGCGTTCATCCCCCCCTCGTTGGCGCCACCTGGATTCGAGCACACGGCACAGGGCGAGGAGGAAGGAGGTGAGGAAGTGAGCGAAGGAGGGCCCCAGGGAATGAAGGAGGAAGCGGCGGTTATGAGGGAACTTGATAAGTTGGCTGAAGAGGAGGAGGAGATGAAGGAGCCCTTTCCTTTTTTGTTGTTGCGTGGGTTTCGGGGTGGTGCCGCAGGAAGGGAAGGAGGAAAGGGTGGAAGGGGACGTCAGGTCAGTGAGTGCGCAATGGCAGGCGAGAAAGTCGCCCATGTCATGCCTCAGGATCTCAAGTTCGTATTCCCGACAATCTTGAATAGAGAAAGGAGAGGCAGGGCGAGGCGTTATTAAGGGCTCTGCTCCTTCTCCTCCTCTAGCTCCCCCTCCTCCGCCTCCTGCTGCTGCTGTCGCTGCTGCTGCTGCTGCTGCTGCTGTAGTCTCTCTGCTTTGGGGTCGTATTAGAATGTCGATTAGGAATGTCCCAACCAGGACAGTCAGGAGCTTCGGGTGGCCCTTCACGTCGTGCACGGAAGGTGGAATGATTAAGTCAGTAGCAGCCGGGAGGTTGGGTTTGTCCGCGACGTCTCCTCCCTCGTCGTCCACTTCTGCACCTCGTCGCTGCCCCCCGACAGGCGCGGTCCTAATCTGCGGTTGCTGCATATTTTCATCCTCATCTCCACCCCCTTTATTTTTACGTTGACTGGTTTTCGGGGCAAGCCACATGTGTGGTAGCTGCTCATCATATACCGCTACGAAAGCATCGGCAAATGGCACAACCACTGTCAGCTTATCTTCTACAGACAAGGCCATGTCGGAAAACGCCTCTTCAAAAGGTTTCCACAGTGCTTGTAAGCGCTGCCCCTTTGAATCGGCGCTGAACCCATATTCGACCGTCGGTGGCGTGGACTCGTCAACTCCGTTGTCATCTTGGTTGGGGCTAGTGTCGCTCCTGCTGGCGGTGGTCCTACGTGCTGGCGATCGCTGCGAGATGTCCTCTTTTTTGCTGGCGATTTTGGGCAGTCTTGGGGCCAGGAGCTGGGAGAGAAATTCCATGGTGCTGGACGCAGGATGGATAGGAGTAGAAGCTGTAGAAGTAGGGTCTCGAGCGTGGCATCTGATGTTCTGTGGGGCTGTCGTTGTGAGAGCCTGAGAAAACGAAATTTGTTTATCCGTAAAGAGAAATAGACTCGACCAAGGGTTTCTGGGGCTAGATATGGTGTCACATGGCTGTATCTGGCATGTGCATGCCTTCACAAAGTGTCCATCTGATGACACGAAGATGGAGAAAGCGAGGCGTTGATCGGCGATTCGGCTTTATCAGTTTTCGTTATGCTCCCTTATTAAAAAGCCCCGTCCCTCACCAAGTGTGCACAGATAATGTCAGCGAAGGCGGTGACCAAACCAGGACAATCAGAAGAAGATTTAAGAGCTAAGGTGGTCTTGATGCTGTCGTGATATTTGCAGAGTCTGGCTCGCATTTTTACTATAACCTCCTCAACCCCCCTGTTTTTCTCAGTTCCACAGGTCACCAGCATGTCTAAGTAAAAAGGAAGGTACGCCAAAAAATACAAGTACGAAAGTATTTCGCATGTATGTTTATGGCTGCTATTTCTTTTTTTACCATATTTTGTCCGGCTTCATGTCGTGACATTTTGGACGTGTTTTGCCACAAGTCTTGATCAATCCTCGCCTTTGTCCTTCTATTATTTTCATCTTCCTATCTATTTCTTCACACTATCCCCTGCCGCGCGCATACTCATGTAACCCCTTTGTATGTATATTACATGTACAATGGCACATGCTTTCCATGTTCTTTCATTCAAATCCTCCTCCTGCAGCCGCAGCAGCAGCGGCTGCTGCTGAGATAATCAGCTTGCAATCACTTTCATTCTGTGTTTCCCTTGTATCTAGCCTAGCCTCATTTTAATTCCCTATATGCCCACTTACTTGCATGTCTCTCCCTTTCTATTTCTAGTATGCCTTATCGTATTTCAGTCCACTTGCTGGCACTGGTTCTCAATCGTCCCTCTCTCGTCCACCATCAACAATCCCCCTTCCTTCTGTCCCTCTCTCTCTTCTTCGTCCGTTTCCCGGGAATGAGGGAACGGGCACCGTCACATGGACAAGGAAGAAAAGGAGGGGAGCAGGAAGGGAGGAAACGACTATCTAATCTAAGGCAAAGTGCTCCTGTCCCAAAGTCATCGCCTGCTTCAACTTCTCCCGCAGCACCTCCTCGGAGCTGTATGCAGGCAGCTTTAAGTACACCTGACACGTGCTACAGCTCGGTAAGTACAAGTCTGCGGCCAACGCCCCCCCCTCCCTCTTTTCCCCCCTCCCACCCGTCGAGGGGACCTCTTTTCTCACCACCGTCAGTAACGGCCTCAAGGCCGCAAAGCCACCAATAGGCAAACGGGGTGTGCCACACACAAACATCAAAAACTTCTTCCTCTCTTCCCTCTCCAACGATGCCAACACCCTGACCAGCCACTGTATCTGAGGGGCTGATCGGTGATACCCGTGCTTACACACCAGGCTATTCCCGATCCGCTCCTCGGTCCACTCCTCCTCTTCCTCCTCCCCCCCCTCCGCACACAGCAGGGCGCGAAGCTCTATGGGGGAGAAGAGGGCGAGAGACCGGGTAAGGGGGGGGCGGAGGACGTCAAGCAATCCCTCTTTCAGTGCCTTGAGGGAGGGCTGAATGCTCTCCATTAGGAAATGCCGCGTGACCAGATTGAGGTACACCCGTACGTTCGTGCTGTCGACCGTCTCCTCCTTCCCTCCCTCCCGCAGCTCATACCATGGGTAGCCTGGAAGGGTGAAGTCGAGGGAGAGGGCCTCAAGGTACTCGGAAAGGCGGTGACGGTGCTGCTGCTGCTGCTGCTGCTGCTGCTGTCGGGGTTGATGTGGGGGTTGCGGCTGCTGTTGCTCCTGAAGGTGTGGTTGCTTCTTTTTCTTGGTGGTGGCGGTGGTGGTGGTGATGATAGAACGAACAGACGAGAAAGAGGAGGACGTAGAGCCAGTAGGCGTGCTCAGCAGCAGCCCTTCATCTTTCCATTCCTTCTCCATCTTCTCATTCTCATTCTCCTCCTCCGCCTCCTCCTCCGCATCCGCACGTACCACCATGGACTCGATCTCGGCCAAGCAGCGACCGAGTTGGGGGTCCACAAGCCCGACATCTGCCAGAGTTAATGGATGCCCCACCAAGAGCTTACAGAGAGGGAGGGAGAGGGGGAGGGAGAGCAGCCGGTTCTCTTGGAAGGCTTTCCCAATCAGCCGGCCGAGGAAACGGAAGGTGGAGAGGATGATGGTGGTGGAGAAAGAGGAGGACAGGAAGGAGGAAGTGGGGGCGGGGGCTTTGCATTTCTTGGATCTATTGCTATTCCGTTGTGCCTGCTTCGATGGAAGAGGGGGGAGGGGATGGGAAGGGGGAGAGGGAGAAAGGACACGAGGGAACAGACCCCCTACACCCACAGGAATGTAGAGTGGCTCCTCCCCCTCCTTCTTTTCCTCCTCTTTTCCCTCCTTCCTCCCTCCCTGTCCTTGCTCCTTCCCCTCTTCCTTCCATGAGAAATCTCCCGTCTCCTTTTCCCTCTTCCTTCGCTTCTTTCTATCTCCTCCCTGCCCCCTCTTCCGTCCTCCCTCCCTACCCCCTACCCCCTCCCCCTCCGCCTCCTCCTTCACCGCCCCCACCTCATCCCCCCTCCACACACCCAGGCCCTTCCTCGTCACTTCCCTACACACCAACGAATAAAACTCCTGCGTCGGTCCCGTCCCATGCCCTGTCTCCCCCTCAAATGCCACCACCAGCTCATCCTCCCGGAAGCTTCCTCCTTCCCCTCCTCCTTCCCTTCCTCCACCTCCCCCTCCCCCACCTCCACCTCCCATCAGCATATACGCGTGCCGAGCTCTCGCAAAGGCAGATTCCGCACCATATTCCTCCCCCTCCTCCTCTTCTTCCATCCTTTCCTCATCCTCGTCCTCCTCCTCCTCCTCATCATCATCATCATCATCATCATCATCATCATCATTTTAATCACCATCATCATAGAGATGCCTTCTCCTCTCCCTCTCACCCTCCCTCCAACTCCCCAATCAACCGATCAAATGCCCTCTTAGCTGCGTCAAGTATCCCCTCCCTCGGCACCACCACCTTCCTCCTCCTCAACCTCCCGAATCTCGCCACGATATCCATCACACTCACCGCCCGCCCGCCCTCCCTTCCTCCTCCTCCTCCTCCTCCTCCCTCTACCAGCCCTCCCTCACCCAGAAGGTTCTGGATCCTCCCTGCCTCTTCTTGCAGTCGATGCATGGCCCGTGCCGGGGAGTCAAACGCCACCAGATGAAAATACGAGAGACGCACGTGGAAGGGCACGAGGGAGGGAGGGAGGGAGGGAAGGAGGGCATCGCACCAGGATGGGTAGGTGTGAGAGATGCGTGTGAGCGGATCGGAAAACTGGAGATCGAGTTTGTGACCGAGAGAGGAAGGGACGCAGCGCCGGGACAGATGAAGCCAGTGCAAAGAAGGGGAGGGTGGCAGGGAGGAAGGGGGGGAGAAATGGAGGTGCTGACAGAGGAGGTGGAGGAGGTGCATGGTGTTCAAAATGGAGTTGAAGAGATCGTTTCCCTCTTTCCCTCCTCGCTGCCCTCCCTCCCTCCCTCCCCCTCGTCCTGCCTGTGCAGCCATGCGGGCGTCCAGGGGCGAGCTGCCGACAGAAAGCACCTGCGCTGCTGCCTCCCCTTCC